>Ga0209168_10000036_pt1 | contig 153561 bp, 150 predicted proteins | sample Coa_R1_FD_187156 | JGI IMG/M metagenome (GOLD analysis project Ga0209168, IMG submission 187156) | Surface soil microbial communities from Centralia Pennsylvania, which are recovering from an underground coalmine fire - Coalmine... | ecosystem: Environmental > Terrestrial > Soil >...
GCCGATCGTCACGCCGCCGGGTTTCGAGCAGTTCTTCGTCCAGCTGGCCGACCTGCTCGAGTCGGGGCCGCCGTCGCCCGAGGCGGTGGTGGCGATCGCCGAGCGCCACGGGCTCGTCTTCGCCCAGCCGGAGTGGCTGGGGGACCTCATCGCCCGCTACGGGCTGACGCCGCCCCCCGGGACCTCGGCCGGCGAGCCCGGCTGAGGCTCGACGCCGACTGTGACGGGCGCCCGCTCCGGCTCGAGCGGTCGGGCCGTTCCGTTCTGGTGCTCGGGCACCTGGGTCAGGTCGTCAGCCGCCGCGACGGCGGCGTCGGGAGGCGCCGGCGCCGGGGGGTCGGCGGCCGGCGGGTCGGCGGCCGGCGGACGCGGGCGGGAAGGAGGTCGCCCCGGAGGTGCCATGGCGGCCACTCCCCTCGCCCGCTGGCGCTCGATCGCAGCGAACGCCTTGCGCGCCCGCTGCCCGTTCAGCCACTTGAGGTGGGCCCGGAGACCCCGCAGGCGCTGCTCGCACTCGTCCCGGTAGCGCTCGGCCAGCGCCCCCATCACGAAGATCGCCGAAGGCGGCAGTGAAGCCGCTTCCGGCTCGGCAGCGAGCTCGCGCAGGTGCTGCGCCGCCACCTCGGCGTCCTGCATGAGCCCGAGCTCGTCCTGCAGCTGCCCGAGCAGCTTGCCGAAGGACCGCAGCTCGTGGCCGTACAGCTCGTTGGTGAAGTCGAGGGAGTAGCGAAGCCGCTTGCAGCGGATGCGGAGCCGATGGAAGTCGGTGGCGACGCCCGTCCTCCTGGCCCTCCTCGCGGCCTTCAGCGCCGCCTCGTGACGCGCCCCGATCCACGGCGCCGTGCTCACGACCGCCAACTGCCTGCCGATCGCCGAACGGCGGAGGGGCCCGGCCCGGAGCATGCCCGAGAGCCCGGACACGAGGCGCTCGTAGCGTCGCGAGTCGAGGACCTCGAGGAGGGCGGTGCGGGCGGCGTCGCGGCGCTCCGAGAGCAGCTCCACGACCCGGCCGAGGCCTTCGCGGTCCGCCTGCGTGGCGGCGGCCATCCACGAGTCGAAGTGGCTGAGCTGGATGTCGAGGTCACGCACGGCGCCGAGGGCGTCGGCGAGCCAACCGAGCTCGGAACGGAAGTGGGCCGCCCGAGCGGGCAGCGCTCCCTGAAACAGGTCGATGGCCGCCCGCATCCGCCGCGTGCTCACCCTCATCTGGTGCAACGCTTCGATGTCCTCGCCGAGACGAGTCCCCGGCTCGTGGGCCAGCAGCGCCAGGGTGTCGCGTCGCAGGACCGCGTAGGCCACCTCTCCGGTCGTCGCCTCGCGCGTCACCTCGGTGGAGCCGAGATCGGGGAGCGCCGGGATGGCGATCCCGGCGGCAAGGAGCCCTGCCTCGAACTTGGAGAGCGTCGCGGGCGAGAGGCCGCAGTCGCGGGACAGCTGCTGGACGACCGGCCGCACGCTGCGCACCTCGCCCTGGGTCACTTCGACCTCGACCCGCTGGAGACGGAGGGTTCGCTGGTCGCCGGGCGACCTGATGGTGGTGTCGTCGAGCGCCAGCTCGCCTGCGGGCTCGCCGTCGATCATCACGACGTACGGGCGCCGCCGGGTGCGGACCTCGAGGATCTCGGCGAGCTTGTGGGACCCGGTCAAGGACCGCACTCGCCGTCCAACCGGACCGGCGGGGTCGAGCGCCGCCAGGGCCGCGAGCCCCGTCCCGAGAGCCGTCTCGGTCACCTCGACCCGCCGTCGCAGGCCGGCGCGGGCCGGGGAGAGGTCCTTCAGGGTCGCCTCGAGTGACCCGCCGCGCTGACGGAGGCGGAGCACGTGGCCGGACCGGCCGATTCTCCAGTCCGCCGTGTCGACGTAGCGGTCGAGGAGCTGCCGGGTCGGCCGTGGGGCGAGGCTGAGACAGGTGGCCACCCCGTTTGCGCCGGCGGCGACCTCGTCGCCCGCCGAGGTGTGCTCGATGGCCCATCGCTCGACCGGCCTCAGGTCAAGGGCGTCGAATTGCCACTCGACCTCGGTGTCGGCCCTTTCGGGCCGGTCGCGGGAGGCGAGCACCCGGGCAAGGTTACCTGCCCCGCCGCCCCCCGTTCGGCGGGAGGCGGCGTGGATCGTCCGGAGGAGCGATCTGTGCGACGTGCGCAGCTCAGAGCGGCCGCGAGCCCCCGGGGCACAGCTCCGAGACGAGGTCGACCGCCTCCTCGAGACTCGGGTGGACGGCACGGCGTGAGCCGCCCGACCGCCCACTCCTGCGCTGCGGCTGGCGGTGGGCGCGCCGGAACTTCACCGCCCCGGCCGCGACCGACGCGGCGAGAAGAGCGAGCAGCGGAGGACGGTCGACGACGCCGTGCACGATGCGGCTCAGGCCGTGCAGCCCGAGGAGGAGCAGACCGTGCGCCCCCGCGACGACGAGCACCACGGTGGCGAGGGCGGCGCCGAGCAGGACGAGCGTCCGCCGGCGTCTCCCCGTCCGGGCCTTGGGAAGGGCACGACCGGGCCCGGACCACGGCCACACCCTCGGCGCTCGGCAGGCGGCGTGCAGCTCGCGGGCGGCGACGAGCAGTGACGGCCGCGGATAGCCGCCGAAGCTCAGCTGCTCGAGGAGGGCGAGCCGGGCGTCCGCCACGCGCTCGTCCTCTCTCGCCATGCGGACGACCCGCCGGGACGAGAGCAACCGGCGGATCTCCTCGGTGCGCTCCTCGGCCTCCCGGGTGGCGAGCTCGATGCCCCGCCGCTCGAGCTCGGGAGAGACCGGCGTGAGGGGGTCGCCCGGCATCGGGGCGAGCCTAGATCCGTGCGGCGGTCTCGGAGGGGCAAAGCGACGTCCCGCCCACGCGTCTCTTGGTGACGAACAGCACATAGTTGGACCGAAGTCATCAAGCGATGACGAGAGGGAGGCCGAGGAGGCGCCGATGACGGAACCGAGGCCGGCTCGGCGCCGATGACGGAACGGAGGCCGCCCGAGAGGGGCGCCCGGGCGCGAAAAGGGCCGGACCACCGGGCCCGGCCCTTCGCACACAGGCGAGGAGGAGACGGAGGAGGACTCCTACGAGTCGGCGCCCGCCCCTGCGAGCTCGACCGACGGAGGCTCGAAGCCCTCGATCGCCTTGAACCCGAGGGTGTCGTCCTCGACGTCGACGATGATGGTCTCGCCGACCCGGAACTCCTTCCAGAGGATCTTCTCCGAGAGGGGGTCCTCGATGAGCTGCTGGATGGCCCGGCGGAGCGGCCTCGCCCCGAGCGCCGGCTCGTAGCCCTTGCGGGCGACGAACTCCTTCGCCTCGCGGGTGAGCTCGAGGCCGATGCCCTGGCTCTCGAGCTGCTCGCGGACCCGGCGGATCATGAGGTCGACGATCTCGACGACCTCGTCCATGGTGAGCTCGTGGAACACGATGACCTCGTCGATGCGGTTGAGGAACTCGGGCCGGAAGTGCGCCTTCAGCGCCTCCTGCACCTTCTGCTTCATCCGCTCGTAGGTGACCGCCTCGCTCGCCTTGGAGAAACCCACCTGCGCACGCCGCAGGTCGGCCGTCCCGAGGTTCGAGGTCATGATGAGCACGGTGTTCTTGAAGTCGACCGTGCGGCCCTGGGCGTCGGTGAGCCGCCCGTCCTCGAGGATCTGCAGGAGGGCGTTGAACACGTCAGGGTGGGCCTTCTCGACCTCGTCGAAGAGCACGACGGCGAACGGCTTGCGCCGGACGGCCTCGGTGAGCTGGCCGCCCTCCTCGTAGCCGACGTAGCCGGGGGGCGAGCCGACGAGACGGCTCACCGTGTGCTTCTCCATGTACTCGCTCATGTCGAGCTGGATGAGCGACGACTCGTCGCCGAAGAGCAGCTCGGCGAGCGCCTTCGCGAGCTCGGTCTTCCCGACGCCCGTCGGGCCGAGGAAGATGAACGAGCCGCTCGGCCGCTTCGGGTCCTTCAGGCCGGCCCGGGTACGGCGGATGGCGCGGGAGAGGGCCGCGATGGCGTCCTCCTGGCCGACGACCCGCTTGTGGAGCTCGTCCTCCATGCGCAGGAGCCGGGCGGTCTCCTCCTCGGTGAGCTTGTAGACGGGGATGCCGGTCCAGTTGGCGAGCACCTCGGCGATGACGTCCTCGTCGACGACGTCGAAGAGCTCGACGCCCTCGGATCGCCACTGCGACTCGAGGGCGGTCTTGCGCTCGAGCTTCTCCTTCTCGAGGTCGGCGAGCTTCTTCGCCTCCTCGAAGTTCTGCTTCTCGATGGCGGCGTCCTTGCGAGTCCGGGTCGCCGAGATCTCCTCCTCGAGCTTGCGGTACTCGGGCGGGCTCGACATCCGCCGGATGCGCAGCCGGCTGCCGGCCTCGTCGATGAGGTCGATCGCCTTGTCGGGCAGGTACCGGTCCGAGATGTAGCGATCGGCCAGGTTGGCGGCCGCCACGAGCGCCTGGTCGGTGATCGTCACCTGGTGGTGCTGCTCGTAGCGGTCCCGCAGGCCCTGCAGGATCTCGATCGTGTGCGCGAGCGACGGCTCCTCGACCTTGATCGGCTGGAAGCGCCGTTCGAGGGCTGCGTCCTTCTCGAGGTGCTTGCGGTACTCGTCGAGCGTCGTGGCGCCGATCGTCTGCAGCTCGCCCCTCGCCAACATCGGCTTCAGGATCGAGGCGGCGTCGATGGCGCCCTCGGCCGCACCGGCGCCGACGAGGGTGTGCAGCTCGTCGATGAACAGGATGATGTCGCCGCGGGTGCGGATCTCCTTCAGCACCTTCTTCAGGCGCTCCTCGAAGTCGCCCCGGTAGCGGGAGCCGGCCACGAGGGCCCCGAGGTCGAGGGTGTAGAGCTGCTTGCCCTTCAGGGTCTCGGGCACGTCGTTCGAGACGATCTGCTGGGAGAGGCCCTCGACGATGGCGGTCTTGCCGACGCCCGGCTCGCCGATGAGCACCGGGTTGTTCTTCGTGCGGCGGGAGAGGACCTGCATGACCCGCTCGATCTCGCGGTCGCGGCCGATGACGGGGTCGAGCTTCTTGTCCCGGGCGAGCTGGGTGAGGTTGCGGCCGAACTGGTCGAGCACCGGGGAGCCGGTCGGGCTCTCCTGGCTCGAGCCGGGGCCGGCCGGCGACCCGGCGGTCTCACGGCCCTGGTACCCGGAGAGGAGCTGGATGACCGTCTGGCGGACCCGTGAGAGGTCGGCGCCGAGGCTGATGAGGACCTGGGCGGCCACGCCCTCGCCCTCGCGGACGAGGCCGAGGAGCATGTGCTCGGTGCCGATGTAGTTGTGGCCGAGCTGGAGCGCCTCGCGGAGCGAGAGCTCGAGAACCTTCTTCGCCCGGGGCGTGAACGGCGGCGAGCCGGTCGGTGCCGACCCGGCCGGGCCGATCGTCTCCTCAACCTTCTCCCGAACGGCCTCGAGCGAGATGCCGAGGGACTCGAGCGCCTTGGCAGCGAGGCCCTCGCCTTCGTGGATGAGCCCGAGCAGGATGTGCTCGGTCCCGATGAAGCTGTGGTTGAGGAGGCGCGCCTCCTCCTGAGCGAGGACCAGCACCCGTCGTGCCCGGTCAGTGAATCGCTCGAACAATGCGGCTCCCTCTTGTCACGGTCTCCTGCTTCAGTGTATCGGCAGGGTGTGCCTGAACATTTGGCACTTGTTCCTGTCGGACCTACTGCTTGGTATCAACAAGAAGACTTCCTCTCGCCTTCCCGTTACCGCGGCGGGCAGGTTTCCAACCGCTGAGAGCGTCGGCGACGGGTCTCCGACCCCTCTCGGTGAGGGCGGGGAGGGGCGGGCCACCGGCGGCGGGGGCGCGGCGGGGGCGGAGCGGGGACACGGCGAGGGCCGTGGGGAGGGGGCCGGGTGTCGGCTCCCTGGCGAAACCGCCTAACCTCGCACACTGGTGAGCCGGCCGGACCTCTTCGCGCTGCCCGTCGACGACGCCGACCTCGCACGCCTCGAGCTGTGCCTGAAGGACTCGGTCGTCGGCGACGACGAGTTCCTGAACGAGGTGGCGGGCCATCTCATCGCGGCGGGCGGCAAGCGGCTTCGCCCCTCCCTCACCCTCGTGGCCGCCACGCTGTCGGACGCCCCCGTCGACCAGGACCTCCTCCTCGGCGGGGTCTCCGTCGAGCTCGTCCACCTTGCCTCCCTCTACCACGACGACGTCATGGACGAGGCCAGTCGCCGCCGCGGCGTCGAGAGCGTGAACGCCCGCTGGGGCAACCTCGTCGCCATCGTGGCCGGCGACTTCCTGCTCGCCCGCTCGGCCGAGATCGCCGCCAGCCTCGGGACCGAGGTGGCAGGCCTGCTCGCCGCCACGCTCGCCCGCCTCTGCCAGGGCCAGGTCGCCGAGGTCCGCTCGGCGTTCCAGATCGAGCGCGACGAGGCCGACTACCTGCAGGCGATCTCGGACAAGACGGCAGCCCTCATGGCGACGGCCTGCCGCATCGGCGGCATCTGCTCGGGGGCGGACCGGAAGGTCATCGAGGACCTCACCGCCTTCGGAGAGGCCTTCGGGATGGTCTTCCAGATCCGCGACGACGTGCTCGACGTCATCGCCACCGAGGAGGAGCTGGGCAAGGCGCCCGGCCAGGACCTCGCCGAGGGGATCTACACCCTCCCGGTGCAACGCGCCCTGCGCGACCGGGTCGTCGGCCCCCGCCTGCAGAGCCTGCTCGGCGCGCCCCTCACCGAGGAGGAGCGCGAGACCGCCCGCCACCTCGTGGCCTGCTCGCCCGGCATCCTCGCCGCGAGCGAGATGGCACGCGGCTATGCGGAGCAGGCGGCCGAGGCGGCCTCCCGGCTCGGCTCCGGCCCGCTCCCCCTCGCTCTCGCCGGGCTCGCCACGACCGTGGCGATGGATCTCGAGGACTCGGCGGGAAGGGCCAGGTCCCGTTTCGAGGCCCTCGCCGGCTGAGCGGGCCTCAGTCCTCCTTCTCCGGCACGAAACCCACCGCGCCTTCCCGCACCGGCCCGCCGCTCACTCCCGCGCCTCGCCCGGCCGGAGGGCCGGGAAGAGGAGCACCTCCCGGATGTGGTGCGAGTCGGTGAGGAGCATGACGAGGCGGTCGACGCCAAGGCCGATCCCACCCGTCGGCGGGAGCCCCCGCTCGAGGGCGCGCAGGAAGTCCTCGTCGAGGACCATCGCCTCCTCGTCGCCGTGGGCGGCCGCCAGCGCCTGCTCCTCGAAGCGCGCCCTCTGGTCCTCCGGGTCGATCAGCTCGCTGTAGCACTCGCCGAGCTCGCGCCCGGCGACGATCGGCGTGATGCGCTCGACGAAACCCGCCTTCGACCGGTGCTTGCGCGTCAACGGCGAGACGCTCTCGGGGTAGTCCATGACGTGCACCGGGCCCCACAGGTTCGGCTCGGTCGTCTTCTCGTAGATCTCGGTGACGATCTTCCCCTCGTCCCAGTACTCGTCCACCTCGACCTCGACGCTCGCCGCCTTGGTGCGCAGCTCGTCGAGGTCCATCGCGAGGTCGAGCTCGAGGCCCGTCTGCTCGGCCACGAGCTCGAGGAGGGTCGCCTTGCGCCACGGGGGCGTGAGGACGAGCTCGCGTCCCTGGAAGCTCAGGCTGAGGGAGCCGTGCACCGCCTCGGCCACGCCGGTCGTGAGGTACTCGACGAGCTCGGCCATGTCGAAGTAGTCGGCGTAGGCCTCGTAGGCCTCGAGCATCGTGAACTCGGGGTTGTACTTCGGGCTCACCCCCTCGTTGCGGAAGATCCGGCCAATCTCGAACACCTTCTCGAAGCCGCCGATCACGAGCCGCTTCAGGTACAGCTCGAGCGCGATGCGCAGGTAGAAGTCGGCGTGCATCGAGTTGAAGTGCGTGACGAACGGCTTGGCGTTGGCCCCTCCGTAGAGGGGCTGGAGGACCGGCGTCTCGACCTCCACGTAGCCGCGGCGGTGGAGCAGCTCCCGCAGCGTGCGGACCACCTCAGAGCGGAGGAGGAAGCGCTCACGCACGCCCTCGTTCGCCCAGAGGTCCACCTCCCGCTGGCGGTAGCGGAGGTCGGTGTCGGCCACCCCCTTCCACTTGTCGCCGAAGCCGTGCCGGGCCCGGGCGAGCAGCTCCCAGCCGGACACCTTGACCGAGAGCTCGCCCCGTCGGGTGCGCACCACCTCGCCGCTCGCGCTCACCCAGTCGCCGAGGTTGAGGCGCTTGAAGTCCTCGAACCGGCCGGTGACGGCGTCGAGGGCGAAGAGCTGGACCTGGCCGGTCCAGTCGCGGAGCTGGGCGAAGGCGAGCTTGCCCTGCACCCGCAGCAGCATCACGCGTCCCGCCACCGTCACGGTCTCACCGGACTCGTCGCCGGTCCCGAGCCCCGAGTGCGCGGTCACGACGTCGCGGATCGGCGTCGCGCCCTCGACCCGGTAGGGGATCCCGTCGTCGCTCACAGGTGAGACCCGGTCGCCCGGTCGGCGTTTCGCTCGAAGACGATGCGCAGGCCGTGCAGGGTGAGCCACGGCTCGTGGTGGGCGACCATCTCCGAGAGGGGACGGATGAGCTCGGCGAGCCCGCCGGTGGCGATCACCGTCGCCTCGCCGAGGTCATCCATGATCCGCCGGCAGAGCCCGTCGACGAGGGCGACCTGGCCGTAGATCACGCCCGACTGGATGGACTCGACCGTCGACTTGCCGACGACGTGGCGGGGCTCGACGAGCTCGACCCGGCGCAGCGCCGCCGCCTCGGCGAAGAGGGCGTCGGTGCTGATCTCGATGCCCGGCGTGATGGCCCCGCCGAGGTACTCCCCGGCCGCCGAGATGACGTCGAAGGTCGTGGCGGTGCCGAGGTCGACGACGATGAGGGGCGGGTCGTAGAGGTCGAGGGCGCCCACGGCGTTGGCGATGCGGTCGGCCCCGACCTCCTTCGGGTTGTCGTAGAGGATCGGCATGCCCGTGCGCACGCCGGGCTCGACCACGACCGTCGGCACCGGGAACCAGCGCTGGGCCATCTCCCGGAGCGCCGAGGTGGCGCTCGGCACGGAGGAGGACACGGCGATCCCGCTCAGGCGCTTGGCGTCCTCGCCCCGCAGGTCGATGCCGACGAGGCCGAGCAGGTCGACGAGGAGGAGGGCGTGCTCGTCGGCGGTGCGGTCGGCCACCGTCGCGATGCGCCAGTGGTGGCGGAGGTCGGGCAGCTCGACGCCCGGCGGCCTCCGCTCTCTCGCCCCGGCCGCCGGCAGCGGTGGGTCGAAGACGCCGATGACGGTGTGCGTGTTGCCGACGTCGAGGGCGAGGAGCACGGGAACGGTCTAGTTGACGCCTGCCGCCAGCAGGTCGAGGCCGATGTCGAGGATCGGGGCCGAGTGCGTGAGCGCACCGACCGACACGAGGTCCGCCCCGGCGGCGGCGAAGCCCGCCACCGTCTCGAGCGTGACGCCGCCGGACGCCTCGACGAGCACCTCGGACGCCCGCGGGTGGCCGGAGACCTGTCGGACCGCCTCGGCCAGGTCGGCGGGGGTGAAGTTGTCGCAGAGCACCACCGTGGCGCCGGCGTCGACGGCCTCTCTCACCTGGTCGATCCGGTCGCACTCCACCTCGACCATGCGCCCGGGCCAGCGCTCCCGGGCGGCCTTTACAGCCGCCGCGATGCCGGTCCCGCCGAGGTGGTTGTCCTTCACGAGCACGGCGTCCGAGAGGCTGCCGCGGTGGTTCGTCCCTCCGCCGGCCCGCACGGCCGCCTTCTCGAGCGCCCGCAGGCCGGGCGTCGTCTTGCGGGTGTCGAGCACCCGCGTGCGGGGGTTCGCCCCCGTGGCCGCCTCGACGAAACGCCGCGTGAGGGTGGCCACCCCGGAGAGATGGCAGAGGAAGTTGAGCGCCGTCCGCTCCGCCGTGACGATCGAGCGAAGCCGCCCCGAGACGCGGCCGATCTCGTCCCCCGCCCGCAGGACGTCGCCGTCCCGCCGTGAGAACGAGACCTCGAGCTCGCCGTCGACCGCCCTGAGGGCCGCCTTCGCGCAGGCGACGCCGGCGAGCACGCCGGCAGAGCGCGTGACGAAGGCGGCCGTGGCGCTCGCCTCGGCGGGGAGCAGGCTCGCCGTCAGGTCGCCGAAGGGAAGGAGGTCCTCCTCGAGGGCGCGGCGCACCGCTCGCTCGACGGCGGGCCCGGGCGGCTCGCAGTCCGGCCGAGCGCCGCTCGAGCCGTCAGCCGCCATGGACGAGCCTCGCTCGGAAGCTGTCGGCCGGTTCCGTGAAGTCCGACCGGGTGTGGGCGCCGCGGCTCTCCTCGCGAGCGGTCGCCGCCTCGACGAGGGCGCTCGCGACGTCGAGCAGGTTGCGCAGCTCCGCCCAGGCCGGCTCCGGCGGCGCCTCCGCCAGCGCGTGCCTGAGCCGCCGGACGACCACCGCCGCCTCGGCGAGGCCGCCGGCGTCGCGCACGAGCCCGGCGTGCCGGCTCATGGCTTCCTGCAGCTCGGTCCGCATGGCGGAGGCGCCCTCCGTCCCGGACGGGCGCGGCAGAGAAAGCCGGCGAGGCGGGAGGACGGGCATCCTCGAGCAGGTGCACGAGGCGAGCGGCCTGAGGGGGATGTCGGCCCCGGGTGCGAACACGCCGGTTCGGCCGGCGCTTCGGCCGGGTCGGCGGCCGTCGAGGACGGCGTCGGCGACGCGGGCGGCGAACACCATGCCCTCGAGGAGGGAGTTGGAGGCGAGGCGGTTGGCGCCGTGCACCCCCGTGCAGGCGACCTCGCCGGCGGCCCAGAGGCCCGGGAGGGCTGTCGCGCCGTCGAGATCCGTGAGGACGCCACCGCAGAGGTAGTGGGCGGCGGGGGCGATCGGCAGCCACTCGCGGGTGGCGTCGACGCCGACGGCCTGCAGCGCCTCGTCGATCGTCGGGAAGCGGCGGGGGAACTCGGACAGCCCGGTGCAGTCGAGGAAGACGTGGTCGGCACGACTGGCGGCGAGCCGGGCGGCGATGGCCCGGCTGACGACGTCGCGTGGCGCCAGCTCGTCGACGAAGCGGCGCCCCTCGAGGTCGCGGATCACCGCACCGTGGCCGCGCAGCGCCTCGGAGAGGAGCGGCCGAGGCATGAGAGGGTGGTGCAGCGCCGTTGGGTGGAACTGCACGAACTCGACGTCGGCCACCGGCACTCCGGCGCGAAGCGCCATCGCCACGCCGTCGCCGGTCGCCTCGGCCGGGTTGGTGGTGACGGCGAAGAGCTGGCCGGCGCCTCCTGCGGCGAGGACCACCTCGTCCGCCTCGAGCACGACCGCGGCGCCGTCCTCGAGGAGCGCACGCACCCCGCGGCTGCGGCCCGGGTCGACCACGAGGTCGAGGGCGAAGCTGTGCTCGAACACGGCGGCGGCGCTCTCGCCTACCGCCTCGACGAGCGCCCGCTCCACCTCGGCTCCCGTCGCGGTGCCACCGGCGTGCAGCACGCGGGCCACCGAGTGGCCGCCCTCGCGGGCCCGCGCGAGCTCGCCGCCGGGCCCGCGGTCGAAGGAGGCGCCGAGGGCGACGAGCTCGGTCACCCGCGAGGCGCCCTCCTCGACGAGGACCCGGACGGCCGCCTCGTCGCAGAGCCCCGCCCCGGCGCGCAGCGTGTCGGCCAGGTGGAGGTCGGGCGAGTCCTCGTCGCCGGGGAGGACGGCGGCGACGCCGCCCTGTGCGAAGCGGGTGGCGGACTGCTCGAGCTCGCCCTTCGTCACCACCGCCACTCGGGCGTGCCCGAGCCTCGCCAAGCGGACGGCCACCGTCAGGCCTGCGACCCCGCTCCCGACCACGACTGCGTCGAAACGCCTCGACATCGAGCCGGTCATCACGGGGGACAGACTGCCAGATTGTCGATCAGCCGGACTCGGCCGACGCCGGCCGCGACGAGGAGGCGGACGGGGCCGTCGATCCTGTCGAGGTGCGAGAGGCGCTCCGGGTCGCGGGCGGTGGCGTAGCCGGGGCGGGGGGTTTCGTGCGAGAGGACCTCCGACATGGCGGCCTCGACCGCCTCCACCGACCGCTCGCCGGCGAGGACGAGGCGCTCGCCCTCCGAGAGGGCGTGCACGAGTCCGAGCGCCTGCCGGCGTTCGTCGCCTCGAAGGAGCCGGTTGCGGCTCGACACGGCGAGGCCGTCCGGCTCCCGCACGACGGGGCAGCCGACCACGGTGACGGGCAGGTCCAGGTCGGCGGCCACCTGCCGGACGAGCACGAGCTGCTGGTAGTCCTTCTCGCCGAAGTAGGCGCGGCAGCGGCCGGCGAGCGAGAAGAGCTTTGTCACCACCGTGGCCACGCCCTCGAAGTGCCCGGGCCGCGCCGCGCCCTCGAGGTCATCGGCGAGAGGACCGGGCCTCACGGCGGTCTCGGGGCTGCCCGAGGGGTACATCTCGGCGACGTCCGGCGCGAAGACGACGGCGACGCCGGCCTGCTCGCAGGCCTCGAGGTCGGCCGCCTCGTCGCGCGGGTAGCGCTCGAGGTCGCCCGGGTCGCCGAACTGGAGCGGGTTGACGAAGATCGTCACAAGCGGGGCCTCGCCCGCCCGCCTGGCGGCCTCGACGAGTGAGACGTGGCCGGCGTGGAGCGCCCCCATCGTCGGGACGAGGCCGACGCCGTGGCCGGCCGTGCGCAGGCCCTCGGCGGCTTCGCGCAGTTCGGCTCGGGTGCGGACTAGGTCCACGCGCCGGCGCGGGCTCCCGCAAGCCGGCGAGCGAGGGTGACGCCGGCCTCGTAGCCGTCGCGCTCCTCGAGGGGGAGGGCCGCGCGGTGGCGGTCGAGCGTCGCCTCGTCGCCGCGGGCGGCGGGACCGGTCAGCGCCGCGTCGGGGCCGAGGAAGCCGACGTCGTCGAGGGCGCCCCGTGCGAGGGGGAGGAAGGCCTCAAGGGGAAGGCCGACGGTCTCGGCCACCCGCTGCACCTGGCCGAGCAGGCCCACGAGGTGGTTGGCGGCCATGCAGGCGGCGGCGTGGTAGGCGGCGCGGTCCCGCTCCGCCACCACGATCGGGTGGCCGCCGAGGCCGAGGGCGAGGTCGGTCGCCACCTGGTCGCCGGCGACGGCGAAGAAGGCGCCGCCCCGCAGCCGGAGGGCGCCGAGGACGGGGTCGGGGAGGGTGACGAGCGGGTGGAGGGAGCCGCGGCGCTCGTGGCCGGCGAGGACGTCCAGCCCGAGCGAGCCCGAGCAGTGCAGGACGGCGGTCGTCGGCACCGGCCGGATGGAGGCCGCCACCTCGGCCACGGTCCGGTCGGGCGTGGCGATGAACACGACGTCGACCTCGTCTGCCGCCTGCGAGAGGTCGTCACCTCGGTGAAGGACGCCTGCAAGGGAGAACCCCGCTCCGGCGAGCGCCGCCTCGAAAGAGCGGCCGGCCCGGCCGCCACCGATGATCCGTACAGATGTCACGTGAGCCTCGCTTCCAATCCAGCCCCCTTCTCGGGGTGCCGGTCGTTGCCTCAGCTGACGACGAGGTTACCAATCCGCCGTATGTGCCGGTACACCTCGACTTTTCCCCCGAGACGCTCCCGCCAACCGTGCGGCACGAGGTCGGGAGCCACCTCCTCGAGCGGGGCGAGCACGAAGGCCCTCTCCCCCATGCGGGGGTGCGGGAGGGTGAGCTCCGGGCTCTCGATGGGGTGGTCACCGGCGACGAGGAGGTCGACGTCGAGGGTGCGGGGGCCGTTGCGCACCGTCCTCACCCGGCCGGCCTCCTGCTCGAGGCGCTGGGCCTCGGCGAGGAGGTCGTGCGGGGTGAGGTCCGTTTCGAGGCGGACGACGAGGTTGAGGTACTTGTCCTGCGGCGGGCCGCCGACGGGGTCGGTCTCGTAGAGCGAGGACACCGCGAGGGCCGGGTCGAGACGGCGGAGCCCTCGCACGGCGCCGGCGAGGTGAGCCTCCCTGTCCCCGAGGTTGGAGCCGAGCCCGAGGAGCGCTCTCACGCCTCGCCGGGCGCTCGCCCGCCGGGTGTCCCCCCGCCGGCCGCGCCGGGCGCGCCGGTCCGCCGGATGCGGACGCCGGCCGACTCGAGCGGGTGCGGGACGGGCGGACGGGTCTTTCGCACCTCGACGGTGACCGCGTCGGCGCCGCTCACCTCGAGCGCCCTCGTCGCGATGGCGTCGGCGAGGGCCTCGAGCAGCCGGAAGCTCTGGGTCTCGACGACGGCGACGACGGCCCCGACGACCCTCCCGTAGTCGGCAGTGTGGCCGAGGTCGTCGCTCGCTCCGGCCTCGGAGAGGTCCAGCTCCAGCTCCACGTCCACTTCGAAGGGCTGGGCGCGCTCCTGCTCGAAACCGAGGACGCCGTGCCGGCCGAGCGCCCCGATCCGCCTGAGGACGATGCGGTCGGCCGGGTGCTCGGGGCCGGGGGTCACTCGCCGTGCTGCTTCGCCGTCGCCCGTTTCGGGGCCTGCTTGGTGGCGGCCGGGGCGGCCGGAGCTGCCTTGGGAGCGGCCGCCTTCGTCGCCACCGGGGCCGGGGCCGCCTTCGTCGCCACCGGGGCCGGGGCCGCCTTCGTCGCCGCCGGGGCCGGGGCAGCCTCCTCCGGCGCCTCCCCGGGTCGGACCGGGCGCTGCGGGACCGCCGGGCGGGTCTCGGGTCCGGGCGCCCCTGGCAGCTCGCCGGCGAGCGTCACGATGATGCGGCCGGGGCGGCCCATCTGGCGCTTCAGCAGGCGCTCGACGACCATCACGGTGGTCGGCTCGTCGGGCAGCATCGAGCTCCACCGCAGGTAGCCCGCGACGACACCCATGACCCGGTCGCCCAGCTCGTCCTGGTGCACGAGGATGCGCTCGCCGTCACGCAACCACCCGTAGAGCGACTGGTACAGCTCGGTGAGCGGCTGCTCGAGGTCGACGCCCGCCGGCATGGGGAAGTGCGACCAGACGAGTCCGACCTCGTCGTAGGCGTGCAGGTTGTGCGAGGAGCCGAGCAGCGACACGATGCGGTCGAAGCCCTGCGCCCGCAGCCACAGCAGCTCCTCGTAGCGGCGCACCTTGCGGTGGTTGGGGGCGTAGCCGCCCGGTCGCTCGGCGACGGCGAGGCGGTCCTTGATGATCCAGGCGAAATTGCGGGGGACGATGCCCGCAGCCCACCGCCCCCTCATCGGGCTGAGCCTATGAGCCGGGCGGCCTGCGCGGTGGCGGCGACGTCGTGCACCCGGACGGCGGCCGCCCCCTCGGCCATCGCCCACACGGCCGAGGCGAGCGACCCCTCGAACCGGTCGTCGGGCGGGAGCGGCGGCCCTCCTCCGTCGAGCGTGCCGGCCGCGATGCGGCCGAGGAAGGTCTTGCGGCTCGTGCCGACGAGGACCGGCCACCCGAGGTCGACGAGCTCGTGGAGGTGGCCGAGCAGTTCGAGGTTGTGGCGCGCCGTCTTGCCGAAACCGATCCCCGGGTCGACCCACACCTCCTTCACCCCGAGCGACTCCGCCTCCTCGGCGCGGGCCGTGAGGTAGGCGGCCACCTCGGCGACGACGTCGTCGTAGTGCGGGTCGAGCTGCATGGTCGCCGGCGTGCCCTTGCGGTGCATGGCGACGAAGGCCGCGCCTGCGTCGGCGGCCACCGCCGCCAGGTTCGACGAGACGTCGTTCAGCATGCTCGCCCCCCGCTCGACCGCCTGGCGGGCCACCTCGGCCTTGCTGGTGTCGATCGAGACGCGGACCTCGCCGGCGAGGGCCTCGACGACGCCGAGCACTCGGTCGAGCTCCTCGTCGAGGGAGACCTCCGCCGCTCCAGGCCGGGTCGACTCACCCCCGACGTCGACGATGTCGGCCCCTTCGGCGACCATCGCCCGCCCGCGGGCGATCGCGGCCGATTGGTCCAGGTAGCGGCCCCCGTCGAAGAAGGAGTCCGGGGTGACGTTGAGGACACCCATGACCAAGGGCCGCACGCCTGAAGAGTAGGTCCCGGCGGCGCCGGAGGCTCCGGGCTCAGACGCCCCGACCGCCCCGCACGAAGGCCATGGCCTCCTCGCGGGTCCTCGCGTCCTTGCGGAACAACCCCCGCACGGCCGACGTGACCGTGATGGCGCCGGGCTTGCGGACGCCCCGCATCGACATGCAGAGGTGCTCGGCCTCGATGACGACGAGGACGCCGCGGGGCTCGAGGGCGCGCTCGATGGCGTCGGCGATCTGGGTGGTCATGCGCTCCTGCACCTGGAGGCGGCGGGCGTAGCCGTCAACGACCCGGGCCAGCTTCGACAGGCCCGTGATGCAGCCGTCGGTCGAGGGGATGTAGGCGACGTGCGCCTTGCCGAGGAAGGGCACGAGGTGGTGCTCGCAGAGCGAGGCGAAGGGGATCTCGCGCACCATGACCATCTCGTCGTGCTCGGCGGCGAACTGGACCGTGAGGAAACGGGCCGGGTCCTCCCCCATGTCGGAGAACAGCTCCTCGAACATCGCCGCCACGCGCTGCGGCGTGCGCTCGAGGCCCTCTCGTGCCGGATCCTCGCCGATGGCCTCGAGAAGCTCGTGGACCGCCCGCCTGGCGCGCTCGAGGTCGACGCTCACGCAGGCTCGCCGCCGAGGAAGACGCGGAGGTCCGGCAGGTTGCGGTACCGCTCGGCCACGTCCATCCCGTAGCCGACGACGAAGTCGGGCGGGATCTCGAAGCCGACGTAGTCGACCTCGAAGTTCATCCGCTGCTGGCCCGTCTTGAGGAGGAGCGAGCAGATGGCGAGCGACTCGGGGTTGCGGGCGAGCAGGCTCTTTCGGAGGTAGGCGAGCGTGAGCCCGCTGTCGACGATGTCCTCGACGACGATGACGTGGCGACCCGCGAGGTCGATGTCGAGGTCCTTCACGATGCGGACCACCCCGCTCGTCTTGGTGGCCGACCCGTAGGAGGCGACGGCCATGAAGTCGAGCTCGATCGGGAGCTCGATCGCGCGGGCGAGGTCGGCGAGGAACATGAAGGCGCCCTTCAGCACCCCGACGAGGAGAGGAGGGCGGCCCTCGTAGTCCTTCGAGATCTCCCGGCCGAGGTCCTCGATCCTCGCCGCCAGCTGCTCGACGGAGACGACGACCCGCCCGAGAAGGGGGTCGCTCTCCACCCACGTCTGCATGGGATCCTCGGCCACGGGCGCCGAGGTTACTTCGGCGGCGGCTCGGCCTCCCGTGGCGGTTGCTCGAGGACGAGGCGCCCGCGCGACCGCCGGACCCGCCTCGCCCCCGGCACGTCGCAGGCGCGGGCCTCCTTGCGGGCGACCGACAGCACCCGCTCAACGGCGGCGGCGTCGGGCGGGTGCCGCTCACCTTCGCCCGAGCGCAGCCACGCCCGCACGGCCCGCCGGGCGAGGACGGGGTCGAGCGCCTCGAGCGCGCCGGCGTCCGTCGGGTCGATGCCGAGGGCGAGCCGCTCGAGGAGGGCGTCCTCGGCGCGGAGCAGTCCCGCCTGGCGGGTGAGGACCGGGACGACGTCCCGGCGGGCGAGCTCGGAGAGGAAGGGCACGAGCTCTGCGCGGACCCGGTTCCGGAGGATCGACGGATCGGCGTTGGACTCGTCGACGACGGGCTCGAGGCCGTAGGCCTCGCAGAGGGCCGTCGTCTCGCTCCGGCGAAGGCGCAGGATCGGGTGGCGCCTCCCCGGCTCCATCCCCGACAGCCCCCGGAGACCGGCACCGCGCAGGAGGTTGATGAGGATGGTCTCGGCCTGGTCGTCGGCCGTGTGGCCGGTGGCCACGTCGGGCGGCAGCACGGCGTAGCGGGCGGCGCGGGCGCGCGCCTCGAGGTTCGGGCCGGGGGCCACCTCCACCCTGAGGGGCACGAAACCCGCCCCGAAGCGCCGGGCGGCCGCCTCGACGACGCCCGCTTCGCTCCTCGAGGCCGCTCGAAGGCCGTGGTCGACGTGATGCACCGTCGGGCGGCAGCCGGCCCGGGCGGCGAGCACGAGGAGGGCAAGCGAGTCGGCCCCACCCGACACGGCGAGGTCGACCGGCGAGCCGGGCGACGGGAAGGTGCAGCGCTCGAGGAGGGAGAGGGCGAGGCCGTCGGCGTCGGCGGGGCCGGGGGCGTCGGCCGGGCCGGGCAAAGCCGGGCCGGACACCGGGCTCAGGCGAGCTCGAGGGCTCGGCCGCCGACCCGGTCGACCCAGAGGGAGGGCGTGCGGATCTCCGTCAGGCTCGGCAGGTTGCCGGGCTCCTCCCAGACGCGGTCGAAGAGGGTCTGGCCGCCGGCCTGCTCGACCTCCTCCACGAAACGCTCCCCCTCCTGGTACTGGCGCATCTTCGCCTCGAGGCCGATCAGCTGCTGGAAGAAACGGACGACGGGCGTGGCGGTCTCGCGCCGTTTCTGGAGCGTCTTCGCGAAGCGCTCGGCGCCGGGGATCCGGTCGGCCGCCGCCCTGTTCATCGTGATGTCGCCGTGCCCCTCGAGCAGGCTCATGAGGGCCTGGACGGAGCGCAGCGTCTCCAGCTGCTCGGAGGAGGCCAGCATGCCGACGAGGCCGGCTTCGGCGAGGGGGTTTCGTCCCTGGCGGACGTCGGTGGCCACGCGCTTCAGGGCGGCGACGATGTCGGAGGCGTTCGGGGTGGCGAGCGAGACGCCCTCGTCGACGAGGCCGAGGAAGTGCTGGCGCATCCAGGGCACGCCAGTGAACTGCGCCCGGTGGGTGAGCTCGTGGACGGCGATCCAGAGGCGGAACTCCGAGGGCGGGAAGCTATGGCGCCCTTCGAGCGACACGACGTTCGGCCCGACGTAGTAGACGGTGTCGCCCGGCGAGTCGGGGTCCTCGGCGAACAGCAGGTCGTACTGGCCGAGGACGCGGGTCGACATCCAGCCGAGCACGAGGCCGAGCTCGGCCCCGGCGGCGGCCCGGGCGCCTGCGCCGAGGGCGCCGGGCAGGTTGCGCCCGAGCTTGCCCTCGCTGCTCGCCCGTTCGAGGATCGGCCGCAGGAGCCGCCGGAACGACCGCAGGTTGGCGCGAACCCAGCCGGCCCGGTCGGTCACCTCGGCCCGCGCCGGGCCCTGCAGGGACCGCAGGCCGGTCGACTGCTCGACGAGCTCCTCGGCCACCGGGCTGTACTCGGCGAAGTCGTCCTCGAGCCGCCGGCGGGTGCGTGCGTCGAGTGGCGGGCTCCCGCGACGCGACACGGCGACGGCCACCCGCTCGGCGACCCGCCAATCGACCGGGTCGGGGGCGTTCTCCACCACCGCATCGTAGGCACGGGGCTCCCCGGGACTGGCGGCGCGCAACGCCGGCGCGTGCCGGGGCCGTCGCCGCCCGCGGCCGTCAGGCCGAGACGCCTCCGGCGATCTCGCTCCCCGAGCCCGGCTCCTCGCCCGCTCCGGCGTGCTCGTGATGGATGGCCTCGGCGATGCGGGACCGCAGGCTGTCGGGCACGGCGTCGCGGCACTTGTCGGCCACCAGCCGCCTGATCTCGGCCTCGAACCCGAACAGGTGCAGGCAGGGGGAACACCCGTCGAGGTGCTCCTCGATCTTCTCCCGGCGGGTCGACGTCAGCTCGCCGTCGAGGAAGTGGTAGATGCGGTGCAGCGCCTCCCTGCAGTCGACGATCTCTTTGTCGTGGTCAGATCCCATGCCTTCAGGTCCCCGGCGTCCTAGCCCGACTTCGCGGTCACGAGTCCTCGCGCCATTCCAAAGTCGTGCAACGCCTTCTCGAGCGCCCTTCTTCCCCGGTGGAGCCTGCTCATGACCGTCCCGATGGGAACCTCCATGATCTCGGCGATCTCCTTGTAGGAGAACCCCTCGACGTCGGCGAGCAGCACGGCCATGCGGAAGGACTCGGGCAGCGACTCGATCGCCTGCTTCACCTCGTCGTCGGTGAAGGTGTCGAGCACCTCGTCCTCGGCGCTGCGCCCGGCGGCGGCCGCCTCGAGGCCGCCGAGCCGATTGAAGAGATAGAAGTCCTCGACGTCCTCGAGCTCGGTCTCCTCGGGATGGCGCCGCTTCGCGCGGTAGGAGTTGATGAAGGTGTTGGTGAGGATGCGGTACAGCCACGCCTTCAGGTTGGTGCCCTCCTGGAAGGTGCCGTAGGCGCGATAGGCCTTCAGGTAGGTCTCCTGGACGAGGTCCTCGGCGTCGGCAGGGTTGCGGGTCATGCGCAGCGCGGCCGAGTACAGCGAGCTCATGAACTGCTCGGTGTCGTCGGCGAAACGCGCCTGGTCTGCCACGCCTCGCACCCTACAGCCGGGGTGCGCGCAGGTGAGTTCGGCGCTCAGGCGACCCGCACGAGGTCCCGGGGGTCGAGCTCGGCGACGACGCGCTGGCGCCACGAGACCCTCTTCCAGGCGGCGCGCCGGATCGCTCTCGCGTCGCTGGCGGCCTGCGCGATGTCGGCGCGCGGGAGCGGGCCGCGGCCGAAGCACGCCTTGTTCACCTCGATGGCGAGCCGTCGGAGGGCGTCGTCGGCCGGGCTCGGCAGCACCCCGGCGAGCCGGACGCGCTGGGCGAACTCGCTGTAGGTCTCCGTGCGTCGGCGATGGTACCCGGCGGCGGCAAGGACGTGCAGCACGTCCCGCCAGGAGGTGACGACGCCGCGGCGGGGGTGGAGCCGCCTGCGCCGCGAGAGGAGGAGGCGGCTGAGCGGCACGACGACCGCCCACAGGCCGGCGAGGGCGAGCAGCCCGAGAAGGAGGTCGCCCGGCGAGACCCCTCCCCCGCCTCGGACGGTGCGGTGGTGGGGGCGGGCGGCCGGGCGGACGGGCTTCGCCCCGCCCTTGTGGGGCTTGTCCGGCGTGTGGGTGAGCAGGTTCGAGGGCCTCGTCGTGCCGGTGACCGGGGTGGTGCCCGGGATCGTCGTCCCGGTGACCGGCACGGTCCCGCCGGGGGTCGTGGGGAACTCGAAGGGGACCGGCGTCGAGGGGGTGGGCTCGAAGTCGGACCACCCGACGCCCGGGAAGTACACCTGCGGCCAGGCGTGCACGTCCTGGCCGGTGATCTCCCAGCTGTTGGCGCCCGTCGCCTGGCCGGGAAGGAAGCCGACGACGACCCGGGTCGGAAGGCCGATCACCCTGGCGAGCACGGCGAAGGCGCTCGCGTACTGCTGGCAGTAGCCGACCCGGCTGTGGAAGAGGAACTGGACGAGGGCTGTGTAGCCCTCGCCGGTGTCGGTGAGGGCGCCCGACTTGAGCCTCTTCGGCAGGGCGTAGCGGAAGCGACCGCCCTGGGTGAAGTACTGGACGATGTCGTCGGCCTCCTGGAGCTGCGTCACGGCGCCGGCGACGATCGAGTGGGCCAGCTGGACGATGCGTGCCGGGACGGGGCCGGGAAGGATCTGGTCGACGGCGAGCGGCAGGCCGCCGGGCGGGACGATGCCGGACTCGCTCGAGGGGTTCCCGACGTAGCCCTGCGGCGGTGGCGGGTTGACCGTGGCCGTCACCGCGTAGGTCTCGCCCCGGAAGAAGCCGTCCACCGGCACGAGCGGCCCGGACGACGACCCCTCGGGAAAGACCCGCACCCCGGAGATGGCCACGGGGTTGCCCGGGGTGGGCAGGTACGGTCCGCCGTAACGGCCGAGCCGGATCACTTGGGTGAGCTCGCCCGTGCCGCCCGAGAACGACTCGGGCGGCGGGTCGGCCAAGAGATGGCCGAGCGAGCCGTGGACGGCGCCGAGGGCCGGCACGCCCCCCTCGACCCTCCTTCCCGGGGTCCACTGGTTGCCGTTGAAGTCGTCGAGGGCGATCAGCACCTCTCGGCTGAGCAGGCTGCTGTGCACCGTGGCGAGGACGGTGTCGGGGTTGTCGACCTCCTCCTCGCCGACCTGGACGAGGGTGCTCACGCCGACTGCGCCGTTGTTGAGCCCCTGGCCGCTTCTGCCCGAGCCGGCCCTGCCGTGCCAGGCGACGAGGGCGGGGCTGTTCGCCCCGGGGATGAGCGGCCCGATGATGCCGGCGGCCACGGCGGCGACCACGACGAGGCCCGGGGCGGCGATGCGGGTGACGCGGGTCTGGGCGGGTTTCGTGCCGTTGAGGCGGCTGCGGGCGTCGAGCCGGGCCACGACGATGTGCTCTCGCCGGGACCTCCCGACCGAGGCGCTCAGGTACCAGACGCCGAGCGCCCCGAGTGCCGCCAGCTCGAGGGGTCGTCCGGTCGAGGTGCCGAGGGTGCCGGTGAACAGCACGATGTCGAACGCCGGGACGAAGGCCACGAGGGCCGGCAGCGAGCGGTCGGCGTCGAGCGCCTCGGCCGCGATGGCGACGGCCCCCGACGCCCAAGCGGCGGCGAGCACGAGGCCGGTCTGGGGGCTGACAGGAGCGACGTCGACCGAGAAGAGGTGCCAGGCCCGCGACAGCTGGTGGGCGAGCACCGTTGCGCCGTGACCGGCCGGGAACCCCCAGCTCACCTTGGTGAGGTCGAGCGCCAGCACCGGCACCCACGCCACGAGCACCACGGTGAGGATCCAGACGCCGAGCGAGGCGAGCTTCCAGCCCCGGGCCGACAGGAGGCGGGCGCCGTGGGCGACGAGGTGGGCGCCGGCGCAGACCGGCACGATCAGCCAGAGCTCTGACGGCCCGGTGAAGCAGCGGGCGAAGGTCGCCACCGCGACGAGGTCGAGCAGGAGCAGCGGGACGAAGGAGGACTGCCCGAGGCGCCTCATGCCGGCTGCACCACCCTCGTCTCTCCGACGGGGACGTCGACAGGAACGGACCACATCTCCGCGAGAGGCCCGCTCTCGGGGACGACCATCAGCACGTGGTCGTGACTCACCCGCTCGAAGCGCAGCTCGGACCCGCCGACGAGCATCAGGGCGGCCGAGCCCGAGCGGGCGGGGAGCGCACGCAGCTCGTCGCGGCGCGCTTCGAGGGCGGCCTCGGAGCCGAGCGCCTCGACGATGACGAGCACGTTCCAGTCGTCGGGCCCCGAGAAGTGGGGCTGGAAGCTGCCGAGGATGGCGGCGGGGCCGTGCACCGAGGCGGACGAGCCGTTCGGCCCGCGGCCCTTCGGGCCCGTCGAGGGGCCCGGGCCGGGATCGACCGTGGCGAGGGTGAGGATGGCCGTCTCGAAGTGCCAGTCGCCGGTCCCCATCCCCGAGTCGTAGCCGGCCGTCGTGACGAGGCGGAAGGGACCCTCGTCGTGAGCCGCCTTCAGCACGCTTGCAGCCACCTCGACGGCCCGCTCGAAACGAGGCCCCGGCTCGGCCTGGGTCACGAGCACCACCGTCGCGCCCGAGCGGCCCGAGACGTCGGGCTCGCCACCCTCACGCACCATCAGGTCCCCCACCCGGGCGGTGGTCCGCCAGTGCACGAGCCGGAGGTCGTCGCCCTCGACGTATTCCCTGAGGAGCGAGGCCCCGGAGCGGAGGCGCTCGGCCGACGACTTGGTGCTCTCGAGCCCGAGGCCGCCGGCGCCGATCGGGAGCGTCTGGGGCAGCTCCTCGACGCGGGGCCGCACGAGGCAGGAGAAGCTGCCGCTCGAGGCGAGGTTTCTCGTGGCGAGGCCGAGCGAGTCGACCACGACGGCCTCGTAGCCGTTCACGGTCTTCCGCCCGCGGGCCCGCGTGTCGAGCCCGACGGTCACCGTGGCCCGCTCCTCGGGAGCAAGGCGCGGCACGAGCACGCGGTGGCGACCGCCGCCCGACGGCAGCAGCTGGAGCCGGCCGGGCGGGCTCGGGGCGGCCCCGATGTTCTCCACGAAGAGCTCGAGCACGGCCGGGTCGCCGACCGAGATCCCCTCGGGGGTGACGCGCCCGGACATCGCCACCCGGACGCTGCCGGGCCGGGCCTGGACGAGCGCCACGATGACGAGCGCCCCGGCCGCGGCGGCGATGCCGAACAGCTCGGTGACCCCGAGCACCCTTCCGACGACGAGCAGGCAGAGGAACAGGACGAGAGAGAGGCGCCCTCTGGAGGTGAGCACCCGGCCCGCCTAGCTCCCCGTCGGGTGACCCTCGAGCACGGGGACCTTGGCGAGGACCTCGCTCACCACCATCGCGACCTGGTCGGCCACGGCTCCGCTGCGGGCGGTGCGCAGCTCGAGCCGGTGCCCGATCACCGGCAGGGCGAGCGCCTTCACGTCGTCGGGCACGACGTAGTCACGGCCGTGCAGCACAGCCCAGGCCCGGGCCGCCCGCTGCAGGGCGAGGGCGGCCCGCGGCGACATGCCGAGCAGGACCGACGGGTGTGACCGGGTGGCGTTGGCGATGTCCACGACGTAGCGCTGCACGGCGTTCGAGCAGTGCACCTCCCGCACCCGCCGGGCGAGCTCGAGCACGTCGTCGGGGGAGCAGACAGGCTCGAGGTCGGCGAGCGGCTCACGGACGCCGTGGCGCTCGAGCAGGTCGACCTCGGCCGTCGGGTCCGGGTAACCGAGGCGGATCCGCATGAAGAAGCGGTCGAGCTCGGACACGGGGAGCGGGTAGGTCCCCTCGTGCTCGATGGGGTTCTGCGTCGCCACCACCATGAACGGGTCGGGCAGCGGATAGGTGACGCCGTCCACCGTCACCTGTTGCTCCTCCATGGCCTCGAGGAGGGCGGACTGGGTCTTCGGCGGTGTCCGGTTGATCTCGTCGCCGAGCACGATGTTGGCAAAGATCGGCCCGGGCCGGAACTCGAAGACCGAGGTGGAGCGGTCGAAGACGTTCACGCCCGTCACGTCAGAGGGCAGCAGGTCCGAGGTGAACTGGATGCGCCGCTGGGTGCAGGCCACCGAGCCGGCGATGGCCTTGCCGAGGCTCGTCTTGCCGACGCCGGGCACGTCCTCGATGAGGAGGTGGCCCCCGGCGATGAAGCAGGTCACGGAGTGGCGGATGGCCGACTCGTTGCCCTGGATGACTCGTGCGACGTTCGCGACGATGTCGCTGAACACGCTCATCTCCGGCGTGTCGACGGTGGTCACGCCCAGAGTTTTCCATTGTGTGACGGACTCCATGTCCGCGGGGGCGCCCCACCGGTCCCGAAACAGACGAAAGCGGCCCCGGCCAGGGCTTCGAGCGCCCGCTCCGAGCCGGCCGCCAGCTCCTCCTCAGCCAGCGCGGCGACCGGGAGCTCCTGCTGGGTGCCGGCAAGCGCGGCCGCCGTGCTCTCGCCCTTGCGAAGGCGGGCGTGGAGACGCGCCATCACCCGGGCCGCCCCCGAGTCGGGCACCGGAGCCACGCTGGCGACGATCGTGTCGGTGCCGAGCGAGAGCAGGGCGGCCGTCGTGCCCATCAGCTCGTCGCCAGGGTGGACCTGGGAGCGCCCGGCGTCGCAGGCCGAGAGGACCATGACCGCAGGAGGCCGACCGATCGACTCGAGGTCGTAGACGGTGAGCGGCCCGTCGGCGAGCTCGAGGGCCGAGAACAGCGCGTTGTCGGCACGAAACCGCCCGTGGGCAGCGACGTGGGCGAGCGCCGCGCCCTCGAGCGCCGTGGCGACGTTTCGCACCGTCGCGTCGGCGCCCTCGAGGACGGTGGCATCGGGATAGAGACGGCCGAGCTGCCTTGCTTCTTGCGCGGCCGTCGCCACTCCCGGGCCGGCGACGGCCACGACCCGGCCCTGTGTTGTCGTTTCGCCGGCGGTCCTCGTGCCCTTCGAAGCCGCCCCGCGCTCGCGCCGCGACAGCCAGAGCGAAGCGGAGGGCGCCACGCAGAACGGCCGGCCGGTGAGGGACGGCAACAGCGCCCAGGGGATCGCGTGCAGTTCGCCGGTCGGGACGAGGACCACTGCTCCCTCGGTACTCGGGTCGCCCTCCAACGGATCGCCTTTGCCGCGCAGTTGGTCGATCGGGGCGAGGAGCAGCCGGTCGACGGCGCTCGCCGCCCTTCCGAGGAGGTGAGCGGCCACCTCGAGGCTCGCAGGTGCGCTCCTTCGGTAGGCCAGGCGGCCGAGGGCGAACCGGAGCGCCGCCTGCTGGCGCTCGAGCTCCTCGGCCTTGCAGAGCCGCCGCAGGCGGCAGGCCGAGTCGGCGCTGCAGGTGATGGCGTAGATGAACCCGTTTCTGCTGACGTACTCGACGAGGAGGCCGCCGTCGAGCGCCTCTCGCAGCCTGCGGACCGAAGGCGGGGGAGGGAGTGGATCCGCCTGGGCCGAGCTCGCCTCCCGGAGCGAGAGCTGGCGGATCTCGGCCTCGATCCGGGTCCGTTGGCGCTCGAGGTCCTCGGTGTCCTCGCCCGCCAGAGCCGCCCGCTCGATGCCGGCCACGACGTGGCGCAGGTCACCGAGGCGCCGGGCGAGGTCGGGGTTGGCCGGAGGGACGGCGGCGGGACGCCAGAGCGATCGTGCCCGCCAGCGCTCGGCCCAGCCGAGGACGCTCTCGGGCTCTCCCCGCTCGAACACGAGGGCGAGCCCGAGCTCTGCGAGGTCGGCCGCTTCGATGGCCGCCCGTGCCCTCAGCTCCGTGGCGCCGAGCGCCACGCGGTGCTCGTCGGCCACACGCAGCCCTGACCGGAGCGCGCGCAGCGCCGAGGCCCGTTCGTCCGAGGCCACCCTGGCGAGAGCCTCGGCGTACCAGGCCCGCACCCGCTCGTCTGCCGACGACCGCCGCGCCGGCTGGGGGCGGATCGCCAGGATCGCCAGGGCGGCGTCCGGGTGGCCGACCTCGAGTCCCGCCCTGGCGGCGGCGATTCGAGCCTCGAGCGCTTGGAGCCGCCATCCCGCAGCCGCGAGCTCCTTGGCGAGAAGGGGGCCCTCGTCGAGCACTCTTCGCTGCTCGTTGTCCTTCATCCAGCGCGCCCTCGCCGCGGCGTAGTGGGCGAGGGCCGTCCAGCCGGAGCGCTGCTGACGATCGAAGGCCGTTGCCGCCAGCTCGGCCTGGCGAAGCGCGGTGCCCTCGTCCCGCTCGGCGAGAGCCACCTCGGCGAGCATCAGCCGACCCTCGGCGAGGTCGGCGCCGAGCCCCGCCCGCTCGAGGCCGGCGACGGCCTGCTCGGCCGCCTGGCGAGCCTCGGGAAGGAGGTGCGCCGACATGAGCACCTCGCACCGGTCGATGTCGGGGAGGTGAACGGGGAGCTCGAGCCGCTCGTAGGCCGCGGTGGCGTCGTCGAAGTAGCGCAGCGCCGCCGGCACGTCGCCGCGTCGGGCGGCGACGAAGCCGAGGTTGTGCACCACCTGAGCGGCCGAGAGCTCCGAGCCCTGGCGCCTGTGCAGCTCCAGCGCGAGGTTCAGCTCCGTCTCTGCCCGGTCGAAGTCGCCGAGGTAGGCCCAGACGATGCCGCGGTTGGATCGGAGGTAAGCGAGCTGAGTCTCCAACCCGGGTCGTCGCAGGTTCGGCAGCGCCAGTTCAGATTCTTGCAGCGCCTCCTCATAGCGACCCAGGCGCATCAGGATCACTGCGCGCTGTGCGCGGGCAGGCCCTTTGGTCGCCCAACTCGGCGCGATCTCGATAGCCCGTTCGACGTTGGCTAGCGCATCGTCCGGCTTCTCAAGCTGCATCAGCAAGAACGCAAGACTTCGCGAGACCTCGCTTGCTCGGCCCAAGAGGGAGGCGTTGAGAGCAGCCGCCAGCGCGTCTTCGAGCAACTTGAGCGCGCCGGCGGGATCGCCAAGCTCCAGGCGGCCCAGTGCGGCGGCGCGCCGTGCGACAATCTTGGACTCGTCATCGAGCGAGGGCCGGACGAGGAGCTCCTCGGCTAGCGCTAGCGCTGCACGAGGATCAGCCGCAGCAAGCGAGACGGCCCGCTCCGCCGATTCGAGCGGCGACTCGTTAGCTGTCCCAGTGACGGAAGACCCTCTGCTTTCCCTCGGTCGCTAAATGGTGATCCAGCTCGTGGACACGGCGACGGTTGGCCTCCTAGCGAGAGCGCAGCGAAGACTGAGTGGCCCCCGAGGTATCGCGCGGAGATGGAAAGTGCCGTATTCGTCTTCTCCGAGCGAGATTGAGCCCTCACGGTGACGCACGTCCAGGCTCGCGGGCTGAGGTGGTACTAGCTGACAAGTAAGGGACTGCTCCTGACCATTGATCCCAACCTCAACCTCGAGAAGAACCTCCTCGCACGCGAATGTGAGTTGACGACTGGTGTCCGCTCCGCCACGGACATCCAGGAGTCGCTCCTGATCGATCAAGGAATCGTAGATAAGTGGAGCAAGTTGATCATCCACGAATCCGAGACGGAAGCTTCCCTTGGCCGCATCCAATACAGCGTCTGGAACTGCGTCGTCAGTGCCGATCAACTGACCAAGCCTCCGCGAGACGGTCCCGCGCGAAAGGTCAGCGATGCGCCCCGACTTGGCTCCGATGTCCTTCTCTTTAGTTCGTCTGTGTCGAGGTCCGTGAGCAGCTGGATCGAAGGGAACCACGTCCGCAATGTCGTCCCGACCGTCAGGGGTTTCGGCGTTCATGAGATCCGTCGACCGTCGCTGCCGATGGCGCCTTCGTCTCGGGCTTCCGTGCCCAACAACGCACGCATGTGCTCTCTGATTTTGGCTAACGAGCGCGCACGACTTGGGCCGATACTCCCGATTGGTATTCCGAGCATCTCCGACAGCTGGGCGTATGACAAATCAGGACCCATAAACATCGCATGCAGTAGTGCGCGGCTCTGCTCCGGAAGCCGAGCTAAGGCTTGCTTAAGCTCTTCGTGAACTCCGCCAAACAGCTCCTCCTCGGGCGAGAGCTCGAGTTGATGACTATCCTCTGGCCGCGCCATCACAACATCGCGATGGCGTTGTCGGAGAACTCGAAGCGATTCGCGACGAGTACACGTGACCAGCCAAGCGGACAAGCGCTCGGGCTCCCGCAGAGTCGGTAGTGACTCCGCGAGCCGGAGCCAGGTCGTCTGACTGACGTCGGCGGCGTCTGCGTCGTCAAGCGAATGCGCTCGTGCAACGGACCAGACCAGGCCAGCAAACCGGTCAACCAAGGCAGACCATGCCTGCTCGTCACCGTTCGCCGCGTCGCGGACGAGCGCAGTCAGCTCCACGCGGCGAAGTGTAACGAGCGACCTGTTGGGTCTCTAGGGGTCACGGGCACAAGAAAATTCCGTCCCCAGATGTATCAGGAGGCCAAGTTCGCGCTCTGTATCAGCAGAACCGTTGGATCGAGCGCTTAGGAGGCCCAGATGGCCAGGCTGAAGCAACTGTGGCGGAAGATCGAGACCAGGTGGGTGGCCACCCTGGCCGTCGTCACTCCCGCTCCCATCTGGCAGCACGAGATCGTCAAGGGCTTTCATCGGTAGTCGCGTGTGGGCCAACGGCGGTCCGCGGACTACAGGCGCCCCGCCTCGACGATTCGGCCTAGAAATCGCCTGGTCCGCTCATCCCTCGGGTTGGTGAAGAGCTCTGACGGCGGGGCGTCCTCGATGATGCGCCCCTCCTCCAGGAAGCACACCCGGTGTGCGATGTCACGAGCGAAGTTCATCTCGTGCGTCGCGATGACCATGGTCATGCCCGAAATCGCCAGCTCCTTGACAACTTCGAGGACCTCGGCGACGAGCTCGGGGTCGAGCGCGCTCGTGATCTCGTCGAGGAGCAGAATCCGCGGGCGCATCGCCAGGGCCCTGGCGATCGCCGCCCGCTGCTGCTGGCCGCCCGAGAGCCGGTCCGGGTAGTCGTCCTTCTTCTCGAGGAGGTTCAGGCGCCGCAGGAGCAGCGTCGCGTCCTCCTCCGCCTCGTCTCGGCTGAGTCCCACAACCTTCATCGGACCGAGCGTGATGTTGCGAAGGACGCTCATGTGCGGGAAGAGGTTGAACGACTGGAAGACGATCCCGACATGACGTCGTACGAGGTTCTCGTTGACGTTCTCACCGGTGATCTCGTGCCCGAACAGGAAGATGCGGCCGGCGTCGATCGGCTCGAGCAGGTTGGAGCACCGAAGGAGCGTCGACTTCCCGGAGCCGGAGGAACCGATCAGGCAGACGACCTCGTGCGAGCTGACCTCGAGGTCGACGCCCTTCAGGACCTCGTTCGTCCCGAAGGACTTGTGCACCGCCTCGAGCCGCAGCGCGGCGCTTCCCGGCGCGACCGTGTCGATGGCGCCCACCGCGGTCGCGATCGGGTCGGTCGTCATCGGATGGTCGCCAGCCGTCGGGTGCGGTCCCGGGCGATGAGATGGTCGGTGAAGCGGGCGAGCGGGATCGTGAGGAGCAGGAACAGGATCGCGGCGACGACGAAGCTCGAGTAGTTGAAGACACTGCTTCCGTAGAGGTTGGCGGCCTGCAGCGTCTCGATCGCTCCCAGCACGCCGACGAGGGCCGTGTCCTTCTGAAGGCTGATGAAGTCGTTCAGGAGTGGCGGGATGATCGTCCGCACCGCCTGGGGAAGGATGACGTAGCGCAGCGCCGCCGTCCTCGACAGGCCGAGTGATCGAGCGGCGGCTGCCTGGCTCGGATGTACGGAGTTCAGACCTGCGCGGAACACTTCCGACACGTAGGCCGAGTACGAGAGCACGAGCGCCGTCACTCCGTAGAAGGTCGCCGACTGGTCGGAGATGAACGAGACCCCGAGAGCCGGGATCCCGAAGCCGAGCAGGTACACGACGAGGAGGAGCGGGACGCCTCGGAAGACGTCCACGTAGATCGTCGCGAGCGCACGGAACGGAAAGAGGATCGGTCCCTGCGACTGTCTGATGAGCGCCACCACGAGCGACACGAGCAGGATGAGGGGCTCGGCGATGAGGAACATCCGAACGTTCAGCCACAGGGCCGCCCCGACCGAGTAGTAGCCGGCTTTCGGGTTCCCGATGAATGACTGCCACAGCGCATGAGGGCTGAAGAAGGTGTGGCGGACGGCGGCGCTGCCCGGCGCGAAGAAGAACAGTGACGCCAGGGCGGCCACCACGAGGATGCTGCTGGCGGTGGATGCCACGACAGCTCGATGGCCGTGACCGAGCATCCTCGAGCCACGCCCCGTCGAGCCGAAGCCACCGGAGATGGGCTGCCCGGTCTCGAACGCCGCCCGTTGCGGGAGCAGGTAGGGGCTGTCACTGGCGGCGACGGCTGCCGCCGTCCACCCGCCCTCTGGCATCTGGTCGCTCATCGGGACTTCGGGCGCCCGGGCGGCGCGCTCGCTACGGCTTGATCGTGGGGATGCTGGTGTAGATCTTCAGATACCGCCTCTGCAGGTAAGCGAGGGTGCCCTTCTGCTGAATCGCGGTGATGGCCTTGTCGACGCACGTCGCGAGCTTGTCACCCTTGGCGAAGAGCAGGCCGTAGTGCTCGCCCGTGCTCGGGAAGGCCCCCACCACCTCCGAGTGGGGGACCTGGTAGGCCGAGATGTACTGCGCCGTCGGAAGGTCGGTGACGAAGGCGTCGACCTGGTGGGTCTGGAGCGCCTCTTTCACGTCGTTCAAGGTCTGGTAGGGCTTCACCGGCTGGGTCGGTCGGATGTTCTGCTCGATGTAGGCGAGGCTCGTCGTGCCGATCTGGTCTCCGTAGACGTACTTCTTCAGATCCGAAGGCGAGTGCGCCGAGGCGATCTTCGAGCCCTTCAGGGCGACGAGCGCCTGCTGAACGTCGTAGTAGCTGGTCGAGAACGTGACGACGGTCGCCCGGGCGGGCGTGTAGGAGATCTCGTTGATGTCGAAGTCGAAGTGCTTCGGCCCCGGGGCGTACGAGGCGTTGAACGGCTCGTAGGTCCACACGACCTGCGACTTCTTGAACCCGAGCTGTTTGGCGATCGCGTAGGCAACGCCACTCTCGTAGCCGAGGCCGTTCGAGGGATTGTTGACCCAGAACCAGGGATAGTACGCGGGCTTGTCGGTGGCGACCGTGAGGACGCCGTGCTTGTAGAGGTAGGGCTGCACGCCCTGATACGTGCACGAGGCTGCGGCGCTCGTGCCGCCGCCCGAGGCGGCCGTCGACGAGGTCGTCGAGCCCGAGCCGGAGCCTGAACCGCACGCCGCCAGCACGACGGCGAGCAGCCCCGACGAGATGGAAACGATCAGCCTCCGCATCCTTGTCACCCCTGCCGTCTTGCGAGTCCCCCGGACCGTTTCGCAGTGAGCCTACCGGGGGGTTCGCCGGCCACGAAACTGGAGGGCGACGGGAGGGGGTTTCGTGCGGTAGAGAGGCCCATGACGTTCGTCGAGACAGCTCGCGGCCCGGTGGATTCAAGCGAGCTCGGGCGGACCTACATGCACGAGCACCTCTTCGTGCTGACGGCCGACATGCAGGCCAACTACCCCGCCGAGTGGGGCGACGAGGAGGCCCGGGTGGCCGACGCCGTCGCCCAGCTGAAGGCGCTCGCCGCCCAGGGCGTCCGGACGATCGTCGACCCGACGGTGGTCGGCCTCGGGCGCGACGTCGCCCGCGTGAAGCGCATCGCCGAGCAGGTCCCCGAGCTCAACGTCGTCGTCGCGACGGGGATCTACACCTACGAGTCGGTCCCGTTCTGGTTCCGCCACCGCGGACCCGGCCTCTCCCCGAGCCTGCCGGAGCCGATGGTCGACCTCTTCGTCGCCGACATCACCGAGGGCATCGGCAGCACCGGGGTGAAGGCCGGCATGCTGAAGTGCGCCATCGACGAGCCGGGGCTCACCCCTGGGGTCGAGCGGGTGATGCGGGCGGTCGCCGAGGCGCACCGCCGCACCGGCGTCCCCGTCACCGTGCACACCCACCCCGGCACGAGGAGCGGCCTCGAGGCGAAACGGGTCCTCTGCGACGAGGAGGGCGTCCCACCGGGCCTCGTCGTCCTCGGCCACAGCGGCGACACGACCGACGTCGAGCACCTGAGCGAGCTGGCCGAGGCCGGTCTCGTGCTCGGCATGGACCGTTTCGGCCTCAACCACGAGGTCTCGTTCGAACAGAGGGCTGGAACGCTCGTCGAGATGTGCCGTCGTGGCTACGCCGGGCAGATGGTCCTCTCGCAGGATTCCTCCTGCTACATCGACTGGATCGAGCCGTGGGCCCGTGGCGCCATGCCACAGTGGCACTACCTCCACCTCGGTGAGGAGGTCCTCCCCTGGGTGCGCGAGCAGGGCATGAGCGACGAGGACATCACGACGATGCTCGTCGACGTCCCGCGCCGGGTGCTCGAAGGCGGCCGAGCGGAGGCCGACCCGCCCGCCTGACCGGCCGCGACCCGGGCACAAAGTCCCGGCAACTCGGGACGATTGGTCGGGACCTTCGGCCCTAGGTCCGCCCTGCCGGTCCCTTCATGCTGTCAACAACTCGTAAGACAAGGAGACAGAACATGAGACGCAAGGTCTTCGACATCCTCGCAAGCGCAGGCGGCGCTGTGGTCGTCGTCGTGCTCGTCGTCGCCGGCTCGTTGCTGATGTGGGGCAACAGCTTCGCCAACTCGCAGGTGCACGACCAGCTGGCCCGCCAGCAGATCTACTTCCCGCCGGCGGCGGCCTTCGCCCACCCGAAGGCAGGGACCGAGATCACCCCGAGCATGATCCCGTCGGTGTCGCAGTACGCCGGCCAGGAACTGCTCACCGGCCCGCAGGCCGAGGTCTACGCCAACGACTTCATCGCCGTGCACCTGTCCGAGATGCCCTACGGCGGCGTCTACTACAAGGTGTCCTCGGCGGCCCGCTCCGCCAAGCCCGGTTCGCCCCAGGCGACCCAGCTGGCCGGCCTCGAGTCGACCGTCTTCCAGGGAACCACCCTTCGTGGGCTCCTCCTCGAGGCCTACGGCTTCTGGGAGTTCGGCAACATCGCCTTCTGGGCGGCGATCGCCTCGTTCGTCCTCGCCGGTGTGATGGCGCTGCTGACCGGGTTCGGCATCTGGCACGCACGCCGGACGCCTGCTGAGATCGAGCTCATCAAGACGCAGTCCAAGGCCGCCTAACCCCCTCCTGGGGACGAAACCCACGGGCCTCGTCCCACCTCACCCGAGACCCCGCCCCGTCGGCGCCATGCCGGCGGGGCGGGGCCTTCTTCGCGCTCGGCACGGAGCGCCTGGCCGGCCAGGCCGAACGGCCACGCATCGTCCTCGCCGGTCGGCTTGTCGGTCTCGCCAGAGCCGGGTGAGGGTCTGCGAGAAGATGCCGATCGGCTGACGCCGGTCCCCGACTAGCACCCGAGCCAGGCGGCCGCCTACCGTGTGACGGCGCGTCCGGCGTCTCGTCCCTCGGGGAGCCGGCGCCAACCAAGCCGAGCCGACCCCCGAGGCTGAACCATCCTGAGACGAACGCGCCCCACCCGCAACCCGCGCCGTGCCAGCGTGGTCGCCTGCCTCCTGGCGGGCGCGCTGCTGCTGGCATCGTGCTCCTCCGGGCCGTCGCACACGGGGGGCTCAGGCTCGGGCGGCCGCGTCGGGCCCTATGGGGGTGGCACGGTGACCTGGGCGGAGCCGGCCGGCCCCGGGCCGGCCATCACCGACATCTTCCCGTTCATGTCGCTCCAGCAGTACAGCGTCTCGAACGCCCAGCAGTTCCAGGACCTCATGTACCGCCCCCTCTACTGGTTCGGCTCGGGGAGCACGCCGGCGCTCAACACCGCCCTGTCGCTCGCGGAGCCTCCCGTCTACGACGCGACGGCGAAGACCGTCACGATCACGCTCAAGGACTGGGCCTGGTCGGACGGCCAGCCGCTCACGGCGGCGAACGTCCTTCTCTGGATGAACCTGCTCAAGGCCGACGCCACGAAGTGGGCCTTCTGGGTGCCGGGGTCGGGGGCTCTCCCCCAGGACGTCGTGAACGTGACCGCCCACGGCGCGCACACCGTCGTGTTCCAGCTCAACAGGGACTACAACCCGCAGTGGTTCACCGACGACGAGCTCAGCCAGATCACCCCGCTCCCGAGCGCCTGGGACGTCACCTCGGCCCGCGGCGCGCCCGGCTCCGGCGGCTGCGGAGCGGCCCCATACTCCTCGGTGACCACGAGCCTGTCCTCCTCCTTCCAGCTGAGCGACACGTCGGCCGCCGCCAAGGCGTGCGCCGCCGTGCTCACGTTTCTCTCTGGAAAGACGATGGCGGGCGACCCCGGCACGTACGCCACCAACCCTCTCTGGAAGATCGTCGACGGCCCGTTCGTCCTCTCGGCCTTCGATGCCTCGAGCGGGCGGGCCGTCCTCGTGCCGAACCGGGCCTACTCGGGAGCCCCCCGGGCGCAGCTCCCCCGTCTCGTCGAGGAGCCGTTCACGTCCGTCTCGGGCGAGGAGTCCGCCCTCCGCTCCGGCGCGCTCGACGTCGGCTACGTCGAGGCCGACCAGGTGCCTCCGCTGAGCGGCCCGGCCTTCTCGAACGGCACAGCCGTCGCCGGTCGCAACGTCTCGTTCCTCCGCGACGACCGCCTCGCCCCGCTCTACGAGTGGGGCATCAACTACGTGGCCGTCAACTACACGAACACGGCCGACGGAAGCGCCCCGATCTTGAAGCAGCTCTACGTGCGCCAGGCGATGCAGTCGCTCGTCGACCAGCCGGCGCTCGTCGCCCGCTTCGACGGGGGCTACGGCGTCCCCACCTACGGGCCGGTCCCCTCCTCCCCGCCCTCGTCGTTCCCGGGCGCCGGGACCACCAACCCCTATCCCTACGACCCGAGCCACGCCGTGAGCCTGCTCTCCTCCCACGGCTGGCACGTCGTGCCGGGCGGCACCTCGACGTGCGCCTACCCGGGCTCCGCCGCCGGGGAGTGCGGCCTCGGCGTCCCTGCCGGGGCGAAGCTCTCCTTCACCCTCGTGGTGGCGACCGGTGCGGCGGGTTTCGCAGGGCAGATGAAGGCGCTCGCCTCCTCGTTCGGGCAGGCCGGAATCCACCTCCGGCTCGTCGACAAGCCGTACGCCGGCGTCGTCGCCACGGCGGCGCCGTGCCAGCATGGCTCGCGCTGCGGCTGGGACCTCGCCGACTGGGGCGGGGGCTGGACCTACTGGCCGGACGTGGACCCGACAGGCGAAGACACCTTCGAGACCGGGGCGGGCTCCAACGTCGGCGCCTTCTCGGATCCCACGGTCGACGCCGACGTCGGGCTGACGCTCACCTCGGAGAGCGCATCTGCCATGTCCGCGTACGCGAGCGAGGTCGGTTCACAACTGCCCGTCCTCTGGCAGCCGGAGCCCGCCTACTCGCTCACCGAGGTGAGGTCGGGTCTATGCGGCGTCTTCCCGCAGGGGCCGACGCTGGCCCTCACTCCGGAGCTCTGGCACCGCTGCCCGTGAGGCCGATGCCCGGCCGGCGGCCTGGCCCGTGAGGCCGATGCCCGGCCGTCAGCTCTTCGGGACGAGGAGCGGGGCGAAGACGCCGCCGACGACGGGACGGGCGCGCCAGTTGCGTTTGCTCTCTGGCCCGCCTGCCTGCGTGTTGTAGGTGTCCGGGAGCGGCACGGTGTAGCTCGTCTTCCCGGCATAGGCGACGACGGCGTCGATGATCGCCTGGCCGACCGGGTACTTCGAAAGCCAGCCGGCCGTCCACAGCTGCTGGTCGACCCGGCCGAGCTGGTTCCAGACCTCGTTGACGGCGAGCCCGTACGGGCCGACCTTCTGCTGGTAGAAGCTGGCCTGCATCGCTGCGACGGACGTCGGGATGAGGTTCGTGCCGAGGGCGGTGTCCCAGAAGGCGTTGCAGAGGTTCGACCAGGTGCCCGCGGTGCCCATCGTCCCCTCGAGATGCGTGTGGGACGGGTCCGTGGCGTAGTTTTGCCAAGCGGTCGTCAGCTGCGTGGCCTTGGCCGTCCACTTCGAGGCGTTCGAGCTCTCGCCGAGGATCGTGGCGATCTGGGCGGCCGCGCCGATGCCGACGAGGCCGAGCGCCGCCAGGTTGGTGTTAGCCGTCAGGGCGCCCATGTAGTCGATCGTGGTCAGCTGCTTCGGCGGGATCCCGTCTGGGGAGAGCTGGCTGATGAGGAGCTCCGCCCACTTCGTCCAGGCGGCGCTGTAGGGCTCGAGGAACGCCTTGGCCGTCGCGGCGGGCACCGCCTTCGCGTAGGCGGCGGCCATGATGACGATGGCGGCCGTGTCCTGGATCGGCATCGGCTCGGCGGCGGCGCCGTGCGGGTTGCCGCTTGCCACCGGCCACAGGCCGAGGCTGTGCGGGGCGTACTGCTCGGTCCACAGCTTCGAGGTGGCGTAGTCGAGCATCGGCTGGAGCAGCATGGCGAGGTAGCCGGGGTCGAGGTAGGCCCAGACGGCGCAGGAGTCGAGCATCACGTCGACCGTCGAGATGTAGCCGCCGCTGCTCAGTTCCTCGAAGAAGGCCCAGGGCTGCCCCTGCGGGCCGCGCACGAGCCAGCACGACCCGTACGCCTGCCGGGCCGCGAGGGTGCAGAGGGCGGCGAGGTTGGCTCCCCCAGCGGTCGTGGCGTCCGAGATGACCTTGGCGTCGAGCATCCGGGCCCGTTGGCGCGTGGAGGAGGCCGACCCGAGGAAGTCATCCACCATCGACTGCCACGACCTCCAGTAGGACTCCCAGAGGGGCGGCAGGTTCTCGTTCAGGTACTTGATGCCGTAGCCGGTCTCGAAGTGCCCCATCGAGAAGTACGTGGGGTCGGCGACCGACCCGACCGAGCCGAGGTCCCGGGCGAGCGCGAACACGGGCCAGTTCCGGTCGATCGCCCTGAAGTTCGGGTCGACGGAGTTCGGCAGCCGGCCCGTGTCGGCGAAGCTCGTGCGGACCGAGGTCGAGAAACCCGACTGGTAGGTGACGTGCGGCGTCGTCGGCGTCGAGAACACCGCGGCCCCCCATGCCGCCATCTGGTTGCGCTCCGCGAGCGGCGTCCGCTGGGCGAGCTCGACGGTCCAGTGCCGCGACTTCGTCAGGCTCGTCTGCCAGACGATCTCGTCGGTCGGCCACCAGCTCGCCCACTGGCCGGAGATGTCGCAGTAGAGCTGCACCTCGTGGCGCACGCCGTCAGTCGAGGCCACCGTGACGGTGAGAAGGGAGAGCGGCACACTCTGGAGCTGGGGGTTGCCGGGCTCGATCGGCGAGAGCCACTCGGCGACGAGCTCGATCCCCCCGCCCTGCAGGGTGAAGACCGTCCTCGTCGGGGTGACCTCGAGCGCCGTCTGGCTCATCGACGGGACGCCCTTCAACCCGGGGGCGCCGCACCACACGTAGGGGTGCCCGTCGATCCGGACGATGCCGCACACCGGCGTGGTGGGGCCGTTCCAGCCCGACGACCACTGGCCCGGGAGGCTCGTGCCGCAGAGCCAGGTCGAGGAGTACGGGTCGCGGACCGCGAGCGGCACCGCGGGGGGTCGCACGGCGGCGCCACCGACGAGGACCGTGTTGCGCGTGGCAGCCGCGGCCGTGCCTGCCAGCGGTCCGATCGACCCTCCGATCGCCTCGGCAGCCGCGCCGGCCGCCATGCCTGCCGCCCCGAGCCCGCACAGCTGCAGGAACCGGCGACGGTCCATCCACCATCCGTCGTGTGACATCTGAGAGAACTTCCTTCGGTGATGCTGGACGGAGTATCCGCCCACCAGCCCGGCATCACCGGGGCTCGACGACGGCGACGACAATAGACCGCCGGGAGGCTCCGGTCATGAGGCTCGTCCGTCGGGCCGAGCCCAGGCGGCCGCCGACGGTCGTTCCCGGCCCGCGCTAGACATCGGCGGTGGCCGTCGCACCCCTCTCACCGGGGCTCGCCGAGGAGTTCGCCCGCGACGGCGTGGTCGCCGTGCGCGGCGTCCTCTCCCCCGGGGAGGTGGAGGAGGCCCGCGCCGCCATCGAGGAGGTCATGGCCGCTCCCGGTCCTGACGCCAAGGTGGCGAGCGGCCCGGACGACCCTGGGCGTTTCTTCGAGGACTTCTGCCGGTGGCAGGACGTCGCCGGCCTCGGCCGCCTCGCGACCGGTTCTCGGGTGCCGGAGCTCGCCGCCCTCCTCATGGGCGCCCGCCAGGTCCGCCTCTACCACGACCACGTCCTCGTGAAGGAGGGCGGCACCGAGCAGCGGACCCCCTGGCACCAGGACCAGCCGTACTACAACGTCGACGGGCGCGGCGTGAGCGCCTGGATCCCGGTCGACCCCGTGCCCCTGGCCGGCTCCCTCGAGGTGCTCGCCGGGTCGCACACCGGGCAGTGGTACCTCCCTCGCACCTTCCTCGACAAAGAGGCTCGCTGGTTCCCCGAGGGGAGCCTCGCCGAGACCCCGGACCTGGAGTCGGACCGGGAGTCCTACGACATCCGCAGCTTCGAGATGGAGCCCGGCGACGCGGTCTTCTTCGACTTCCTGAGCCTCCACGGCGCTCCCGGCTTCCCCTTCGAAGGGCGGCGCCGGGTGCTCTCGCTCCGCTACCTCTCCGAGAGCGCCCGCCACGCCCCCAGGCCCTGGCGGACGTCACCGCCCTTCGAGGGGCTCGAGCGGGAGCTGCCGGCGGGAGCGGTCATGGACCACCGGCTCTTCCCGGTCGTGTGGCCGCGCCCCGCACCACCGAGCTCGCCATGACGCCATCTTCTTGGCATGGGCGCGCTCGGGTCTGGTCGTGAACGACTGTTCGATTGCATTTCACGGGAATGTGGCGCACACTCGCTCGAAGCGTCCAGGGGGTGGGCGCTTGTTGCCCGCGTGAGAGTCGAGCTGCGGGCACGAGGGGGGTGCGCCCGACGCCGACCCAATTGACGCGCGTGTGGCCGGCGTCTGCGCGCCGACGGTGCTTCTAGAGAGCACACTGCGACGCCCCGTGGCCGCCGTTGAAAGCGCGGCCTGGGCGGAGGGAGGAAGCCATGATCAAGAGGGCGTCATTGCTGGCGGCGGTCGTCGCCGCCGGGGGCGTGACACTCGCGGTGACTCAGGCGGGCGCGACCACCGCTGTCAAGCCGTCGGTGAGCCAGAGCGGGACGATGGCTGTGATCGCGACCACCAGCCCGTGCAGCCAGCCACCCCAAAAGGGAAAGTCCCAGACGTTCGCCGGGAACCTGACCGGGAGCCCCGGCGGCACCGGAGCGATGGTCCTTCACACCGTGTTCGCGGGGTCGTTCGGCCCAAAGGGAGCCCCCATCACCGGAACGGTGACGTTCTTCGAACCCGAGGGCAGCTACGGCGGCTCGCTCTCCGGCACGAACACCGCCAGTGGCTCCAGCGCCACGGTGACGATCAGCAAGGGATCAGGGCTCTACAAAGGCGCCCACGGCACAGTGACGTTCACCACCAAGGCACCCTCGTGCGCGAGTGGGTCGCCGGTCATCACGTCGTTCAAGGTGACCGGATCGATGACGTCCTGACCGTCCTGGCGCCGCGACGCCCACGTCGGTCGCCAGCCCGCCCCGGCGTAGGCTGAGACGAGGCCAGCTGAGACGAGACCACATGTGCCTCGGGATCCCCGGAGAGCTCCAGGAAGTCCTGCCAGATCAGCCTGATCTCGCATGGGTCGACGTGACCGGCGTCCGCCGCGTCGTCAACATCGCCCTCCTGCAGGACCAAGCGCTCGAGCCAGGCGACTGGGTGCTCATCCACGTCGGCTTCGCCATGGCGAAGATCGACGAGGCGGAGGCGAAGGCGGCCCTCGAGCTCCTCGAAGGGCTCGGCAAGGCTTACGCCGACGAGCTCGGCGCCCTCACCGACTCGAACATCGCCTAGGAGCAGCCGTGCGCTTCGTCGACGAGTACCGCGACCCCGGCAAGGCCGAGGCGCTCGCCGCAGAGATCGCCTCGCTGTGCGAGCCGGGCCGCACTTACAAGCTCATGGAGGTGTGCGGCGGCCACACGCACACCATCTACAAGCACGGGCTCGAGGACTACCTGCCCGAGAGCGTGAGCCTCGTGCACGGGCCGGGATGCCCCGTCTGCGTGATCCCGATGGGCAGGGTCGACGACGCCATCGCCATCGCCGAGCAGCCGGGGGTGATCCTCGCCAGCTTCGGCGACATGATGCGCGTGCCGGGCGGGCGGGGCTCCTTCCTCGAGGCGAAGGCGGCCGGGAGCGACATCCGCATGGTGTACTCGCCGCTCGACGCCCTGAAGCTCGCCCGCCAGCACCCCGACCGCCACGTCGTCTTCATGGCCATCGGCTTCGAGACGACGGCGCCGTCGACGGCCATGACCCTGCTGCGGGCCGAGGCGGAAGGCATCGACAACTTCTCGGTCTTCTGCAACCACGTCACGATCATCCCGGCCATCAAGGCGATCCTCGACTCGCCGGATCTCCGCCTCGACGGCTTCATCGGTCCCGGCCACGTCTCGACGGTGATCGGCTGCCGCCCCTACGAGTTCATCGCCCGCGACCACGAAAAGCCGGTCGTCGTGGCGGGTTTCGAGCCGCTCGACGTCCTCCAGTCCGTCGCCATGCTGCTACGGCAGCTGGCCGAGGGGCGCTCGGTCGTCGAGAACCAGTACACCCGTGTCGTCACCTGGGACGGGAACCGGAAGGCGCTCGCGGTGATTGCCCGCACGATGCGCCTCCGCCCGCACTTCGAGTGGCGCGGCCTCGGCTTCATCGCCCAGTCGGCCCTCGAGCTCTCGGAGGGCTACGCGGCCTTCGACGCCGAGCGGCGCTTCCCCCTGCCCGGCGTCCGGGTGGCCGACCCGAAGGCCTGCCAGTGCGGTGAGGTCCTGAAGGGGGTGCTCAAGCCCTGGGAGTGCAAGGTGTTCGGCACAGCCTGCACCCCCGAGACGCCGATCGGCACCTGCATGGTCTCGAGCGAGGGCGCCTGCGCCGCCTACTACAACTTCGGTCGCCTCTCCCGCGAGCGGCGAAAGGACGTCGTCACCGCGTGACGACCGAGGAGCAGGTCCTCGAACGGATCGCCAGGGCGCGGGGGCGGAAGGCCCGCCTGAAGGACGAGCGGGTGACCCTCGCCCACGGCGCCGGCGGCAGGGCGACAGCGAACCTCGTCGAGGCCCTCTTCCTCGACGCCTTCCGAAACCCGGCGCTCGAGGCCCTCGGAGACGGCGCGCTCCTGGACCTCGGCTCGCAGCGCCTGGCGGTCACGACCGACTCCTTCGTCGTCTCGCCCCTCTTCTTCCCGGGCGGCTCGATCGGCGACCTGGCGGTGAACGGCACCGTGAACGACCTCGCCGCCTGCGGGTCACGGCCTCTCGCGCTGACGGCCGGTTTCGTGCTCGAGGAGGGCTTGCCCATCGCCGACCTCGAGCGCATCGTCCGCGACATGGCGGCCGCCGCCGAGCGGGCGGGGGTCCCCGTGGTGACGGGCGACACCAAGGTGGTCGAGCGCGGCAAGGGCGACGGCTGCTTCGTCAACACGACCGGCATCGGTCTCGTCAGGCCCGGCGTCTCGCTCTCCATCGCAGGCGCCCGGCCGGGCGACCAGGTCCTCGTCTCGGGGCCGATCGGCGACCACGGGACGACGGTGATGGTCGCCCGCGGCGAGCTCGACCTCGCGGCCGACGTCCGCTCGGACACCGCGGCCCTCGGCTCGATGGTCGAGGGCCTCCTCGACGCCACCGCCGCGGTGCGGGCGCTGCGCGACCCGACGCGAGGCGGCCTCGCCACCGTGCTCAACGAGATCGCCGTCGCCTCCTCGGTCTCGGTCCTCCTCGACGAGCGCACGATCCCGGTCCGCCCGGGCGTGGCCGGCTGCTGCGAGCTGCTCGGCATCGACCCGCTCTACGTGGCCTGCGAGGGGCGGATGGTGGTCGTCGTCGGGCCCGAGGGGTGCGAGGCCGCCCTCGGGGCGCTCCGCGCGCATCCTCTCGGCCGAGAGGCGGCCGTCGTCGGTGAGATCAGCCCCGATCCGCCGGGACTCGTGCTGCTCAAGACCGCCTTCGGCGGCAGCCGCATCGTCGACATGATGGTCGGCGACCCGCTGCCGCGGATCTGCTGAGGCCCTTCGTCAGACCCGGCCGAGCGCCGCCCAGACGAGCTCCATGAGCACGTGGTAGACGGTCGTCTGTGCCTCCTGGATGCGATGGATGGAGGCGGAAGGAACGACGAAGAGGTGGTCGAGCAACCCGGCCTCCGCCATGCGGCCGCCGTCGTAGCCGGCGAGCCCGACCGTGAGCAGTCCCCGGCGCGACGACTCCTGCAGGCCGGCGAGGACGTTGGCCGAGCCGCCGCTCGTCGAGAGGGCCATGGCGACGTCGCCTCGCCGGCCGAGCGTGGCGATCTGTCGCGAAAAGATCGCCTCGACACCGACGTCGTTGGCGAGCGCCGTCACGGTGGCGACGTCGTTGGCGAGACCGAGTGCCGGAAGGGGGCGCCCCACCGGCGGCGCCATCGCGAGCGAGGCGACCTCGGCCGCGTCGGTCGAGCTCCCGCCGTTCCCGAAGGTGAGCAGCCGTCCACCGTCGGCGAATCGGGCAGCCATCTCGTTCGCGCACGTCGCGATGTCGTCGCAACAGCGCTCGCCCACCTCCACCCGGAGCGCCACGATCTCGTCCGCCTTCTCGGCGGTCGACGCGGTGAGGCTCGCGAGCAGCTCCCCGGCATCGCCCTGCTGGCCGTAGAGGAACGGGTAGAGGCCGGCCAACGCCCCGTCCTCCCGGGCCTCGCCTGCTGCGTGGTCGCTCGCCGTCCCGGGCTGGTCGAGGAGCAGGTGCACGACCTCCCACAGGACGTGGTACGTCGTGACCTGGAGCTCCTTTCCGACGAGAGGGTCGCTCGTGTCGACCGCCAGCACGTGGTCGAGCGTGTCGCCCGCGCCCGTCTCGGTGCCGGTGAGCGCCACCGTGAGGAGTCCGCGGCGCTTCGCCTCGTCGAGCCCGGCCGAAACGGCACGGCTCTCGCCCGCTCCGGTGATGCCGAGGGCGATGTCGCCCGGTGCGGCGAGGGTGGCCAGCTGATCGGCGAAGACGCGGTCGACCCCGACCCGGCGAGCGAGGGCCGTCACGGTCGCTGCGTCGTTGGCGAGCGACAGCGCCGGGAGGGCCGGCTTGCCGACGACGACGGGATGCAGGAACTCGACGGCCACGTGCTGGGCATCGGTCGCGCCGGCTCCCTCGCCGAAAGCGAAGAGCGTGGCGCCGGCCCGGAAGCGCCCGGCCATGTCGTGGCAGGCGGCTGCAACTTCTCCCGCACGGTCGCACAGGGCCCTTCCCGGCCCGAGGCGCCGTTCGAAGGCGGCGCGGGCCTCCTTCGCGTCGACCTTCCTCGCGAGCACTCCTCGCGAGGCTACTGAGCGCTCATCGGTGGAGCTCCCGGATCATCCGGACGACCTCTGCGTCCCCGTAGCCGCGGACGGCGGCGAAGGCGAGGAAGCGCCGCAGCTCGGTCAGCACCTCGCCGAGCTCGGGCGTCCCCGAGACGGTGATCCCCCTTCCCCGTCTGAACTCGAGGAGCCCCTCGTCCCGGAGGATGCGCAGCGCCCGCAGCACGGTGTTCTTGTTGACGCCGAGGACCGCGGCGAGGTCCTTCGCGAGCGGGAGGCGCTCGCCCGGGCGCGCCTCTCCCTCCGCGATCGCCCGACGGAGCGCCGCCGCCACCTGATCGTGGAGCGGCCGCGGGTCCGAGCGGTCGACCTTGACGGTCAGCATGGTACTAGTCATACTAGTTCCATAGTGCTCGCTCCACCGGAACCCCCACGGACGAGACGTCACCCGCTCCGACTGCTCTTCGCCGAGGCGCACGCGCTGCGCCGTCGTCGCGTGCGCCGGGCGGCCGCCGTGGCGATCTCCCTCGCCCTCGTGCTCACCGCGGGCGTCCTCGTCTCCGTGCTCACGTCCGACCCACCGCCGGCCTCGGCACCGGCACCGGGCTCGACAGGAGCGGCGGCCGGCCTCGGGCGGGGCGAGGTCGTCTGGGTCGACTATTCGAACAGGCTCCACCTCGGGATGCTCGCCAGCCTCGAGGAAGAGGCGGTGGGCGAGATCGGCGCCTCGCCGCTCGTCCCGCTCGTCACGGTCGGACGCCACGTGCTGTTCGTCGACACCGCAGGCCGTTTCGTCCCCTCGCTCGGGCACTGGTCCGAGGTGGTCGAGTCGCTCGACCTCTCGACCGGGCGGGTGACCACCGTCGGGCCCGGCCAGTCGGTCATCCCCTCGCCGGACGGGCGGTCCCTCTACCTCGCCCAGATGGACGACTCGACCCTGCTCGAGGTCGCGGTCGGCCCGGGGGCCCGGTCCCGGCTCGTGACCCTTCCGCCGGGCTGGTACGTGCCCTCGGGCCTCAGCGTCGCCACCGGCGCCGGGCTCGTCGTCCAGACGAACGACGCCGGCGCTCTTGCTCCGGGCCGGGCCGACGCGATCGGCCTGTTCGACCCGTCGACCGACTCGCTGCGGGTCCTCGGCAGGTTCTCGCACGACTGGGCCGCGGTCGCGCCGGACTCGGGGATCCTCGGCACCTTCACGCCGGCCGGCGGCCACGGCGGACTGCTCGCCTGGATGCGGCCCGACTGCCGGCTGCCGTCCGCGTGCCCGGTCGAGCTCACCAACCTCTCGGACCTCGTGACGCGGACGGTGGGGAGCCCGCTCGGCTTCGGGTTCGCCTGGGGCGGCGCCCTCTCGCCGTCGGGCCGGGAACTGGCGGTGTTCGCCCACGGCCGCCCCTCCTCGGGCATGCGCCGGGCGGAGCTCGCCCTCGTTGACACCTCCACCGGCAAGGTGCGGCTCGTCCCCTCCGCCAGGGTGCGGCTCGGCGAGGACGTCACCTGGGCGCTCTGGCTGCCCGGCGGGCGCAGCGTCCTCGGCGGCGACGTCGGCCAGGAGTACGCCGTCGACACGGTCAACCTGGCGTCTCGGCCCTTCTCGCTCGCAGCTGGCGGCCGTCGCGGGGCTCGCACGATGCTGGACTTCTCGGCGGCTCTCGTCGAAGGGCGCTGACGGCCGCCGGCTCCCGTGGGCGAGGAGGTCGGGCGATGACGTCATCGGGTTTCGTGCCGGCCTCACAACACAAGGCCGAACTCGTTTCCCTCGGGGTCCTGCAGCACGACGAGGGAGTCGTTCGCCTGATCCGCCAGCTTGACGGCTCCGAGCCCGACGAGGCGCTCGACCTCCGCCTCACTTGGGCGACGGCGTCTTGACACTCACACGGTGTGAGGGTCTATCGATGGTGCTGCCATGTTGAGCATCGGAGAGTTCGCCCGTCTCGGACAGGTCTCGCCTCGCATGCTCCGCCACTACGACGAGCTCGGCCTCCTCACGCCGCAAAGGGTCGATCCGCTCACCGGCTACCGCTCCTACAGCGTCCACCAGCTTGGGCGCCTGCACAGGATCGTGGCGTTGAGAGACCTCGGTTTCGGCCTCGAGCAGATCCGTGAGGTGCTGGCCGAGGAGCCCCCGGTCGACCAGCTGCGCGGGATGCTCCGGCTTCGCCGCGCCCAGCTGGAGCAGACCGTCGGAGAGGAGCAGGAGCGCCTCCGCCGGGTCGAGGCGCACATCCGCGCACTGGAAAGGAACGACACCGTGATGGTGAACGACATCGTGATCAAGCACACACAGCCGATCCGGGTCGCCCAATCCTCGGCGGGCGGCCTCACCCACGACGACATCGGCCCGGCGTTCGCCCGCCTGCTCCCTCAGGTCGTCGCCCATCTCGAAGCGGCCGGTGCCAAGCCGGGGATCTCCGTCGCCTGCTACGAGGACGAAGGGGGCACCGTCGCCGAGGGCGAGCACGTGCTGCACGCCGGTTTCGAGATCGGTGAGCAGGAGGTCCCGGACAGCGACGCGGTGCGCGTCGTCGACCTGCCGGTCGTCGAGGTGGCCGCCGCGGTCTACCGGGGCAGCGACGACGGCATCGCCTCGGCCTGGGCGGCGCTCGTTCGCTGGATCGAAGACAGCGGCTACACCCTCGTCGGCGACTGCCGGGAGCTGTACCACGAGTGGGACGACGACGACCCGGCCCGCAACGTCATGGAGCTCCAGCAGCCGATCGCCCGCCGCTCGAACGCCTAGGCCTTCCGGCAAGGGCTATCCCGGCCCGTTACGGTCAAGATCATGGCCGACGACAGCGATGCTTCAGACCAGACGCCGCTCCAGCAGCATGAGTCGGCAGAGGCGCAGTTCGGGCCGCACAGGTTCTCGGCGGGCGAGGGAGGCGGAAGCGAACACTTCCGGGATGCCCGCTTCGAGGTGGCTGATCTGCGCGGCGCCCGCTTCGTCGACTGCGACCTGAGCGGAGTCCGGATCAGGGACGGCTTCCTCGTCGACGTCAGCATCTCCGGGTACGTCGAGAACCTGACGGTCAACGGCGTCGACGTGACCGACTTCGTCAACGCCGAGCTGGACCGCCGCCATCCGGAACGGATTCAGTTCCGTGAGGGCGAGAGCGCCGACGACGTCCGGGCGATCTGGGACACGATCGAGCGTCTCTGGGCAGACACCGTGGAGCGGGCCGGTCGGCTGCCGGTGGCCGCACTCGCAGAACAGGTCGACGAGGAGTGGTCGTTCGAGCAGACGCTGCGCCACCTCGTCTTCATCACCGATGCGTGGGCGAGCCGGACGGTGCTCGACGAGGAGCGCCCCTACCACCCGATCAGCCTCCCGCAGAGCTGGTACCCGGCGGCCGACGCATCAGCACTCGGAATCGACCTCTCGGCGCGGCCGAGCTATGACGAGATCCTCGCCGTCCGGGCCGATCGCATGGCCGTCGTGCGCGCCATCGTGGACGGGCTGACGAACGACGATCTCGGCCGCCCCTGCCGCCGCTCCCCCGCTCCCGGCTACCCGGACGAGGAGCGGACCGTCATCGGGTGCGTCGCCGTCGTGATGGACGAGGAGATCGAGCACCACCGGTTCGCCACCCGGGACCTGGCGGTGCTGGAGGCCAGGTCGGCGGCCGGCGGCCCGCCCGGCTGAACCCGCCGGATGCGCAGGGGGGCGTGGTAGACATTCGGGCGTCGCACGCCGTCCCACGACTCCGACGTTCCCGAAGTTTCCACGCCTGCCGCGCCCGGGAACCGTGGGGAGCCTGCTTCTCGTCGTCAGTCTCGGCCTGACAGCGTTCCTCACGTGGGCGGCCTCTCGAGCAAACGCCAACAGCAATCAGCGGCTGCTGCGCCTCCAGGTTCGTGAGGTCGCCGCCACCATCACCACCGCCCTCTCCTCAGTGCAGACCGAGCTGGGCGATCTCGTCGCCCTGGCGACCATCGAGCACACTCCTGCCAAGTTCGAGGCGCTCGCGACCGACAAGCTCAAGACAGCCGGCTTCTCGTCCGTCTCGCTCTGGCGGCTGGCGGGCGGTTCGAGTCCAACCGAGCTCGCCCTTGTCGGCAGCACCCCGCAGCTCGTCCGCGACGGCAAGACGGCGTCCTTCTTCTCGGGCCTGCGACAGGCACGCCGGTTGCACGTCATCGGAGTGCTGTCCGGGCCTTCGCCGCGGCTCGGATACGGCATGGCCGCGTCCGGCGCCGTGGGGCTCACCGTCTACGCCGAGAGTCCTCTCCCGGCCGGTCGTCACCTCACGGTCCCTCGCTCGTCACCCTTCGGCGAGCTCAACTACGCGCTGTACCTCGGTCGCTCGGAGGCCAACCGGAACCTCATCGCCAGCTCTGTTCCGGTGCCGGTCACGGGAACGAAGGCCGTGGCAACCGTGCCGTTCGGGGACACGATCGTCACGATCGTCGCCACGCCCCGCACCCAGTTGGCAGGCACGCTCTCGGGGGACCTCGCTTGGATCGTGTTGGCGGTCGGCGTCATCCTCTCGCTCGTTGGCGCATCCACCGTCGAGTACGCCTTCCGACGCCGGGCGCAGGCGGTGACGCTGGCGAGCGACGTACGGCGGCTCTACACCGAGCAACGCTCCATCGCCGAGACGCTGCAGCAGGCGCTCCTTCCCCAGGAGCTGCCGAGCAGGCCGTCGCTCGAGCTGGCGGCGCGCTACCTGCCGGGGGTCGAGGGCACCGAGGTCGGAGGGGACTGGTACGACGTCGTCAGGGTGGGCGACGAGCAGGTGGTCTTCCTCATCGGCGACGTCTCCGGCCGGGGCGTGCGAGCCGCCTCCGTCATGGCGTCACTGCGCTTCGCCGGGAGGGGTTTCGCCCTCGAAGGGCACGACCCGTCGGCGATCCTGGCGAACCTGCGGAAGGTGATCCAGTTCGGACGGGACGGTTTCTTCGCCACGGTCCTGTGCGGTCTCGTCGACCTCGAGCAGAGGAACATCGTGCTCGCGAACGCCGGGCACCCCCCGCCGCTGCTTCGCTCGAACGGAGACGTGCGGATCATCGAGGTGGCGCCCGATCCCCCACTCGGTGTCATGGACAGTTGGCCGTCGACGTCGACCGCTGTGAGGATCGAGGGAGAAGCGACGCTCATCGCCTACACCGACGGCCTGGTCGAGCGACGCGGCGAGTCCCTCGACACGGGCATTGGTCGGTTGCGAGAGACAGCCCGCCGCCCTGCCGACTCGCTCGACGAGCTCCTCGACGGCATCGTCGCCGAGCTCGCGGCTGATTCGCCCGACGATGACGTCGCGTTGATCGGGGTACGGTGGGCTCGTTGAGCACCAGCCGATCCGCAGCAGCCGCAGTCGAGGTCTCCAGCGAGAACGGCGCCGTCGTGCTCAGCCTCGCCGGGCAACTCGACCTCTCGAGCCTCGACCACGTCCGCGGGCTGACGGCCGAAACCCTCTACGACAAGCACGAGCTCATCGTCGTGGACCTCGGCGAGCTCTCCTTCATGGACAGCTCGGGCATCGCCTACCTCCTCTCGGTGGCCGATCGGGCTGACCGGATCGAACTGCGCCACGTCCCGCCGATGATCCGCCGGGTGCTCGAGATCACGGGTCTGACCGGCGTCCTCAGGATCGTGGAATGACGGCTTCACGGATGTTCGCGGCGAGGCCGGCGTCGGTGCCGGCGGCGCGTCAGTTCGTGCTGGCCCAGCTCGCCCGCGTTGCCGACGGGGTCCGCGAGACGGCTGCCCTGCTCGTCTCGGAGCTGGCGACCAATGCGGTGGTGCACGGAAGGACCCGTTTCGAGGTGAGCGTGGAGATCACCGCCAAGGACCTGAGGGTCGAAGTCGCCGACACAGGCGCCGGTGAGCCCGTGGTCGGACCACTGCCCGGCCCTTCAGACCAGCACGGCCGAGGGCTGTGGCTGACCCGGGCGATGGCCGGGGAGTGGGGGGTGTCGCACGCCGTCGGCACTCCTCCCGGGAAGACCGTCTGGTTCAGCTTGCCGCTTGGGCGCGCCCTCGAGCCTGCTCCGAGCTGACGCTCGTCTCGGCTCCGGTTCCTTCTTTCTCCTCCTCGGCGCCGCCGGCTCCGTCTTTCTCGCGCTCGCTCCTTCTTTCTGCCTTCCTTCTGCCTGCCGCTGTCCCGTACGTGGGGCTCAGCGTCGGCCGGCGGTTCCGGCCGACCAGGTCGGCCGGTGCCTGGCCGCGGTGTACACGACGAAGTTGCCGTCCCGCTGCACCACGGCGTAGGAGCGGCCGCGTCCTGCCGTGCGGGTCTGCCACAGGACGTCCCTCGGCCTCCCGGAATGGCGGTACACGACCAGGTTGCCGTCGGCCTGCATGACGGCCCACGCCCCTTCGTGCCGGGGCGTGTGGGAAGACCAGAGCGCGCGCCCGTTGGCGTATTCGACGAGGTTGCCGTCGCGCTGCATGACCACCTCGCTGTGGCCGCCGGCGGCGACGATCCGGTGACCCGGGAGGAGCCTCGTGGCCGTCGAGATCCTGTCCGTCCGTCCGTGGTACAGGATCGCCCCGCCGCGGGCAAAGCTGACGAGCCCGGTACGCGAGCCGGCGAAGGCCTCACCGTCGAAGCCAAGCCCGTCGTGATCGGTGTACTGCCACACGACGTAGCTCCGCCATCCATCTGGGAGCGCCGGAGCACCCGGGTTCCAGTCGGACACGTCGAGTGGGTCGACGCGTGCGATGGCGGAGCCGCCGGTGCAGGTATCCCACCAGCCGGCGGTCGTGTAGAGCATCGGGTAGCGACCGGTCAGCCTCCTGTACTCGTTGTCGAAGGAGGCGACCCACCTCGCCATCTGCCTCCTCGAAAGCCCGTAGCACTCGGCCCCGTACGGGTTGTACTCGATGTCGAGCATGCCGGGAAGGGTGCGGCTGTCGGCTGACCAGCCGCCACCGTGGGCCACGAAATAGTCCGCCTGCGCGGCCCCGCTCGAGTTGTCGGGGATGGCGAAGTGGTACGCCCCGCGGACGAGACCCGCGTCGTAACTCCCGCTGTACTGCTCGGAGAAGTACGTGCGGTCGACGTAGTAGGTGCCCTCTGTCGCCTTCACGTAGACGAACTCGGCTCCGGCGCCGACGACGGCCCGCCAGTTGACGCTGCCCTGGTGGCCGGAGACGTCGACGCCGAGCACGCCGGTCGGCCCGGACAACCTGCTCGGGACGGCGGCTGCGAGGCTCCCGCTTGTCCCGGCCGTCGCCATCGTGTCCGCCGGGCGTTCGGCCCTTCCGGCGTGCGGCTGGCGCTCGGTGACGGCGAGCCGCCTGCGGGCCAGCGCAGCCTCGGCACTGAGCGTTCGGGCTGCAGAGGTGACAGCCCTCGAGGGGCGGGCGACATTGACCAATTGCACTCTGTGCGGCCGGGTGGTCGGGCCCACCCCCTCGGCGCTACAGACCGCCGCGGCACTACAGACCGCCACGACGACGGCGCGCAAAAGACGCCGCGTCCAATTACAGCTCCCCGCCACTTCCAGCCCTCCCACCAGCTACTGCGGCCCGCAGTGTGGCACGACACGGCCGCGGCATCAACCCGTTCGCTGCCTCCGAAGCTGGACGGGGGCGCCAGGAGGAAGTCCGCCTGCGCGCGACGACGCCGTCTATCGGGGGCGACTCGAACGCCTACCTGCGCCGCCCCTGGCAGGCAGCGAGCTCAGCGGCCGGGAGATCGATTGGCCGCGGCGACTCCGCCGTGGCGGCGAGCTTGCCGATCCCGCCTTACGCCAGTCAGCCGGAGCTCTTCGCCTTCTTGGCGGCCCGCTTTTCCTTCAGCGTCTTGCCAGGCTTCTTTTGACTCGGCTTCTTCGGTGACTTGTCACCCATATCCAGGCCTCTTTTCTCTTGCCGCCCGAGCCTACGGCAAACGACGCCTGAGGGGCTGCGGGCGAGCCTTATGACCAGGACCTGGACCGATGTCGGTGACCAATTGCTCCAGTCCAGCCGGATCGTGCGGCCCAGGGCCCACGCCGGCCTGAGTCGGCGCGGTCCGGCCAGCGTGTGAGGTGGTGCGCGCCATCATCTGACCCACGGCCAACGCCTCCGTTCCGCGTGGTCAACGCGCAATCCGGTCGCCTTCGTCGCCGTTCTCCAGGCCAGGACTGACGGACTGAGCCGGCTCGCCCCCGAGCATGACGCGGGTGAGACGATTGCGGTCGCTCAGCAGCTCGTCGAGAGCCTGGTTGACGTCCGCATCCGCGACCACTAGGTCGGCTGCGACCGCCTGTCCATCGCCGCCTCCAGGGACGCCGCGCGCCTCAAGCGCCTCCAAGGCGGAGCGACGCAGCAGCTCCTTCACGAACGAGGCGGTCACTCCTTCCATGCGCTCGACGATCGAACTAGTGTCCGCCAGCTCGAGATTCATCGACCCTCGATAGAGCTCCATGAGCCGACGCCGCGCCTCGGCGTTCGGCAAGGGGATCTCGACCGCCTGGTCGACCCGCCCCGGACGCGCTGCGAGAGCGGGCTCAAGAAGGTCAGGGCGGTTGGTCGTGAGGACGAAGGCGACGTCGACGTCCTCGCCGAGCCCATCCATCTCGTTCAGGAGCTCGAACAGCATCGGCTGCACGCCGGTGTAGTGCGTCCGCTCCTCGGCGATGAGATCGACGTCCTCGACCACGACGACGGACGGCTGTAGCACCCGCGCGACTGAACAGGCTGCTTCGAGCATGCCAAGGGACTCACCCGAGAGCAGCACGACGGTCACACCCTCGAGACGACCGAGAAGGTAACGCACGGTGTGCGTCTTGCCCGTCCCAGGCGGCCCGTGAAGGAGGATCCCGCGCTTCAAGTGCTGCCCAAGCGCTTGGAGGGCAGCACGATGCTCGGCGATTCCGATTACCTGGCGCTCAACAGCTTCGAGGACGCCGTCGGGGAGAACGAGCTCGTGGCGTCGGAGGTGCGGTCGACGCTCGAAACTCAACAACGCCCCAGAGCCGTGGAACATCTCCCCACCGAACACGACGACCTGGCCTCGGAAGACATTGTGGGCCAGAGTCGCTGCCCGGATCGCCTCGAGTGAACGGGCGCTGCGGGCGCCGTCCGGTGAGACCACCTGGATGCTGACGCCTTCTGGGCGAGGACCGTGCGACTCGCTCACGAGCACCAGGACCGCGCAGCGCCCCTCGGAGTCCTCGACGAGGTAAAGCCCGGCTTGGATGCAGCTGACCGTCTCACCGTTCGGTCCGGCAGGCAGTACGTCGATCGTGACGCTGCCCGCACGAGGAGCCCACGGCTGAGCCATCGTCTGGGAGAGAGTCCCCAGATCGAACTCCGTATGACGCGTGCCGACGATACCGACGAGCTGGTGGCTCCTCCCATCCTCGCCCAGCCACGCCTCCAGGCCGAGTTGGACGTTGACGCGGTCATAGGCTGGCCATCGGTCGCTCACGACCGGTTGCGACCGAACTTCAGGTCCGAGATGGTCCACCAGGAGCTTCGCGAGTCCGGTGGGCTGATCGGATCTCGCGATTCCGAGCAGCCGCCGGGCTATGTGTCGCCCGAAGCCCGAAAGATCGCTCGCCCTCGGACGAAGCGGCTCGTCGTCGCCGAGCACCGGCGCTGCAGGTCGAGCCGCTCTCATGACCCTGTACCCCCCGCCGACCACGTCAGTCTGTCACGGTGGGATTCGAGTTCGTCTGCCGGCAGCTTGTCTTGCCGGAAGAGCTCAGACCGGTGGGAGGCTTGGCTGCGACGCCTGGCCCAAGAAGGCTCCGGGCGCTCTCTTGGTCACCAGTCGCCAGGTCGCCCCGCCGTCGTCAGTGGCGAGGAGCCTGGTCTCGGACTGAGGCGACCTTCCCTGAGGTGTGTCGGTCAGGAGTACCCAGCCGTGGCGGGCGTCGATGAACGAGACGCCATCTGGGACGAGCCCGCTGAGGCTCGGCCCCGACGATTCGATGATCCGTCGTTGGAAGGCCGCTCCCGCGTCGGAGGTGGTCGTCAGCGAAACCCGCTCCGGCTGGCATTGCGGGCAGGAGCCGAGCCACCAACCGTGACCCTTTCCCGTAGCCCCGAAGGCACCGGTCTGTGCGTCCAAGGCGCTCGTGCGGTTGAACCCGGACTCTGAGGGGTCCATCACGACCTTCCAGCGTCCACCGTCGAGCCGTGCGACGGCTGTCGGGGTCTGGCCCGAGGCCACGACAAACACGTAGTCGGCGAGAACCTCTGACCCGTCACACGACAAGGTCGGGGTCGGCGTGAACCCCCACGGTCCTGGGTCGATGGCGGTCGTCGGCAACGACATGGAGACATGGCCGCCGGCGAAGCGGTAGATCGCTCCGTCGCTCGAGAGCCAGCCCTTGCCGTCACTCACGAAACAAAGGTCCGACACGGGACCCGGTGCTGCAATGCGCTTCCACATCACACCGGCGTCGGAAGTGTGGAGCAGGTCTCCGTTTCCGCTCAGGCCGAATCCATCGAGCTCGTTGACGAAGTCGACGGTGAACAGCGCTCCCGTTGTCGGCACGGGAAGGCGCGTCCATGTCACACCGCCGTCGATCGTGCGGAGCAGCGGGCCCTCGCCCTGCCCGGACGACACCGGCCGCGCCGTCACAGCCCATCCCGCTCGACGTGTGGCGAAGTCCAGTCCGATGACGTGCGCCGACCCCACACTCGTCTGCCACGACACGCCACCATCGAGCGTGAAATCGACGACTCCCCGGGCGGTCGCGACCACCCCGCGCTGAAGGCTGGTGAAGACCATCGTCGGGTCAGCCGGTCCGAGGTGCAGCCCGGAAGGCGGCGTGATGGTCGTGGAGGTGGAGGCGGAGGTGGCCGGGGTCACCTTGGTCGTCGCCGGCGCCGCCGTCGATGGGTGCCCGTCGGCACAACCTCCGAGGAGACATCCGAGAAGGAGGAACCCTATGAGCGAGCGCTGTCCACCGCTCCCGGTCGGGTTCGAACGCCTGCTCACACGCGGGAGACGCTCGGCGCCCGCCTCCCATTGCATCGGAGGGCCACCGACTCCTCGGGGCGCCGCGGCTCCGATCGATGCGTCCTCCGAGAACTAGCGACCTAGACCTAGCCTCGGGTTGCACGACCGCCCGCCTCTACCAGGGATTACGTGGAGCCCGGGAGGAGACTCGAACTCCTGACCTGCGCATTACGAGTGCGCTGCTCTACCGGCTGAGCTACCCGGGCTGGCTGGGGCGTCGACCGGCCAGTCGTGCGTCTGGCGGTCCGCTTCCGGCGCTCGATCGTAGGCGATGGCGGCTCGGCGCCTGATCGGTGGCACGTCTGGCTCACCGGAGGGCGGACGATTCAACACTTCGGTCGGCCGTTTGGAGGACACACCTGTTAAGGGCATCCGTGGCCGACCGTGCGAGTCATCGAACGAACCGGGACAACGGCGTCGGCGGCGAAGGGGAGGGGTTTCGTGCGGGGCGGCCGACGGGAGGGGTGAAAGAACGACCCTGCGGTCGGCCGGATGGTGGAGGTCCAGGTCAGGAGCATCCGGTGACAGAGGCCGACGGCAGGGTTGCGGTCGGCCGGATGCTGGAGAGCCAGGTCCGGAGCGCTCCGGCGAGAGTGGCCGACGGGAGTGTTGAGAAGGCCACCCTTCGGTCGGCCAGAATGCGGGGGCGGGGCGGCGGGCGGGGGCGGGGCGTCGGGGCGGAGCAGGCAGCAGGCAGCAGGCAGCCGGTGAGCGGCTGAGCAGCACCCGAGCAAGGAGCCCGAGGAACGGTGACGACAAGCGACAGCGCCCCGGCGACCGGGGCGCCGCCCGAGATGGCCGATGTGCTCGACGCTCTCGAGGAGACGTGGACCTCGATCCAGGGACTGCTCACGGAGCTCGAGCCGGAGGAGTGGCGCCTGGCGACCGGCTGTCCTGGCTGGGACGTGGCGGACAACGTGAGCCACCTGACCGGATTCGAGCTCGCGGTGCTGGGTGTCGCCCGGCCCGATCACGAGCTCCCGCCCGACCTGGCGCACGTCACGGATGACAACAAACGCCTCACCGAGGTCGACGTGGACTACCGAAGGGGCAGGACGCCGGCGGAGCTGCAGGAGGAATTCGACGCCGTGGTCGCAGCCTCGCTCGCGAGGCGACGAGCCGACCCCACCCCAGCCGACGAGGTGAGGGACGGTCCCTTCGGCTGGCGCCTCCCCTACAAGCGGCTGCTCGAGATCAGGGTGTTCGACTGCTTCGCCCATGAGCAGGACATCCGGCGAGCGACAGGGAGGCCGGGTCACCTGGAGGGCGGCGCCACGAGGATCGCCAACGACATGGCCGAGCAGATGCTGCCGTTCCTCCTCCCGAAGCGGGTGCCGGCGCTCGAGCACAAGCGGGTCGAGCTCCGCCTGGACGATCGGGTCGTCACCATCGGCGGTGCCAAGGGCGACCTGCCCGACGCCGTCATCGACCTTCCCGTGGACCGGCTCGTGCCGCTCATGGGAGGAAGGGCCGACGCTCACCCGGAGCGGCTCGGCATCGAAGGAGACCGAGCGCTCGGGATGGACGTCGGACACGCGATGGGCTTCACCCCCTGAGCGGACCCACAGGGGCGAGGAAAGCCGAGTGCGAGGCCCCGGTACCATCCGCGTCGTGGAGGAGAAGGAAGAGCAGGAGGCCCACAGGCCGCGAGAGCGGGCCCTGCCGCGGCCCCTCCTCGTCCTCGGCTGCGTCGCGGTGGTGGCGGCGCTCGCCTTCGCGGTCACGGCCGCTCTCATGGCCAGCCGCTCGACCAACGGCAACGGCAACGGGTCCGGCAACGGGCAGATGGCCGAGTCCGCCACGCTCGTCACCTACACAGGCACGCAGGCTGCGAAAGCCATCCCGCTTCATCTCGCACGCCTCGGCGGCGGTGCGGCCGTCACCCTCGAGCAGCTCGGCCGGGCGCCCATCGTCCTCAACTTCTTCGCCTCGTGGTGCACCGCCTGCCAGTCGGAGCTGAAGGCGGTCGCCGAGGTGGCCGGCGAGGGACGGGTGGGTTTCGTCGGGGTGGACACCAACGAGACCTCCTACGGGGCGGCCATGCGCATGCTGCGAAGAGCCGGCGCCCGCTACCCCGTCGGCATCGGGAGCACGACCCAGGCGAGCGAGTACCGGGCGCCCGGCCTCCCGACGACCGTCTTCATCGACAAACGAGGCCGGGTCGTGGCAGAGGCCTTCGGGGCCGTGACCCGGTCGCAGCTCTCGCACTGGGTGAGCGAGCTGGCGAGCGGCGCCCCCGTCCGGGACTGAGCAGGAAAGCCCAGCACCGAGGGCCGGTACGCTGCGTGGCCGATGCCGCTCTCCATCGCCGAAGCCACCGCCCAGCTCATCGCCCCCGGGCAGCCCTTCGAGGTCGCCGAGGAGGTGATCGACGGCATCCCGACCAAGGTCTGGAAGAACTGCATCCCGTCGCTCCGGTCGATCCTGGAGCTGTCCCAGGTGCACGGCGAGGCGACCTTCCTCGTGTACGAGGACGAGCGCATGACCTTTGCCGAGCACTTCGCCGCCGTGCAGGCCTTCGCCCACGTGCTCGCCGGCCGCTACGGCGTGAAGAAAGGCGACCGCGTGGCGATCGCCATGCGCAACTACCCCGAGTGGGTCGTCGCCTTCTGGGCGGCGGCCGCCCTCGGGGCGGTCATCGTCCCGCTCAACGCCTGGTGGACGGCGCCTGAACTCGCCTACGGCCTGGAGGACTCCGGCACGAGCGTCGCCGTGCTCGACGGGGAGCGGCTCTCGAGGCTCGACGAGCACCTCGACGAGCTCGGCCGGGCGGGCCTCCGCCACGTCGTGGTGGCACGGCCGGAGGACGCACACGACCCCATCGACCTCCCGCGCGGCGCCGACGTGTTCGACGACCTCGTCGAGGCCGGCCGCACCCTCGCAGAGGGGGGCCTCCCTCCAGCGGAGATCTCGCCGGACGACAACGCCACGATCTTCTACACCTCGGGCACGACCGGGAAGCCGAAGGGCGCCCTCGGCACCCAGCGGAACATCTGCACCAACCTCATGAGCCTCGGTTTTATCAACGCCCGCAACCAGATGAGGGCGACCGAGGAGCAGCGGGCGACCATGAGCGGTGGCGGCCAGAACTCCTACCTGCTCTCGGTGCCGCTCTTCCATGCCACCGGGTGCCATTCGATCCTCGTCCCGAACACGGCGGCGGGTGGGAAGCTCGTCATGATCCGCCGGTGGGACGCCGGCCGCGCCCTCGAGCTCATCGAGCGCGAGCGCATCACGATGTTCGGGGGCGTCCCGACGATGGCCTGGCAGGTCCTCACCCATCCCGACTTCGAGAAGCGGGACACCTCGAGCGTGCGCGCCGTCGGCTACGGGGGCGCCCCGGCCCCGCCTGAGCTCGTCCGCAAGATCAAGGAGCATTTCCCGGGCGGGAGCGCCTCCAACGGCTACGGCCTCACCGAGACCTCCTCGGTGACGAGCATGAACTCGGGCGACGACTACGTCCGCAAGCCAGAGAGCGCCGGCCCACCGGTGCCGGTCTGCGACGTTCGCATCGTCGGCGCCGACGGTGCCGACATGCCGGTCGGCGAGATCGGCGAGCTCTGGATCAAGGGGCCGAACATCGTGCGCGGCTACTGGAACAAGCCCGAGCCGACCGCCGAGACGTTCACCGACGGCTGGCTTCACTCGGGCGACGTGGCGCGGCTCGACGAGGACGGCTTCATCTACATCGTCGACCGGGCGAAGGACATGGTCATCCGCGGCGGGGAGAACGTCTACTCGGTCGAGGTCGAGGCGGCCATCTTCGAGCACCCGGCGGTGGCCGACGCGGCCGTCATCGGCGTGCCGCACGAGGTGCTCGGCGAGGAGGTGGGCGCCGTCGTCGTGCTGCGGCCTGGGGCGACGCTCACGGCCGACGAGCTGCACGCGCATCTCGCCGAGCGCATCGCCGGTTTCAAGATCCCGACGCAGGTCTACTTCCGCGAGTCTCCCCTGCCACGAAACCCGGCCGGCAAGGTCCTCAAGCGGGATCTGCGAGAGGAGGTCGTCGGGTGACGGAGCGAGGGTTTGCCACCCGGGCGATTCACTCCGCCAAGGCGCCTCCGACCACACAACAGCCGGCGAGCGTGCCGATCTTCCAGAGCGCGACGTGGCGTTTCGACTCCTCCGAGGAGTTCGCCGACGTCCTCAACCTCGTCCGGCCGGGCCACGCCTACGGACGGGGCTACGGCAACCCGACGGTCGAGGCCTTCGAGGCGGTGGCGGCCGACCTCGAGGAGACCGAGGCCGCCTTCGGGTTCGCCTCGGGGGCGGGCGCCATCTTCACGACCTGCCTCGCCCTCGCCGGCAAGGGCGGGAGGATCGTCTCGAGCGACCAGCTGTACGGGGGAACCCACTCGCTCTTCCACGAGATCCTGCCTGAGCTCGGGCTGGAGGTCCGTTTCGTGGACGTACGCGACCTCGGGTCGGTGGCCGCCGCGCTCGACGCCGGGGCGGACGTCTTCTACGTCGAGACGATCGCCAACCCTCTCTGCCGGGTGGCCGACCTCGAGGCGCTCGGGCCGCTCTGCCGCGAGCGGGGTGTGCGCTCGGTCGTCGACAACACCTTCGCGTCGGCATGGCTGTGCACGCCGGCGAGGTTCGCCTTCGACTTCGTCGTGAACTCGGTGACCAAGTTCATGGCCGGCCACAGCGACGTCATCGGCGGGGTGGTGTGCAGCTCGGCCGCCGACCGGGTGCTCCTGCGCAAGACGGCCATCGACACGGGCGGCGCCATGCAGCCCTTTGACGCCTGGCTCGCCACCCGGGGCCTCGAGACTCTCGAGGTCCGGATCCGGCGCCAGTGCGAGACCGCCCAGCGCGTCGCCGAGGCGCTCGAGGCAGACGACCGCGTGCTGGCGGTCAACTACCCGGGACTTCCCACCCACCCCGACCACGAGACCGCCCGCCGCATCCTCCGACGCCCCGGCTTCGGCGGCGTCATGAGCGTCGAGGTCGCCGGTGGGCTGGAGGGGGCGGCGCGCTGGTGCGACGCCATGCAGCTCGCCTGGATCGGAGCGTCGCTGGGGGGGACGCACACGCTCGTGTGCCACCCGGCCTCGACGACCCATCGGCAGGTCGCCCCCGACCTCCGCCGGGAGCTCGGGCTCGCCGACGGCCTCGTGAGGGTCAGCTGCGGGCTGGAGGATGCCGACGACCTGCTCGACGACCTGCTCGGAGCGCTGAAGGCGATCTGAGCGGCGCCTGGCGGGCGGCCTCCGGGCCGCCGGTCAGTCGCTCGTGATCAGAGGCCGGCGATCGCCTCGATGAGCGAGGCCGCCTCGGCGACCGGCGAGGTGATCTCGATGTCGGGCTCGATGGTCAGCTTCAGGTCGAGGAAGCCGCAGCACTCGGACTCCCGCCTGACGAGCGCTTCGAGCTCGTCTTGTTGTAGTCGACCCATTCGAAGCCTCATCCGGGCGCCGCCCGGGATGCGCTCCGACGCGGCGAGCGCCGTGTCGCGCAGGCTCAGCCACTCGTCGCCCCGCTCTCGCAGCTCAGATCCGCTGAGCTCGCAGACCACGTCGAGGTGGCGATGGGAGAAGACCATCTCCGTCATCGTCCGACGCCCCTACGGCGATCCGGATCGGACCGTCGGTCGAACGCTCACAGCTCAGGACTCCGCCGCTCCATCAGCACCACGTCGCGCCAGCGCCCTTCGAGCTGGCCGAGCCGCTCTCTCACCCCGACGACCCGGAAGCCGCACGCCTCGTGCAACGCGATGCTCGCGACGTTCTCGGGAAAGATCCCCGCCTGGATCGTCCAGATCCCCGCCGCCGTCGCCTGCTGCACGAGCTCGGCGAGAAGCGTCCGTCCGACTCCCCTTCCTCGCGCTCGACCGGCGAAGTAGACGGAATCCTCGACCACCCCGGCGTAGCAGCACCGGTCGGAGACCTCGGAGGCGGCCGCCCAGCCAACGATGCCATCAGGGCCTTCTGCCACGAGACGAAGCCCGGCGTGATGGACGGCGTGCCAGTCCGGCCACTCCGGCGGCTCGCGCTCGAAGGTGGCGTCGCCGGTGGCGATGCCCTCGGCGTAGACATCGCGCACGGCGGGCCAGTCCTCGGCGACAAGTGGGCGGACGGCCACGTCGGTGACGGTGTCCATCAGCTCTCTCTACGGCGGAGCTTCCGGATCGGATCGCCCGCCCGCTCGGCCACCGTCGCTCCCGTCGCCGTGGGAGCAGCGGTGCGAGCGCCCGCCGCGAACCCGGGTGCGGTCACAGGAATTCACGCTCCTGGCCGATCTTCCTCCCCCGCCTCGGCACCGGCGCGGCGGAGGCCATCGCCGAGCAGCGGGACCCGGCTGCGAAGCGGAGAGGGTGGGACAACGTTTGAACCAGGACGCCTGGGACCAGGTCAGACGCAAACGGGAGACGGCGGCCGCCTCGCCGTTCATGCTTGGGTGAGTCCAGCTAGGCATCGTGGTTCGAGCCCACTTTCCTCGACTGACCCCTGTTCGAGGTCGGCAGGATTCGAAAGCGCAGCAGGCAGCCCGACGCCGCCCAGCTCGGCCAGCAGGGAGCCACTTCGAGGGAGCCCAGCGACGGGCTCCGTCAGAAGTTCTGTGTAACGGCGTGATTCAAGGAGTCCGCGGCCCGTTGGTCCCGGCACCGGAGAGGATCAGCCAAGGCACGTGACCCCGAGACGCAGTCGATTTTCGCTCGTCCATCGAGGCGCTCGGCCTTCGCTGATCGCTTCAGCTGCGGCCGGCTCCTCCGGCGGCTTCCCCGACGCCCGCCATCCCGGGCAATGGTGCCGTCGCCGGGCGGTGGCCACGACGAACTGGCACCGAGCCATGCGGAAGCGTCGGCCGATCATTCAGTCTTGGCTGACCGTGGCAAGTTTGCTTCCGCTGGCAGACCTGCGGAGCGTGGCGAGGCCGAGTCGGGAAGGCCGGCCTAGCCGTCTCGACCACGCCAGGCGTCGAGGTCCGGGAGGGGCAGGGCCATGATCCGCTGGGCCTGCCGGGTGGGGATGCCCAGCAGTCGGAGGAGGTCCCCGGCGACCTCATCGGTGGCCTGGGCGTCGTCGCGTTCAGGGTGATCGTGGAGGAACTGTCCGAGGGAGAGGGAAGCGCCCACAATGATGGTGAGCGTCAGCTCAGGGTCGCTGACGGTGAATCGCCCGGTACGAACACCCGCCTGGATGTCGCGCAGCGCCCGGAAGGCGAGGCTCCGGGCCGAGCCGGCCGTGGTGAGACCGTTGTTGATCAAGACTTTGCTCATCTCGGGGTTGCGGCGGTGGAGGCGACCGAAGAGGCGGAAGCTTTGGGTGAAGACGACAGCGGGGTCGTCGATGTCTGCGGTCAGGTCGTCGAGGAGACTGCCGAGCGACTCGAGAGCATCCTCCACCGCAGCTTCGAACAGCTCCTCCTTGCTTTCGAAGTGGTTGTAGAAGGAACCCAACCCGACGTCAGCGGCCTGGGTTATCTCAAGGATCGAGACATCGAGAGTCCCGGCGGCGAGGAAGCTCTGGGCGGCGCTGATGAGGGCCGCCCGCGTATGCGCCTTGCGCCGTTCGAGCCGGTTGCTCGTGGTTGTCAGCTCGGCCATCTGTCGCGCCTCCCACTCAGGTCTGAGCATCATCTTAGCTGTTCTCGTCGACTATGACGAATCCCTCTTGACAGACGATAGCCTCATATGTGATGATATCGTCAGTCAGACACAAGAAGGAGGCAGTCATGATCAAGAGCGTCGACCCGCGCGACAGCCGAGCCGTGCGCAACCTGGAGAACGTCATCGCTTGGAACGAGATGATGATCAACCAGAAGCGGCCGAAAGAAGCGATCGAGAAGTACACGCGTCCGGATTACATCCAGCACAATCCCCTGCTCGAGGACGGTCCCCAGGGGATCATGAACTACTTCACGAAGGTCACGACGGAGCGTAAGAACGCCCGCCTCGTGTACCACCGCACCATCGCCGCCGGTGACTACGTGTACACACACGGCGTGTTCTACAACTTCATCGACGACGATCCCGACGATCACGGGATGGCAGTCGTCGACATCTTCCGGATGGACGATGAAGGCAAGGCTGCTGAGCATTGGGACGTGTTGCAACTTGTCGGCGATCCGAAGTCCAACGTCGCTCCGTCATTCGGGCCCGCGGTCTTCGGAAAGCCTGTTCCTGCCCAGAACCCCAACGGCATGGTCGAAGGCAGAGACGACTCGTAAACCGACGGCCGACCCCGGCCGGTAGACCCGCGCCCAGCCGGGGTCGAGCTGTTCTGTTCAGGAGGAGCGAGACAAGAGGCGGCGATCGCCTCCCGTTCCTGCCCGGCAGGCGACCAAGTCGGCTTTGCCGCCGACACGGGTGTTCGATGGGCGTTTCGGGCGCGGGGCTCAACCAAACAGAAGGAGTGCAGCATGCGTGCAGCAGTCGTTGAAGCCTTTGGTGGCGTCCCTGTCGTCGAGGAGTTCGCCGATCCGACGGGCGATGATGTGGCAGAGGTCGCCGCCGCCGCCTTGAACCCGTTCGACTTGATCGTCGCGGCGGGGCAGATGCCCGCCTGGCAGCCCTCTCCACCGTTCATCGCCGGCATTGAAGGCATCGCTCGCCTCGCGGACGGCACGTTGTCCTACTTCGCCGGCCCGAGGCTGCCCTATGGCTCCCTCGCCGAGCGCGTACCGCTCACGGGGGCGGACACCGCCCGGGTCCCGGCCGGGCTCGACCCAGCATTCGCGGCAGCGCTCGGGGTATCCGGTATCGCCGCCTGGCTCTCGCTGACCAACACCGGCCGGCTCATGCCCGGGGAGCGGGTGCTCATCTTGGGCGCCGAGGGACAGGTCGGTCAGCTGGCGACCCAGCTGTCGCGCCTTCTGGGGGCGTCGCTGGTCGTTGGTGCGGTCCGAGCGGACGAGAACCGCCAAGCGGTTCTCGAACATGGCGCAGATGCCGCCGTGTCGACGGCCGAACTGGACACCCTCAGCGAACGGCTGCGGGTGGTGGTAGGCGACGGCGTCGATCTGATCCTCGACTTGGTCTGGGGGCCAGTCATCGCCCATGCGATCGACGTAGCTCGTTCGCGCGCCCGGGTCGTCCAGGTCGGCAACGCCGCGGGCGCAGCGGCGACGCTCGCAGCGCCCATCTTTCGCAGCAAGCTGGTCAGCATCCTGCCTCACGCCAACTGGGTCTTTTCAGGAGCGGAACGCGCCGCCGCCTTCGAACAGCTCGCTGCGTACGCCCAGAGTGGCGCGCTGAGCCTCGAGGTTGAACGGGTGCCGCTCGACGACGCTGCGTCGGCGTGGAGCCGGCTCGAGGCCGGCACCGCCACCCGCAAGCTCGTCATCGTCCCATAGAGAGGAGCCGAAGATGACAGATGTGAGAAGCAACAACACCCCTGCCGCCGCGATCACCGGGGCGGGAGCAGGGTTGGGAAGACAGATCGCCCTCGGCCTCGCCGAACAGGGCTACCGGGTGTTCGGCACCGCGTTGTCCGCCCAGGAGATCGAAGACCTCCAGCAGGCGTCGGACGGATCTGTGCGACTGACGATCGTCGACGTAACCGACGACCAAGCGGTGCACTCGTGGGCGGAGCAGACCACCGGTGATCTCGGCGACCACGGGCTAGACGTGCTGATCAGCAACGCCGGCATCCTCACCCCGGGCCCACTCGAGGTGTTGCCCCTACAGGCGATACGCCACGAGTTCGAGGTCAACGTGCTGGGCAGCCTGGCGGTTATCAACGCCTTTCTCCCGGCTCTGCGCAGGGCCCGAGGACGGATCGTCCAGATCGGCTCGGCGACCGGCAAATTCCCCCTTCCGTTCAACGGCCCTTCCAGCGCATCGAAAGCGGCGCTCGAAGCGTTCGCCGACGTTTACCGGGCCGAGCTCGAGCCGTTCGGCGTCCACTTCGTGATCGTGGAGCCAGGCAACATGGCCACGGGCGGCCCGGCGGCCACCGCCCGCGCGCTGCAGAAGACAGCCGAATCCATGACGGCCGCGCAGCGCGCGCTCTACGGCAACGCCTTCGCAGCGTTCAGCGCCACGTTCAACAGCATGCAAAGCAGTGGACTCGATGCCTCCACCGCAGCGGCACGCGTCATCCAGGTTGCCCAGCAACAGCCTGCGCCGATCCGGGTACCGATCGGACCGGACGCCGAACAACTCATGAAGGCCGTCCACGAACAGACCGACGAAGAGCTCGATGCTCTCCGCATGCAAGTCGCTGGACTGGACAACTAGGCCCGCCGTGAACGCAGCTTGCCAGCGCGCCCGTTCTTCGGCGACGCGACACGAGAGAAGGGACGAAATGTCTGCATACATCGTTCTGATGCAAGAGATCGATGACGTTGACCCGGACCGCAACGGGTACGTGCCCGCGGCGCAGCCGTTACTGCTCAGGCACGGCGCGGCGGTCGGCCGGCTCGAAGAAACCGGGCCGCTCGAGCCGGGCCCGCAGGTCGGAGCCCTCGAAAACGAAGCGGGGGTCGACGCTAACCGAGACCCGTCAGGGTGCGAACTGTTTGTCGGCAATGCAGAGACGGGAGGCTCGGCGTGAATATCCTGATTCTTGGAGCAAACGGCGGAACAGGCGGGCACGTCGTTGAGCAGGCGGTAGCCGTTGGCGACCGCGTGATTGCTCTGGTCCGCGGCACGAACGTGAATGTCGGGCTCACACGCGACGGTGTGGACGTGATCCACGGAGATGCCACCAGCGCTACGGACCTCGCCAAGGCCATGGTCGGAGCCGACGTCGTGATCAGCACGCTCGGCGGGAGGAGTCCGTCGATCATGTCTGACGCCGTCCGCGCCGTCATCGACGGGGCCCACCAGGTGGGGATGCGTCGGGTCGTTGTCATGTCGTCCTTCGCCGTCGAGCGGGACCGGCTTGGTCCCATGACGAAGCTCATGTCCAACCTGACGATGAGTAAGGCGATTGCCGACAAGACCGCAAGCGAGAGACTCCTGCGCTCGAGCGACCTCGACTGGACGATCGTCTACGCGACTGTCCTGACGAACAAGCCGGCCAGTGGTACGTCCCGGATCGTTCCCGACGACAAGAAGCTGTCGCTCACCCACAAGGTGAGCCGCGCCGATATTGCGGGCTGGCTCTTGAAGGCGGCCAAGGACCCGTCCTTCGTCCGTCACGAGGTGACGATCTCGGGATGACATTGGTTGCTCGATGAGGGCGGCTCATGGTCTCCGAGCGCTTGAAGTCGAAGCTCACGCAGCACCGATCGGGCTGTCGATGCTCTGAGCCTCAATGTCATCAAGGCAGATGACAGGACGAGACCGGCCGTGCCAGAGACGGCGTAGACGGCGAGCACACGCCCGAGTGTGCCGATCAAGGGCGGCCCAGAATGGACCCGCAGAGAATCGTGGTCGATACGCTTGCCGGCGCGCCCGATCAGACAGGTTCTCGTGTCATACAGCGCAAGCCTTGGCATCGAAACTGAGGGATCGCGGGTTGAGCGTCTGCCCAGCTCGCAGATGGGTGAGGAATCGCTCCCGTGTCGGGTTCGAACCTGGATCACTTACGGGTTGTACGAACGGACGCGGAACTGCCCGTTGAACTGGCAGAACGTTGTGATTATGACAACGCGGAGGGAGTGGGATTCGAACCCACGGTGCCCGGAGGCACAACGGTTTTCAAGACCGACGCATTCGTCCGCTCTGCCATCCCTCCAGCGCTCTGATCAGGGAAGACACCGGTCAGCGCATCCTTGCCCTCAAGGCAGCCATCCCGTGGGACCACCGTCTTGAGGCTCATACCGCTCAGCGCGTCCTCGGCCTTCCTTGGGTCGTGAGCACGGTCCAACGGTAATCCGCCGACCTTGCAGACCTCGCCACCGCCGGGCCCGCCCAACCGATGAGCCATGTATCGACCGCTCACCACTGCTTGCGCGTCGTCCGTCACCGACACGGGACGTTCGCTGCCGTCGTTTCCTTGGGCTGCACTTCCACTCGCACGGAGAGCGACCGCCGTACACCTGGCTCGGAGATGACGTAGGAGCCCGCCAGGAGCGAGAACCAATATGAGTCACCGGCGATCGTGGGCCGCGTGAACGACCCGTCTCCCAGACGATGCACCACGAGAGCGACTGCGGGACTCGCAAGCGGCTGACCTGGCTGTGGTCCGATGAAGGGACAGGACGTGATGCCCACGACCAGCGCGCCGTCCAACCCGCTGCCGAGCGACGGCAAGACGGACGAACACGAGGCACCGACGACTGCGACTCCGGCAAGCGTCACCAGGGAGCGAGAAACCCTTCCCAGCACGAACGATCTCATCGGCGCCACACCCTTCTTGACAGCCTCCGGGCTGTCGTCAGCCGCGCCCCGAAGCGGGTCGTCCTCGCTCTCACGGCCTACGACACGGTCGACTTAATCCGTCGCCTCCTTGCGCTTCCGCAGCAGGACGAGCGCCGTCACGAGCCAGATCACTATGAGGCCGATCCATACGAGGAGCTGAGCCCATGTCGCCATCCCGCCGTAGAACGAGGCGACCGTCAGCGGCGCATATCCGGTCCAACCGGTGAACGTTCGCTGCCAGCCGCCCGAGGTGAACCAGCTCCCGAACACGAGGAGGAGTGCCCCGAGACCCACGACGATCACGACCCGCTGAGCCTGATTGAGATCGCGCCGCCGCATGGCCCAAGCCTCGCGCGAACAGGTAAGGCCGTTCCGACGGTCCACGGGTCCGACCTCCCCGTGCTCGGCAACCCGATCCGCCTTGCCGAGCCACAGCGATCGGTCGGGGCGAGAGTCGCCCGCCCCAGCTCGTCGCCGCAGCAGGACGAGCGCCGTCACGAGCCAGAGGACGATCAGCCCAGCCCTGATGAGGACCCGTGCCCAGCTCGCCATCCCAAGGCCCGCGAGAGCCCGCGAGGAGTTGGGTGGCGGCGAGTAAGCGACCCAGCCGAAGACCCGGCCCGTGCCGAGCGCAGTGAGCCAGGTCCCGATCACGAAGAGGAGCGCTCCGAGAGCGACCACGATCACGACCCGCTGAGCCTGGGTGAGGTGGAGTCGTTTCACGGGCAGCGCGGTCTGCACTTGCGGGCTTGACGGCAGATGCCGTAGAGGAGCCGCAGCCCCGTCCGTCCTCCCGTCACGAGCAGGAACGAAGCGCGACCGCCGCATCGAATCCCAACGCGCCGAGCAGAGTCCCCAGAAGGGCGGACCAACAGGCGAGGCGAACGCTTCGGCGCCGGCGTTCGCACTCGGGCCGCTCCGAGTCCTCAGGCACCGTCGCCGAGCGACTCCGCCGGGTCGTCGTCGTAGTAGTCAACAGAACCCCGCATCGCCCCCATCACGCACGCAGCGGCTGCTGCAGCCGGGACGAGGTCGGCGAGGCAGACGAGCGTCGTGGCAGCGAAGTTGCCAGCGGAGAACGGGATGTTGTTGCCCTGCACGATCACGTCGACGGCGACCGCGACGGCACCGCCACCCACCACGATGGCCAAGCAGAGCGCCCAGGCGCCGAGCGCTCGCCGGGCTCTGCCTGAGGCGGTGCGACACAGGTACCACAGGGCTGCGCCCCCGATGAGCAGCGCAACAGCCAGGAGCGGCGGGTCGACCCACTCCATGGCGTAGATGACGCGGTCACCGAAGGATCCAAAGCTCTGAGCCGGGGCCATCGCTGCGTTGACCGACGACGAAGCGATGACGAGCGTCACCGAGGCCAGGATCGCAGCGACGATCAGTCCGCCAGGATCGTTGAGCCGCTGCCGGCGCTCCCGCTCACGCCACCGCTGTGCCATCCGCTCGGCCGGCGACGGATTCCAGCCCATCGCGTCGACCTGCTCGTCACTGTCCGCCATCCGAAGCCTGCCCGGCCCGAGGTTCGGCTCAGCCCGTGACCTTGAGGTGAGCCGTCACCGTGCCCGTCCGCTGGCCGCCTCGCAGAACCGCCGTTCCCGTGATGGTCTCCTTCCCGGCGCGGACCTTGAAGGGCAGCGTCCAAGACGACCGGTTGGGGGTGGACCCCTCCAGCGTGGCCCCGGAGAAGGCGGTCGAGCCGAGGTGGCCGACGATGTGGAAGGTGAGGTCGAGGTAGTCGACGCAGCCGCTGAAGCTGTAGGACTTCCCGTGGAACTTGCCCGCGTAGCTAAAGGTGAGCCCGCTCTGCGGCGGCTCGTTCTGGCAGAGCTTGCGAAGCATCGAGGGATCCGTCTTCACGAACTTGCCGCTCAGGTGCTCTCCGGCGAGCGTGCCGGCGAAGGAGCTGTGTCCGCCCGAGCGGAACGTGACGGTCAATGAGGCCGTTTCCGGGCCTTTGGGCAGAAGGGCACCGGTCGTGCCGACAAGCGCCGCCGTGCCGACCGCCGCAGCGCCCACCGCCATCCCCCACCGCCCCACGGCGCGGGAGGGTACTCGGCGACGGTGACGACAGCGGGGTGGGCAGGCGGGACTTGCCACTCCTGCCCCGATGCCTTTCTCTCAGAGCCCTCAGGAGGGGCTTCGGAGAGGGAGCCCGCTCCACCCGTCGATCAGCTCGGGGAGCTTGCGACCGCCCGCCGTGCAGGAGACGCGGGTGACGTCAACTCGCGAGAGGACGCGACGAGGCACTCCCCAAGCAGGAGCGGCATGATCAGCCTGGGCGCCTCCGACCAGATGCCCCAGACGGCACAGACGGCCAGGTACGGCAGGGCGAGCACCCACACGACGTTGCGGCGAGCGAGGATCTCGCGCCGAGCGGGAAGGTGCCAGTAGGACCACCGGACGGCGGCGAGCATGGCGACGGCGAGGGCGATCGCACCTGCGGACCACCAGCTGAGGTGGTCCGCGGCGGGGACGTGCTGCACGAAGGTCAACCTGTGGCCCGCCCTGTTCGCTTGGATCTTGAAGGCGACATAGGCGGCGAGGCCGGCGAGTGCCGACACCAAGACCACGCGCCGCCGGACGGCGCAGCGAAGGACCGACCTCCAGGTCGCCGCGGCGACGAGACCGGACGGCGCCGGCTCCATGAGCGCCCCGATGAGGATGAGTGGCGTGAGGAGCACGGACTCCCGAACGGCGACGCCGACGACCACGAGCACGACGGCCCACCCGGTCCGGCCGGCCCGAGCCGCCATGAACAGCGCCACGATCAGCGCGTAGCTGAACAGGTCATAGGGGGTCACGGCGATCGACGCCACGGCGATCACCACGAGGGCGGTGACATAGACCCGTGTGAGCGACCGGTCGTGGCGGCGGGTGCCTGCAAAGAGCAAGAGGGAGGTGACGACGAAACCGACCCCGGTCACGACCATCCAACCGACCATCAGGCCGTGCGGCCGACCGGCTCCGAGGCCACCGAGTGCCTCGTCCACCCCGTTGGCGACGCCGAGCACCATCTCTCTGCCGAGGAACCTCGACCGGTACACGGCGTTGAAGTACTCCGAGAGCGACGACCTCTTGTTCAGCCACGACGGGTACGTGAGCAGCAGCCCGGCGAGCAACACCAGGGGCAGCACCCATTCGAGCAGGAGACCGTGGCGATCGGGCCCATCGGGCAGCCGCTCGGCGTCGGCCAGGTGCGGGCCAGCCACGAGCTCACGTTACTTGGCCTCCTTCGGGCCCCCTCGGTGGGCGCCCAGATCCGCCGCACGCGCAGGGCGCACGCACAATCCCAACCTCAGGCGAGCCCGAGGTGCCGCTCGAGCGCCTCGACCCGACGGCGCAGCGCCTCGACCTCGGCCTCGAGCGACCGGGCGTGCTCGAGCTGGCGGCGTGCCCTCGACGAGCGCAGCGCCTGCTCGACGACGGCCTCGAGGGGCACGATCCGCTGAGGTCCGTTCGGGCCTGGGACCATGCGAGCGGCGATCCGGCCCGACCGGTACCACGACCGCAGCGTCGAGCGGGAGAGGCCGGTCGACCGGGACGCCTCGTCGAGCGTCACCCAGCCCTCCCCGGGCGCCACGTCGGCCAGTTGCGCCAGGAACCGGTCCCACTCGGCGTCCTCACGCCGGCTGGAGGCCTCGCCGAACGTGCCGACTCCATCTGCCACGGTTGCTCACCCTATCAAAAAGGATAGTCTTGACAGGCCAGATATCCTGAGGTTATGTTCGAGCGCTTCACGGCGAGGGCACGGGCGTCGATCGTCCTCGCCGAGCAGGAGGCCGGGCTGCTCGGGCACGCCGCCATCTGCCCGGAGCACCTCCTCCTCGGCCTCATCCACCAGGGCGACGGGATGGCCGCCAAGGTGCTGGCGCAGCACGGGGTGACGATCGAGGCCGCCCGCGACTACGTCGCCGGCATGCACCAAGGGGACGAGAAACCACCCGAGGCGACCCGGGCCCCGTTCAGCCCGGCGGCCAAGAAGGTGCTCGAGCTGTCGCTGCGGGAAGCCTTGCGCCTCGGGCACAACTACATCGGCACCGAGCACATCCTCCTCGGCCTCGTCCGCGAGGCGGGTCAGGAGAAGACCGGATGGCTGACAGAGGCCACCGGCGCCCGTCCGGCCGACCTCGCGACCTCGGTCCAGGAGCTGCTGCAGGGGACGACCGCGCTCCGGGCGGGCGCCAACTCCCCCGCCGTCAACGCCGCCCTCGCCCGGGCTCGCGGTCTCGCCGGCGCAGCACCCATGACGACGGCCTTCCTCCTGTGGTCGGTGCTGGACGACGAGCAATCGCTGGCCGCAAGAGCGCTCCGGCAGCTCGGCGTGACCAAGGAAGCGGTCGAGGCGGAGCTCGCCGGGATCGACATCGCCGAGACGTCTGACGCCGCCCCTACGCCGGAGCCCGTCGAGATCCGGCTCGGCTCCGACCGAGCCGTCACGATCGAGGACCCGTCGGTGATCGCCGTGCTGCGCGACCTCACACCCGACGAGCTGCGTCGACTCCTCCAGACGGCCGTCCGCAAGCGCAGGGGTCGCGGGCCGCCGCGGTTGGGATAGCTCAGCCGGGCAGCACCGACGCCCGCAGGCCGGCGAGCCACTCCTCGGCCTCCTTGCGCCGAAGCGAGCTCTCCTCCCGCCGCCGCGGCCCCTCGCCGCCCGCGGCGGGGTACGAGCCGAGCAGCTTGACGCCGGCCAGGCTGGCCCGCAGCTCGCACAGGCAGTCACCGACCACCTCGTCGGCAAGGTGGCCTTCGAGGTCGATGACGAAGCAGTAGTCGCCGAGCGCCTGCTTGGTCGGCCGCGACTCGAGCTTGGTCAAGTTGAGGCTGCGGGCGGAGAAGTGGCTGAGGATCTCGTGCAGGCTGCCCGGGTGGTCGGCCTGCTGGAAGCAGACGATGCTCGTCTTGTCGTGCCCGGTCGGCGGGGGCACGGCGCCCGGCGCCACCAGCCAGAACCGCGTCTGGTTGTCCGAGAAGTCCTCGATCCCCTCGACCACGGGCTCGAGCCCGTACAGCCGGCCCGCCAGCATGGGCGCGATCGCCGCCCGACCCGGCATCCCGGACTCGCCGACCGACCGGGCCGCCTCGGCGGTCGAGTTGGCGGCCACGACGGCCGCACCGGGCAGCTGCTCGCGGAGGAACCTCCGGCACTGGGCGCTCGCGTGCGGGAACGAGACGACTTCGGTGATGTCGCCGAGGGCCGTGCCGGCGGCCGCCAGCAGGTGGAGGTGCACGTCGAGGATGGCCTCGCCCTGGATGAGGAGCTCGGATTCGAACACCAGGTGGTCGAGCGTGACCGGGACGGTCCCCTCGATCGAGTTCTCGATCGGCACGAAACCCGCCCGCACCGCTCCCCGGTCGGCCGCCGTGAGCACCTCCTGGATCGTCGGGTAGGGGACGAGCTCGGCCCGGGCGAGGTCCTCGTCGGCGAGGAGGGCTTCCTCGGTGAAGGTGCCCGGCGGGCCGAGGAAGCCGATGCTCGGCCACCGCGCCTCGATCTGCGCCGGTCCGGTCATGGCGGGCAGGATAGTGACACCGTATGGACGACCTCGATGTCCGCCGCCTCGTCGACGACTTGAAGACCGGCGCTCTCAGCGCCGACGAGGCAGTCGCGCGGCTGCAACGGCTGCCGTTCGCCGAGCTGGGATTCGCAAAGGTCGACCATCACCGCTCGCTCCGCCAGGGCCTCCCGGAGGCGGTGTACGCCCCGGGCAAGACGGCCGGGCAGTGCGCCGCCATCGTCGCCGAGCTCCTCGAGGGAGGGAGCGGGCCGGTCCTGCTCACCCGGGCGACTCCCGAGCAGGCGGACGCCGCCCTCGAGAGGTCGCCCGGCGGCGAACGGACTCCCGCCTCCCCGGAGAAGGGGCGCCTCGCCACGCTCTGCTGGCGGCCGGCCGAGGAGAGGCCGGCCCGCGTGCTCGTCTGCTCCGCCGGGACCGCGGACGAGCCGGTCGTGGACGAGTGCGCCGCCACGCTCAGGGCCTATGGGTTTCGCCCCGAAGTCCTGAAGGACTGCGGGGTGGCGGGGGTCCACCGGGTGCTCGCCTCCTACGACGACCTCCTCGAGGCCGACGCCGTCGTGGTGATCGCCGGCATGGAGGGCGCCCTCGCCAGCCTGGTGGCCGGTCTCACGCCGGCTCCGGTCGTCGCCGTCCCGACGAGTGCCGGCTACGGCGCGGCCCTCGAGGGTGTCACCGCCCTCCTCGCCATGCACGCTTCGTGCGCCGCCGGGATCACCGTCGTCGGCATCGACAACGGCTACGGGGCCGCCTGCGCCGTCGCCCGGGCGCTTCGCTGAGGCGTCCGTGACACGGCGGGGGGCCTGGTTCAACTGCAGCCTGGCCGGCATCGCCGGCGACATGGCGCTCGGCAGCCTCGTCGACGCCGGCGCCGACGTCGACGAGCTGATGCGCCTCCTCGAGCGGCTGCCCATCGGCGGCTGGAGCCTCGACTTCGAGCCCTGCCTGCGAAACGGCCTCGCCGCCACCCGGGCCGTCGTCGGCACGCGAGGCGACGGAGTCATCCGGACGTTCATGCACGTCACCGCCGTCATCGAGGAGGCCCGGCTGCCCGACCGGGTGCGGGACCGGGCGCTCACCGCCTTCCAGGCGCTGGCCCGCGCCGAAGGGCGGCTCCACCGGCGGCCGCCCGAGCAGGTGCACTTCCACGAGGTCGGCGGGCACGACGCCGTGGTCGACATCGTCGGGACGGCGTCCGCCCTCGAGCTGCTCGAAGTGGACGTCGTGACCGCGAGCGAGGTCGCCAACGGCTCCGGCGTCATCCGCACCGCCCACGGCCTGCTGCCGAACCCGCCGCCGGCGGTGAGCGAGCTCCTCGCCGGCATCCCCGTCATCGGGCGGGACGTCCACGCCGAGCTGACGACCCCGACCGGCGCCGCCATGCTGCGGAGCTGGTCTTCGGGTTTCGGGCGGCTCCCCGACATGACGGTGGCCTCGACCGGCTTCGGCGCGGGCACCCGCGAGCTCGAGGGCATGCCGAACTGCACGCAGGTCGTGGTGGGCGAGCTGACGGACGCCCCCGAGGAGGTCGCCGGCCAGCAGTTGCTCCAGCTCGAGGCCAACCTCGACGACGCCACCGGCGAGACCCTCGCCTCCGCCGTCGCCTCGCTCATCGAGGCTGGGGCGCTCGACGCCTGGCTCACGCCGATCGTGATGAAGCAGGGCCGCCCCGCCCACATCGTGTCGGTGCTGTGCGACCCGGTGCTGGGGCCGGATCTCGTCGCCCTCCTCCACGCCTCGACCGGCACCCTCGGAGTGAGGGTGCAGCGCGTGCGGCGCTGGGCCTCCGCCCGCGACCTCGAGTCGGTCGAGGTGGCGGGCCACCGGATCCGGGTGAAGGTGAGCCCGGGCCGGGTCAAGGCCGAGCACCGTGACGTGGTGGAGGCGGCGTCGGCCACGGGCACGCCGATCATCGAGATCGCAGCCCGGGCGGAGGCGACGTGGCGGGAGCGCCACGGCAGGGGCACGGCCCACCCGGCGGTCTCTCCCGTCCATCCCGCCTTCGGTCCCGGTGACGGTTCGGGAGGAGACGACGGGGACGACGGGTTCAGCCCTGAGCCACCTCCAGCCTGATCGTGTCCACCTGCGTCCCGAGCCGGACCTTCAGCACGTAGGCGTAGCCCGGGCTGACGCGGAGGGCGGGGAGCCGGAGCTCGACCGAGCTCCCGGCCCCGAGGTAGCCGATCACCCCTGACGACGAGGCGGTCGGCGGGAGGGGCGAAGCCAGCTTCGTGCGCTTGTGGTGGCGGGGGATCGGTGCGGCCGATGCCTGGACGACGACGTGCGAAGCCGGCGAGCCGCCGCCGTTCGCGACGACCACGATCACGTAGAGCGACGACGTCGGCGGCAGCCACGAGGTCGACCCCGGGGGAGGGACCTGGAGCGTCGTCGTGGTGGTCGAGGTCGTGGTGGTCGTCGTCGTGGTGGTCGTGGTCGAGGTCGTCGACGACGTGGTGGTCGCCCCCGGCAGCGTCGTGGTCGTCGTCGTGGTGGTCGTGGTCGACGTGGTGCTCGAAGTGGTCGTCGTCGTGCTCGTGGTCGTCGTCGGCAGGCCGCTGATGCGAAGGGCGGGCGGCTCGAGGGCGACGGCGACGATGGAGACGGCGCGGGCTCCGTGGAGCGAGGGAGTTCTGACGAGCAGCTCGGCGTAGGCGAGGTTCGAGGCCCTCGACCAGTCGGCGCTCCCCGCCCAGACCGACGGGCGCAGCCTGGCGGAACGGCGCACCTGCCTCGGCAGGCTGGCGAGGAAGCGCCGGTAGCGGCCGTCCGAGAGGGCGAAGGAACGCCCGACGGCGTCGAGCTGCGAGGCGACGGCGGCGGCCGAGGCTCCCGGGGCGAGCGCCGAGGCGACCGCACCGGTGAGCGCCCTGGCGGCGCGCAGGCGCAGGGTCAGGACGCCGTCGACAAGACGCTCCGCCGCCGCGTTCGGCGCCGCGATGCCGAGCGTGTCGAACTGCTGGACCTCGTCGTCGCAACCGGCGACGAGGCGCCCGAGGGCGGCGTCGATCCCGGCGTGCCCGAGCCGCAACGGGTCCCGGCGGACCTCGGTGATCCAGAAGCGGAGCGCCGTCGACTCGGCGATGATCGGGGCGACCGCCGAGGCGAAGGTCCGGCCCTGCATGGCGTCGGCCGCGCCGGACGACGAGACGACGTCGGCCGCCACCTCGCCCACGACGATGCCGAGAGCCGCCACGAGCACGCACCACCCGACGATGCGGCGCACGGGACGGCGGCCGGTCGGAAGGCCCGGGCGGCGTCTCAGCCGAGCGAGCACGACGGCTCCCTAGGCGGGGAGGGGTCCGGACTCATCGCGGGAAGGAGGCCCAGGGGACGAAGATGTGCGGACAACCCCGATTCGGCGAGAGGAACGGCGGAACGCGACGGAGGCGGCCGATCAGAACCCGCGAGGTTCGAGCCCACGACCGCCCGTACAGCGCAGTTAGTCTAACCGCGGCAGCAGTGAGCGACTTGAGCGACGTCTGCGGCCGACCTGCCGGTGTGGCGCAGCTGGAAGCGCAGGCGACTTGTAATCGTCAGGTCGTGGGTTCGAGTCCCACCACCGGCTCCAACGGCTCCCCCGCCTCTTGGCCCCGTTCGCCCGGCCCCGCCGGGTCCTTCGGGCGCCTCAGCGGTAGCTGCGAGGGATCCTGAAGACTCGGTCCCGCACGCCGCCCCCCTCGGAGCCGCCGTCGCCGGAGCCGTCGCCGCCATCGTCGGGCCCACCCCGGCCCGAGCGGCCCCGCGACGCCGAGGCCGCCCCGAGCGGGCTCGAGTCGCGCCGCCCGCCGCCGGCCCCCACGGTGGCGCCGACCAGCTCGGCGGTGTCGAGCGGGATCGGCGAGAGCTCAGGCAGCTCGTCGCCGGGCCTCGGGTCCGTGACGACAGTCGAGTAGCCGCCGTCGGCCGAGCGAAGGACGATGTTGTGCCGTTTCGTCTTCCCGCCCCCAGGGGTGTGAGCGAGCTCGCGGCAGATCCTGAGCGTGATGGGGTAGACGACGATCGGGACCACGAAGACGGCGATGCGGAACGCCCACAGCACGAAGTTGAGCGACAGCGAGAGGTAGTTGGCGAGCACGTCGGTGGCGCTCGCCCCGAAGAGCACGAAGTAGAAGGCGAGCACGGCCGCGCCGAGGGCCGTGTGCCTCGCCCTGTCGCGGGGCCGCTCGAGGATGTGGTGCTCCGCCGAGTCGCCGGTGATCCACTGCTCGACGAACGGCCACGCCATGAGCACCGTGAAGGTGATGCCGGGCAGGACCACCGCCGGGAAGAAGGCGTTCGGGACCATGTGGCCGGGGAGGTGGATCTCCCAGCTCGGCATGATGCGCAGCGCGCCGTCGAGCCAGCCCATGTACCAGTCCGGCTGCACCGCGTAGGTGACGTGGTACGGCACGTACGGGCCGTACTGCCAGATCGGGTTGATCTGCACGGCCGCCCCGAGGATGGCGGTGACGGCGGCGATGAGGAAGAGGAAGCCGTTCGTCTTGGCGAAGAACGTCGGCCACAGCGGCGCGCCGACGACGTTGTGCTCGGTGGCGCCGTGGCCCCGGAACTGGGTGTGTTTGTTGCGCACGATGAGCGCCAGGTGGGCGCCGAGGAGTCCCGCGATGATCGCCGGCAGGATCAGCACGTGGATGATGAAGAAGCGGGGGATGATCGCCCCGTTGCCCGGGAAGTTCCCGCCGAAGAGGAACGTGGCGAGGTAGCTGCCGACGAGCGGCACGGACTCGAGGATCGAGAAGGCGATGCGGATGCCCGTCCCCGAGACGAGGTCGTCGGGGAGCGAGTACCCGAGAAACCCGTTGAAGATGGCGAGGATCAGCAGGTTGATGCCGATGATCCAGTTGAGCTCGCGGGGCCGGCGGAAGGCGCCGGTGAAGAAGACCCGGCACATGTGCACCACGATGGCGCCGAGGAAGATGTTGGCCGCCCAGTGGTGCATCTGGCGCATGAGCAGCCCGGTGCGGACGTCGAAGCTGAGGCCGACCGTCGAGGCGTAGGCCTCGGACAGCCGCACTCCCCTCAGCGGCCCGTAGCTCCCGGTGTAGACGATCTCCTTCGCTGACGGCACGAAGTAGAGGCTGAGGAAGACCCCGGTCGCGAGCAGGATCACGAAGGAGTAGAGGGCGATCTCGCCCAACATGAAGGACCAGTGGTCCGGGAAGATCTTGTTGAGCATCTTCCGGCTCGAGCCCGAGACGTTGAGGCGGGCGTCGAACCAGTCGTAGACCTTGTCGATCATGTGGTCCCACCCCGCTCCCAGAACCCGGGGCCGACCGGCTGGTCGTAGCCGTTCCTCGCCCGAAGGTAGCCCTGAGAGTCCACCTCGAGCGGCAATTGGGGAAGCGGCCGTGGCGCCGGCCCGAAGACCGGGAGGGCCGCCACGCCGGGGCCGATGTCGAAGAGCGACTGGTGGCAGGGGCAGAGCAGCTGCTGGGTGGCCTTCTGGTAGAGGGCGACCGGGCAGCCGGCGTGCGTGCAGACCCGCGAGAAGGCCAGATAGCCCTCCGGGCCCCAGTTCTCCCGGCCCTTCTCGGTGACGATGTTCTCGCCGGCCTGGCCCACCCGCACCAGCATGGTCTGGCTGAGGGCCGGGTCCCAGTCGTGGTCGGGGAAGACCACGAGGATGCCGCCGGTCTCCACGTCGTCGACGTGCACCCGTCGTCCGTCGGAGGTGACCAGGTACGAGCCCTTGCGCCAGGCGGTCTTGTAGAAGAGCTTCTTCGGGAGGGGCCCGAGCGACCGCAGTAGCGGGAAGGCCGCCACGATGGCGAAGACGGCGGAGGCGGCGCCGAGCAGCTTCACGAGGAAGCCCCGCCGCTCGACGGAGACCTTCCCCCGGCTGGCGAAGTCCTCGACGAACTTCTCCTTCTCCTCGGGCGTCGGCCCGAGGGCGTGGCGCGACTCCGAGAACGGCCCCCGCGGCATGAGGTACTTGCCCCAGGCGACGAACCCGGCCCCGAGGCCGAGGAAGCCGACGCCGAGCGTGAGGCCGAGGAAGACGTTGCGGGCGTTCTGCCAGTAGGCGGCGCCGAAGCCTGCGAAACCCAACAGCCCGATCGTGAACATGAGCGCCACGCTCCGCTCCATCCGCCGCGGGTGGGCCGCGGCGACCTGGAACTGGGGGGCGTCGATGCTGACTGTCTCGATGGCCGGGGACTTGGACCCCTCCCCTGCGGCCTGGATCCTGCCCGGGTCGTCCGTCCCGGCGTCCAGCGCCTCGGGGGTGAGCTCGCGGGGAGCGTCGTCGTCAGGCATGCGCGCCCTCGATCCCATGGTCGCCCGGGCCGTGCCCGGAGCCCTCTCCGGCGCCGTGGCCCTCCTCGTCCTTCTCCCGCTCGGTGCGGTCGCCGACCCAGAAGGCGGCGAGCAGGCAGGCGCCCGTTCCGACGAACAGGCCGATGAAGCCCTCCGCGACCGGGCCGACGCCGCCGAGCCCGATCCCGCCCGGGTTGCTCGGGTGCTCGATGTCCTCGGTGACGTACTTGATGATGCCGCGCAGCTCGGTCGGGGTGATCTGGCCCGGCCCGAACGGCGGCATGTTGCTCGGACCGGTGCGGACGGCCTCGTACACCTCCGAGGCCGTCAGCCCGTGCAGCGGCGGGGCGTGGTAGCCGTTGGCGAGGGCGTCGCCCGCGCCGGTGATGGTGTGGCAGCCGGCGCAGTTGAGCGAGAAGAGGTCGAAGCCCTGCGCCACGCTGGCGTTGCCCAGGTTGAGGTCCGCCGAGGTCGGCAGCCCGACCCCGCCCGGGGCGAGCGAGGTCACGAAGGCCACGATGTCGAGGATCTGGCTGCGGGTGAAGCGGGGCGGCTTGGCCACCGGCTCAGCCGTCGGCTCGGCGAGCGGCATCCAGCCGGACGAGAGCCAGAGGTCGACGGTGGCGGCGCCGCGGCCGCGCAGGTTCGGCGCCAGGGCCGAGCCCTCTGCGCCAGAGCCGTGGCAGGCGGAGCAGTTCTCCTCGAAGAGGGTGTGACCCTCGCTGATGTTGCCGATGCTCGAGCTGGTCGACGAGGTGAGCTCGATGCCGGGGTTCGCCATGGCGTTGGCGGGCGCGTGGGATCGCCCCATGACGAGCACGCCGAGCGACGCCGCGATGACGAGCACGGCGAAGGGGACGAGGATGCGCCGAAGGAGTCGTTGGCTCATGCGGTCACGAGAGGAGGAACAGGGCGCTGAACAGCCCGATCCACATGATGTCGACGAAGTGCCAGTAGTAGCTGACGGCCTGGTAGACGGCAGTCTCCCCTGGGTCGCCCTTGCGGCCGGCGAGACGCCCTAGGAGGGCGATCATCGCGACGAGCCCGAGGATGACGTGGAGACCGTGCAGGCCGCTCATGATGTAGAAGAGCGACCAGTAGGCGTTGTCGCGTGGCCGGCCGGGCAACGTCTTCCACTCGTAGGCCTGGTTGGCGATGAAGGCGGCGCCGAGCAGGAAGCTCGTGATGATCCATGCACGCGCCTTCTTGTATTCCCCCCGCTCCTGCGCCCAGACGCCGAACTGCATCGTCGGGCTCGAGGCGAGCAGGATGAAGGTGAAGACGAGGGCCTGGTAAGTGTCGAGCTTCGTGCCGGGCGGCGGCCACACCTTGGCGTTGGCCCGGATGGTGAAGAAGGCCGCGAACAGGCCCGAGAAGAACATGAACTCGGAGCCGAGCCAGATCATGACCCCGACGGCCAGCATCTCCGGCCGCTCGGCCCGCGGATGGCCGTGCGCGCTCGGTCGCTCGATGGCGGCGGCTGCGTCGGCCATGGCTCTCTTATTTAGTCGACGCGTCCTCGGCGAGGCCAAACGCCGGCTCGGACCGGCGGTAGCGTCGGCGATGTGGACCTGAGCGACGCGCCGCTCCTGCGGGCGTGCCGCCGTCAGCCGGTCCGGCGCACGCCCGTGTGGTTCATGCGCCAGGCCGGCCGGTCGCTGCCCGAGTACCGCGCCCTTAGGGGTGAGGGCAGCATCCTCGAGGCCGTCGGGCGCCCTGAGCTGGCCGCCGAGCTCACCCTCCAGCCCGTCAGGCGCTACGGGGTCGACGCCGCCATCCTCTTCTCCGACATCGTCGTCCCCCTCGCTGCCGTCGGGCTCGAGATCGAGGTCGAGCCGGGCCGCGGCCCGGTCCTCGAGCGCCCCTTCCGTTCCGACGACGACCTCGGGCGCCTTCGGCCGCTCGAGGCCGAGCAGGACCTCGCTCCGCTGCTCGAGACCGTGCGCCTCGTCGTCTCCGAGCTCGACGTCCCGCTCATCGGCTTCGCCGGCGCCCCGTTCACGCTCGCCTCCTATCTCGTCGAGGGCGGCCCGTCGCGCACCTTCGCCGCCACCAAACGGCTGATGCACGCCGAGCCGAAGGTCTGGCACGGCCTCGTCGGCCGGCTCGCCGAGATGGCCCTCGCCTCGCTCCGGGCCCAGGTGGGGGCCGGTGCCGCCGCCGTCCAACTCTTCGACAGCTGGGCGGGCTCGCTCTCCGCCGAGGAGTACGAGGAGTACGCCCTCCCCGCCTCCCGCGCCATCCTCGAGGGCCTGGAGGACCTCGGCGTCCCCCGGATCCACTTCGGGGTCGGCACGGGGGAGCTCCTCGGCCTCATGGCGACCGCCGGCGCCGACGTGCTCGGGGTGGACTGGCGGGTCCCGCTGTCGGCCGCCTTCGAGCGGGCCGAGCGCGCCGGCCGTCCCGTCGCCGTCCAGGGCAACCTCGACCCGGCGATCTGCCTCGCCCCGGCCGACGTGGTGCTCGACGCCGCCCGCCGGGTGCTCGAGGACGCCCGGGCGCTCCCCGGCCACGTCTTCAACCTCGGCCACGGGGTGCTCCCCGAGACTGACCCGGGAGTGCTGGCGGCGGTCGCCGACCTCGTCCACGAGGAGAGCGCCCGGGAGGAGACGTGAAGCCGGCGCCGGAAGAGGCCATCGGCGTCCTCGTCATGGCGTACGGCACCCCGGCCCGCTTCGAGGACGTCGAGGACTTCTACACCGACGTCCGTCGCGGCAGGCCTCCGTCGCCCGAGCAGCTGGCGGACCTCCGCCGCCGCTACGAGGCCGTCGGAGGCGTCTCGCAGCTGAACGCCCGCACGGCCGAGCAGGTGGCGGGCATCCAGCAGGCGCTCGACGAGTCCGCCCCGGGACGGTTCCGCTGCCGCTACGGCGCCAAGCACGCCTCGCCGAAGATCGAGGACGCCGTCGAGGCGTTCGCGGGGGACGGGACCACACGGCTCGTCGGCATCGTCCTCGCCCCGCACTTCTCGGCTGCCAGCGTCGGCGAGTACCTCGGGCGGGCGGCGGCGGCGAGCTCGGCTCGCGGCATCGATGCCCGCTTCGTCGAGGACTGGCACGACCACCCCGTCCTCGTCGAGCTCCTCGCCGAGCGCGCCCGCCGGGCGATCGCGGAAGTGCCCGGCGAGCGGGTCGAGCTGCTCGTGAGCGCCCACAGCCTCCCGCTGCGGGTGATCGAGGGCGGTGACGGCTACGACCGCAGGCTCGCCGACACCGCTGACCTCGTCGCCGCTGCCGTCCCGACGAAGCGCTACCGGGTCTGCTGGCAGAGCGCCGGACGCACGCCCGAGCCGTGGATCGGCCCGGACGTCCTCGAGGTGCTGCGCGAGCTCGCCTCGGAGGGGGCCGACGGCGCCGTGGTGTGCCCGGCGGGCTTCGTCTCGGACCACCTCGAGGTCAACTACGACCTTGACATCGAAGCACGCCGTCTCGCCGACGAGCTCGGCCTCGGGTTCGCCCGCACCGCTTCGCTCAACGCCGACCCGCGGCTCTGCGGGGCCCTCGCCGGTCTCGTCCTCGACAAGGCGGCCGGTTGGTGACCGGTTCGGGCGCCCGGCCGGGGCCGACCTTCGTCGTGATCGGCGGCGGTGTAAGCGGTCTCTCGGCCGCCCGGGCCCTCGCCGGCGCCCCGGCGCTCGGCGGCGCGGCCCTCTCCGGCCCTTCCGAGCCGGAAGGCAGAGTCGTCCTCCTCGAGGCGTCCGGGCGGCTCGGTGGCAAGGTGCTCACCGGCGAGCTCCCCTTCGGGCGGATCGAGCTCGGTCCGGACCAGTTCCTTCGCCGGGATCGCTCTGCGGAGGCGTGGTGCCGGGAGCTCGGCCTCGGTGAGCGTCTCGTCGAGCCGCGAGGTCGCACGGCGGGGGTGCTCTGCCGGGGCGTGCTCCGCCCCCTCCCGGGCGGCCTCGTCCTCGGCGTCCCGACCGATGTCGGAGCCGTCGAGGAGAGCGGGCTCGTGAGCGAAGACGGCCTCAGCCGGCTCCGCCAGGACGGCGAGGGGGCGGCGACGCCGCTCGGGGCGGGCGAGCTGGGTCTCGGCGACGAGCCGCCGGGACCAGAGACCGAGCGCTCCGCCGGGGCGATCCTTCGCGAGCGCCTCGGCGACGAGGTCGTCGACCGGCTCGTCGACCCCCTGCTCGGGGGCATCAACGCCGGCGGCGTCGACCACCTGTCCCTCGCCACGGTCGCACCGGCGCTCGCAAAGGCGCTCCTCGGCGCCCGCGGGGTCATGGCAGCCCTCCGCCCGCTCGCCCGACCGGCCGGAGGCGCGGAAGCTCCGGCGACGCCCTTTCTCGGGCTCCGGGGCGGCCTCAGCCAGCTGGTCGAAGCCGCCGGCAAGGACCTCGTCGAGCGAGGTGTCGAGCTCCGCCTCGGTGCCGACGTCGAGGACCTGTCGCTCACCGGCGCCGGCACCGTCCGGGTCCGGCTCAGCGACGGCGAGCTCCTCGGGGCCGACGGCGTCGTGCTCGCCGTCCCCGCCGCGGCTGCCGCCCGGCTCCTGCGGACGGCCGTGCCCGGTGCCGCCGCGATCCTCGCCGAGGTCCCCTCCGCCTCGGTCGCCGTCGTCACCTTCGCCTTCGCCGGGCGGCCGGAGCTCCGCCCGGGCTGGACGGGGTTTCTCGTGCCGCGGCTCGAGGGGCGGCTCATGACGGCGGTCACGTTCCTGTCCGAGAAGTGGCCATGGACGCTCGAGGAGGCCGGAGGATCGTCGGCCGGCGCGCCGCAGTGCCTCCTCAGGGTGAGTGCCGGCCGGTTCGACGACGAGCGACAGCTCTCCTACGACGACGGCGAGCTCGCCCGCCTGCTCCTCGGTGAGCTGGGCGACGTCCTCGAGCTGCCGGGCGATCCGCTCACGAGCCACGTGCAGCGCTGGCCGGGCTCCTTTCCTCAGTACCTGCCGGGCCATCGCGCTCGGGTCGAGGCGCTCGAAGGCCTGCTGGCGGGTACCACGCTGACGGTGGCGGGGCCGGTCCTCGGAGGGATCGGCGTGCCGGCCTGCGTCTCGAGCGGCGAGCGGGCGGCGGCCCGGCTGGCCTCCTCGGCGGCGGGCCGCCGCAGCTGACGACGGCCGTGTCTCGACCGACCGGGCGGTCCCGCCCGGCACGGGCGCTGCTGCTGCTCGTCCCCCTCCTCGGCGGGGCGCTCGCCGGCGTCTCGCTCCCCCCGCTCGGCTGGTGGCCGCTCGGCATCCTCGGCGTGGCCGCCGCGGCGGCCTCTCTGGAGGGGCGGCGCCCGCTCGGCCGCCTCGGCGCCGGGATGCTCTTCGGGGTCGGCCAGTTCTTCGTCTCGGTCGCCTGGGCCCTCCAGTTCAACGTCGCCGGCTACGTCGTGCTGAGCCTCGTCGAGGCGCTCTTCTTCGCCGTCGCCGCCGCCCTCGTGCCCGACAGGGCGGGGCGCCTCGCCGCCCTGGCGGGAGCCTTCACGCTGGCCGAGTGGGCCCGCGAGCAGTGGCCCTTCGGGGGCATGCCGCTCGGGGGCGTGGCTCTCGGCCAGCTGGGCGGCCCCCTCGCCGTCACCGGCCGGCTCGGCGGGTCGCTCCTCGTTGCCGGCTGCACCTTCCTCGCCGGTGCCGTCGTCGCCAACGCCCTCTCGTGGCGGCGCGGCCCGCAGGTGGGCGCGCGGCGTGGGTGGGAAGCGGTCGGGGGTTTCGTGCTGGTGGTCGGGCTCGTCCTCTGGGCCACGCTCTCGCCGGACGGCTCAGGCCCCGGGACGGTGCGCCTCGCCAGGGCGGCCCTCGTGCAGGGCGGCGGCAGGCGGGGCCTCAGTCAGCTCCAGGTCCCGCCCTCGGTGGTCTTCCGCGCCGCCGTCCGTGAGACGGCCAGAGTGCACGGCGCCGTCGATCTCGTCGTCTGGCCCGAGGACGTCGTCGCCGAGAACGGGCCGTTCCGCGGTTCGTCCGACGAGGCGACGCTCGAGTCGATCGCCCGCTCGCACCGGGCGACGCTCGTCGCCGGGGTGACCGAGCCGGTCGGGCGAACCCGGTTCCGCAACGAGATCGTCGCCTTCTCGCCCGCCGGCCGGCTGGTGGCGGTCTTCGAGAAGGTTCACCGCGTGCCCTTCGGCGAGTACGTGCCCCTCCGCTCGTTCTTCTCACACCTCGCCAACCTGAGCGCCGTGCCGCGTGACGCCATCCCGGGGACGGGCTCGGGGATGATCGCCACCCCTGCGGGCCGCTTCGCCGTGCTCGTCTCCTACGAGGTGTTCTTCGCCGACAGGGGCCGCTCGGGGGTGCGAGCGGGGGGTGACGTCATCCTCGTGCCGACCAACACCTCGTCGTACGCCAACGACCAGGCCCCCGCCCAGGAGATCTCGGCCTCACGGCTGCAGGCGATCGAGGAGGGCCGCTACGTCCTCCAGGTGGCGCCGACCGGCTACAGCGCCGTCATCGACCAGGACGGCGACGTGCTGAGACAGTCCCGGCTGTCTGCTCCCGACGTCATCGAGGCGACGGTGCCGGAGCTGACGGGTGCCACGATCTTCGAGCGTTTCGGGCAGCTCCCGGTCGTCGTCCTTGGAGCCGTTGGGTTGCTCGTGCCGCTCGGCCTCAGCCTTCGAGAGTGGCGACTCCGGCGTCGTCGAAGCTCGCCATCTCCCTGAGCACCCGCGCGGCCACCCTCACGAGCGGGAGGGCGAGGCAGGCTCCGGTGCCCTCGCCGAGGCGGAGGCCGAGGTCGAGGAGCGGCGCGAGCCCGAGGGCCTCGAGGGCGACGCTCGCCCCCGGCTCGGTCGAGCGGTGGCCGGCGACCAAGTAGCCGGCGCAGTCAGGGCAGGCGGCCCTCGCGACGAGGGCCGCCGCGAGGGCGATGACGCCGTCGACGACGACCGGCACGCCGGCGGCGGCGCCACCGACCACGTAGCCGGCGAGGGCGGCGATCTCGAGGCCGCCGACCTCGGCGAGGAGGCGCTGCGGGGGAAGCTCCCCCGGCGCGGCTCCGCCCGCCCGGCGGGCCCGCTCGAGCCCACGCTCGACGACCGCCGTCTTGCGGGCGAGGGTTTCGTCGTCGACGCCCGTCCCCCGCCCTGTGACCTCGCTCGCCGGGCGTCCCGTGAGGGCGGCGACGAGCGCCGCCGAGGGCGTCGTGTTGCCGATCCCCATGTCGCCGGTGACGAGGAGATCGGCGCCCTTGTCGACGAGGTCGGCCGCGAGCCAGGCGCCGACGTCGAGGGCAGCGGCCGCCTCGGCCTCGGTCATGGCCGGCTCGGCCGCCAGGTTGCCGGTCCCGGGGCGCACCTTGGCTGCAACGAACCCTCCCCGTCCGGCCGCGCCCGGAGAGGGCGCCTCGCCGGTCGGGCCAGCCGCGAGGCCGGGGATGTCGGTGGCCACCCCGACGTCGCAGACGACCACCGCGGCGCCCACCTCGCGGGCGAGCACGTTGACGGCGGCGCCACCGGCGAGGAAGTTCGCCACCATCTGGGCGGTCACCTCCTGTGGCCAGGGCGTGACCCCTTCGGCGACGACGCCGTGGTCCCCGGCGAAGACGGCGACCACCGGGTGGGCGGGGACGGGAGGAGGGCAGCATCGGGCGATCCCGGCCAGCTGGGCCGAGAGCGTCTCGAGGCGCCCGAGGGCGCCGGCCGGCTTGGTCAGGCGGTCCTGGCGGGCGAGGGCGAGGCCGGCGGCTTCAGCGTCGACGGGACGGACACGCTCGCGCGCCGCGTCGAAGGCGCCGGTGCTGGGCGGGCCGCTGTGGGCGGCCTCGGTGGGGGTGGTCAGGGCCGGCCGAGAAGGGTGTCGTCCGTCGAGAGCGAGGCGCTCGTCGGCGGGACCGGCTCCATGCCCCCAGCGGTGGCGGAGGCCTTGGACGGTTCGCTCGTGAGCCGCTGCTCCTCCCGCTCGAAGCGGCCCGGCGCCTCGCCGGCGACCTGCTGGACGACGAGCTGGTCCGCCGTGACCTCGGAGAAGCTCCGCGCCGCCCCGGCCCCGTCGCGCTCGGAGGTCTCCTGCTCCTGGGTGCGCTCGCCGAAGAGGTACCGGTTGAAGATCGAGTAACGGCCGACCCAGATGAGGCCGTAGGTCACGAAGTTGGCGAGTTGCACGAAGGCCGCCTTGACGTCCTTCGACTGCGAGATGTGGTCGGCGTTGTGGGCGGCGAGCCCGACGGCGGCTGTCGAGAGGACGAGGCCGACGAAGGCGATCGACCAGAAGGGCACGACCTCCCGCCACATGTGCGACTTGCCCGTCTTGCCCCACGTCCAGGTGCGGTTCAGGTAGTAGGCGGGAAACGTCGCGCAGCAGGTGGCGATGACGTTGCACTCCATCGCCGAGGCGAGGCTCAGCTCGTGGTAGGTGACGAACAGGACCGTCTGGGTGACGATCGTCGAGATGATCGAGACGGACAGGAACTTCGCGAGTCGCTTGAAGTGGGGCGAGCGTCGGTACGCGCGAGCCCGACTGAGCAGCGAGGCCATGGCCGAAGTCTAACGTCGCGGCGATGACCGCTGCCTTGCGCGCTCTCGTCGAGCTCCTCGACCTCGAGCCGATCGAGGTCAACATCTTCCGGGGCGCCAACATCGACGAGGACCGCCAGCGCACCTTCGGCGGCCAGGTCGCCGCCCAAGCCCTGGTGGCGGCGGGCCGGACGGTCGACCGCGGCAGGGTCCACTCGCTCCACAGCTACTTCCTGCGGCCGGGCGACCCCCACATCCCGATCCTCTACGAGGTCGACCGCATCCGCGACGGCCGCTCGTTCACCACGCGCCGGGTCGTCGCCATCCAGCACGGGCACGCCATCTTCAACCTGCAGTGCTCCTTCCACATCGACGAGCGCGGCCTCGAGCACCAGATCGAGATGCCCGAGGTGCCGGACCCCGAGAGCCTCCCGACGGTGAGCGAGCAGCTCGAGCAGTACCGGGACCAGCTCGACGCCTGGTTCTTCGACCGGCCCCGGCCGATCGACCAGCGTTTCATCGGGAGCCTGCCGTGGCTCCGCGAGGACGTCGAGCGGGAGCCGCGCCAGCGACTCTGGATCCGCGCCGACGGTGAGCTGCCCGACGACCCGCTGCTGCACGCCGCCGTCGTCTGTTACGCCTCGGACATGACCCTGTACGACTCGATCCTGAATCCCCACCGCATCCGTTGGGAGGACGGGTCCTTCATGGGGGCGAGCCTCGACCACTGCATGTGGTTCCACAAGCCTTTCCGGGCCGACCGGTGGCTGCTGCTCGACGAGGAGTCGCCGGCCGCTGCCGGGGCGCGGGGTCTCGCCCGTGGCGAGCTCTACACCCGCGAGGGCGAGCTCGTGGTGAGCATGGTGCAGGAGGGTCTGCTGCGGGTGCTGACGCCGGCGGCGGCCCGAGGCGGCCGGCCCGGCGGCGGGAGCGACCGCGACGGCGGGGTCCGCAGCTCGGCTGCGGCCACCTCGGGGGCCTGAGGACGCTCACGGGGCGCGCCGATGGCCTTTGACATCGCCTTCGGCATCTTTGCGGCGTTGCTGGTGGTGCTCACCGTGTTCGTCGTCCGTTTCGCCCGGGGACTCGCGGCCAAGGGCGCCGACGGCAGGACGATGCGGGAGCGCGCCTGGGAGCGTGCACAGGAACGGGCCCGCCGGCGCTCGAGCGGCATGAGCGGGACGGGGCCGCCGGCCGGACCGGGCGACGCGCAGGACCGGTGAGCGTCGACAGGACCTGTCCGGGCGTCCGCCGGCTCGACCGGTGCCGCGGGCTCGACCGGTTCGACCGGTTCGACCGGCTCCGGCCCTCGACCTAGACCAGGCCGCCCCGCCGGCTCTCGCGGATGACGCCGACCACCGCCGCCGCCGCCAGCACGAAACCGACCACAGCCGTCCACGGCCCGAAGACCAGCGCCAGGCCCACCGAGGCGGCCCCGATGCCGAGCACGAAAGGCCACACGCTCGAGCTCGGGAAGGCACCGACCACGCCGGCGCCTTCCTCCCGCGTGGCGTGGGAGTCGTCGGACGCCCTCGGCTTCATGCGCCGGGACCACCAGTAGTAGTAACCGCCCGGCAGGAAGCCGAGCAGGCAGGTGCCGAGCAGCATCATCGTGCCGCTCGTCTCGTAGCTCCAGAACCAGTAGAAGGCGCACACGGCCGCGAAGAACGCGCCGATGAAGAGCAGCACGAAGGCCTCGACCCTCACTCGTCGCCCTCCTCGCTGCGGTGGTCCGACCTCGGCCCGAGATCAGGGTGGACACCGCCTCCCCAGTGCACCGCACCGACCCTGGCCGGCTCGTCCGGGAGCTTGCCGTGGATGGTCGTGTGCTCCGGGTGGTTGTGGTCCCAGAGCGGGCGCTCGGAGCGGATCGGCGGGATCCAGTAGAAGTTGTGGTGCGGCGGGGGTGACGACGTGGCCCACTCGAGCGTGTGGCCGTCCCACGGGTTGTCGCCCGCAGGGACGGGATGCAGCCACGAAACGAGGAAGTTCACGAGCATGAGGGCGACCGAGATGAAGAGGAGGTAGGCGCCGCCCGTCGAGATGCGGTTGAGGAGCGTCCAGCCCGAGTCCGGGCTGTACTCGGCGATCCGTCGGGGCATGCCGTGCAGGCCGAGCCAGTACTGGGGCATGAAGGTCACGAAGAACCCGACGAACATGAACCAGAAGCTGGCCTTGCCGAGGCCGTCGTGGAGCATCCGGCCGGTGAACTTCGGGAACCAGTAGTACAGCCCCGAGAAGCCGCCAAACACGGCCGACCCGAACAGCACCTCGTGGAAGTGGGCCACCACGAAGTAGGTGTCGTGCGTCGCGAAGTCGAGAGGCGGCGACGCGAGGATGATGCCGGTCACACCGCCGAAGAGGAACACCACGAGGAAGCCGACCGAGAACAGCATCGGCGTGTCGAACTTGAGCGAGCCCCGCCACATGGTGCCGATCCAGTTGAAGAACTTGATGCCGGTCGGCACGGCGATGAGGTACGACATGATGCTGAAGAAGGGCAGCAGCACCGTGCCCGTCGTGAACATGTGGTGCGCCCACACGCTCGTCGACAGCGCTGCGATCGACATGGTGGCAAAGACCATTCCGCGATAGCCGAACACGGGCTTTCGGGAGAACACCGCCAGCACGTCGGTGACGATGCCGAAGTACGGCAGGGCGAGGATGTAGACCTCCGGATGCCCGAAGAACCAGAACATGTTCTGCCAGAGCACCGGTACACCACCCCCGGTCGCCGTGAAGATATGGCTCCCGATGTGGCGGTCGCACCAGAGCATGACCATGGCCGAGGTGAGGACAGGGAAGGCGATCAGGATCAGGATCCCTGTCACGAGCATGTTCCAGGTGAAGATCGGCAGTCGGAACATGGTGAGGCCCGGGGCGCGCAGGTAGAAGACGGTCCCGCAGATGTTGACCCCGGTGAAGATGGCCGAGAAACCGGTGAGGGCGATCCCGACGATCCACATGTCCGGACCGGGCCCGGGGGTGTTGATCGAGTTCGAGAGCGGCGCGTAGGAGACCCATCCGAAGTCCGCCGCCCCTCCCGTCGTGAGGAAGCCGCTCACCATGATGGTGCCGCCCGTCGCGTAGAGCCAGTACGAGAGGGCGTTCAGCCGCGGGAAGGCCATGTCGGGGGCGCCGCACTGCAGCGGCACGATGTAGTTCGCGAGGCCACCGAAGGCGAACGGGCCGGCGAACAGGTACAGCATCAGGCTGCCGTGCATCGTGAACAGCTCGTTGTAGAGATGCGGCGACACGATGGTGCTGTTGGGCGAGGCGAGCTGGGTACGCATCACCATCGCCATCAGCCCGGCGAGGCAGAAGAAGATGAACGAGGTGATCATGTAGCTCTTGCCGATCACCTTGTGGTCCGTCGAGGTGATCCACTTGAGCAGCCCGGTCGGGCCGTGCTCCTCGACGGGGAACGGGACGGTCCTCTCCGCCGCGACGGTCACTGCGAGCTCACCTTCAACGCAGGCGCGTCCAGACCCGCCAGCCTCTGCCGGCTCACGGAGCGCTCCTCATCGGAGAGCCAGGTGTGGAACGCGGAGTCCGAGACGATGTGGACATTGAACAGCATCTCCGAGTGGTACAGCCCGCAGTATTGCGTGCACTGGGCGGGGAACCAGCCGGTCTTCGTCGGTGTGAAGGAGAACTCGTTGGTGACGCCGGGCTGGGCATAGCGGGAGAAGTTGAACTCGTGCACGTAGAAGCCGTGGACGACGTCGTTCGAGCGGAGGAAGATGCGGGTCGTCTCGTTCACCGGCAGCGTGAGCGTCGGGTACACCTTGTCGAAGTACGAGCGCGGCAGCAGCTCGGGTCCGGCCTTGGCCGCCGTCTGGACCGTCACGCCGCCCGTGTTGGCGTACTGGAAGATCCAGCCCCACTGGTAGGCCGTGACGTCGACGGTCGCCGCCGGCCTCGCCGGGTTGTTGTCGACGTAGTTCTCGACGAGCACCGTGAACACGAAGATCACGACCACCATGATGATGGGGACGATGGTGTAGGTGATCTCGAGGGGGATGTGCTCCTGCACCTGCTTCGGGATGTGGTTCGGGTCCCGCCGCCGGTAGCGCACGACGGCCCAGGCGATCAGCCCCCACACGAAGACGGCGACGACGATGCCGGCGATGCCCATCCCGTACCAGAGCCGAAACTCCTCGTGGGACTGCTGCGTGACGCCCTTCGTTGCGCCGAAGGTCACGTTGCAGCCCGACAGGGCTGCGATGAGGGTGACGAGGAGGGCGGCCGGGAGGAGGCGCGCCCACCGCGGGGAGCGGCCGGGGCGCGGCGTCCTCGGGCGGGGCATGCGGCGACATTAGCCAGGGCCTTGTGCGGCGTTCCAAACGGCCGCCGCCCGTCCGCCCGTCGGCGCCCCGCCGCCCCTGAGCAGGAAGACCGCCCCGGCGGAGCGCGGGCCGGCAGCCCCGGCCCTGGTCCCTTGCGGGCGAGCCGCCTACCGCCAGGGCTCAGCCCGGCGGCAGCTTGGCGGTCGACTCCCGGACGGCCCAGGCGAAGATGCCCTTCGCCATGGTGGACGACTCGGCCTCGACGCGGGCCTGGAACACCTCGATCCGTGCCCGGTGCACCTCGGCGTTGTCCGGGGCGGCGAGGGCGGCGAGCTCGACGAGGTGGCCGGCGAGCCGGAGCAGGAGGTCCGACTCGGCCGCGTCGTTCCCGGCCTCGCCCACGAGCTGGCGGGCACGGCGGGCGAGGGCGGCCGCACCGGCGATAGGCCCGCCCGCCCCGCCGGTGAGCCCGGCGATCTCGGCGGCCAGCCTCGTGTCGGGGGCAGGCTTCAGGTTGGCGGGGTTGCCGTCGTACCAGCCGCCGTACTGGCGCCAGACGTTCCGCACGATGAACTCGGGGTCGTCGTAGACGGGCCGCAGGTAGGGGCGTTCCAACAGGTGCGCCGGCATGGCGACGGAGTGGAGGACCTCGTCGAGCCTGGCGCCCTCGTTCATCATGGCGATCGTCTGGTCGACGATGCTCTCGAGCAGCTCGGCCGTCTCCTCGAGCGCCCTGCGGATCCGATCGGCGCCGACCACCGGGAAGCCGTGCCCGGGCAGCAGGAACTCCGCGCCGAGCCCGGCCATCTCCCTCAGGGCGAGCGCCCACTCCCGCGGGTAGCGCTGCACCTTCTGCGGATTGCCGGCGTTCGGCGACGCCCAGATGAACAAGTCGCCCGTGCACAGCACCTTGTGGCCGGGCACCCAGGTCCAGGTGTGGTCGTCGGTCTCGCCTCGGGCATGGTGCAGCTCGAAACCCAGCCCGCCCACCTCCAACCGCTCCTCGCCCGCGTACGTGCGGTCCGGGTAGCGGTACTCCGTCGGCCAGATCGGCTGGGGCAGCTGGAACTGCCTCTGGTTGATGACGGCGTTGTAGCCGGCCGTCAGCTTGTAGCGGTCGAAGCGCGCCGGCATCGCCTCGTGCGCCACGACGGTCGGCCGTGGCCAACCCTCGCGGTCGGCCTCCTCCTCGAAGACGCCGACCCCGAAGACGTGGTCGACGTGGCCGTGCGAGAAGACGGCGGTGTGGAGCCGGGCGGGTGACCACGCCCGCAGCTGCTCGTGGATCTGCGCGGCGGCGAGGGAGTGTCCGGTGTCGACGAGGACGAGCCCGTCGTCGGTGACGAAGGCGGAGACGCGGGCGAAGGAGGCGACGAACGCCACACCCGGAGTGATCTCGACGAGGGTGGCGTTGGTGGAAAGGGGGTGGTGCGACCTGACGTCCGCCTGGCCGTTCCAGAGCTGCTCGGAGAGCTCGAGGATATCGACCACTGCACTGACACTACTCAGCCACTGCCGAGCGCTCAGGTAAGTGCCCCGGCCGACGAACGGCCGCCATCACCCGCCGCACAACCGGCGGGTTCACTCGAGGGCGTCAGCCCTGCGACGAGCTCTGCTGCTGCGGGTACTCGGCCTGCGGCGTCGCGGCAGGAGCCTGCGGCATCTCCGCCGTCGGCGACTGCACGGGCGGCGCCTGCACAGGCTGGACGGGCGGCGCCTGAACCGCCGGAGGGATCTGCTGCGGCGGCATGGCGGCCGTCTGCGAGGTCTGGCCCTCTTCGCCCTCCGCGGAGCCCTCGGCAAGGCCCTTCTTGAACTCGTGTGAGGCGCTGCCGATGCCGCGAGCGAGCTTCGGGAGCTTGCTCCCGCCGAAGAGCAGCACGATCACTGCGACGATGATGACGATGATGAGGTCTGGTCCGAGAATCTCAGCCGGAAACACCTGGCCCCCTTTCTGAGGACGACGTCAGGTTATGCGGTTTTCGACCCGCTCGGAACCGCGAACCGCCCGGGAGTCCATCCGAGCCACGATCCTCCGACCGACGTCACTCGCCTCGCCATTGCGGCGGCCGCTTCTCGGCGAAGGCCGTGGCGCCCTCGATGGCGTCCTTGCTCGTGAACACGGGCGTGATCTTCTCGCCGTTCATCCGCCACGCCTCGTCCTCGGGCAGGTCGAGCGACCGCATGAGGATCTCTTTCGACACCCGCACGGCGAGCGGGGCGTTCTCGCAGATGTGCTGGGCGAGCTCGATCGCGGCGGCCACCACCTGGTCGCCCGGTACGACCCGGTTCACGAGCCCGAGCGCCTCCGCTCGGCGGGCGTCGATGGTGTCGCCCGTGAGGGCGAGCTCGAGGGCGACGGACAGCGGCACCCGCTTCGGCAGCCGCAGGAGGCCACCGCCCGCTGCTGCGAGGCCCCGCTTCACCTCGGGGATGCCGAAGACGGCGTGCTCGGCGGCGACGACGAGGTCGCACGACAACATCAGCTCGCACCCCCCGGCGAGCGCCGCCCCGTTCACCGCCGCGATGAGGGGCTTCGGGAACCTGCGCTGGGCGATCCCCCCGAAGCCGTTCTTGGACGACATGATGTCCGGGTCGCCCGCCACGAAGGCCTTCAGGTCCATCCCGGCGCAGAAGGCCCGCTCCCCGGTGCCGGTGAGCACGACGGCCCAGACCTCGGGGTCCTCGGTCAGCTCGTCGAAGATGGCGTCGAGTGCCTTGGTCGTCGGCCCGTCGATGGCGTTTCGGGCGGACTCCCTGTTCAGGCGGACGACCTCGACCCGCCCGTGCCGCTCTCGGACGACGGGCTCGGCGGGCGTCTGGGGGGCCTGCTCGGACATGGCGATGCTCCTTATTTGGGTGACGGACGGGCCGGTGTCAGCTCCGGACGGCGGCGACGACGACGCCGAGCCGGCCGATGGACGCCTCGGCCTCCTCGACGAAACGCCGGACGAGCTCGCCGGCGGGGACGAGCTGCTCGATCGCCCCGATCCCCTGACCGGCGGGGTAGCACTCCTTCGCCGGGTCGATCCCCTCGTCCTCCGGCCCGGCGCCAAGGTGGAAGGCCCCGTCGCCCATCGAGCGCCCGAGCTGGGCAGGGAAGGGCTGCAGCTCCTCGAGGTGCTGCTCGAAGTAGGTCGTGTACTCGTTGCGCACGACGCGCATCGTCTTGCCTGAATAGGCGCGGCTCACCGTGGTCCCGTCCTCCCGCGTGGCGAGGAGGGCGTCCTTGTACCCCTGGACGGCCCTCGCCTCCGGGGTGGCGATGAACCTCGTCCCCACCCAGACCCCGTCGGCACCGAGGGCGAGCGCGGCGGCCAGGCCCCGGCCGTCGAAGATGCCGCCGGCCGCCACGACGGGGACCCGGTCGCCGACGGCGTCGACGATCTGGGGCACGAGCGGCATCGTGGCCACCTGCCCGGTGTGCCCGCCCGCCTCGGTCCCCTGGGCGACGACGAGGTCGCAGCCGGCCTCGACGGCCTTTCGGGCGTGGTCGACCTTGCCGCACATGTTGACCACGAGCACGCCGGCGTCGTGGCACAGGTCGACGACGGCGGACGGCACGCCGAGGCCCGCCACGAAGACCTTGGCCCCCTCGTCGATGAGCATCTTGACCTGCCCCTCGAGATCTCCGGGCATGGCGGTGAGCAGGTCGACACCGAAGGGCCGCTCGGTCAGCTGGCGCACCTGGCGAATCTCCTCCACCATCCGGGCGGGGCCCATCGTCGAGGCGCCGAGGCAGCCGAACCCGCCGGCCTCAGACACGGCGGCGACGAGCTGGGCGTAGGACACCCCGCCCATGCCGGCCAGCATCACCGGGTGCTCGATGCCGAGGAGGCGGGTGAGCCGGGTCTCGATCACGGGGTCAGTGTAGGAAGCCACGCCTTCTCCCGTCCTCTCGGCGCGCCCGGCCCGCAGCCTTCCCAGAGGCCAACCGAAGCGAGCGGAGCGAGCGAGGGCGGCAGCGATCTTGTCGCTCCTCCGCACCGCCGTCCTGCTCCCGCCGCCTGCCGCTTCTCCTCCCCGTCCCCGTCCCTGCCCGTCCCCATCCCTGCCCCTGCCCGTCCCCGTCCCTGTCCCCGCCGCGGATCGGAGGCACCCACCCGCAACCCTCCGGTCGGCCACTCGATGCGGCCTGCAGCTCCCGCCGCTCCTCCCAGCCGGCCACGTCCCGGCACGGAATCCCCGCCGCCCCTCCCAGCCGGCCACGTCCCGGCACGAAACCCCCCGCCTCGCCGCGGCCCACCGGAGGTGCCCACTCGCAACCCTCCGGTCGGCCACACCGACGCTCCGCCGCAACCGACCTCGGCCCGATGTCACACCCCCCTGAAAGGCTCGGCCCCGTGCAGGCGACCGGAGCAGCCACCAGAAGGCGCACGAAGCGGCAGTTCATGGCGGCGATCGACCGCACGGCCGGTGCACAGCACGGCCTCGTCACCCACGCTCAGCTGACGGCTCTCGGTGCCAGCAAGGCAAAGCTCCGCACGATGGTCGAAAAGGGCCAGGTGCTGAGGCTGACGCGGGGCGTCTACCGGCTGCCCGGGGCACCCCGCACCTGGCACCAGGCCGCCCGCGCCGCGACGCTCGCCGGCTCGGGCGCCGTGCTCAGCCACCGCGCAGCTGCTCACCTGCTGCTCGGTGACACCCGCCACACTCGCATCGAGGTCTGCGTCCAAAGGGGGAGGCGTCGCGCCCGCCGCGACGGCCTGACCGCTCACGCCACCCGGCGCCTCGACAATGCCGACGTGGCGGTCCGGTCCGGCATCCCGTGCACAAGTCCGCTGCGCACGCTCTCCGACCTCGGCGGGACCCTCCAGCAAGCCGAGCTCGAGGACACGGTCTGCAACTTCGTGAACCAACGGCTGATCTCGGCGCGTTCGCTCTGCGACTACCTCCTGGGGGGCGGTCGCGGCGCCCACCGGCCGGGCGCGCGGGCGCTCCGACGCTGCATCGACGCCGTGTTGGGCGCCAAGACCGAGAGCGTGGCCGAGCAGCGCCTCCTCCGGCTGTGGCGCGAATCCGGGCTCCCGAGCCCCGAAGCGCAGGTCGAGGTCCACGACGAGCAGGGTCGCTTCGTCGCAAGGGTCGACTTCGCCCTCACGCGAGAAAGGATCGCCGTCGAGATGGACAGCTGGCGCTACCACGGCGACCCGGCGAGCTTTCAGCGCGACCGGCTGAGGACGATGCGGCTGTCGATGCTCGGATGGCGGGTGATCCACGTCACGCCCGCCGCGCTCCGCGAACAACCCGAGGTCGTGCTCGCGGCGATCAGGAACGCTCTCCACGAGGCTGACCGTCGGATCGAGCGAGCGGCACCTCGCCGGCCACCTCCGAAGCGGCCGACGAGCCCCGCGAGCCCCGCCTGGCGCTGGCGACACCCTCGACGCCGACCACGACCAGAGCCCGTGAAGGGGTACACAAGTGGCGTCTGACGGCCGCCGCAGGCCGCCGCAGACCGGTGGCCATTTGGACACGCCCAACGGCCCGTCGATCACCTCCAGCCTCTAAGGTGACACGAGCTGTTCCGGACTGCGACAGCCGAGGCGGCCGGTAGCAGCCGAGGTAGCCGGCAGTACCGGGGAACTCCTGAGGCGCCCCACAAAGGAGTGGCATTGGCGAGAGTGACGAGACGCTCCGGCTCCTCGGCGGGAGGGGGAACGGAGGCCTACGCCGAGGGCATAGCTCCCGGCGTCGCCGGCGTACTCGCCGGACCCAACGGCACGGCGAGCCCGAGCTCGAACGGAAAGGGCGCCGGGCGCGCCGCATCCACGAAGTCGGCGGAGCTGTACAAGGGCTACCCGAGGGACGAGCTGCTCGAGGACTTCCGCCTCGCCTGTCTCTCCCGCGCCATCGACGACCGCGAGATCATGCTCCAGAAGCAGTCCCGGGTCTTCTTCCAGATCTCGGGCGCCGGCCACGAGATCCTGTTGCTCGCCCTCGCCCGCTCGCTCCGGCCGGGCTACGACTGGTTCTTCCCCTACTACCGCGACCAGTCCCTCTGCCTCGGCCTCGGGATGACACCCCGGGAGATCCTGCTGCAGGCAGTCGGCTCGGTGGAGGACCAGAACTCGGGTGGCCGGCAGATGCCGTCACACTGGGGCCACAAGGGCCTCAACATCGTCTCCCAGACGAGTTGCACGGGAAGCCAGTGCCTCCCGGCCGTGGGCTGTGCCGAGGCCTCCCGCTACATCGCCCCCCGCTCCCTCGAGGGCTGCACGGCTCACGGCGACGAGCTCACCTACGTCTCGCTCGGAGAGGGAGCCACGTCAGAAGGCGAGTTCTGGGAGAGCCTCAACACTGCCTGCACCCTTCACCTGCCGGTGCTCTTCCTCGTGGCCGACAACGGCTACGCCATCTCGGTGCGGGCTTCCGACCAGGCTCCGGCTCCGATCTCCGAGCTCGTGCGCGGCTACCGCGGCCTCGCCATCCACAAGTTCGACGGCACCGACTACTTCTCCTCTCGCACGAAGGGCGCCCAGGCGATCGCGAGGATCCGGGCCGGAGAGGGGCCGGGTCTCATCCACGCAACCGTGACCCGCCCCTACTCGCACTCCTCACAGGACACCCAGGCGAAGTACCGCCCCGCCGAGGAGCTCGCCGAGGAGGCGAGTCACGACCCCATCCTCCGCCTCGAGCAACAGCTCGTGCGCGCCGGGCTCCTCACCGAGGACAGGGCAGCCGAGATCAAGCAAGAGGTGAAGGAGCTCGTGGCGGCCGTGGCCCGCGAGGCGCTCGAGGCCGCTCGCCCCGATCCGTCGACGGTCACAGAGCACGTCACCGCCCTCCCGGACATCGAAGCCCCGACCGCAGCGAAAGAGCCGGCTACGACGACCGAGGTCCATCCGGCGGACCCGCTCAGCGAGCAGGCCTCCCGCGGCGAGCCGGTCGGCATGGGCGACGCCGTCCGCCTGACGCTCACCGAGCTCATGGCCAACGACGAGCGGATCCGCGTCTTCGGTGAGGACGTCGCCGACGCCCCCGAAGACGTCGTCGAGCAGGTGGAGGGCAAGGGAGGAGTCTTCGGCACGACGCACGGCCTGCAGAGGACCTTCGGGATCGCCCGCTGCTACAACACGCCCCTCGCCGAGGCCAACATCATCGGGCGGGGCATCGGTCAGGCGCTCCGCGGCCTCAAGCCGTGCGCCGAGATCCAGTTCTTCGACTACATCTGGCCGGCCATGCACCAGATCCGGGCGGAGGCGGCGACCACTCGGTGGCGTTCGAAGGGGAAGTTCACCGTCCCCCTCGTGATCCGGGTGGCGATCGGCGGCTACGTGAGGGGCGGCGCCATCTGGCACTCGCAGTGCGGCGAATCGATCTTCACGCACATCCCCGGCCTCATCGTCATCTTCCCGAGCAGGGCGAGGGACGCCGCCGGGCTGCTCCGGGCCGCCTTTCGCTGCGACGACCCGGTGCTCTTCCTCGAGCACAAGCACCTGCTCCGGCAGCGCTACGCCATGGACCCCTTCCCGCCGCCCGACTACGTGCTGCCGCTCGGCAAGGCGGCGACGGTGCGGGCCGGCAACCACCTCTCGATCGTCTCGTGGGGAGCCACGGTCCAGAAGTCGCTCGTCGCCGCCGAGAAGCTGGCCGCCGACGGGATCTCGGTCGAGGTCCTCGACCTCCGCACGCTCGCCCCTTGGGACAAGGAGGCCGTGGCGGACACGGTGGCAAAGACGAGCAAGCTCCTCGTCGTCCACGAGGACGTGATGACGAGCGGCTTCGGCGCCGAGGTCGCCGCCTGGGCCGCCGAGCACTGCTTCAGCGACCTCGACGGCCCCATCGAGCGGGTGGCTGCCACCGACACGTTCGTCGGCTACGAGCCGACGCTCGAGACGGCGATCCTGCCCCAGGTCGACGACATCGAGGCCGCCGCCCGCCGCTTGGCCGCCTTCTAGGCATACCGCCCGCCGCCCACCGCTTGGCCGCCTTCCAGGCCCGCCGAAGCGAGCGCCTCAGGCCCGCTCGGGGGCGTGCTTCTGCGTGAGCCGTACCACGAGCCGGCCGAGGAGGATCAGCCCGAGCACGAGCACGATGAGGACCAGCGCCGCGGCGTGCGCCAGGTGCTGCGCCGTCGAGCCCGGCTGGTCCCAGAAGATGTAGGCGACGTAGGTGAGGTAGCCCACCGACGAGTGGGTGAGCGTCGTGCTCGGGAACGAGTCGGTGAACGAGAGCGTGTAGAGCAGCGGTGCCGTCTCGCCGACCGAGATGGCGAGGGCGACGATGAGCCCCGTCGAGATGCCCGGGATGGCCGGTCTCAGCACCGCCGTCCTCAGCACCTGCGTGGGCGTCATGCCGAGCGATTCGGCGCCCTCCCTGTAGGAGGCCGGCACTCGTGAGATGGCGAGCTCGGTCGACTTCGCCACGTAGGGGACGACGAGGATCGAGAGCGCCAGCACCGCTGCCACGAGCGAGTAGCCCCAGTGCAGCCCGACGACGAGGGCCACGTAGGCCACGTAGCCGATGACGATGGAGGGAACCCCGGAGAGCACCTCCGAGGCGCCGCGAAGCACGGCCGCACGCCTCGGCTGCCGGCACTCCGCGATGTAGAGGCCGCAGCCGACGCCGACGACGCCCGCCACGACGAGCACGCCGCCGAGCAGCAGGAGGGTCCCGACGATGGCGTTGGCGAGGCCGCCGTCGGCCGTCGTGTGCGTCAGCATGCCCCAGCTCCACACCCGGGCGGCCTGTGCCACGACGCCGACGAGCACCCAGACGAGCGGCGCCACGAGGAGGAGCAGGGCCGTACCCGCGGCCGCCAGAAACGCCCGATCCCGCAGCACCCGCACCGGCGAGATCCGTTCCTCGGTCCAGTGGAGGCGGCCCCCCGCCGCCGCCCCCGAGGAAGACTCCTCCGGCAGCGCCTCGGGCGAGGCGAAGGCGGTCACAGCCCCGCTCCGACCGGGAGGGCGACGTCGTGGACGGATCGCCGCACCATCACCCGGGCGGCGACGTTGACGATGAGCGTGATGACGAGGAGCAGCAGGGCGGCCTCTGCGAGCGACCGCACTGCGAAACGGGTCGGATCCGTCAACGCCGAGTCGAGCTGGTTGACGATCGTGGCGGCGATCGTCGTCATGGTGTCGTAGATGTTGCTCGGCGTTCGGATCTGGCTGCCGCTCACCATGGCGACGGCGATGGTCTCGCCGAGCGCCCGACCGAGCCCGAGCACCGCCGCCCCGACGACGCCGGAGCGGATCCAGCGTGACTGCACCGTCCTGAAGGTCTCCCGCCAGGTCATCCCGAGCGCCTCGGCCCCTTCCTTCGGCGCCGTCGGCACCTGGCGGAGCAGGTCGCGGGTCGTGGCGGCGATGATCGGGATGATCATCACTGCGAGGACGAGGCCGGCCGTGAGAAGTCCTTCCCCGGCGCCGACCGGGCCGCGGAAGATGTCGAGCACCGGGACGTCGGGCAACTTGGCGAGGAGCGGGTAGACGTCGGTGGCGAGCAGGGGCCCGAGGACGAGCACGCCCCACAGACCGAAGACGACGCTCGGGATGCCGGCGAGCACTTCGAGGCAGAGGCCGAGGACGGCCGCCAGCCGGCGCGGCAGGCGCTCGGCGACGAGCACCGCCGCCCCGTAGGCGATCGGGAACCCGACGACGAGGGCGATCGCCGAGCACTCGAGCGTCCCGATAACGAGCGAGAGGGCGCCGTAGTGCGCCCCGACGAGATGCTCGACGCCGCCGGTGCTCACCGGGTTCGAGTAGAGGCTCCCGACGTTCCACAGGCTGCTCGTGAAGAAGCCGAGCCCGTTGAAGCGCACCGCCGGGAGCGCCTCGACGAGCAGCACCGCCACCATCGCGAGCAGGGCAGCGAGCGGCACGAGGGCCGCCGAGCCGGTGAGGGCCCGGAGCAGCCGCCCAGCGGCCGGCCGGCGGTCCGACCGGCGCCCCTGTCCTGGCGCGATGGTGGCGGTGGCCACGTCAGCTGATCTTCTTCAGCAGGCTGACCGCCACGGCAAGGGCGCTCGGCGGCAGCGGCTGGAAGTTGACGGCGTTCAGGTACGCCCCGGAGTTGCCCTTCGTCGGGTCCATCGCCCAGGCGAGGAACGACTTGAGGCCGCTCGCGACCGACGCGCTCGCCTGGTTGGTCTTCACGACGACGTACTCGAAGTTGATGATCGGGTAGCCGCCGCTCGCAGAGCCGTAGATGAGCGAGATGGCGCCGTTCGGCGGCACATGGGAGAAGCCGGAGGCCTCGGCGTGGATGGTCGAGGCCGACGGGAGCTCGAACGAGCCGGAACGGTTCTGCAGCATGGCCTCGCCGAGCTTCGCCTTCTGGGTGTCGGACAGGTAGCTGATCCCGATGTAGGCGACGCAGCCCGGCGTCGAGCCGCAGGCCGCCACCATGCCGGAGTTGCCCTTGGCGGCGAGCGCCCCGCTCACCGACGGGAACGACGGCGACGTGCTCGGGCCTTGCTTGGCGGCGAAGCTCGCCGAGTCCGAGTCGGCCAGATAGGACGTGAACAGGAACGAGTCACCGCTCGAGTCCGAGCGGTGCACCGGCACCACCTTCTGGTTCGGCAGCTTGACACCCGGGTTGAGCGCCTTGATCGCCGAGGAGTCCCAGTTGGTGATCGACCCGTCGTACATCCCGGCGAGGACCTTGCCGTCGAGCTTCAGATGGGTCCCGGCGAGGGTCGGCAGGTTGTAGTTGATCATCTGGGCCGAGATGGCGACCGGGATGTTCTCGAGCGTCGGGTAGGTCGTCGAAGTGCCGGGCGGCAGGTAGGCGTCCGAGGCCCCGAGCACCGTCGTCCCGCTCTCGGCGTCGGCGATGCCGGTTCCCGAGCCGTCCGCCCCGGACGTCGACGAGAACCCTGAGTGCGTGTTGGCATAGCCGCTCACCCACGACTGGTAGAGCGGGTAGAGCAGCGACGAGCCGTCCTCGGTGAGCGAGGCCTTGCCGGACGACTTCTCCAGGGCGGCGAGCTGCGCCGAGAGCGAGGAACCTCCGCTCGGCGACAGGGCAGGCGAGCCCGACCCGGAGGACGTGGTCGTGGACGAGCCGCTGCTGCCGCAGGCCGCCAGCGTGACGGCGGCCAGCGCCAAGGCGGCCAGCGGAACGGCGACAGGGCCGACGAGGCGCCCCGGGTGCCGGAGCGCGGTCCGTCGCCGTGAGTGGGGGGCGGGTTTCGAAAAGAAGGGGGTCATAGTGGTTTCACTCTCCTTGGTGGGGGGTTGGGGGAAGGAGAAGCGCGAGCGCCTCGATCCGAGTTGGGCGGCCCCGCCGAGCAGCCATGTCCCGCAGCCTCGGGCCGAGCGCCTCAGCCGAACTCTCCGCCCAGGTAGCGGGCGGTCTCGGGGCGCTTGGGCGAGCCGAAGAGATCTGCCGTCGGGCCGGCCTCGACGAGCTGCCCCTGGTAGAAGAAGGCCGTCCGGTCGGACACCCGCCGCGCCTGGGCGAGGTTGTGGGTGACGATCACCATCGTCACCTTCTGCTTCAGCCGCACGAGGAGCTCCTCGACGGCCTCGGTCGAGATGGGGTCGAGCGACGAGGTGGGCTCGTCGAGCAGGAGCACGTCGGGCGCGACGGCGAGGGCCCTGGCCAGGCAGAGGAGTTGCTGCTGGCCGCCCGAGAGGCGGAAGGGCGAGTCGCCGAGCCGGTCGGCGACGGCGGCCCACAGGCCCACCTCGGCGAGATGCGTCTCCGCCACGTCGTTGAGGGCGGTCCTCGGCGCCATCTTGTGCGCCCGGACGCCGGCGACGACGTTGTCCCGGATGGACATGGGAAAGGGGTTCGGCCGCTGGAAGACCATCCCGACGCGCTTGCGCACCACGAGCGGGTCGGCGGCCCTTCCGTAGATCTCCGCCCCGTCGAGCAGGACCCTGCCGTGCATGAAGAACCCGCCGACCTTGTCGTTCATCCGGTTGAGGGAGCGGAGGAACGTGGTCTTCCCCGACCCGGACGGCCCGACGAGCGCCGTGATCTGGTGCCGGGGCACCTTCAGATGGACGTCCTCGAGCACCGGCGCCCGGCCGAAACCGATCGTGAGCGCCGCCGCCTCCATGCGGGGCTCCGCCACCGGCGCGCCCCGCTGCACCGTCGGGCTGCTCCGCACGACCGCCGGGAGGCCCGCGGGCGCGCCGCTCGCAGGTCCCGCCCCTGTCACTGCCGCCATGCGATCGAACCTAAGGGGGTGGCGGTGAACGGGAGGTGAACCTACGGTGAACCCGGAGGGACAATCAGAAGATGTGGCGCCCTAGTGACAAGAGTTGCGAGGGCACCTTGCCACCATGTCAAGCAGCGATAGCAGCGCCTCAGACGAGCGGCGCGAAGCCCTGCCGGAGCGTGTTCTCCGTCACCACGCGTGGCTGGAGGAACTGGAGGAGGTAGTCGGGACCGCCCGCCTTCTGTCCGAAACCCGACATGGCGTGCCCGCCGAACGGCTGCCTGCCCACGACCGCCCCGACGATCTCCCGGTTGACGTAGACGTTGCCGGCCCGCAGGCGCTGGGCCGCCGACGCGATGTGGGACGGCGAGCGTGAGACGAGCCCGGCCGTGAGGGCGTACTCGCCGGCGTTGGCGAGCTCGATGGCGTGGTCGAAGTCACTCGCCGTCGTGACGGCGACGACCGGCCCGAAGATCTCCTCGAGGGCGATGCGGGAGCCGGGCTCGACGCCGTCGACGATGGTCGGACCGACGAAGTAACCGCGCTCGGGCAGGTCGTCGCGCTGGAGCACCACCGTGCCGAAACCCGGCGCCTGTTCCTGCCAGCGCCGGATCCGTTTCAGGGCGTCCTCGTCGATGACCGGCCCCATCTCGGTCCCCATCACCGCCGGGTTGCCGATGGCGAGCGCCCGGGCGGCCTCGACGAAGCGCTCGAGGAAGGCGTCGTGCACCGACTCGACGACGACGACCCGGCTCGCCGCCGAGCAGCGCTGGCCGGCGAAGCCGAAGGCCGACTTGACCGCGGCGGGCACGGCGACGTCGAGGTCGGCGTCCGAGTCCACGACGAGGGCGTTCTTGCCCCCCATCTCGGCGAGCACCCTTCGGACCTCGCGCTGGCCCGGCACGGTGCGTGCGGCGACCTCGTTGAGGTGCAGCCCGACCGCCTTCGAGCCGGTGAAGGCGACGGTGACGACCTGCGGGTGGGTGACGAGCAGCTCCCCGATCTCCTCGCCGTAGCCGGGGAGGAAGGCCACCGTTCCCCGCGGCGCCCCGCCGGCGAGGAGGGCGTCGACCAGCACCCGGGCGATCGCCGGCGTCTGCTCCGCCGGCTTCAGCACCACCGGGTTGCCGGCGACGAGCGCCGCCGAGGTCATGCCCGTCGGGATGGCGAGCGGGAAGTTCCAGGGTGCGATGACCGCCGTCACGCCGCGGCCCTCGTAGGTGAGCCGGTTCACCTCACCCGGCGGCGACTGCACCTCGCCGCCCCGGTCGAGCTCGACCGCCCGGCGCCCGTAGTACTCGAGGTAGTCGATCGCCTCGCAGACGTCCCCGTCGGCGTCGGCCCAGCCCTTGCCCGCCTCGACGACCTCGAGGGCGGCGATCTCGAAACGGCGCTCGCGCAGGTAACGGGCGGCACCGAACAGGACCTCGGCCCGCTCGGCGCCCGACCGGCGCGACCACGCCTCGAAGACGGCGGCGCCCGCCTCGACGGCCTGGGCGACCTCGTCCGGTCCACAGCACGCCGAGTCGGCGACGACGGCTGCGGGGTCGGCCGGGTTGACGGACTGGATGACGCGGTTCGTCTGCACGTCCGCCCCGCCGATCGAGCCGGCGACGAAGTTCACGACGGCGCGAAGGCGCCCGTCGACCGCTTCGCGCATCGCCTCGCGCACCGGGGCGCGGTGCCACTCGGCGAGGGCCTCCGGCCGGTAGTCGCCCGGGGGGCCCGAGACCTCGCCGCCGACCACCGAGTGGCGGACGGCGGCGGCCCGTTTCGTCGCCGGGCGGGCGAGCCGGCCCGGCCGGCCCGGCCGGCGGCCGGCCCCGAGCGAGGCGGCCGCCCCGCCGGCGGAGCCGCCGTCGAGCTTCGGCTTGGTGAGGAGCAGGTCGAGCCCTTTTCCCTCGGCGAAACGGTGCCGGACGAAGCTCTCGTTCGACGTGTTCTCGAGGAGCCGCCGCACGAGGTAGGCCATGCCTGGGACGAGCTCGCCGATCGGGGCGTACACCCGCAGGCGGAGGCCCCGGCGCCGGACCGCCTCGTGGACAGGCTCGGCCATGCCGTAGAGGAGCTGGATCTCGAAGCCGTCGTCGGGGATGCCGGCGGTGCGGGCCGCCGCCATGGCGTAGGCGAGCGAGCGGAAGTTGTGGGTGGCGAAGGCCGCCCGCACCCGCCCGTGCGCCGCCAGCAGGGCCCGCGTGCAGCGCTCGTAGTTGAGGTCGGTCTCGGCCTTCTGCTGGTAGACGGGGACTTCCCAGCCGGCGGCGCGGGCGACGATGGTCTCGGTGTCCCAGTAGGCGCCCTTCACGAGGCGGACCGAGATGGGCACGGGCCGCCCGGCGCCCCAGGCGAGCAGCGCGCCGAGGTCCTCGAAACTGTCCTTCAGGTACGCCTGCACCACGATGCCCGCCCGCAGGCCTGCGAGGTCCGGCTCGTCGAGCAGCTCCCGGAAGAGGCGGTGCGTCAGCTCCTTCTCCTCGTAGCGCTCCATGTCGAACCACACCTGAGCGCCCCTGGCGGCGGCCGTCGTGAGGACAGGAAGGAGGCGGCGCTTGGCGGTGGCGATGCCGGCTTCCGCCGTGAGCGGGGCGAAGTCCGGGGCGAGGGCGCTCGGCTTGATCGAGACGGCCACGCGGCCGAGGGGGCCGAGGTCGTCGCGCTCGAGCAGGGGGCTCGCCGGCCACTGCTCGCTCGCGTCGAGGAGCGTCGTCACGACGTGCTCGAGGCGGGCGGCATAGGCATCGGACTCCGAATGCGAGAACGTGTGCTCGCCGAGGAGGTCGATGGTGACCGCTGTCCCGCCCCGCCACAGCCTGCCGAGCTCGACGGCGGCCTCGCCAGGGTCGGACCCGACGATGAACTGGCGCGCCATCCGGCTCACTTCCCGCTCGGCGGTCCTGGCGACAAAGCGGGCGCCCCCGGGTAGGTGGGAGGCGGCCCTCACGCCCGCCCCGATGACGGGCGGGGCGTGCGACGGGTCGAAGTACTCGGCGAGGTGCCTCGTCGTGTCCCGGGCGCCGTCCATGGCCGGGAACACGTCGACGAAGCGGAACAGCTGGGTCTGGAACTCCGGCATCCTCATGGCGAGGCTCATCATCAGCTCGGTGAGGCGCGAGAGCTCGTAGGCCCGGGCCGACGCCCCTCCGCCGAGCTCGGCGATCTCCCGGGCGATGGCGACCACGTCGCGCTCGTACGGCTCCGCCACAAGGGGTGTGGAACGACGCTGTGCCACGGGCCGGACGCTAGCCCCGCGCCCCGGCGAGGGACGCGGACGGCCGGGGGCTGCACACGGCCCACTCGTACCCCCGCCCGCTCTCCCGCGTAACGCCGCCGCGCCCCGGGGCGAGCGCCGAGAATTCAAGTGAATTCAGGCAGTACGACCGAGGGCTCCCGGGGTACCGTTAACGGCATCATGCGGCGAGTCCTCGGGAGTCCGAAACGAGACGAGACTCCGGCGGCCGACAACGCCGGGGTGCGCCGTCCCGACGACCAGGCGGGCGACGAGATCGACCGCCGGGTGACGCGGATGTTCGCGCTCGTCGAGGAGGCGATCGCCGGTGCCACCCACGCCCTGCTGACCGGCGACCGGGAGGCGGCCCGGGCGCTCGTCGCCAGTGACGCCGCCCTCGACGAGCTCTACCTCGAGCTCGAGGAGCTGGTGTACGACAAGGTCGTGCAGGGCGGGTTGTCGCTCCCCGAGACCCGCTGGCTCCTCGCCGTGCTGGCGATGCTGCCGGAGCTCGAGCGGTCCGGCGACCTCGCCGAGCACGTGGCCCAGCGGGCGACCCGCAGCCTGCCTGCCGAGATGCCCGCCCGCTGCCGCGGCTACATCGAGCGGATGGGCGAGGTCGCCTCACGGATGTGGCGGATGGCGGCCGACGCCTACGCCGAGCAGCAGAGCGGCGCCGAGGGCATCGACCGGCTCGACGACGAGATGGACGACCTGCACGTCGAGTTCATCGCCGAGCTGGTCGGCGGCGCCGTGCCCGTCCCCGTCGCCATCGAGCTCGCCCTCGTCGGACGGTTCTACGAGCGCCTCGGCGACCACGCAGTGAACCTCGCCCGCCGGAGCCCCGCCCGCAGCGAGCTGAGGCCCGCCTCCGCCGGCTGAGCCTGCTCATTTCGAAACGGTTCTGTCTCGTTTCGAAACCCAGCCCGTCGGGCACCAATCCGCCGTGACCCTCTCCCGCCGGCGGCCCCCCACCGTCGACGCCGCCCCCACCGTCGGCGCCGCCCCCACCGTCGCCGCCACCCCCTCCGTCGCCGTCACCGTCGCCGCCGCCACTCCCTCCGTCACCGCCATCCCCTCCGCGACCGGCCGACCGCAGGGTCGTTCCTCCGACCCCAGCGTCGGCCGCACTTCGCAGGAGGCCGCTCCGCCCCCGATCTCGCCGCCCCCGCCGCCGCAGCCCACGCCCACTCCGAGCGCCTCGAGCGGCCGCACCGCCCCCGCCACGCGGATCGGCTCACCGAAGGGTCGCCCCCGCAACCCCGACGTCGACCAGGCGATCATCCGGGTGACCGTCGAGCTCCTCGCCGAGCGGGGCTACTCCGGGCTCACGGTGGACGAGATCGCCCAGCGGGCCCACGTCGGCAAGGCGACCATCTACCGCCGCTGGCCCTCGAAGCTGCCCCTCGTCATCGAGGCCGTCAGGGCCGTCGGCGAGGAGCAGGTGGCCACCCCCGACTCGGGCACCGTGCAGAGCGACGTCCTCGAAGTGCTCGAGAGCTTCATCGCCGCCCTCCACACCCCCCTCGGGCGTGCCCTCGTCCGCCTCCTCGCCGACGCCGCCCCGGACCCCTCCCTCCGCCACATCGTCTACGAGGAGTTGATCCTCCGCCGCCAGACCGCCCTTCGCGTCATCCTCGAGAGGGGGATCGCGAAGCACGAGCTCCGTGAGGACGCCGACCTCGACCTCGCCCTCGAGCTCGGGACGGCGGCCCTTCTCCACCGCCTCGTCGTGAGCGACAGGCCGCTCGACGTCGACTACGCCACGCGAGTCGCCGAACTGCTGCTGAAGGGCTTGGCGCCGCCCGGCTGAGCGTGAACCGGCGACCGCAAGTACCGTCGGATTCATGACGACTCCGTGGCTCGACGACGCCTGCTCGCTCGTCGAGGCGTTCCGACGTGGCGACCTCTCCCCGCTCGAGGCTCTCGAGGCCTGCATCGAGGCAAGCGAGGCGAGCGAGCTCAACACCTTCAGCCACACCGACTTCGATCGGGCTCGTGAGGCGGCGGCGGCGGCCGACGTGGCGCTCCCGTTCGGTGGCGTCCCCTTCGGCGTAAAGGAGCTCGAGAAGGTCGGCGGCTGGCCCTACACCGAGGCCTCGACCATCTTCGCCGACCGCGTCGCCGAGCACGACGACACGTCGATCGGCCGCCTCCGCCGGACCGGCGCCGTCCTCGCCGCCCAGACGACGTCGAGCGAGTTCGGCGGCATCAACTGCACCTCAACGCCCCTTCACGGCACCACACGAAACCCCTGGAATCCCGCCCACACGCCCGGCGGGTCCTCTGGCGGTTCGGCGGCTGCCGTCGCCGGCGGGCTGCTGCCGATCGCCACCGGAAGCGACGGCGGCGGCTCCATCCGCATCCCGGCCGGGTTCACCGGGCTGTTCGGGTTGAAGGCCACCTACGGGAGGATCCCGAAGGGGCCGCCCACCGGCGTCGAGCCCCTCACGAGCGTGCTCGGCTGCCTGTCGAGATCGGTGCGGGACACCGCCAGGTTCTTCGACTGCATGAACGGCTTCGACGTCCACGACCCGCTCAGCCTCCCGCCCGTCGGCGGGTGGGAGGACGGGCTCGGCTCCCTCGCCCTCGAGGGCCGCACCGCCGCCCTCCTGCCGGATCTCGGCATCGCCCAGGTGAGGAGCGAGGTGGCCGAGGCGGTGAGAGCCGAGGGCGAGGCGCTCGCCAAGGCGGCGGGGCTGCGACTGGTCGAGGTGACGCCGACGCTCCCGCCGCTCCGCTCCCAGTGGGCGCTCGCCGGCCAGGTGGCGCTGGTCGCCGACCTCGGCGACGCCTACCCCGCCTGCGTCGAGGACATGAGCTTCGAGATGCGCCTCGGGCTGGAGGTGGCGAAGGACCGCTTCACCCTCGAGCGGGCGGCTGGGGTCGAGACGTACCGCAGGCAGCTCAACGAGGCGATGGCGGCGCTCTTCGAGCAGGTGGACTTCGTGATCTGCTCGACCAACCCCGACGTCGCCTTCGCCGCCGAGGGGCCGCCGCCGCTCACCCTGCCGGGCCGCGATCTCGTCGCCGAGCTCGGTTTCACCCGGGCGGCGATGAACCAGGCCGCGCTGACGGCCCCGTCGAACATGAACGGCAGCCCGGCGATGTCCCTCCCGCTCGCCACGGTGGACGACCTCCCGGTCGGCGTCCAGGTGCTCGCCGCACACCACCGAGAGCAGCTCCTGCTGGACCTCGCCCTCATCGCCGAGCGGGAGCTCCCGTGGCCAAAGGTCGCTCCTGGGGCTCCGCCCGGCCGGACCTCCTGAGCCGGGAGAGCAGGCCCGGCAGCCTCGAGCGCCCCGGTGGCGACGCCGGCTCCGATGCCGCGGAGGGTTCGGGCATGAGCGAGATGGCCGCCGGAGGAAGGGATCCGTAGACGAGGACCGCCTCGCCCGCAGGCACACGGCGGAGCGAGCCGGCTGAGGCGGTGCGCCGCCGACCGGCGGTCTCGGTTCGGCTCGCCGTGCCGTCGCCGGCGACGGTGCGGGACACCTCGACGGCGTCGTGCTCGCCGATCAGCTGCTCGAGACGGTCGAGCGTGAGCGCGTCGGAGATGCCGCCGCAGACGACCTTGGCGCGGTGGTTGTTCACGATCGTCGACCACCGCCTCCCGTATCGAGCCTCGATCTGCGCCAGGTCCTGCCACACCGTGAGGAGCGTGATGCCGTGCCCGGCGGCGGTCGACACGATGCCGTCGAGCTCGGCGAGTGGCGCCACGTTGGCCGCCTCGTCGAGCACCATGAGGAGACCAGGTTCGAGCCGCCCGCCCGCGCGCGCCGCTGCCTCGAAGGCGGCGTCCATCGCCTCGCGGACGAGCGCGGTGAAGACCGGCCGAAGGCGCTCCTGCTCGCGGGCGGGCGCACAGCAGTAGAGCGTGCGGACGCCGCCGTCGGGCCGCCGCTCGACGAGCGTGCGCGGGTCCAGGCTCGCCCGGAAGGTCGAGGCGGCCACGCCGGGATCGGCGAAGCCGGCGACCACGGTCTCCGCCGTCGAGAAGACCGATGCGCGCTGGCGGTCCTCTCGCGAGAAGCTCGTCCTCGCCGCCCGCGTCGCGTCGGGCACGGCCGCCAGCTCGAGGGCGAGGAAGGGCTCGGCCACCTCCTCGTCATCGATCCACCGCACCACGTCCGACATCGAGGCGCCCGCTGTGGCGGCTGCGAAGAGGAGGGGCGCAAGGAGCTTCTCGGCCGCCGAGTACCAGAAACCCGCGTCCTCCATGCCGTGGTCGGCCGCCGCCACCGAGCACATGGCCGCCGCGATCCGGCGTGCGCCGGGCCAGGTGCCCGAAGCGAGGAGGGGCGACCATCCCTCCAGCTCGCCGGGGGCGAGGGTGGGCGAGCCACCGGCCGTGCCGGTGGGGTCGTACACCGAGACCGGGCCCCGGCCGCGGCGCCACTCGATCGTGTCGCGCAGCAGGTCCGACTTCACGCTCGTGGCGATCACCGGACCCTCCCAGTGGCGCATCGCAGGGATGGCGAGCCCTGTCGTCTTGCCGGACTGGGACGGCCCGACGACGAGGACCGACTGGTGGGTCTCGGCGGCGAGGAGGCGCCGGCCGTGACGCCCGAGCGGGACACGGTCGCCCGGATGCTCCCGAACCACGAGCGGGGCGAGGTCGGCCGCCCGAGCCCAGCCCGTCTGGCCGCCCCCGCGCGGGAGACGGGCACGGCGCCGCCACGCCACCCACGCCGCCAGGGCCGCCACGCTCAAGAGGCCGGCGAGGAGGATCACGAGCACGATGCCCGGACGGCGCAGCCGGTGCAGCAACGCGGCGAGGAGGACGAGGAGCACGAGGCCTCCTGCGAGCGCGTCGCCGGAGGCGCCCGGGCCCGAGGGAGCCCGCCGGCCGCCGCGAGCGGAGCTGCCCGGCCTGCGGGACGAGGCGGGTCCCGCGGCGCGACCGGACCTGGCGGTCACTCCGAAGGCTCGGCGAGGCGTTGGTCGGTGTCGACGATCGGACGTTCGACGGAGCTCACGAGGTGCTCCACGAGGAAGCTGCGACCGGCGACCCGCCAGAGGGCCACGCCACGAGGAAGGGTGGAGAGCAACGCCAGCTCCTCCTCGGAACAGCCGAGCGCGGCGGCGAGCGCCGGCAGCTCCGAGGCGGGCTGGGCGTAGCACACCACGGTCTCGGAGTCGGCGAGGAGGCCATCGGCGAGCCGGGAGGCCTCGCTCCCCGCCGCGCCGCTCGAGGCGAGGTCGCTCACCCTGTGGCAGACGGCGACGTTGCAGAGGCCCTTCGCCCGGGCGAGCTTCCACGACGAGCGCAGGTAGCGGGCGACGGCGACCTCGGAGAGCACCGCCCACGCCTCATCGACCACGAGCAGGGTCATGGACGAGGCGACGGAGGTCATGGACTCGAGCCACGCGGCGGCGCACACCATGAGCGCCGGCAATGCCTCCGAGTGGTAGACGGCCGACAGGTCGACGACGAGAGGAGCTGGACCGGCGCCGTCGCCTCCGGCTACCCGGGCCGACGTGGTCCCGTCGAACATCCCGGCGAGGTCGCCGAGCACGAGCCGGCGGAGCTCGAGACCGGCGTCGCGCCCGTCCTCCTCGAGCACTCTCGCCGTCACGCCGGCCGCCCGGGCGGCATCGTCGTCCGGCCGCAGCATCGAGAGCACGACCCCGGCGAGCGTGGGGGCCGGCTCACGACGTTCGAGGGCGGCGAACGTGGCCGAGTCGAGTGCCACCTCGATGGCGAGTTGCTCGCGGGGCAGCACTCGCCGGTGCATGGTCGCCTCGGCGAGGGCGCGAAGCAGGACGAGCCGGCGCTGGCGCGTCGCACCGCCGGCTGGTCCGTCCACCTCCCGCTCGGGCGCCGGCCCCACCCCGTCGAGTGGGTTGACCCGCACACCGCCCTCGGGAGCGAGCCGGATCGGCCGGCTGCCGAGCGCCACGGCGAGGGGGGCGTACTCCCCCTTCGGGTCGAGCACCGCGATCTGGCGGCCGAAGCTCGCATGACGGAACAGATACGTCTTCACGAAGGCGCTCTTGCCACGGCCGATCTGTCCGACCACCGTCATGTTCGGGTTGGTGAGCACGCCTGTTCTGTAGAGGGCGAAGGGGTCATGGGCGAACGTCCCGCCGGTGAGGTCCCGCCCGACGAGGACCCGGCGCACCGGCAGTGGCCGGGCCGAGGCGAAGGGATAGGCCGCGCCGAGCTGGGCGGTCGTCGCCTCGTGCACCGGCAGCGAGAGCCGGCTCACCGACATCCCCGCCCGAGCGGCAGCGCGCAACAGAAACCCTCCTCCTGCGCGCCGTACAGCCTCCGGAGCTCGAGCTGGGCGACGGCGGCTGCCTGCTCGACCCGCTTGCAGGCCTCCTCGAGGCGGGTCCGGCTCGCCTCGGTCACCGTGACGTAGCCCGCGTAGCGGAACCCGGCGTGCCCCTCGGCGAGCTCGTCCTCCCGCTGCAGCCGGGCGTCCTGCTCGCGCCGGGCACGGGCCGTCACCGCGAAGCCGTGCCGCTCCCGCAGGTCCGCGTCCGCAGCACCGGACGTGCGCTCGCGCTCGGCCCGGCGCACGGCCGAGAGCGGAGGAAGGGGCGCCATCGTGACGGCGAGGCTGCGACGCATGCCACCGCCGACGAGGAGCGGGAGGAGGAAGTCGGCGCCGACCTCGGCCCGGGGCCACTCGGCGATCCAGTAGGCGGCGTGATGGGCGGCGTCGGTCGAGAGTGAGGCCCACCGCTCTCGCACTCCGACGGGCCAGGGCCAGATGGCCGGCATGTCGGTCGCCTCGAGCTCGAAGCACTGGCGGAGAGACGAGGCGAGCTCGCGCGGCGACAACGGGGCAGAGCACTGCAGGCCGGCGGCCGAGAGCCGCTCGCCGAGGCGGTCGAGCTGGAAGAGGAGCTCGGCGGCGCTCGGGTCGGCCTGGTGGGCGCCCCGCCGGCGCGTCGCCGTGGCCTTCACAGCGACGGCCAGGAGGACCTCACGCGACCACAGGAGCGGCGAGACCTCCTCGAGCAGCCGCGAGTAGGCCGAGGCGGCGGCTCCGTCCCCGATCGGGCGGTCCGAGCAGGGCCCGTCGAGGAGGGCGGGGTAGGAGCGGGCGATCCACTGGAGCCTGTAGGGACCACCACCCTCGCTCGCGACGGCAGCGAGCGCGACCGACCAGGCGGACACCCGGGCGGAGCGCTCGTCGGGCGAGAGCAGCGCGAAGCCGTCGCCCGAGACCCGCAGCACGCTCGTCCACGTCCCGAGCCCCTCGTCGCAGACCACGCCGATGGGCCGGTCGCCCGGGAGCTGGAACATCGAGAGTCGGGACAGCGCGCCGGGGCCCCGTTGCTCGCGCTCGGACCACGGCCGGTAGTTCCCCTCGGCGGCCTGGCGCGAGGCGTAGCGGGCGAGCGTCGGGGCCCACTCCTCGACGCTCCGGCCCCGCACCGGCCAGGTGGCGGCGGCGATGGCCGCGCCGGCGCACGCCAGGGCGGCGAGCAGGCCGACGGCTCCTCCGACGGCGCGCAGCACTCCCGTCGCGAGGAGGAGCCCCGCGCCGACACAGGCGATCTGGCCGCTCCGCCAACCGGCGATCAGCCCCCTCGTGCTTCTCGGCCCGAGCCGGTAACGAGGGAGAGGATCGTTGGCGTTCACCGGCGTCCTCCCGGGGTGAGCTCTGCGGCCGGGGCGAGGGCCTCCTCGAGCTGACGAAGACGCCCGAGGCCACCGCTCGAGGGTGCGGGCGGCGACCCGCCGGCGCCCGAGGGGACCACCGCTCCGCCCGAGCTCGCCGGCGTTCCGGCGTTGCGGGTCGGGATCGTCCCGCCCGGCACTGCCGCACCCGAGCCGCCCGAGCCACCGCCACCGCCACCGGACTGCTGCCTGAAGCGGTCGGACAACGCGGCGGCGGCGCTCGAGCCGGCCGCGCCGACGCGGCTCCCGACGGCTCGCGATCCCCTCCGCCCGATCCCGTCGAGGTGCGACACCGCCCCCTGCTCCACCATCGGGATGAGCCGCAGCACGGCGAAGGGCGACACCGCAGCGAGAACCAGCAGGGCGATCCCGGCCATCACGCCCGAGAAGCTGGAGAACGGCCCCGTGAGCGCTCCGACGGCCAGGGCGAGGACCGCGGCGATCACGAGCTTCACGAGCACGAGCCCGCCGAGCGTCTCGCCGAGCCGGCGTGCCCAGTGCGACGTCGCAGGCCAGGCGAGCCCGGCGAGCGCAAGAGGCAGGAAGAGCGTGGCGATGGCGACCGCCGCCGCCCTCACGACGAGCTCGAACCACACGAAGAAGCACACGAGGCAGAGGGCGAAGCTCAACAGGCAGTCCACGAAACCCGACAGCGGCCCCTGGAAGTAGCCGGCGAGCCCGGTGAACATGGCGAGCGGCTTCGAACCGGCCGCCGACAGCACGGCGGTGCTCGCCTGGTCGGTGGCCGCCAGCCCGAGCCGGACGAGCTGCACGACGACGGCCGTGAAGAGGATGGCGAAGGGCAGCCGCACGAGGGCGGTGCGCAGAAGACCGGAGGCGTCCTGACGGGCGACCGCCTGGATGACGGCGAGGCCGAGGAGCGGGAGCGTGACGGCCGCACCGATCGTGGCCATCACCCCGAAGTCAGCCCCGAAACCCGACCCGCCGAGGAAGGGCTCGGTCGTCGCCCCGAGCGCCCGCCAGAGGCCGAGGAGGAGGTGGACGTCCCCCTCGGCCATCCATTTGTCGAGCGTGTTGAAGATGGCGTTGGCGATGTCCTCGGCGAGCGACCCGAGGCCGGAGGCCGTCAGGCCGACATGGGCCACCGCCATCACCCCGACAGTGGTCACGGGTCAGTGGAAGGTGTGGCCGGCGCCGAAGAGGAAGTTCACGACCGTCGGGGCCGCCCCGATGATGAGGGCGGCTGCACCCGACACGAGCACCGCCCGGCGACCGCTCGAGGAGTACTGGTAGTTGTTCGTGTGGCTGCCGAGCGCCCAGACGGCCGCCCCGACGACGAGACCGAGGAGGGCGGCGAGCAGCGCCCACCAGCCGATCCCGTTGGCGAGCTGCTCGAGGGTGTTGTGGCCGGGCAGGCCGTTGGCCGAAGGGTCGAGGGAGACGACACCGGCCGCGAGGACGCGGCCGGCGAGAGTGCTCGGCATCGTGAGCCTCCTCCTGCGCTCGAGGCGCGAGAGAACCGCAGAAAAAGGGCCGGGGGCGCGCCGGAGGCGACGACGGCGAGAGAAGGGGAGGAGCCCGCAGTGCGGCGAGAGCGAGTCGAGGACTCGGCCAAATCACCGTAGACCCGGCGGTCCTCGGCCGCAAGAGGCGCGAAGACCGAGAACGGTGGGCGCCAGCCCGGGGCCGCCTGAGCGCCGTCCGACGAGGCGGCCCCACCGCCGCTCCTGGCAGACTGGAGCCGTGAACTGGTCGAGGGGATGGTCGTCGGCCGCCTCTTCGACCGAGATGCCCGCCGACTGACGTGGCGAGCATCGTGCGAGTGACCGTGGCCGAGATCGCCGCGGCCGGCGGCGGCGCCCTCGTGCTCATCATCCTCGCCGCCTACCTCGGCGCCCGGCGGGGGAAGCGCGCCCTGCGCCAGCGGGTCGCCGTCGTCTCGACGAGGCTCGGAGCCGACGCCGCCCTCGACGAGCCGAGCAGCCTCGAGCAGGTCCTCGCCAACCTGGAGCGAGCCGCCGACACCGCCGCCGAGACCGTCACGGACGCCACGTCGGAGGCGATCCGACTGCGTCGGGCGCTCGACATGCTGCCGCAGGCCGTCCTCATCCGGGACGAGCACGGCGAGACCGCCTTCGCCAACGAGAAGGCGGCCGCCCTCATGAGCGGGCGCCACGGGGACGCCCTTGCCGCTCAAGCGGTCGAGGAGCTGCTCGCCAGCACGCCCATCGGCTCCTCCGAGGTGCGGACCCTCGAGCTGTACGGGCCGCCGCGGCGCACCCTCGTCGTGCGGACCGAGAGCATCGACAGCGGCACCCGGGTGCTCGGAGTCATGGCCGTGATCGACGACGTGTCCGAGCGGCGGCGCCTCGAGGAGGTGCGCCGCGACTTCGTCGCCAACGTGAGCCACGAGCTGAAGACGCCGATGGGGGCGCTCGGGCTGCTCGCCGAGACGCTGCTCGCCGAGACCGAGCCGGCCGTCGCCCGCCGCCTCGCCGAGCGCATCCACCTCGAGTCCTTCCGGATCAGCCGGGTGATCGACGACCTCCTCGACCTGACCCGGATCGAGAGCGAGGTGTCGCCGCCCCGCGAGCCCGTGCTCGTGAACCTCGTCATGGCGGAGGCGGCCGAGCGGGTCCGGGCGGCCGCCGAGCAGCAGCAGGTGGAGGTCGTGCTGCAGGAGCCGACGCCGCCCGTGGCGGTGCTCGGGGACCGCAGGCAGCTCACCTCGGCCGTGTACAACCTCCTCGAGAACGCAGTGAAATTCTCTTACGAGGGGGCGAAGGTCGAGCTGTCCGGCGGCGCCGAGGGCGACGAGGTGCTCGTGCGGGTCGTCGACCACGGCGTGGGCATCCCGGCGCGCGACCTCGAGCGAATCTTCGAGCGCTTCTACCGGGTCGACCAGGGACGCAGCCGGGCCAGCGGCGGGACCGGGCTCGGCTTGGCTATCGTCCGGCACGTCGCCGCCAACCACCACGGGAGCATCCAGGTCGAGTCCCGGGAAGGCGAGGGGTCGACGTTCACGCTGCGCCTGCCGCGGCAGACGAGGAGCGAGGCATGACAACAGCGACCACGGCGCCGACGAGGGTCCTGCTCGTCGAGGACGCCGAGTCCTTCGTGGACGCGCTCGTGGTCGGCCTCGAGCGGGAGGGTTTCGAGATCACGGTGGCCCGCGACGGGGTCGAGGCCCTCGAGCGCTTCGACGAGATGGACGCCGACCTCGTCCTCCTCGACGTCATGCTGCCGCGCCTGTCCGGCATCGACGTCTGCCGGGCCATCCGGACGCGCTCCGACGTGCCGATCATCATGGTGACGGCGAAGTCGACCGAGCTCGACACGGTGGTCGGCCTCGAGGTCGGGGCCGACGACTACGTCGCCAAGCCCTACCGGCTGCGTGAGCTCGTGTCCCGCATGCGGGCGGTCCTCAGGCGACGGGGCGACCCCGGCACGCGCACGACGCCACGGCCCGGGCAACCCACCGTCGGCGAGACGCCCGACCGGCCGCCGACGGGCCTCTCGCTCCTGAAGGAGCTCGAGGAGGGGCGGGCCACCGAGGAGATCCTCGAGGTCGGCCCGGTCCGCCTCGACGTCGCCCGGCACGACTGCCTCGTGCGCGGCGAGGAGGTGAAGCTCCCCTTGAAGGAGTTCGAGCTCCTCGAGATCCTCCTCGTGAACGCCGGCCGCGTGGTGACCCGCGACAGCCTCATCGACCGGGTCTGGGGGCTCGACTACGTCGGGGACACGAAGACGCTCGACGTCCACATCAAGCGCCTGCGCTCCCGTATCGAGTCCGACCCGTCCCACCCCGCCCTCATCACCACGATCCGGGGCGTCGGTTACCGGTTCGAAACCCCCCGCCGTTGACGGACCGGACCGCGCCCGCTCGCGCGAGGTGAGCAGCAGCACGAGCGGCGGCCCCGCCGTCGAAGTCGAAGGTCTCACCGTGACCTACGGTGACCTCGTCGCCGTCGACGGCGTGTCGTTCGGGGCCGACCCCGGCGAGGTGCTCGCCGTCTTGGGCCCGAACGGCGCCGGAAAGACCTCCACCCTCGAGGCGGTGGAGGGATACCGCCGCCCAACCGCCGGACGGATCGCCGTCGCAGGGCTCGACCCGTTCCGCCGGCACCGCTCGGTCGTGAAGCTCATCGGGGTCATGCTGCAAGAAGGCGGCGTCTATCCGATGATGAGCGCCCGACGCGCCCTGCGACTGTTCGCCAGCTACTACGAAACCCCCGCCGATCCCGACCAGCTCCTCGCCATGCTCGCTCTCGAAGGCGTGGCGGACCGCCCGTCCAAGCGCCTCTCGGGCGGCGAGCGTCAGCGTCTCGCCCTTGCCCTCGCCCTCGTCGGCCGGCCGCGGGTCGCCTTCCTCGACGAGCCGACGGCGGGGGTGGACCCCGTCGGGCGCCTGGCGGTGCGGGAGGTCGTGAACGGCCTTCGCGACGAGGGCGTCTGCGTCGTGCTCACGAGCCACGAGCTCGACGAGGTCGAGCGGCTGGCCGATCGGGTCGTCGTGCTGCACCACGGCTCGGTCGTGGCGGCCGGGCGGCCCGACGAGCTCGCAGGGGGCGCCGACGAGATCCGTTTCTCGCTCCGCCCCGGGGTCGACGTCTCGGGCCTCGCCGCGGTCCTCGGGGCCGACGTGGCGGAGCGCCAGCCGGGGCGCTACGTCGCCGCCACGGCCCCCACGCCGCAGGCGGTGGCCTCGCTCACCCGCTGGCTCGCCGAGCGGGACCTCGCCCTCGGCGAGCTCGCCCTCGGGCGAGAGCGGCTCGAGGAGATCTTCCTGCGGCTCGTGGCCGAGGAACCGCCTCCGGAGAGGGAGGCCGTCCCGGCCGGCGGCCGGCGCCGGAGGACACGGCGGTGAGGGCGCTGCGGGCACAGGCGGCCGCCGAGGCGCGCCTCACCCTCGAGCGGGGCGAGACGCTCCTCGTGACGATCGGGATCCCCGTCTTCCTCCTCGTGTTCTTCAGCGAGGTCCACGTGCTCCCGACCGGCACGAGGCACCCCGTCGACTTCCTCGCCCCGGGCGTCCTCGCCCTCGCGGTGATGTCGACCGCCATGGTGAGCCTCGGGATCGCGACCGGTTTCGAGCGCAGCTACGGGGTCCTGAAGCGCCTCGGGGCCACGCCGCTCGGCCGGCCCCGGCTGCTCGCCGCCAAGATCCTCGCCGTCCTCGGAGTCGAGGTGCTCCAGGTCGTCGTGCTCGTCGGTGTGGCCGCCGCGCTCGGCTGGCGTCCTCACCCGGCAGCCGGCCTCGCCGTGCTCGCCGAGGTGCTCGCCACCGTCGCCTTCGCCGGCATCGGCCTCGCCATGGCCGGAGCGCTGCGGGCCGAGGTGACGCTCGCGGTGGCGAACGCCGTCTACGTCGTGCTGCTCCTCATCGGCGGGGTGGTGTTCCCGCTCGGCAAGCTCGGCGCGTTCGCGCCGGTGGCCCGGGTCCTGCCGGCTGCGGCGCTCTCCGACGCCCTCCACCCGACCCTCGGCAGCGGCGCGGCCGCCCCGATCGAGGCATGGGTCGTCCTTGCCGTCTGGGCGGTCGCCGCGCCGCTCGTGGCGGCCCTCACCTTCAGCTGGGAGTGAGCCTCAGCGACAGACGACGCAGCCCGACGCCGCGTGCACGAGCAGCCGTCCCTCGTCGGCGATGAGCCGGGCGGCCGCCCGCCGGACGTGCTCGACGACCGCCTCCCGGGGCAGACCGGTCGCCTCCGTCACGCTCAGGCTCTCGACGTAGCCGGCGACCGCCTCCGGGTCGGTGACACGGAGCTCGGTCTCGACGCCGGTGGACGTCACGTCCCCGAAGACCTCCCGGCCGAGCCGCACGCCGTCGTCGAGGAGGAGGCCGGAGATCGAAGGGAACGGCTCGACCCCACCGAGCTCGCTCAGCGCTCCGTCGACGAGGGCCATCAGCTCCCGCAGATGCCCCGGGCAGTTGAGGACGAGGACGAGCCTCCCGCCGGGGCGGAGCACACGCCGGACCTCTCGAAGGACGGCCCGCGGATCGCCGACGTGGTACAGCATGTGGGCGGCGAGGACGACGTCGCAGCACGCGGCCCGAAACGGCAGGCGCCCGGCGTCGGCCTCGGCGTAGAACGCCCCGGGTCCCGCCGAGGTGCGGGCTGCCGCCAGCATGCCGGCCGAGGAGTCGACGCCGACGAGGCGGCCGGCGTGGTGCTCGCCGACCAGCCGGGCGAGATAGGCGCCGTTCCCGCACCCGACGTCGAGCACGGCTTCGCCGCTCGGGAGGCCTGCAAGACCGAGCACCCAGCCGTGCAGGTCGAAACGGGGCACCTGGAAGCGATACAGCGACTGGCGGGCAGCCAGGTTGCCCGCCCTGGCGTACTGGCCCGTGCGGAGGAAGCGCTGGTCGGTCCAGAGCGCCCCGCTCGGGGCGGCAAGACGGTCGGGTTTCGTCAGTGGAAACGGACGAGGACGTCGACCGCCATCGCCCCGAAGACCACCACGATGTAGGTGATCGAGTACCCGAACAGCGACATAGCGGCCTTGACGTTGCCCTCCCGACCCCGCAGCCGGACCGCCGAGTAGATGTAGAAGAGGCCCGCCGCGGCCGCCGCGGCCCAGAAGATCGGGCCCATCCGGCCGACTGCAGCGAAGACGAGCGAGACGGCCACGAGCACCACCGAGTACCAGATGATCTGGCGGACGACCCTGTCGAAGGACTGCACGGCCGGCAGCATCGGCACCTTGGCAGCGGCGTAGTCGTCGCGGTACTTGAGGGCGAGCGCCCAGAAGTGCGAGGGCGTCCACACGACGATGAGGGCGAAGAGCACCACCGGGGCGAGAGAGAGCCGGTCGGTGACCGCCGTCCAGCCGACGAGGACGGGCACGGCCCCGGCGGCCCCGCCGATCACGATGTTCTGGGTGGACCTGCGCTTCAAGACGATCGTGTAGACGACGACATAGAACACCGCTGCCGCCAGTGCGAGGCAGGCCGAGAGCAGGTTCACGAAACGCCACAGCACGCCGAAGGCGGCCACCTCGAGGGCGATGGCGAAGACGAGCGCCTCGGCCGGCTTCACGGCGCCGGTGACGAGCGGGCGCTTGCGCGTCCGGTGCATGACGGCGTCGATGTCCCGGTCGAGGAACATGTTGGTGGCGTTGGCGCCGCCGGCCGAGAGGGCGCCGCCCACGAGCGTCGCGAGCATGAGCCAGCCCGACGGCACGCCTCGGCGGGCCACGAGCATCGTCGGGAGCGTCGTGACGAGGAGGAGCTCGATGATCCGGGGCTTCGTGAGGGCGACGAAACCCCGCAGCCTCTCCGCGGGCGTGAAGCCGCGAGCGAGCACCCCCGGGTGTTGGACCATTTCGCCGGAGTCTATGACGCCGGGCCGCCAGGCACGAGTGCCATCTCCGGAGCCTCGCCTACCATCGATGGAGGTGCGACTGCCCACCGTCTCCCCGCTCCTCGTCCGGCGCCTCGCCGTCGCTGCCGTCGTAGGCTACGCCCTCCTCGTCGTCACGGGGGGTGCCGTCCGGCTCACGGGGTCGGGGCTCGGGTGCCCGGACTGGCCGAGCTGCTACCAGCACCGTTTCGTCGCCCAGCTGTCCTTCCACCCACTCGTCGAGGACGTCAACCGTTTCGTGTCCGTGGTGGCCACGGCGCTCTCGGCGGCGGCGCTCCTGGCTGCCCTCCTCCGGGCGCCCCGTCGGCGCGACCTGACCTGGCTGGCGGGCGGGCTCGTGGCCGGCATCGTCGCCCAGATCGTCCTCGGCGGCCTGGTCGTGCTCTTCAAGCTCAACCCCTACCTCGTCGCCCTCCACTTCCTCCTCACGATCGTCGTGCTCGCCGACGCTGTCGTCTTCGCCCACCGCGCCGCTCTCGACGAGCGCGTGTCCGACCCTGACCGCACAGAGCCTCGGGTCGGGCGCGACCTCGTCTGGTTGTCACGCGTCCTCGTCGGCACCCTCGGGCTCGTCACGGTCATCGGCACGATCGTGAGCGGGTCGGGCCCGCACGCCGGGGCGCCGGGCACCCCCGGCCAGCCAATCCGGCGCATCCCGATCGCCCTGCATGACATCGCCGAGCTCCACTCCGACGTCGCCCTCTTCCTCATCGGGCTCACCCTCGCCACCTTGTTCGCGCTCCACCACGCCGGCGCTCCCGCCCTCGTGCAGCGGCGCGCCCGGTGGGTGTTCGAGCTGATGGTCGTGCAGGGGGCGCTCGGTTTCTCCCAGTACTTCGCACACGACAACGCCGCGGTGGTCGAGGTGCACCTCGCCGGTGTGACGGCCCTGTGGATCGCGGCCGTCGGCTTCTACCTCTCGCTGCACGGCCATCTCGCCGCCCGCGCCGGGGCGCCGTCGGGGAACGGTGATCCGGAGGCTGCTCGCTCGTCGGGAGTGACGACGGTCGGCGCAGGGGCGCCGTGAGCCCGACGCCGGTCCCCGTCGAGATCGAGGAGCCCTCGGTCGACGAGGCGCAAAAGGTCGAGCTCCCCTGGCTCGTCGTGGTCTGGAACGACCCCATCAACTTGATGAGCTACGTGACCTACGTCTTCCAGAAGCTCTTCGGCTACTCGAGGGAGAAGGCCCACAAGCTCATGCTCGACGTGCACCTGAAGGGCCGGGCGGTCGTCACCTCCGGGCCACGGGAGCGGGCGGAGCTCGACGTCGCCCGGCTGCACCAGCACGGGCTGTGGGCCACGATGGAACGAAGCGGGACCTGAGCGTGCTCCGGCGCCGGTTCCGGCCCACCGCCAGCGGCGGCTGCACTGTGCGCCTCTCTGCTCCCGAGCGGGAGCTGCTGCGCATGCTCCCCGGGGAGGTGGAGGCGGCCCTCGAGGCCGTGAGCGAGGCTGGGTCGGCGAGGGGCGAGGTGGACCTGCCGCCGTCGCTCCACCGGCTCTTCCCGGTGGCCTACTCCACCGACGACGAGGCGGAAAGGCGCTACCGGGAGCTCACGCGGAGCGACCTGACCGCGCACCACCGCGAGGCGCTCGAGATGCTCGCCGCGAGCGCCGGGGCGACCGAGCTCGACGAGGAACAGACGCTGCACTGGCTGTCCGCCGTGAACGACCTCCGGCTCGTGCTCGGTACGGTCCTCGGGGTGACCGACCATGACGAAGGGTCCTTCACCCTCTCGTCCCACCAGCACATCGTCTACGCCTACCTGAGCGGTCTCGAGGAGGAGCTCGTCGGCGTCGTGTCGGGACAGCTTCCGCCGCCGAGGGCCGGCGCCGACGACGCAGCTCCCGAGGACCCGTGGGGCGAGCCGCTCGGCGGGCTTCGCTGGGACGGCACGCCGCAGCCCCCCCGGCTGCCGCCCGACGAGGGTTAGGCGGTGTCGATGACAGAGCTCCCCCGGATCCTCACAATCATGGGCTCGGGCGAGACCGCGCCCACCATGGTGAAGATCCACCGTGCCGTGCTGGAGCGGCTCGGCCCACCCCCTGTGCCGGCGGTGCTGCTCGACACCCCCTTCGGCTTCCAGGAGAACGCCAAGGAGCTCGCCCAGCGCGTCGTGCACTACTTCGACGAGAGCCTGCACACTGCGATCGAGGTCGCCTCGACGCCTGCTGCCAAGCTCGCCGCCGGAGACGCCGGCCCGACGGGCGACGAACCGTTCGCCGAGGAGCACCTCGTCTCGAGCGTCCGTGCGGCCCGCTACGTCTTCGCCGGCCCGGGCAGCCCGACCTACGCCCTCCGCCGCTGGCGGGAGACCGTCGTCCCCTCGCTCCTGCACGAAAAGCTCCGCAACGGCGGCGCCATCTCCTTCGCCTCGGCGGCGGCGCTCACCCTCGGCGTCCGCACCGTGCCGGTCTACGAGGTCTACAAGGTCGGCGAGGACCCGCACTGGCTCGACGGCCTCGACCTCCTCGCCGAGACCGGGATGTCGGCAGCCGTCATCCCCCACTACAACAACGCCGAGGGGGGCACCCACGACACGAGGTTCTGCTACCTCGGCGAGCGGCGGCTCGCGCTGCTCGAGGACGAGCTCCCCGACGGCGCCTTCGTCCTCGGCGTCGACGAGCACACGTCGCTCACGCTCGACCTCGGAACGAGGATGGGTTTCGTCGGCGGGATCGGCGTCGTGACCGTGCGGGCGGCCGCCCGGTCCCGCACCTTCGAGACCGGGTCCGAGGTCACCATCGACGAGCTGCTCGACACGGCCGCCTCCCTCGCCTCGGGAGGGTCCGGGGCGGTGGGCGTCGGGGCGTCCCCGCCAGCACCGGCCTCGTCCTCCTCGCCCGAGGTGACGTCCGAAGTGGCAGCGACCGGCAGCTGGCCGTCGGCGGCCTACTCCGGCTCGCCTCTCACCGCCCTCGTCCACGAGCGGGAGGCCGCCTTCTCCTCGGCGCTCGGCGGCCGTGACGTCGGGGCCGCCGTGGCGGCCGTCCTCGAGCTCGAGTCGCAGATCACGGAGTGGTCCCACGACATCCCGGCGGGCGACGCCCTCGACCGTGCCCGGGCGAGCCTCCGCTCGCTCGTGGTCGAGCTGGGCCATGTCGCCGAGACGGGAGCGAAGGACCCGCGGGCCGTCGTCGGCCCCTTCGTCGAGGCGATGCTCGAGCTGAGGGCGAAGGCGAGGGCGAACCGGCGCTTCGACGAGGCGGACTGGGTGCGCGACCGCCTCGGCGAGCTCGGCGTCGAGGTGCGCGACGGTGCCGGTGGCACCGAGTGGCTGCTCAGCGCCGTCCCGCCTGCGCAGTAGCGTCGCCCACCGAGGCGCTGCGAGCCCCCATCGTCTAGCGGCCTAGGACGCCACCCTTTCAAGGTGGTAGCACGGGTTCGAATCCCGTTGGGGGTGCTCTGTCTAGAGATTTCTTTGACTCATCGGCCGTCGATTCGGCCTCGGGACGTTGCAGCTTCACCAGGCGACCCAAGGGCTGGCGCCATCGGATCAAAGGCTCGCAGCCGCATTCCGCCGGCCCAGGCGACCGTGCCACCCGCGGCCGGGTCGCTGCCAGCGTCGGCTTCGGGCTGAACGAGCATGGGATCGAGCAATGTCCTGAAGGGCTCTGCCTGTTGACTGGCGAGGCTCGGTCCCTCGGCGAAGACCTCGATCTGCTCGAAAAGCGCCTGGTTCAGTTGACGCCGAAAAGCCGCCGGTGCGGCCAAGTGAGTCTCCTTCGGGTCTTAGAGGAAAGCGACCGAATGGCGGAGTACCGTCTCCAGGTTCGCGATCCCCAGCCGAGCTCGTACCAAGCTCATCTCCAGCGACTCGATCTCCTTGGTGATGGTCACCTGCTCGACCTTTAGCATGCCGATCGTCACGGCTCCGCGTAGTAGGCCCCCAGCAGCTTCCGGCGCTGGTCGCGCTTGCGCCGTAGCTGTCTCTGGGAGTGTTGTTCGCTCCGTGCGCTACTAGCAGCCTTCTTCTTCAGGTCGCTCTGGACGAGTTCTTGGACCAGCGCGCCGTAACGGGGACGCCGACCGCCGACCGGACCTGGAGCTCGAGCGCCACACGGTCGGTGGTGGGCCGCCTTGATGATTGCCAGGAGATCCTCCTGAAGTTGAGGTTCGTCGAGGACTTCACGCTGGCAACGATTCCCGACCTCGAGGGAGTCAGCCAGGCGGCCGTGAGCCAGCGGTTGGCGACCGCGCTCCGCGCCGTCGAGAGGTACCTGGCGGCATAACGACTGCACCCTGAACATCGGGCTCGGGGCGATGACGAGCCCGATGTTTGTCGGCCGATAGCGTGAGGCGAGGAGTCGGGACTTGCCTGAGACCTGGCCAGGAGGCGGTCAATGACTATCTGGGATGAGCACAACCTCACCGAGATCGTCGGTGAGGTGTTGCTGAGCGTGCCGGGCCTCGATCGTGACGATGCGATGGGCCGACCGTTCATTACCTCCTACCAAGTGGCAATACAGATCCAGGCCGAATACCCAGCGGTATTCAGGGCGATCGGGAAGCCGGTCGGCGGTGCTGGTCACGGGAGAGGAACGCTCGCCGTGTATCTCGGACAGGAACTCGCCCGACGGATCAAGCGCGGCGGGGGTCTGCGGTGGGATCACGGCAACGATCACTACGAGCTCGATGGCGCGTGGCTCTCGTATGACGGCCTCCAGTCGCTCACGTTCGGTAACCATCTGGGGATGACGACGGCTACCCCACATCAAGCGAACTTCGACCTCGGGCTCTTCCGCCTCCGGAGGCTCTGACCTGTCTGGTCCTCGAGCTGGATCAGGCCGCCGCGAGCAAGACGGCGGGCAGCTCGCTCAGGTCATCCAGGATCGTCGTGCCGTACTTTTCGTCGAGCTTGGCACGACGCATCAGCGCTGCCCAATGCTTCTCGATGACCATGACGTCGCAGTACACGACGGCGACCGAGAAGGCGCAGATGTCGTAGTAGTCGTTGACGGTCCAGCGCCTTTGAGGATTACGGTGTTGTAGCCGAATCATCTCCATCTGACTGCTGACAACCGGTAGGTCCAGAAAGAAGCCGGTCAGGCTCTCCGCTCCCCCAACCAGCAACTGGCTCGGTTCAAGCCCAGCTCGGTTGCACGCTTCCTCGACATACGGCATCAGCCTAATGTTCTCTCGCGCCAGGAGGGTCCGCCGCTGGAGGTCCGCGTCGGCCTGACCGTCTCGGAAGCGGGCCGCTTGATCTTCTTCGGTCGTAACAAAATCCTCAGCCATCTGCAGGTACGTCTGTCGCCGATCATCAGCTGGCTCACCCGGACCCGGTCCGCAGAGGGCGAAGATCTCGTATCCCAGGATCATCTGCTCTCTCAGGGCAGCGATGACATCGGCTTGAAGAGACGAGGACGGCAGAAGGTTCAGTGCCGGGAACTCACGGCGGACATCGACACCGAGCGCGTGCGACGCACCCTCGCCGAACGGTACAAACGCCCGAGGTTCAAGCGGTCGCCCGAAGCGACGCCGCAACGCCCAGTCGACTTCGTGATTGACAAGGTCCGCTCCGGGTGCAGCCATGGTGCGACCCCGGGAGACCTCCAGCATCACCCGGCCAACATCGTGCCGGCGGCGAGCACTGTCGACCTTGTTCTGTTCGATGTAGGTCGCTAAACAGATCGGGAATGAGGCGAGGTCACGAGATGAGGCATACCTTGCCAGGGCCAGCGCGTCGGCGAACGGCTTGCCGTCCGGCCGACCCGCTTCGGCTTTCGCCAACTGCACCCAAATAAACCGATCAAGAAACGTCTTAACCGCACCCATCACCATCCACTCCACTCGAGCCGAAGCCGCGCTACAACACTCTAACTTTCATCATTGTAGTTCTCGAACGTACGTACGTGGTTGTGTGTGCGGTGGTGGCGTCGGCAGAAGAGTGGGACCCGGCGTCGATCGCAGACGGAGTATACGGTCGTGTGACCACTGCGGAGAAGGCGGGACCGAGCCAGTGGCGTTACACCCGGTCGATATCCTCTCCTCATGGATGACGCGAGCGAGAGGGCGGTCGATGAAGCTGTTCGGTCGTTCGTCGCGCCCGAGCCGGGATCGAGACCGATGGCGGCCGCGGAGCTACTCGATCGGATCGACATCGAGCAGCTGTCTTCGGAGCTCGAAGCGAAGCGCTCGCTCCACTCGCCCTACCTCTTCGTGCTCGATACCGAGTTCTTCTTCTCGGCCTTTCAATCCCAGTTGAAGCGCGGCGGCGCGCCGAAGTCGTTGCAGGTCGCAATGCGGGGTGTCATCCGGTTGTTCATCGCCTCGGACACGTTCTTCGAACTTCTGGACAAGAAGCTGCCGGACTTCGCAGACAAGCTCGGAACCACCGTTCCTGTCTTGGAACGCTTCTTGATGATGTGGCTCGACTGGTTGACGCTCGTTGATCTGCCGAGTGACTACTCAGACCCGCGAGTGAAGCAGCTGGCTGAGAGAGATGCTTCGGACGTACCAGCGGCCACGCTCGCGTGCCTTCTCGCACCCTGCGTGCTCCTCACAAACGACTTCGATTTCGAATCCTTGATCGAGGACTTGGAGAGCTTGTCGCACGTGCTCATCGTCAAGGCCGCCGTGCAGCTGGACAACGCGTCCGGCGAACTCCGCATGGTAGCTACTGTGCCGACTTTGCCCGTGGCCGCGACAGTCGGTGGCACGCGCTGGGTGGCTAATCGCATCGGAGCATCGCCGTGGGTTGTCGGCGGCGTCCTGATGCTCACCGTCGCTCTTCTCGGCATTTGGGCTTATCGACGGATGGACGACGACGACAAGACTGCGCTTCGACAGTTCGGGACTGAGGTTGGAACCCGTTACCTGGAAGAGGTCAACGACATCCAGACTCGGGTGAGTGACGCTAGGCAGACACTGACGAAGCGAACGGTTCTACCGCTGGCAACCCGCAACCGTGAGCAGGTGGTCCTGCGCGAGCTGGCAATGGCGGACGAGGCGCTCTCTGCGCAGCGGCTGTGGGAGCGACTAGATCCCGAGGCTCGGCCCGGAGTCCACAAGGTCAGAGAGATACTGCGCACCCACCCATCGCCCGTTGGATACGGCCGCGGCCAATGGACGCTTGGGATCTCAGCCGCGGAGGCGCTGGGCACTGCCTGATTCCATGTCGCCATCTGAATCAGGGGAGCAGATTCGTGCTGCGCCTCACTCTCGAGTCCAGAAAGTGAGTGACGACGACAAGGCTCGACAGCAGTTCTTCTCGAGCTTCGTCCGGGCACGCATCGCCTGCAATATCGAGGACGCACTGCCCACGCTGGACGAACTCGGGCTTGGCGAGGTTCGCCAAGCCGCTTTCGAATGGCAGAGCAATCGGAACAACGCAGAGTTCTTCGCCTTCTTCTGGCACGACGAAGCTGTGAGCGGTTTCGTTCGAGAGATCCATGGGCTGTTCGGCAGCTCTGCTGAGGTCGTGCTGTCTAGCCTTGAAGCGGCGGGCGAGATCGATCTCACGCGCCGCGCCATTGCAAAGCCGAACGACGAGCTGAACGATGTCACGCAGCGAGTGAACCGTGCTGGCCAATGGCGGTCTCTACGGTTCTTCGGTGAAGCGCAAGCGAACAACATGATCGTTTTTGGGCACCACGTCGCCAATCTGGTCCTCCGGACGCTCGCGCTTCAGCCAGGATTCAAGGTTGACGGTATTCAGGACCTGAAGGATGAAGTGTTCCATCCGGAGTCGAATGACCGCCGCGCCTGGTGCTCCCTAAACGCCCAGACAGCAGGAGAGATGCGACATGCCGCCAGCAACCTCCAGGTTGACTGTGGTCCGCTGTTGGACTCGCTCGGAAACCTCTGGTCCGTTCTCGCTCCGGTCTGGAGGGTGCGAGCAATTCAGTACCACCGTTGGCGAGGTGAGAGCCCCGGAGTCACGGGTATCAACTTCCGGAACCCCATCCAGGAGACCGCAGAGAACGGGATCATCGTAAGAACGCTGCACTTGGCCAACGAGTATGTCGAGGGTGTGAATATCGTCGAAGACGTTGTCTCTAGCGCGAATGCCACGCTTAGAGGCGTAGGCGCCTGGATGCCAAAGTTCCTCGAGGTGTGGGTCGCGGTCTTCGAGGAGTGCAAACGCAGGGACGCTTCGGTTGCCAAAGCGGCCTGGCGCACGAACCACTGATCTCGTGGGTGGTGATTCCATCGGCCGTGATCAGTTGTGACTCGAGCCGGGGAGGTCTAGTAACTGGTCAGCCTGCTGCATCAGCGCTGCCGCTCGGCCGCTGCTCTCGCCACCGGTGCGACGAACAGCAACGATGAAGTGGCATCCACTTTAAGTGCACTCCTCAGGTCGATCGCGAGCCGTCCCGTTAGGGGTGCTCTCTGACCTAGGTCCCAAGAAGTGGAAGCGGAGAGCCGCAGCGAGGTGCTCGGCCGTCAAGGAACTCCGGAGGACCTCGGCGCACAACGAGACAGCGGGTCCTCGGGAGCGTCCCACGGAGGGAGCGACACCTGTGACCAAAAGGCCGACCAGCGCGGCCGGTTCTCACCCTCAACCCCGGCTCTTCGGTGAGGGCTTACCCCCGAGGACCCACACCAACCTTACGCCGCCGATCCCGTTCGTGGCCATGACGCCGCACGATCCGCTGGCCGATGAGCGCGGAGACAGCCCCGCCCGTGCCCGTTGATCGGCCGACGGAGGTGCAACACCTCCTCCCCGTGGTCCACGCCCGGCGCCTGCAAGCGCCGGCCGGCTCGCCGGAAGGCCGTTCCGCCTGGTCGTCCGGCTCTCGGTCCGCCTGCACGCCGCACGCCAGGCTCGAGCTCTTCACCGAAAAGTGACGTAGCGTCCGGTGTCCCTGGCGTCGCCGGGTTTCCCCGGCGAACACCGCCCAGGGCAACCCGAATGGGGGGCACATGCATATGCCGGGACGCAAAGAGCTGAAGATCGCCGGCTTCGTCATGGCAGCGGTCGCGGTCAGCTGGTTTCTCATCCCTCCGGCGGTGACGTGGGCGGGGACGAAGGTGGCAGCGGGCCTTGTCTCGATCGAGGGCGGCGGATCGAAGAACGTCGCCAAGGTCAGCTCGGGCGGCCGCCTCACGGTGTCCGACGCTGCTGACGCCACAAGTCAGTGCTTCAAGCCGAACGGCGGGTCGGCGCCCTGCTCGGTCCTGCAGGTCTCCAACAACGGAGTGCAGCCGCTGAACGTGCAAGTGCAGGGCGGCCAGCTGATCGCCTCGGGTGCGGGAACGACGGGGACCGGCACCTTCAGCACCTGCCAGGCCGAGGTGACCGCCATCGTGATCGACACCACGGCGAGCGCCACGCTTCAGCTCACCGGCGGGATGAACTCGCCCTCCGGGCCGAAGCAAGAGATTTTCTGGCAAGGGACCACGAGCGGTCACCTGGACGACACCTTGGGGTCGGCAGGGGTGCAGGTCAACTCGCTCATGATCGCCGAGACCGGCAGCGGGAGCGCGCAGTGGTACCTCTACGGCCAGGGTGGAGGAAGCTGCTAGACACCGGCGGCTCGACGACGCCGGCGATCCGGTCGCCGGCGTCGTTCGGGGCACGGCAGCCGTGGGTGCGGTCGATCCACGGACGGGACCGGCCCGGGCTGCCGACTCGGCGGCCGCGCCCGGCGGCGTCGCCGCATGCTGCGAGACAAGGCGGCAGGCCGGCGCGACGACGAGCGGCCTCGCCGTTGTTTCTGGTACCTGACGTGCTGGATTGGCACTCTCCTACCGCGAGTGCTAATCTCATGGTGGAAGCAGGATTAGCGCACTGGAGGTGAACCGATGCCAGTTCTCGTCCGAACGGAGCCTTTCCGTGAGATCGATCGCTTCATGCAGCAGATGCTGGGCGACTCGACGCGTCGCATCGCCTCGATGGCGATGCCGATGGACGCCTACCGCAAGGGTGACATGTTCCTCTTGCAATTCGACCTTCCCGGCATCGAGCCGGCCTCGATCGACCTCACGGTCGACAACAACACCCTCATCGTGAAAGCCGAGCGCCCGGTCCCCCAGCTCACCGAGGAGACGGAGGCTCTGGTTGCGGAGCGGCCGCACGGGACCTTCACGAGGCAGGTGTTCCTCGGGGACAACCTCGACACGACCAAGATCGACGCCCAGTACGACGCCGGGGTTCTCACCCTCTCGATCCCCGTCGCCGAGCAGGCGAAGCCGCGCCGGATCGAAGTGAAGCCGGCGGGCTCGTCGAAGACACAGCTCTCGAGCTGATCCCCTCAGCGCCGGCGAGACCCCCGAGAGGGCGGGTCTCGGGGGTCTCGCGGACCTAGCTGAAGACGAGGCGCTCGTTCGCCAGGTCGAAGGTCACGGCGAAGCTGCGAAGGAAGGCGCTCCCGAGCAGGCCGTCGTGGATGATGTCCTGGAACATCACGTCCGGGTCGGCCTGGGAGACCTCCGGCGCGCCGGTCGGGTTGATGGATCCCTCGAGGCTCGTGAAGTAGCGGGCGTACTCGTGACCGGTCTCGTCCCGGCCGTCGACACGGCGGACTGTTTCGGCGTCGAGGTCGACCCCGACGCGGGCGGCGAGCGACGAGTCGAGAATCAGGCTGTCGCTGCCCATGTCGACCTCGACCCGGACCGTTTCGCCGCCCGGCAGGTCGAGCAGCAGGTAGACGCAGAGCGACGGCCCGTCGAGCTCGACCTCGAGAGGCACCGAACACCCTGAGGAGGGGCGGGCCGCGAGCGACTCGGCCTCCTCGACGAGGACGGCGTCACCGGTGTAGTCGATCGTGAGGGCCCGAGAGCGAAACGGGCTGAGCGACAGGAAGCCGCCGATCCCCTCGAGCCCGTCGGCCGCGAGGTCGAGCACGCCGACGTCGACGGCCTCGAGGCACAGGCCGGCGACCTCGGCGCTCGGGAGCCTGCCGAGCGGGACCATCACCTCCTGGCCCGACATGCGGCGGCCTGTGTACGTGGCGCCCGTCAGCTCGCACCCGGACGCCTCGGCGAGCGAGCTCGAGAGCAGCGTGACTCCGATCCCAGAGTCGACGATGAGCTCGGAATCGATCCCGCCCACGACTGCCGGAACGACCACCAGGTGCTGCAACGAGCGAAACGGGACGGATCGCACGCAGGAGATCTTGCCGCAAGCCTCTGCCTACACTGCGCCGTGACCCGCAACCGCCTCCGGGCTGCGCTCGAACGCGACACGACCGCCTTCGGCGTCTGGCTCACGCTCGCCTCGCCGGTGGCGGCGGAGATCTGCTCCTGGGAGGATCCCGACTACATCTGCGTCGACATCCAGCACGGCGCCGGGTACCTCGACAGCCTCGTCCCGATGCTGACGGCGATCGGCCATGGCCGAGCCTGCCCCGTCGTGCGGATGCTCTCGAACGACACCGCCGAGATCGGCAAGGCGCTCGACGCCGGAGCCGAGGCCGTCATCGTCCCGATGGTCAACTCACGGGCCGAGGCCGAGCGGGCGGTGGCCGCCTGCCGGTACGCCCCGGAGGGCGTGAGGAGCCACGGAGCCTTCAGAGGCGTCGCCTTCCTCAACGAGAGCCCTCACGCCGTGGTCAACAGGGAGGTCGTCTGCCTCGCGATGGTCGAGACTGCGCAGGCCCTCGAGCACCTCGACGAGATCTGCGCCACCCCGGGGCTCGACGGCGTCTACATCGGACCGAGTGACCTCGCCGTCTCGATGGGCGGCTCCCCCGGCTTCGAGCCGCCTCCGCCCGGCCACGCCGAGGCGGTCGAACGGGTCCGTGCGACGGCGCGCCGGCACGGCCTCCTCGCAGGGATGCACTGTTACGACCCGCTCATGGCTCGTGGCTACGCGGAGCAGGGCTTCGACCTCGTCACCGTGTCGGGCGACGCCGTCCTGCTCCGGAAGGCCCTCCACGAGCACCTCGCGGTCGCGAGGGGCGCGACCGGCTGACCGATCCCACAGCGGCGCGCCTCGCCCGACTCCGTCACAGCGCTGCCAGGGCGAGCCCAGCTGCCGCCGCGGCGAGCCCGCCGGCGAGGCTCGCCGTGAGGTTGAGCAGCGCGGCGCCCCGCTCCCCCTCACTTGCGAGGGCGACGGTCTCGAGGCAGAGCGTGGAGAACGTGGTGAACGACCCGCACAGCCCCGTCCCGAGCAGGATGCGCGGGGTCGAGGGGAAGGCGTGGTAGAGGACGAGCCCGCTCACGACCCCGAACACGAGCGAGCCGGCCAGGTTGACGACGAGCGTCCCGTAGGGGAAGAGGCCGCCGGTCCTCGCATCGACGACCGCGTCGAGGAGGTAGCGGGCGGTGGCTCCGACGGCGCCGACGGCGCCGAGCGCCACCCAGAGACCGGCGCTCACGCCGGGGGTTCGCCGCGGTCGTGGGAGACGTAGCGCAGCACGGTGACGTCCTCGAGCACCATCAGGCCGCCACCGACCAGCTCGGCGATTCCCTCGGCAAACGCCTCGAGCTTGGCCGCCTCGTCGATGATGACGACCGACATCGGCAGGTCGTCCGAGAGCGACAGGATCCGGGTCGTGTGGAGGTGGTTCGTCTTTCCGAAGCCCTCCACACCACGGAACACCGTGACCCCGGCCAAGCCGGCGGCGTGCGCCCGGTGGACGATCTCGGTCACCACAGAGTGGTGCCGGTAGGTGTCCTGCTCGCCCACGAAGATCGTGAGCCGCTTGGCGTCACCGTCGATCTGCATGTCGCTCGCTCCTCCTCACTCGCTCACCAGTCGATCACCCGTCCGGGCGCTCCGGCCGCCTGCGAACGAGGGGCAGCCGCCCGAGCGGCAGCCTTCGCCCGGCCGAGGTCCCGACGACCACGGCGGCCAGGCCGCCGACCACGCTCGCCACGAGGTAGGCCGCCGCAAGAGCCGGCCGTCCCGCTCTCACGAGCAGGTCGATCTCCGTCACGAAGCTCGAGAACGTCGTGTACGCCCCACACAGGCCCGTGGCGAGCAACGGCCGGATGAGGCGGGTGGCGGAGAACCGCTCGAGCACCAGCACCATGACGAGGCCGAGCAGGAGCGAGCCCGAGAGATTGACGACGAGGATCGCCCACGGGAACGACGAGGTCGAAGCCGGCAGGGCCAGCCCGAGCGCCGCCCTGGCACAGGTGCCTGCGGCCCCTCCGAGCGCGATCGCCCCGAGGACCGCGAGCGGGGCGCGCGGCCGTGCGAGGCGGCCCTCGCGGCCGGTGCTCACCCCCGCGAACTGCTTCCCGGACGAAACCCCCTCATCGCCGCGTCACCAGTCCTCCGCCCTCTCAGGCCCCTCGCCAGCCCGGCCATCCCTGTCGAGGCTTCGGCGCCCATGCCATAGGATGCACCGTCGCACTGGACCTGTGGTGCAGCTCGGAGTGCACGCCGGCCTGTCAAGCCGGAGGTCGCGGGTTCAAATCCCGTCAGGTCCGCTCGGCCGTCGCCGCACCCACGGCAGACTGTCGGCGCAGCGGGAGCTGCGAGGTCGGGTAGCTCAGTTGGTAGAGCGCGCGCCTGAAAAGCGCGAGGTCACCGGATCGATGCCGGTCCCGACCACCACCTGCGGCTTCGCTTCAGTCGTCTGGCGAGCGATCGTGGCCCGAGATGATCGCGGACACGGTCTTGCGGCCGAGACCGCAAACCTCGGCGATCTGACGGATGGAGGCACCGGCGCGGTGCGCAACCCTGATCATGTCGTCGCGGATCTGAGCCTCCTTGGCGGCTCTCTCGGCGCTCAATCCCACGACAGCAAGGGCAAGCCCAACCTCGCCCGCTTCCCCCCCCCTGTACTTGTCCATCGCCGAGACGGCCGCTGCCACCTGAGCATCGCTGTAGCTCATGACTCCTCCTGCCTGACGGCACCAGCGAGCTTGTCCCGGATCGCCATGAGGAGTGGCACTCGAGGAGAGACTTCGCCCCGGCTTTCTGCCTCGTTGAGATGCGCCAGGGTCATGGCCAGTAGGTCCAGCGCCTCGATCCTCTCAAACTCGACTCTGACCATTGGCTCGAGGATAGCCACTAGTGGTCCATTTCGGACCATGACCTCGAACGCCCGGCACGGAGCGGGAATCCTCCCCGCTCGGCCTCTCAGAAGCGCCGGATCTCCGAGACCGTCCCGATGGCGATCCTCGGATGCCGCGAGGTGCGAAGCCAGCCGAGTACCGCACCGAGATCAGAAGGGGAGAGGCTGACGCATCCGGACGTCGGCGCGTCGATCCCGTCGTGCAGGAAGATGCCCGATCCGCGCGGCCCGTGCGGGGGGCTGTTGAACTCGACGACGGCGAAGTCGTCGTAGGCGGGTGCCTCCGTCCAAAGCGCCTCGCTCTCCGGGCCCCACGAAGGTTCGTTCCCGCAGGGCACGTGCTCGAAGGAGTTGTAGTGGGCCGAGGCGGGGTCCTCGTCCCACCAGTCGCCGCACACCAGGTGGTGGTAGCGGTACTGGGGGTTGGGGCTGGCCGGGTCGATGCCGTAGAGCACCCTCCCGAGGGCGTACAACCCAGTCGGCGTCGAGCCGTCGCCCTCGTGGCGGTCGTTGTTGAGGCCGCTCCGGCCGATGCGGGCCCTGAACGGCCCGAGCGCCCTCGTCCAGCAGCCGCCGCGCCGCTGCCAGGTGCTGAGGGTCGCCCACGTGGTGCGGTACCTGGTGGCGGTCACCGTGATCAACTCCGAGCCGGGCCCGCGATCACGCAGGTGAGTGGCCAGGTTGCGTGCGCATGGCGCCGCCACGAGGGAGCGCCCGCCTCCCGACCTGCTCGCCGCCGCCGACGCGGCCGAGGCGCCGCACCACCCGCCGACGGCGCCGGCGAGGAGCACTGCGACCACAGAGGCCGCCCGGATGCCTCGCAGATGCCGCCCCACGCGCTCAGAACCAGGCAACCGCGATCTTGGCTCGCTTGGAGAGCCGCTTGACCTGGAACGGCGCGGCGAAGATCGTCCACGGCTCAGAGCTTCGAGAAGGAGAGCCCCACAGCCACTCGGTGCTCTTGCGACAGCCGTAGTTGGCGCGCCGATCTCCGATCGCCCGCGTGGCGCCGCTCGCGAAGACGCAGCGCAGGCCGGTCGTCGTCCCGATCGCCCACGGGAGTCCGGTGGTCGAAGGTGGCCCTGCGAACGGCTTTGGAAGGGCCTTCTTCAGCACGATCTCGGTTCCCGACTTGCTCCACGGCGCCAGGATGCAGAGCACCACGCCCTTCGCCTTCGGGGAGCTGAAGCACGGGTCGTAGATGAACCGGCCGCTCACGCAGCGCCAGGCGTCATCCCGCATCGCCGTGTCCGAGCCGGACCAGCAAAAGCCGCCGATGATGCTCGTGATGCGCACGCTGGGCGCCCCGGAGCGGCTGAAGGCCCGATAGATACGGGTCGTCGTGCGCGTCGCGCCGTGGGTGGTCGCACCCGAGGCTGCGGCCGGCTCTACGAGGAGAGCGAGCCCGGCGGTCGCGGCGAGGAGCATGCTCGCGAGGGCCTTCCAGCGGAAGGATCGATGCGTCGAGCCCATGGTGCCTCCTTCCGGCACGCTATCCCTCGGCCCACCGTGACGGGCGTCGGCCGAAGGAGGCGGCGCAGGCGGGACTCCGGCGGCTACGCGGCGGGCACAAAGCTCCCGTGGAAACCGTGCGGCACACGCACCGGAAGGTGCGAGCCGTCAGGCCCGGGCGAACACCTCGCTCCATCGCACGCGCCGCCCTGTGCGCAGCACAGCCTTGCGGTAGACGCCGGCCGCCACCCGGGCGACCACGACCGTCGAGGCCACCGAGATGAGGGCCGAGAGGAGGAACTGCCACCAGCTGACGGCGTTCGCGCCGACGAGGGCCGGCATGTCGAAGGGCGCCGTCGGCGGCAGGTAGGCCAACACCTTCACGAGGATCGACGGACCGCCCGACCCGGCGGCGCCGGTGAGGGCGACGATGTAGCCGATGATCATCGGGATGCTGAGCGGGACGGCGAGCGTCTGAATCTGGTCCTGACGCTCCGCCATGGCCCCGACCCCGGCGTAGACCCAGCAGTAGAAGGCGTACCCGAGCACGAGCCAGAGGAGCGAGGCGAGGAGTACGAGCGGCGTCGTGCCGGTCAGGATGTCCGATCCGACGGCGGCTGCGAGAGCGAAGCCCACCCCGAGTAGGGCGATCGCTTGAGCCAGGGCCACGATGCCGATCCCGAGCACCTTGCCGCCGAGCAGCTGGAGCGGCTTCACCGTGGCGAGCAGCACCTCCACGACCCGGGACGACTTCTCCTCCATGACGCCGATGAGCGTCCAGGTGTTGTACTGGTTGAGCATCACGAAGATGAGGACGATGCCGAGGATCGCGCTGCCGGTCCTCGTCGAATGGCCCGCCGGCGGGGCGCGCTCGAGGCTCGTGAGCGGGACCGGCCTCGCGTGCACGATGCGGGCCACCTGCGACGGCGTGACACCTGCGGCCCGAAAGGCGTTCTCGACGCCGAGCGTCTCGGCGAGCGCTTGGGCGAACTGGGCCGTCGTCGAGCTGTCCGAGGCCGTGATCGCCGTCTTCACGTACACGGCGCCGGTGCCGACGACGACGACGTCGAGCCGGCCGGAGCGAAGCTCGGCCTTCGCGGCGCCAAGGCTCTGCTCGCTCGCGACGTGCGCCGACGTCCCGGCCGAGCTCGCAGCGCTCCTCACGGCCGACTGCAGGGCCGGCGCCACGCCGCCCACCACGCCGACCTCGGTCGGGCTCGACTTCCCCTTGGTGAGGACCGGGATGACGATGGCCGCAGCCACCACCAGCAGCAGGATGAGGGTGACGACTCGGAAGGCCTTTGCCCGGACCCGCTCGTGCACCTCGCGGGCGGCGACGAGGACCATGTCGCCCGAGAGGGAGCCGAAGGCGCCGGCCGAGCCCCGTCCACCCGTGCCCGCCGCCACAACGCCCTTCGCCTCGCTGCCGGGATCGCCGGCGGAATCGCCGGCGGGTGCTCCACTGGACCGCCTCCGCCGGCGCAGGTACAACCGCCCGCCGGCGACGGCGGCGCCGGCGACGATCACGACGATGCCGGCCGGGTTCACGCGAGCGCCTCCCGGAAGACCTCGGACAACCTGCGGCGGGCGAAGGTGAACTCGGTGACGTGCCCGGCCGCCATGGCCGCCCGCAGCACCGTGTCGCTGTCGACCGACGGGTCGAGCACGAGGCGGACGGCGCCCGCCTCGGCCTCCGACACCGCCACGCCGGGGAGCGACCTCGCCCAGCGGCCGAGCCGGTCCTCCTCGACCCGCACGACGAGCCTGCGCGGCCCGCTCGTCGCAAGGCTCTCGACGGTTCCCGAGGCCACGAGCCGGCCGTGGTCGATGATGACGACCGACTCGCAGAGGTCCTCCACGAGGTCGAGCTGGTGGCTCGAGAACAGCACGCAGCAGCCCTGATGCGCCCTCTCGAGCAGGACCCCTGCGATGGCGTCGATGCCTCCCGGGTCGAGGCCGGCGAGTGGCTCGTCGAGCACGAGCAGCTCAGGGTCGTGCACGAGGGCGGCGGCCAGCTGCACGCGCTGCTGGTTGCCGTGCGAGAGGGACTCGACCTTGCTCGTCGCCCGGTCCGCCACCCCGAGGCGTTCGAGCCACGTGCTCGTCGCCGCCACGGCCCGGGAGGCGTCGAGGCCGTGGAGGCGGGCGAGGTAGTGGAGCTGGTCGGCCACGCCCATGCCGGGGTAGAGCCCCCGCTCCTCGGGCATGTAGCCGAAACGGCGCCGCTCGGCCTGGCTGATCCTCGCCCCGTTCCAGCTCACCGTGCCTGCGTCGAGGTCGGTCAGGCCGAAGACCGCCCGCATGGTGGTGGTCTTCCCGGCACCGTTCGGGCCGAGGAAGCCGACGACCTGGCCGGCGGGGACCGAGAAGCTCAGCTGGTCGAGGGCGGTGACGGTCCCGAAACGGCGCGTCAGCCCGTCGAGCTCGAGCAGCCCTGCCACCGGCCCCACGCTACGCGGCCCACCCGGCGGGAGTGAGTCTCACCCGGCTGGGGTGAGTCCCCAGTGCCCCCTCGTCCAGCGCCAGCCGAGGATGAGGGCCCTCGCGGTCAACCAGCAGGTGAGCGCCAGCCACACGCCGACGAGCCCGAGGCCGTGGTCGGCGAGCGTCCAGCCGGCGAGGGGGGCGAAGGCGACGAGCGACGCCAGCATGGCGTACTGGAGCGTCCGGTAGCCGGAGGCGCCGAGCACGAGCCCGTCGAGCACGAAGGCGGCCGCCGCGGCCGGTTGGAGCGCACCGCAGATGACAAGGGCGATCGTCGCCTGGTGGCGCACGCCCGGGTCCCCGCTGAACACGAGTGGGATCACCCAGGCGAGGGCGATCGTGAGGACGCCCACGGCCGCCCCCAGCACGAGGCCGAAACGCAGCGTCCTCCGCCCGACGAGCACCGCCGCCGCCCGGTCGCCTCGGCCGAGCCCCTCGGAGACGTAGACCTGCGCCGGCACGGCGAGGGCGTCGAGGGTGAGGGCGAGGAGCAGCCAGATCTGGAGGGCGATCTGGTGCCCGGCGAGGCGCGCCGTGCCGAGGCGGGCGGCGATGGCCGTCGAGCAGAGGAGGGCGAGCCCGAGTGCGGCCGTCCGCACGGTGAGCGGCACCCCGGCCCGCCCGAGGCGGGCCAGCTCGGGCCGCCCGGGCCGAAGCGGGCGCACCGCGGCCTTCCGCGAGGCGAGGGCGAAGAGCGCGGCGGAGACGACCTGGGCCCCGACCGTCCCCCAGGCCGAGCCGGCGATGCCGGTGCGAAGCCCGTAGACGAGGACGAGCTCGAGGGCGACGTTGACCCCGTTCGCGACGAGGGCGATCCGAAACGGCGTGGCGGTGTCGCCGAGACCCGTCAAGTGCCCGTTGCCGGCCAGGCTGACGAGCAGGAAGACGAGGCCGACGGCCGAGATCCGCAGGTAGAGGACGGCCTCCCGCCCGACCGCGCCGTGGCCGCCGAGCACGTGCACGAGAGGGACCGCGAGCACCGCCACGAGGGCCGCCGCCACGAAGCCGACCCCGACGGACCAGGCGTAGGCGGCGCCGGCCGCCCGGGCCGCCCCGGCATCGTCGCCGGCACCGCGGCGAAAGGCGATCATGCTGACGGTCGCCATCTCGAGGAAGGCCGCCGTCCAGCCGACGATGTTGAGGGCCCCCGTGGCCACCGCCAGGGCGCCGAGCGGCGCCTTGCCGAGGTGGCCGACGATGGCCGAGTCGGTCAGGTTGTAGAGCGGCTCGACGAGGAGCGCCCCGAGGGCGGGGAGCGCCAGGCGGACGATGCGGCGGTCGAGCTCGTCGAAGCCACCGACGAGCCGGCGCGCCAGGCTCCCGGCCGCGCTCATCGGTAGCGTGTCCCGGCGATGGACGCCGACGAACTCCCGAGCGAACGGGCAGCCCGGCTCGCCGCCGAGCTGCGGGACGCCAACGCCGAGGCGGTCGCCTTCGTGGACGGCTGCTCCGAGGACGACTGGCGCGTGCTCGTGCCCGAGGAGGGGTGGCCCGTCGGCGTCGTGCTGCACCACGTGGCGGCCGGCCACGTGCTCGTGGGCGACTGGGTCGACGCCGCTCGCCGCGGTGAGGACATCACGATCACGACCGACGAGATCGACGAGGCGAACGCCCGCCACGCCGAGGACTTCGCCGGGGTCTCGCGCGAGGAGACGTCCGAGCTGCTCCGCACGAACGGCGAGGAGCTGGCGGCGCTGCTCGAAGGGCTGAGCGACGCCGAGCTCGCGAGCGAGGTCGCCTTCACGCCCGCCGGCGGGGCGCTCTTCTCGGCCGAGCAGCTCTGCGGGGCGGGAGCCCGCCACGCCGCCAGCCACCTCGGCCGCGTGCGCCGGGCGCTCGGGGAGCCCGACGCCGGCAGCTGAAGGACGCGCTCAGGCGACGAGGAAAGGGTTACGCCGAAAGGGTTCCGGGCATCCCTACGCACGAACCGCGAGCGTTCGTCCGAGCGCTTCCTCGGGCGACCCCTCGCGGTTCGCCAGGGCACCCGCCTCGAGCTCGCGTGAGGCCTCGAGGGCGGCGAGCGGGACGGGCACCTCGGTCGGGTACCGGCCCGTGAGGCACGCCCGGCAGAAGCCGTCGCCGTCCTCCTCCGGCGCCCCCACCGCCTCCATGAGGTGCCCGAGCGACAGGTAGTCGAGCGAGTCCGCCCCGAGGCGCTCGCACACCTCCTCGAGCGGCAGCCGGGCGGCGATGAGCTCCTCGCGCACGGGGGTGTCGATGCCGTAGAAGCACGGCCAGCGAAGCGGCGGCGAGGAGATCCGCAGGTGCACCTCGGCGGCGCCGGCGTCGCGCAGCATGCGGACGAGCTGGCGCGTGGTCGTGCCGCGCACGATCGAGTCGTCGACGACCACGAGGCGCTTGCCGCCGATGCTCCCCCGCAGCGGGTTGAGCTTGCGGCGCACGCCGAGGGCGCGGGCCTCCTGGGTCGGGGCGATGAAGGTACGCCCGATGTAGCGGTTCTTCACGAGCCCCTGGCCGAAGGGGATGCCGCTGCGCTCGGCGAAGCCCTCCGCGGCTGTCACCCCGGAGTCCGGCACGCCGATGACGAGGTCCGCCTCGACCGGCCGCTGGGCGGCGAGCAGCTCGCCCATCCGCCGGCGCACCGAGTACACCTCGCTCCCGAGGAGCTGCGAGTCCGGGCGGGCGAAGTAGACGAACTCGAACACGCACAGCCGCGGCGCAACCCGGTCGGGCGGGTACGGGCGGTACGAGTGCGGCCCCTCGGCGTCGATGACGACGAGCTCTCCCGGCTCGACCTCCCGGACGAATTTCGCCCCCACGACGTCGATGGCGGGCGACTCGGAGGCGACCACCCAGCCGGTCCTCGCCTCGCCGGCCGCCTCGTAGTCGAGCCGCCCGAGGCAGAGCGGGCGGAAACCGTGCGGGTCGCGCACGGCGACGAGCCGGTCCGAGTCGACGAGACCGAGCGAGAAGGCGCCCTCGAGACGGGGCAGCACGTCGAGGAGGGCCGGCAGGAGCGAATCGGTCGCCGCGGCCGGAGGGGCCTCCGCCTCGGGGTCCTCGGGCGGGAAGTGGCGCGCCAGCAGCTCGGCCACGAGGTCGCTGTCGGAGGTGACGATGCCGGGCAGCATGCCCGCTCCCTCCGCGAGGGCGGCGGTGTTGGTGAGGTTGCCGTTGTGCCCGAGGGCGAACCCCGCCCTCCCCACCGACCGGTAGACCGGCTGGGCGTTGTGCCACGTGCTCTGCCCCGTGGTCGAGTAGCGGACGTGGCCGAGGGCGAGGTCCCCGTCGAGCGACGAGAGCGTCCGCTCGTCGAACACCGAGGCGACGAGGCCCATGTCCTTCACGACGGTGACCCGCTCCCCGTCGCTCACCGCCATGCCGGCCGACTCCTGGCCGCGGTGCTGCAACGCGAACAGGCCGTCGAAGGTGAGCCGGGCGACCGGGGCCCCGGGGGCCCGTACGCCGAAGACGCCACAGGCCTCCTTCACGGGGCCATTCTGTCACCGGGGGGTCGCCGGCCGAGCGGTCCCACGCCTACGCTCGGCCGTCCCGGAGGAGCCCATGATCGACCTGCACTGCCACTCGACCCGCTCGGACGGCTCCGAGCCGCCCGCCAGGGTCGTCGAGCTCGCGGCGGCCGCCGGCTGCGAGGCCGTGGCCCTCACCGATCACGACACCACTTCGGGCAACGGGGAGGCCGGCGGTCGGGCGAGGGAGCTCGGGGTGGGTTTCGTGCCGGGCTGCGAGGTCTCCTGCCGCTTCTCGCCGGGCACCCTCCACCTCCTCTGCTACTTCGTGGACGAGGGCGGCGGCCCGCTCCCCGACCTCCTCGCCAGGCTGCGGGGCGACCGGGAGACCCGCAACGAGCGCCTCGTCGCCCGGCTCAACGAGCTGGGTTTCCCCATCAGCCTCGAGCTGGTCGAGGCGGCGGCCGGGGGAGGCGAGATCGGTCGCCCCCACTTCGCCCGGGTGCTGGCCGAGACTGGCGCCGTCGCCTCCTACCAGGACGCCTTCGACAGCCTTCTCGGCAAGGGCGGCCCCGCCTACATCCCGAAGGCCTTCGTGGACCCCTCCGACGCCATCGCGGCGGCCACCGCCTCGGGGGCGCTCACCGTGCTCGCCCATCCCTTCTCGCTCGGGCTCGAGCCGGCCGGCCTCGAGGCGGCCGTCGCTGAGCTCGCCGCCGCCGGGCTCACCGGGCTCGAGTGCCTCTACGGCCGCTACAGCCCGGAGGACCGCGCCGGACTGCTCGGTGTCGCCCGCCGCCACGGCCTCGTCGCCACGGGCGGCTCGGACTACCACGGCTCCTTCAAGCCGGACCTGAGCGTCGGAACGGGGACGGGCGACCTCGACGTGCCGGTCTCGGCCCTCGACGAGCTGCGCGCCCGCCTCGCCTGATCGCCGGCACGAAACCCCTCCCCCAGCTGCGGGTCCCTCCCCCCGCCCGCTCTCAGCAGCCGAAGATCGGCGCCATCGCCAAAAGGACGCCGACCGCCACGAGAGCCGCCGGCAACCCCACCCGGAGGCCCATGCGAAGGAAGTGCCGGGCGTGGACCGGCTCGCCGAGATGGCGCATCGACTCGGCCCAGAGCAGGCTGGCGAGCGAGCCGGTCACGAGCAGGCTCGGGCCGAGGTTGACCCCGAGGAGTGCCGGCCAGAGGACGCAGTGCCGCCCGGCCACGAAGGGCAGGCTGACGAGGAGCGCCGGAAGGTTGTTGACCACGTTGGCGCCGGCCGCGGTCGCCCCGGCGATGCGGAGGGTGGCGAGGGGCCCGGTCCCGTGCAGGAGGTCGCCGAGGGGGAGCCCGCGGGCTGCGGCCCCGGCGAGGACGCCGAGCCCCGCCGCCACGAGCGCCGTCCCCCAGGGCACCCGGCGAAGGGGCACATGTCGCAGCAGGACGGCGAGGACGGCGTCGGCGCCGAGGGCGACCATCCAGGGCTGGACGGCGACCGACGGCCCCACGACGAAACCGGTGAGCACGAGCGCCACGACGACCGACCCCGTCACGAGCACCCTGTGCTCGTCTGGCTCTCGGGCGGGCGGGTCCGGGACGCTCTCGCGCTCCTTTCCGGGCGGCCCCTCACCGGGCACCTCCTCGCCGTGCGCCCCCACGCCGGGCGCCTCCTCGCCGTGTGGCCGACCGGAGGGTCGTTCCACCGCCCCACGGTCGGCCGCGCGGCCGAAGGCCCGGTAGCAGGCGTAGCCGGCGGCGCAGGCGGCCGCCGCCGGGAGCCCGAGGTGCTCGAGGAAGGCGACCGGCCCGACCCCCGTCCGGGCGGCCGCGATCAGGTTCGTGAGGTTCGAGACGGGGAGGAAGGACGAGGCGAGGAGGGCGAGGATCACCGGCTGGAAGCCGACGTAGCGGGCGTCGAGCCCGGTCGTCCGGGCGAGGCGGACGTAGAGGGGGGTGAGCAGGACGACGGCGGCGTCGAGGTTGAGCACCGCCACCGTGCCCGTCGCCAGGACCCACAACCAGGTGAGCAGCCCCCGACGAGGCCCTATCAGCTCGGCGAGGGCGTGGAAGTAGCCGAGCTCGTCGAGGAGGACGGCGAGCGGGATGGCACAGAGGAGGAAGGCGAGCGGGTCGACGAGCGGGCGGAGGTCGTGGCCGGCCCGCCCCGGTGTCGTGGCGCCGACCGCGAGAGCGAGAAGGCTGAAGGCGACCGGGGCGGCGTAGGGCGGCAACCGGTAGGGGCGCAGCACCGCCCCGAGCACGGCCGCGCCGAGCAGCACCAGTCGCAGCGCGGTCATGCCGACCCGCCGCCGGTCAGCCGGCGGCGGAGTCCGGCAGCCACCGGTAGGTCGTCCAACCCTCCACGGGAGCCGCCCCGAGCGATCGGTAGAAGGCGATCGACGGCTCGTTCCAGTCGAGGACCGCCCACTCCACCCGCCCGTCGGTGAGGGAGCGCAGCTCGGAGAGGAGCTCCTTGCCGAGGCCGCGTCCCCGGAAGCGCTCCCGCACGAAGAGGTCCTCCAGCCAGATGCCCGACCGGCCGAGGAAGGTCGAGAACGTGAGGAAGTACAAGGCGAAACCCGCCACCTCGCCGTCCTCCTCGGCGATGAGCACCCTCACCGGCGAGCCCTCGGCGAAGACGGCGGAGGCCAGCTCGGCGTCCGTCCAGCCGACCTCGTGGGCGAGCCGCTCGTACTCGGCGAGCTCGCGGATGAGGGCGCCGATCTCGGCGGCGTCCTCGGGGACGGCATGTCGCAGCGGCACGGCGAGGACCGTACCGCTCGCGCGGGCCGGCCCTGCCCTGCTCAGGGACTCGTCACGGGGGCCGTGAGCTCAGTACCAGCCGTAGGCGTTCTCGTGCGCCCAGGCGTTCGCCGGGTTGCCGTAGCGGGAGTGGATGTAGCGCTCCCCCGCCGTCGCCTCGTACCAGCCCGGCGGGTCGCTGTGGCTCCCGTCCCAGTACTGCGGGAAGGTGACGCGCTCGCTCTCGATGAGCGGCTTGTTCATCTGGAACCAGCCGTACTGGGCACCGTTCTCGGCGTGGTACTCGAACGAGCTCTCGTAGCACACGATGCGGGCGATGTCGTCCCGGTAGGTGCCGTTCGTCCAGAAGGACCCGGGGATGTCGTGGTGGTGTTTCGTGGCCGAGCGGATCCGGTTCCAGAACGACCGGGGCGCCTGGCCGACGGCGCTCGACTGGCACGCCGACCAGTGGGAGTTGGCTGGGCGTGCGGGCGCGGCCACCGTGGCACCCGCCGTCAGCGGCGCCGCCATGGTGATGAGGCCGGCGGCGGCGGCGGCGAGCAGGTACCTGGGCATGCGAAGAACGAGGGGGTGGATGTCCATCTCGTGTGGCCTCCGGCGACGGCCAGCGCCCCACCGGCTCAGTGTCGAGCCACGGTGGGGGGTCAGGCGGACCGGTCGCGGTCGGGCGGGCACAAAGGCTCGCAACGGGCATGTCGTGGCGCTGTGTGGGGGGCCACGTGTCGGGGGTCGATGATGGTCGGCGCCCCACCGCCCGTCAAACGAAAACGGCGCCTGTAAACACATTGTCGGGGCCGACACACGAACGACGTCCTCGTCACATGACTGTCAAGTCAGCAACCTTTACCCTGGTCAGACCATATGCCGAGCAGCACCGGGCCTCTAAAGTGGCAGCTCGGCTGCCGACATCAGGTTCCGTGCAACCGGCGGACGTAGCGCTCGGCCGACCGGGCGACGGCGGCTGCACCGTCCTCGACCACCACCCGGCCCCACCAGCCGCCGTACACCCTGACGAACGCGAAGGCCTCGACCCGCCGGGCGATCCCCCGGACCGTCGCCTCGTCGAGCGGGATCAGGTTGGGATAGCTGTACATGAAGCTCACCCAGGCCCGGTCCTGCACGACGGTGATGGTGTCGCCCGTGAGGAGGGCCCCGCGGCCCTCGGCCCCCTCGGGCCAGTACAGGACGCACGCCCCTTCGAAGTGCCCGCCGATGCGGGCGAGCGTGAGCCCGGCGACCGGCTCGACGGCGTCCTCCTCGAAGAACCTGATCCGCTCGGACGGCCGCAGCGCCCACCGGCGGTCGGCCGCCGGCAGCAGCACGGCGGCGTCGAAGGCGTCCGCCCAGTCGACGAGCGACCCGTAGAAGTGCGGGTGCGAGCAGCAGATGACGTCGACGCCGCCGAGCGCCCTGACGGCGTCGACGGTCGCGCCGTCGAGGAGCGAGACGCAGTCCCACAGGACGTTTCCGCCCGGGGCTCGCACGAGGAGTGCCCGCTGGCCGATGGCGAAGGGCGGCGAGGTCCCGATGCCGTGAAGGCCGGCCTCCTCCTCGCGGACCTCGTTTCGGTGCCCGGCGGCGAGCTCGTCCTGGGTCGTGAAGCGCTGCCCGCCCCAGCCGACGTACTGGCGCTCGTCGAGGCAGATCGGGCAGCTGTCCGGCCTCTCCGGGCTCGGAGCGTGCTGCACGCCGCAGGTGACGCAGATCCAGGCAGGCACGCCCGCGACGCTAGGGCCGCCTCAGGCGATGCGCCGGTGGATCTCCTGACGGGTCGCCCCGGGGTTCGACGCGTAGACGCCGTTCACGTTGGAGTCGAGGAACTCCACGAAACCCGCGTCTCCGTTCAGCGCCATCTGCGCCCGCCCCATCTCCGCCGCGCTCTCGAAGGCCGTCAGCCAGCCGACGCCGCCGTAGTTGCCCGTGACGTCGACGACGAAGAGCGACGGCAGCCCGATGATCTTCTCGGAGTGCTGGGCGATCTCGACGCCGAGCGGGATGCCGCGGGAGAGCCCGCCGCCGACCATCGTCGTGCGGACGGCGACGACGTAGTTGATCTCGCGGGACAGGTCGGGCTCCCCGTGCACGACGAAGGCGAGGCCGTCGTCGACCGAGCCCGGCATGATGTACGAGGTTCCCTTCTCGACGAGGTCGAGGTAGGCCTTGTCGGTGAGCAGCACGTCCATGTTGTCCTGCAACGACGACACGTCCTCGGCGAAGGTCGACCACCGCACGGCGCCGACCTCGGGGCCGAAGGCAGTCGTGAACACGCGCACCTGCATGCCGGACACCTCGCCGACGCGCTGGGCGATCTCGGTCGCCCAGCCCATCGCCTCCACCACCTTGCCGCCGACGAGCCGGGCTCGACGGGTGAACAGGTACATGATCCCCTCCTCGCTGTCCTCGGGCGAAGCACGCCCGAGGAGCCACTTTCCTTCGGAGCCCGCAGAGGGTCAAGCGACGATCAGGTGAACATCGCCCGTCAGGGCCGCGGGAGAGCCCGTCACGGCCGGCGGGAGGGACCGATGGCAGCGACGAGACAGAACGTGTTCCCCTCCGGGTCGGCGCAGACCACCCAGTGGACGTCCCCCTCGCTCACCTGCTCGAGCAGGCGCCCGCCGAGCCGCTCCACCCGGGCTGCCTCGCCAACAGGGTCCTCGACGTAGAGGTCGACGTGGCAGCGGCCTTGCGGGCCCGGGTGCTCCACGCGCTGGAAGGTCAGGTTCGGCCCGCGCCCGGACGGGTCCGCCAGCCCGCGGTAGTCAGCGAAGAGCGGGCGGTCGTCGTAGCCGGTGAGCTCCTGCCAGAAGCGGGCCAACCGTGCCGGGTCGGCCGAGTCGAAGACGATGTTGCCCGGGCGCAGCGTGCGCCCCTTCCCCCCCTCGCTCGTCAGGACTTGGCGGCGGCGACGAGGAAGAAGAGGTCGCAGCCGTCGACGATGAGATCGGCCTTGCCGGTCTTCGGGCCCTGGAAGGTCACGTACATCGTGCCCTTGTACTTCGTCGAGCCGCCCTTGATGGTGACGTTGTAGCCGGCTGGGCCGGCCGAGTCGGACTGCCCGACGTACCACGTGTCGCTGCTCCCCTTCGGCGCCTTGTGGATCGGGAAGGTGCCGCTCACGACGTAGCTCTGCAGCGGGCAGCTCTGTCCCGGAGCCGGGGAGGCGTTGAAGTACTTGATCCGCTTGCCCTTCCCGTACACCTGGAAGCCCCCCTGGAACGTCGAGCCGTCGCTCGAGGAGAGGTTCCACTGGCCGTCGTGCGGGCGGGCGGTCGCCGACGCGCCCGAGGCGGCGGCGAGCGGGATCGGCAGGGCGAGCGAGACGAGGGCGAGGACGGCCGCCGCCGTCCCGAACGCTGCCGCTCGCCGCCCCCCCATCAGGGCGAAGTGTACGGCCGCCGCCCGGGGCCGACAAGGGCCGTCCGCCGCAGCACGAGGAGACAGCAGTCGTCCTCGGGCGCGGCGCACAGCTGCTCCATGACGGCGGAGGCCACGTCCTCCGCCGAGTCGCGACGGTGTGCTGACACGAGCTCGCGCAGCCGCTCGAGTTGATCGGCGATGTCGCCGCGGCGGCGCTCGACCACCCCGTCGGTGTAGAGCACGAGGCCGGACCCCGGGGGGAGATCGAACACGCGGTCGACCCTCTCGCCGGCCGGCACGCCGAGCGCGGAGCCCTTCGCCTCGACGAAGCGCGCTCCGGCGGCGTCGAAGAAGACCGGAGGAAGGTGCCCGGCCGACGACCACACGATGCTCTCCGTCCCGGGCTCGGCGAGGAGGTACTGGGCGGTGGCGAAGCCCTCTGGCACCGTCTCGCGCACGAGCCAGTCGAGGCCGCCCAGCACCGCGGCGGGTGAGCTGCCGGCGACTGCGAGCCCTCTTGCTGCGTTCCGCAGGGTCGCCATCAACGAGGCCGCCTCCATGCCGTGGCCGGCCGAGTCGCCGACGCCGAGAAGGAAACGGCCCGGCGCGACCGGGACGACGTCGAACCAGTCTCCGGCCACCGAGCCGCCGGTCGGCAGGTACCTGGTGGCGGTCTCGAGGCCGGGGACGATCCCGCCCTCGCTCGGAAGCAGCGCCCTCGTGAGCACGACGGCCGTCTCATGCTCCTGTTCGAACCGGCCGGCGACCGAGAGCGCCATGCCGGCGCGGGCGGCTAGTCCCTCGGCAGCGCGGACCACATCCGCGCTCGGGCGGCCCTCCCAGCTGTCCGACACGAGGCTCACCACCCCCATCACGCGGCCGGTGACCTTCACGGGCACGACGAGGGCGGAGAAGCGGCCGGTGCGGCTGGCGGCGAGCAGCGCGCCGGTCACGTCGTCGGGGTAGACGGCCGCCACGTGCTCGCGGCCCGCGTCCCCCACGAAGGTCGTCTCGCCACTCCGGTACGCCTCGGTGAGGGGCGAGACGGCCGACAGCGGCACGACCGGCGAGCTCGCCACGGCCTCGGAGAGCGCGGTCAGCTCGCCGAGCCGCACCGCCGCCCGGCGGAGGTAGCTGCCTTCGGCGACGTACACGGCGCACCACGGTGCCAGGACCGGGATGGCGAGGCCGACGAGCCGTCGGAGGATCTCGTCGCGGTCGAGGGCGCTCGCCATCAGGCGTGTCCCCTCGGCGAGCAGGTCGGAGATCTCGCGGGCCTCCCGCTCGGCGGCGAGCAGCCGGGCGCGGTCGAGGGCGACCGCGCACTGGCGTGCCACGACCCGCAGGAGGGCGACGGTGGGCTCGTCGAACGTGCGCCCCTCCGCCCAGGCGAGGGCGAGGATGCCCACGCGGTCGCCCCGCGAGACGAGCGGCAGGATCGCCCAGGCGCCGTGCTCGGTCGGGAAACCCGCGTAGGCGGGGAAGTCGCGGTCGCGCTCGGCGACCGACGACCAGAAGACGGGCTCGCCGCTCTCGAGCACGGTGTGGGCCGGCATCCAGCCCTCGACCTCGAAGGCCGACTTGACGAGGGGCTGCGAGCTCTCCGACAGCCCGACGGCGACGAGGGGCACGACGGTCGAGCCCTCCAGGGCTCCGACCATGACGGCGGAGGCGTCGAGCGCGACGGTGGCGGCGTCGACGACGGCCTCGGCGACACTTGTCACGTCGTGGGCGGCCGCGAGACTCTCGGCGACGCGCTCGACCACCGCGAGCGGGTCAGGAGGCACGGGCGCCGAGCGACGGGCCCTTTGCGACTCCCCCATCCAACCCCCTGAACAGGCTCTCCCACGCGCCGGCCAGGCCCGAGGGCCGGGGCGCGTCACATGGTCGGCGCGCTCGACCGCGGTGTCAAGTAACCCGGGCGTCGTCCTCGTCAGCCGCCCGCTCGAGGGCGGCGAGGTCGAGCTTGGTCATCGAGAGCATGGCGCGCATGGCTCGCCCGGCTCGAGCCGGGTCCGGGTCCCCGAGCAGCTCGAAGAGGCGAGACGGCACGATCTGCCAGGAGAGGCCGTAGCGGTCCTTCAGCCAGCCGCACGGGCCTTCCTCACCGCCCTCCACGAGGCGCGACCAGTAGTGGTCGACCTCCTCCTGGTCGCGGCAGTTGACGACGAAGGAGACGGACTCGTTGAAGGCGAAGTTCTGGGCGCCGCCGTTCAGGGCCACGAACTCGCTGCCGTCGAGCTCGAAGCGCACGGTCAGTGTGGCCACGTCGAGCTCGGGCGCCTCCGGCCCCCGATCGAGGACTTCGAGGATCCTCGAGTTGTCGAAGATGGAGGTGTAGAACTCGGCGGCCTCCTCAGCCTGGGTGTCGAACCAGAGGAACGGGGTGATCCTCGACATCGAGGCAACTCCTTGTCTCGAACTTCAACCGGCTACCTCTGTAGACGATCGACCCCTCCCGCCTTCTTGCCCTATTGGCTCAATGGATGTCGCGACGCGCGGCGATGGAGGAGTTATCGGCACGCGGAGCCGCCGACCTTTTGCGATTTCCCGAGAAAGCCCGGCGCATTCCTCGTCAGGCGCCGGATCCGTCGATCGGGCCGCCAGCGACGGGCACCGAGCCGTTCTTTGCGAGCCAGGCCGCCTCCCACGCCGAGAGGCGGCCCCGGGCGGCTGCGGGGGCCGTGGCCGCAGCCGAAGCCCCAGAGACCGGCGAGGCTGCGGGGCGCTGTGGCATGGCGAGCGTCCCGACGGCCGTCTCGTCGTGGCGACGGCCGATCCGGTCCTCGGAGCGCATCCACTGCACGAGGATGGGTGCGGCCGCCACGAGGAGGCCGAGCTCGGTGCCGGCCCAGAGGATGCCGCCGCCGGACTTCGTGCTCGCGAGGGTGTACATGGAGGCGATCGGATGGGTTTGGTCCAGGATGGCCACACCGAGGAAGGCCTCGATCCCTGCGCCGAGGAGCACGTTGAGCAGGCGGAAGGGATAGCTCATCTTCCAGTGGATGATCGGGTCGACCCCGACCATCGGCCACCAGAAGACCGTGCCCCCGAAGAGGAACGCCAGGTTGAGGAGGTCCATCAGGTCCATGTGGTGCATGGCCACGTTGATGAGCGGCGTGAGGAAGAAGGCGAACATCGCCCCGTAGTAGAGGATCCAGGCGGACAGCGGGCTCGTGACCACCGCGAAGGGCTGCGAGCGCAGCACGCGGAGCCACCTGGTCTTCGTGGCCCGGCCGGCCGTCTGGAGCAGGAGCGTCGAGGGCGCCCCGAGGGCGAGGAGCGGTGGGGCGACGATCATCAGGAGGAGGTGCTGGATGACGTGCGCCTGGAAGTAGCGCCCCGTGAAGGTGGCGATGGGCGACTGGAGGGCGAGCTCGATGGCGAGGAGGCCCGAGAGGAAGGAGGCGGTCCGCGCCCGGCTCCAGGCGCGGCCCTTCGTCGCCAGCTGCCAGTCGGCCCGCAGGTACCAGACGGCGATGGCGAGGACGGCCGCCGTCACGCAGAGCGAGAAGGGTCCGAACTGCCAGCCGGTGAGGGCGTTGTGCAGCGTGAACGGGACGGCCGGCATGCCGCCCATGCCACCCATCAGCGTCGCCTCCCTGCGGTCACCGTCACGGCCGCCCCAGGCGATGGAGGAGCTCCACGCACGGACTGAGCGTATGTGCCGGCGGGACGCCGGCGTGCCCGAGGGCCCCGAGGCCGACGGCGGGGAGCGCCGCCGCCAGCATGGCCACCCCCGACCAGCGCACCGCCGTGCCGCTGAGGAGCCAGACGAGGCGCGGGAGACGCCACTGCGAAAGGGCGGTGGTCCGGGCAAGGATCGGCCCGCTCAGGTCGGGGACCTCGCCGAGGCGGCCGAGTCGCCACCGGCGCGCCAGGTCGTCGAGCCCCCGGCCAGCCGCCCGGCAGGAGGCGCACGAGCCGAGGTGCGCGTCGAGCGCCGCCTCGTCGACGAGGCCCTCCTCGCCGTCGAGCAGGGCCGAGAGGGTCTCGCGCACCGCGGCGCACGAGGGCCGGATCCTCGCGAGCCGTCTCATCCCGAGGAGCCGAACTCGATCGGCACGGTCGTCTGCTGCACGACGGTCCAGCTCTGCGACCTAAGGCGCCAGACGGTGAACCTCGTGTCGTGCACGGAGAGGGCCTCGACCGTCCCGGTCGTGGCAAGGGTCTCGGTCCCGGCGGGGGGCGCGGGCAGGCTCCGCCAGCCCGCAAGGCCGGCGAGGAGGCTTGCACGCAGGCCCGGACCGTCCGACCAGACGACGAAGGGGCTCCCGGCGGCACCGGCCGGGCCGAGGGACACGAGGCGGGGGTGGCGGCCGAGCCCGAGGGGGGCCGAGAACGACCAGCCGGCCGAGGGGCCCCTGCTCGTCGCGGCGACGAGCGAGACGCCGCCCGGGCCGAGGACGGCGACGAGCGCCGTGACCCCGGAGCGGGAAGGAAAGAGCGCCAGCACCTCGGTTTTCCCACTCAATTCCGCCGGGAGCCGCGCACCGGCCGACTGCCAGGCGCCGCCCGAGCGAACGAAGAGCCCGACCACCCCCGGACGCCCGCAGGCAGCCCCGACGAGGGGCCCGTCGCCGCCCCACGAGCCGGCGACGGCGTGGATCGCCACGAGGCCGCACGCCCTCCCGGCCGTACCGGCGCCGAGCCCG
>Ga0209168_10000037_pt1 | contig 153197 bp, 160 predicted proteins | sample Coa_R1_FD_187156 | JGI IMG/M metagenome (GOLD analysis project Ga0209168, IMG submission 187156) | Surface soil microbial communities from Centralia Pennsylvania, which are recovering from an underground coalmine fire - Coalmine... | ecosystem: Environmental > Terrestrial > Soil >...
ACCGCCATTGACGCCGATAAATCAACTATCGAGGCCATTGGAGACTGGCATTACTGGGTAGCGCAGGGCTACTGCTTTTGAATCTCCCAAGCTGGCTCTGACTTACGCAGGCTTCCCGAAAGCTCACAGCGGACTTTGGAATTGCAACCTGGGCTATGGCAACGAGGCTATCGCAAAGACAGTGGCGGACGCGTTGAGGCATGCTTCTTACCTAAGCGTCTGGGGAATGGAGCATGAGTTGGCGCATGCAGCAGCGACCGCTCTTGTGGATGTCACCGAGCGTCCCGAGTTCGGTCGCGTTTTGTTTTCTACATCGGGCGGTGCCGCCAATGACATGGCGATGAAGCTTGCCCGCCAGTATCAGACACTATCCGGACGAAGTGAGCGCAAAGTCATCCTCGGGTTGCATGGAGGATTCCACGGTTTCACTTATGGAGCTTTCGCGTTGTCTACGGGCCAACTTGGACAGCGCATGTACGGCGTTGACCGACGGTCGGTCTCTCAAATCGTCGCCAATTCGGCATCTGACATTGACCGCGTCTTCGGCAAGATCGGCGAGCGCGTTGCCGCAATCTTTGTCGAGCCCGTGATCGGATCGGGCGCTGTCGTTCTCGAAGACGATTACCTCCGTAGACTATTTGACGTGCGACGTCAGCATGGCGTCATCTTGATTGCCGACGAAGTCACGACTGGTTTCGGTCGCGTAGGGCCAGGGGTCTTCGCAAGCTCGTCGTGGGAGGAGCCTCCCGACGTCATTGTGGCAGCCAAGGGCATGACCAACGGGACGCAGGCGGCGTCGGCGTTGATTGTGTCGACACTTGTCTTCGAGCGGTTCATCGAAACCGGAGCGGTGCTCGGACACGCCGAAACGCAAGCCGGCACTCCTCCGTCGTGCGCGGCAATATTAGCAACAATAGCAGAAATGCGACGGCTCGATGCACTTCGCCGCAGCGCTGCACTTGCGGCGCAGTTGGACAAAAGGCTCTCCGCCCTCGTGGGGCACTCGCCCTTCGTGAGTGCTGCGGTCGGCAGAGGCTGCCTCCGGGCGTTGCGCCTCAGCGACGAGAGCGGCGCACCTTTGGACCAGCCGCGCACCGACGCAATCGCTGCAGCGATTCTCGAAGCTGGCGCTTTGGTTCACTCGGGACCGAGTTGCCTCCAAGTTTTGCCCGCCTTGATTTATAGCACCGAGGATCTCAATGCGCTGTTAGAGTGCATTGCAACGGGTCTCGCAACATTCGCGCGTTCGCCGGGCGCGGTGAGGGGTCAAATCGGGTAATGGCAATGGACGAGACACCAATACCTCCTCTTCCGGGATGGACGCCCGCGATCGGTGCCGAGGACGCCTCGCAATGTCCGCGGCGAGCCAACGCTCAGAAGGTGCGACTCCCACATGGACAGGAAGTGTGGCTGCTCTCGGGTTACGATATCTGTCGAGAGGCGCTAACGCATCGCGCTTTGAGTTCCGACCACACCCACCCGAACTACCCGGACGTCTTTCCGATCAAGAAATCGCACGAGTCCCAACGTGCGACGTTGGCGACGTATTCTGGCATGGATCCGCCTGAGCATACACTGCATAGGCGGTTGATTGCCGAAGAGTTCTCGATAGAAAGCGTCGGTAAGTGGCAACAGCGGGTATTTGCAATCGCCGAGCGACAACTGGAAACCGTGCTCGCGCCGCAAACGCGAAGCGGCGAAATCGTCGCTCAGTACGCCGAGCCGATCGCTTCGACGACAATTTTCGAGTTCTTGGGCGTCCCACCCGAGCGGCGCACCGAAATGGCGCGACTTGCCCGCATACTTCTGGGTTCGGGCGCCGACCGCCAGGCAGCAAGCGCGGCGTCAGCGTCGTTTCGCCAACTTCTCGACGCTCTCGGTGCGGAGAAGGAGGCAGACGCCACCGCAGATGACGTGCTCAGCCGCCTTATCGTGCGCTATCGGAGGGAGGGATTCTACTCGCGGCTGCAGTTTATCGAGTTCGCCGGCGCGCTGATTGCCGCCGCGCATCGAACGGCAACGACGATGATTGCGCTCAGCGTTGCGATGCTCATCGAGCGGCCGGATGCGCGCCGCCAAATGTTCGCCGATCGGGCAGCTTTCGACCGAGGCCTTGAGGAATTACTGCGCTACCTTTCGGTTGCGGACCTCGCGACCGCACGTATCGCCGTAGCGGAGGTCGAACTTGCGGGCGTGTCGATCGAAAAAGGCGAAGGCACGATCGCTTCGACTGCACACGCCAACTACGATATAGAACAGTTCCCGGACGCTGGGCGGTTCGACATAAATCGCCGCGGTCCGGATCACGTGGCGTTTGGGCACGGCCCTCACAAATGCTTGGGCCAGCACCTCGCGCGTCTTGAGTTGGAAGCGGCGTTGCGCGTTCTGTTCGGCCGCTTCCCCGATCTACGCCTCGAAAATCTCGATGCGATCCGCATTCAACGGGAAGGAGCGGTACTTTCGGTCGACAAAGTGCGAGTGTGTTGGTGAGCGGCGTGGCAGACCCCGATGATACGTCCAAGGATCGCGCAAATGCGACATCGAACGATCTGCTCCGACCGTGGACCGACGCCTTCGGTGCCCCCGCCGTGCCGCCTATTCCGGGAGGTGCCGAGCTTGTCGTTGAGCCCATTGTTCACTTTGTCCGGCCGGACATCTTCGATCAGCTCAGAGCGATTCTCCATCGCCTCACTTCCACATAATCCAGCTTCCAGGCATATCCCGAACCAAGAGCCGCTGGATATGAACCAGAAGCTACGTATCGGATGTGTTCTTTGCCGGCAATGGAAAGTTTCTGACACGAAAGCTGTGGGGGATTGCGCATCAACATTCATATGGGCATCACGGCATGTACACCACGATGCGCGAAACGCTGTGTTGGCGCATTCCGGTGAAGCCCTCCAGAGTCGGCTAGCTTTTCAGGCGATGAGTCCACACGAACAAGACTATGTCATCGAATTCCTTAAGTCACTTCAAATCCTGTCCGCCGCAGGTGAAAGATTCGGTCGTGAACGAAGACGGAAAGAAAAAGAAATGGAATTGAGACATTAGCCTGCTCCGCAGAAAGCGGGTGTGCCATAAGTGTGCCGTCCGCTTTGCTACCATGTGCGCTAAATTGCGCCTTTTCAATACCTGCGAGAAATGCTTCCGTGCGGGCTTAGTTGAGCGTAACTTATTGAAAAGACTGGCGCGCCCTGAGAGATTCGAACTCCCGGCCTTCTGATTCGTAGTCAGACGCTCTCCACGCTCTTCCCTCGACCGTAGTCGCTCATAACAAACAAGTTACCTCAACTTTTGCGCGCACAGAGCGAACGGTCAAACCAATGAAAACGTTGCCCAGCGATGGGAATCAACAGCCCAAAAGCAGCCCCAGGGCTAAGCATACCTTCAGATTTCCACGGTCCTATCTCGCCAGGGATATACCGTTCCTCGGTTGCGTGACGCTGAGCGGAGGCCACAGAGGTCACCCGAGAGACGTCGGTTCGTGGTTCCAGACACAGCACCACGCCGCTCGCTTCCTACCATGCGGCTGCGCGGTCTGCATTCTCTGCGGACACCTTCTGATGCTAGAGACCAAAACAAAAACGTGGTGGACCTACAAGCGGGAATGGGTAGCTGAAGCACGAAAGGAGTCTCAGAAATGCCTAGCTTAATCGAGTGGCTCCAAGGTGGCGAAACCTGGAACGTCATCCGCGCCGAGCGGATCGAGGACGGAAAACTCGGATGGTTCTGTATCAAGGTCTCGGACGAATGCAAGGAATGCTACGCCGAAGATCAGAACGTAACCTGCGGCACCAATCCCGGACGCATGGGAAACGGCATTCGCTACGCGCTCGACCAGCTCCCCAAAGTGCGCGTCTACCTCGACGAGCCCACGCTTCTGAAGCCTTTGCACTGGCGCAAGGGACGCCTGGTCTTTCCCTGCTCGATGACCGACCTGTACGCACGGGAGTTCGTCAAAGATGAGTGGCTGGACCGCGTGCATGCGATCTACGCGCTTTGTCCTCAGCACACCTTCATTGAACTGACGAAGCGTCCGGACCGGCGACTGGAATACCTGACCGCGCCCCAGTGTCAGATTCGTATCCAGCACCAGGTTGACCTGATCCGCCGGCAGCGCGGCGCGCAGTATGCCTCAGCCCCCATCCGCTGGCCGCTGCCGAACGTGTGGCGCATGGCAAGCTGCGGCACACAAAAAACCGCCAACGAGTTCATTCCATTCTTGCTGCAGACGCCTGCAATCGTTCACGGCGTTTCAGCCGAGCCGTTGCTTGGCCCTCTGCGCCTCACAGAGATACCCAACCCGCTCTATGGAGGATGCAAGGGCAACGCGCTGGCATTCGCTTCGCCGATGGGGAAATCCTACTCGTGGCAATCGCGGGTAGATTGGGTCATCTGTGGCGGAGAGTCTGGCCACGATGCCCGGCCCGTCCATTCCAAGTGCGTGCGCGATCTGCGCGACCAATGTGCGAATGCCGGCGTTCCCTTCTTCTTCAAGCAATGGGGAACATGGGTAAACCCTGCGCAAAATCCTTGCCTTCTTCATAGCAATCGCAACTTAGAGCACAGGTACGTAGAAGATCAAGGACACAACCCTAAGTGTCCCAACGCAAGCGAGTACATAGTGAAAGCCGGCAAGCATGACGCTGGCCGCAAGCTCGACGGCAAGGAGTGGAACCAGTACCCGGAGGTAGCCCGGTGACCCGCATCCCCATCCCTGAATCCGGCGTCCAGCCCCTCGACGAGCTTCACTTGCTGATTCCCGGCACTCCGCCAAATTTGAATCACTACGTTCGCCACACGCGCAACGGCAGCCACTACAAGACCGACGCCTCCAAGCGGTTCGTCTCCGATGTAGCTGTAATGCTCAAAAACCGCTTCGTTATAGGACAAGCGTTCCAGGTGGATGCTGTGATTTATCTGGGACCGAAACAAAAGGGCGACGTCGATGGCTTCGGGAAAGTCCTACTGGACGCACTCGCCGCAACATGGGTCTTCCGCCGGCGAATTCCCAAAGGCGCTCACCTGCAGGTGCTGAGTGATGCCCATGTGGTGGACTTCCGGATAAGAAAATTCCGCGATGTGGCCAACCCGCGCACGGAAGTAACGGTGAGAGCTATTGAGTTGCTCGAAACCTAAACAGCTTCCCACAGACGTCAGTAACTACAAACAAGGAGAAGACAGCAACCCATGAAGGACCAACTAGAAGCTTTAGTCGCACAAATGCACGCGAGCGGCATTCTCTATTCCGAGGGAGTGCGCGAATTTAAGAAGCGTTTCATCATGAACGTCCTCCAGCAGAACCAAGGCAACCAGTGCAAGGCCGCCCGCGCGCTGGCCATGCACCGCAACACCCTCAGCCGCACCATCGCGGAACTGAAATTGGACGTGCGCCAGTTCCGTCGCTACGACAAGCGCCGCCCGGTCGTTCGAGTGGCAAAGGCCGCCCCATCGCCCCAGGTCAAACAAGGCGATCCCCACTACAATGGTATCCATCGAACCATCTGGGATACCGAGAAGCAGATGCATGCGTGCGAATGTGGCTGGGAAGCGAACTCCGCGAGTCTGGCCGTAACACACGAATTAGCAGGCACGCATCCACTGCAACCCTTAGCCAACAGCCTCAGCAAGATCGAACCGCGAAGAGCTGGGAGCGGGCTGGCCAGAGGAGCAAAGGTGGGAGCGTAGCGCCATGAATCCCACATTTCTCACTCGACCTCGTAGTCCTTCCCTTTCTCTTTCTTCCAGCGGGCCGCCGCCGCATGCTTCCCCTGCCGCGAGAGCTCCTTCTTGGAAAGGTTCCTGGCCCGAGCCTTGCCGCCCTTCCGCCCGAGCCGGGCCGCCGCCTGGTCCTTCCGCTTCTTCGCCATGAGTCCCTAAGCGTAGAGAGCGGAGACAGCGCTTGGCCAATGCGTAGCGCCACGCAAAGAGCGAAGCCCAACAAACTAAAAGGAGTGCATGCACCATCTACCCCATCCCGGACTAAAATTAGAATTCTCTAAGCCCAAATTCGGCCATCGGCCAAGAATTCTCTTGCAGACCCACATGGGGAAAGCGTACATTCTTGCTCACCTCCTACTCTTAGTTGAGCCTAATTTGCAGTTCAAAAACCGAATGCCATTTCCACAGCAGTTACGCATACACTGGTTCCATGCTCGCAATCCGCGAGCCGGAGGAAACTATGATGAAGCTGCGTTTGGTTCTGGCGTTGGCAGTCCTATTAGGTTCAGCGGTAGGTGTGGCGCCTGGAGTAGCCCATTCCTGTTGCGGCAATCCGCCGTGTCCGCCGATCTGTCCACCATCCAAATAGTCGTACCAAGACTTGGGCTGCTTCTCACAAAAAGACTCTACTGTTGCGGAGGCAGCCCATGAAACTCTATCTCCAATCGATCGATTATTCCCTCTGGTTTCTGGCCGGAGCCCTGCACGCTGTTCTCGGCGTGCTGCTCGTCGCGCGCGGCGTCTGGAAGCGGCTGCCGTTCTTCTCGGCGCAGGTTTATGTGTGCCTGGCAAGCAATGTCGCCTGCTACGTCATCGCGCAGAACGGCACCCTGGCCAACTACGCCTATACCAACTTCGGCGGCACGCTGATCGTGGATGCTCTTCTCGCCGGCTTTCTCTGGCGTGAGGTGTACCTCACTACCTTCGGGCCGCGCGTCTCGCTCCCGGAGGGAGTGCCGGTCCGTGTTTTCCTGTACGTCGCCGCCCTCTACGCCGCTGTCATCGTCACCGGATCCCTGCTGCCGGACGTCTGGCTCAGGTCCGCGTTCCCTGCCATGACAGTTGCCGCGCGCTGGCTTTTAGGTGCGCTGGCCGCTGCCAGCATCGTCTTGCTGGTCTACTCCTTCCGTCTGGGAATTTCGTGGCGACGCCATACCTTGATTCTCGCCAGCGGCCTTGCGTTCACCACCGTGGGCGAGCTCGCCGCTTCCTATCTGTATTCCTTCGTCTCGCCCGCCGGCGCCGCGATCCTGCGTCAAAGCTCAACGGCGGCCTATTTGGTAACTCTGGTTCTCTGGATATGGGGGGTGGCCTGTGTCCGGAAGCCCGAGGTGATCACGCAAGAGATGCTCCGCACGCTGAAAGACGAATTTACCGACATCACGCGCCTTGCCCCCGCGCTGCTCGGAGAAGGTCATACCGAACCCACAAGAGGTCATTCATGAGGACTCATCCTTCTACCTTGCTCGAACTGCTGGCCGCGCTCACCCGGATCGAATTGCACTTTCCCCCGCCGCACGCTTCCGCGCGGGAACGCAGAGCCGCCTTAAGCGCCCTCGAACAGAAATGCACCCTGGTCACGCGATTTGCCGAGACCCAGCTGGAAGCGTCGCCCCAGACCGATGAGCTGGGCATGACGGTCCTCGAAATGCGGGCCGTGGCCATGGGATTGCGCCGAGCCGCCAAGCGCGCCGCCAAAGCCAAAACCGCCCGGATCGACAGAATGCGCGGGCAGTATGATACCCTCGGTACTTCCCTGAGACACGTCGCACTGCTGGTGGATTCAGAGCTGGCAGGCAAGGTCGATGCGGCTTTGTGCCTGTAGGGCTTGAGATCGTCATGACGCGCACGAGCAAAGACCAGCAAGCAGCTCCCGGACCCATCGAAACTTCCATCCGCCACTCGGTCGAGGAGACGGAGCGGCAGATCGGGATGGCCGAAAGCTATTTGCAGATCCTGCGCCGGCAGCGCCAGGACCTCATCCGCCTCCAGCAGGGCCAGGGAATGCTTCCCTCCTTCAGCCCCAAGGCGAAGTCAATTGACGCTATCGAGGTCTATTTAAAGCAGCAGGGCAGGCCGAAGACGGCGGATGAGATTATCGCGGCGATGGTGGAGTGGGGCATCAATGCCGGCATGAAAGACCAGCAACAGCAGATCATGAAGTCCATTCAGTACGCGCTCTATACCGTGGCCGAGAAGAAGAAGCGCTGGCCCAAGCGGACCGCACCGCCGCCAAGGCTCAAGATGTTCGCTGGCCGGATCGGCTTACCGGAATGGAAAGAAGGCCACTTCCCGGCGGATGAAAAGCCTTTACCGACGTCAGGAGAAAAGAAGTAAGAAGAGCATGCTGGAGCGTACGGCAGGAAGAGACGAACATCACCAGAAGAATTGCCCCTGCCCAATGTGCGTCGGCTTAACGGAAGCCTTCGCTCCACTGGTAGGTCGGATTGTGAGCTATATGCACCCGCGGTCTCCGCACAAGTTTGAAGTGATCAAATCTCCGTGGCCAAAGGATCGTACTCCGCAAGGGGAGGATGTAGTCCAGTGCATCAAGAATGGGTGCGGAGCCATGGCTATCCGAGACAAGACTGGCAAACTCACCCAGATATGCTCCGACTGCGGTCTAGCTGACTGCCAGTGCCCTGGTTGCTGAAACCATGCTGGAACACATGCCAAACTGGTTCCGCACTCTACCCATTCAGATGGAGCTCGTGCTGGCTCTCTGCCTTCTGGGTTTCTCGATCGCGCTGTTCTGGGTGCTGTTCGCGATTGCCGTGCATGATGCGCGGCTCAATGAGCCAGAAACGGCCGAGGGACAGCCACAGGAAGACATGCTGGAAAATTAGTAGAGCGGCCGCGGGCCGTAGAAGTTAGCGCCTGCCCCGGCTGAGACCCGGACCCGTGCAAGTCCACCATTGCGGAGAATAACTATAGCTTCGCTATGTCCCGAGGATGTAACATGGGAACCCCAAAAGTGAACACCTTTACCCAGGCTGCCATCATCGCCACATTGGCGACTGCTATCGCTACCGGTTTGTGTTTTGCTGAGTCGCGAAGCATAGTCATCGGCATAGTTGCCCTGGTTCTGATTGTCAGATTCGCGCCATCGCTCATGAAGGAGACCCAGAAATGAACGCCACGAAATCAACCTGGACTATCGCTGTCCTCAGCTGCGTTCTGCTGTGCTCGTCCTGCAGCTCGTCTAACTCAACCGTCCTGGCCGCACCAGCGCCGCCAGTACCAGTTCAGGCGCAAACCCAAACATGCACGGTGGAAAAGTTCTATGATGGCCCCACGGAAAGCCAGGACTATTTGCAGTTTGCCTCGCATGCCTGCCTGATCACCACAGCAGGAGACGGCACGCCGGCGCAGGATGTCAAAGAAACCTACACGCTGAAATTCGCGCACTTGGTACAGGGTGCGGACATGCAGATGGGATCAAACACAGGGAGCAATTTGGAATGGGCCTTCTGGGTGGACTTCGTCACGCCAAACGCTCACAGTTTTTCCCTGTTCATGCAGTTCGACAAGCATACAGATACGGTGGGCAACAAGCACGAATGGCGTCCATTTACGGTACCACTGGCATTGCCGGCAGGAACGACTGTTACCATCCGCAGGCCCATGCTGCCAGACGCCTATTGCACCAAAGCAGGGCCCTATGCCAACACCACGGGGTGCGCGACCGGACAGAAGATTGAATTGGTGGGAGTGATCAACTGATTCGCGACAGCGCTTTTAGTCATGCACCCCGATGCAGTCCAGCGTCCCCGAAATCGAGGTATGAGAGCCGCCATCATTAAGCTTGAAGACAGACACCAGGATGTTGCCCGCGTTCTTGGGCGCTCCATAGAAGCCGGCGAAGACCGGAATGTTCGGAGTATCCACCGAACAGACAGCCGTGTAACTGGTGTCCGCAAAGCTCGCGTTCCAGCTTAGCGTGATGTTGCATCCATCAAAGCTTCCCGTGGTCACTGTGCAGGACCACGACTGGCGGACGTGTTGAAAGCCGGTGCCCGAATTGAGCACGCCTGTATCTACCTCCAGTTTGCCGACAGCAGCCGTTACGGTTGCATCCGATCCTGCGATAGTGCCGAATATCGCCTTTGTGGCGGAAGCAGCGATTCCCAACTGTACATCCGCAGTGTTATCAGGCGACCTTGCCGTGACGCAAATTCCTGCCGAGCCGGAGCTGCCACAACGGAAAGATCCAGATTGCGCAGCATTGGTGTGCCCGTTGTCAATAAATGCTGTTCCGCTGTAGGTGCTTGAACTGGAAGCCGGACCGGAAAGGCTTACCCCAGCGCTTGCCCCCAGCGCAGTAATGTTGCTCGCATTCACCAGCACCACACACACGTCGCCATTCCCGGCCGCATTGCGCGCCGCCACCAGGCACACATTGTTCCCGCCCGCCAGGTCTCCGCTCTGCGCCGGCGCGGAGGAGAAATCGAGAAAGCGTTGCGCCTGCAGACCGCCCGTGGACAGTGTGCCGTATTGCAGCACGTCTGCCAGGTTCCCCGTGCCGGCCGCCGCCACGCCCCCCTGTTTGAATCCGATGTCCGCGGCGTTCGCGATATTTCTCCAGTTGACCAGATCTCCGTTAGCCATGCGGATAAACCCGGACGTAGCTGGGTTCGCCGAAGCGGAAACCACCTGGTTCAACGACCCCAGGTTCGGCGCCGTGATGCCGTCAATCGTGTATTGCGTCGTACCAGTGGCGCAATTGGTTCCCCCGCTGCTGGACACGATGAACTTGTAAGCCGATGAAGTGAGCCAGATCGAGGCCCGCCCTCCGGAGTCCAGGATCACCGGATTCGTGTTTTGCGAAGTGCCGGTCGAATCCGTGTAGGTAGCTTGCGGCGTCGTAGTGCCGGCAGCATCAGTAAAGACACAGCCGCCGGCGAGAGGCTTCCCGTTCACATCCAGAAATTGCAGCTTCGGCACCGGCGCTATCGCCACCTGTACTTGCGCCCGTCCAAGGCAGGACAGAGCCAGGAAAGACAATACGCACAGCGATGCGCGAACAAGGATCCGCTTCTTCATGGTTCAATCTCCTTAGTGGACGTCGTACCCGATCAGCGTTACGGATTCGCTCTCGTTGGCCAGCGAGGCCGCGAATTCCAGGGTCATTGCCGTGTTGGCCGTGCCAATCTGATTTAGCCCACACAAGTGCACACTTCCATGTTGCGCTGCAGTGTTCGCCGCCGCGATCTGCGTAGACCATAGGACCGTTCCCGCGCCCGTAGCTCCATCGCGTAGGTTAATCGTTAGAACGGTCGCAGTCGGCGCTGTGGACGCGCCTGCCGACACCGACACGCAATCGGCCACATGCCGCACTCCAGCGCCGCCGGCTGCCTTGCTGGCCGTCGCCTGCGAGCCCGCAGCGGGAGAGCTCACCACGCCGGGCCAGCGCGATCCCTTCTCCATCATCGGCACACCCACATTCAGGGAATTGCCCAGAAACGCGGAAGACGTAATCGGAGGGAAGGCAGTCTGGAAAACACAAAGGGGACAAAGCTCGGAAGTGATGGCCAGGGTCGTTGTCGTGCTGCCACCATTGTTCGTGAAACGGATGCGCACATTTTCCGAGGTCATCTGGAAGGTGAGCGCCATCAGCGGCGAGTTCGCCACCGATGCCGGCACGGTGATACTCGGACTACTCAAGTCAGGGCTCGAGCAATTGGCGTTCTTGCACTGGTCCACAATCAGCGTGCCAGGCTGGTCCGTCACAATGTTCACCTGGTAGCTGCTGATGCCCAGGGTCGAAGTGTATGTCCCCGTAAAAGTCGCGGACGAAGCCAGTTGCGCCGTCGTCGTGTTGTTTGTGTCTCGGACAACGTTCTGCACGATATTAAAAGGGGTACCAGTGCTACCGGCGGGAGGCTGGACCGTCAGAACCGGCCCGGCAGGCGTACCAGCCGTCCCCCCAGCAGGAGCTGGGGCCGGCTCAATCGGCTTGCCAGAAAGCAGCAGGACTATGTTGGGCGCTCCGCTCCCGATCGCGGATTGCCGCACTCTGAAGTTCGTAGTGGCGTAAGCGCCGCAGTTCCAGGCCCGGGACTGGTTCGAAGGCAGCGCTTCGCTGCTCTCCTGCAGCGGCGTGTCACCGCGGCTGCAGTTCCTGAGATCCCAGGTCCGGCCGCCGTCCGGCGTGTACTCGAAAACCAGCGTTGACCCGGCATAGGTTCCACTCACGCCGATGCCAACCGATCCGTAATTAGCGCTGGTCACCGTCAGGCATGCGGTTGCAGGGCAGTTATTGTCCGCTTGGGTGTAGGCCGTGGTGAGCTGCGCGGAGTAAGAAACATCCGACTGAGCCACCAGCAGCGGCGAGCAACAAAAAAGCGCTGCACAGAGCAGCGCCACCATCACGATATTGGATTTTTGCATTTCCTTTTCTATTTGCCTCCGTGTCCCATTAAGGTTTGCTTCCAAACGCCTCGTCGAATGCCTGCTCCGGGCCAATCGTCGGTCCGCCCAGGAGTGGCCGCTGCGAGTCAGCCGCATCGCGCACGTACTGGCGCACCTTCAATCCCAATGTAGTGGGAGAGGTGGACTGCAAGTGTTTCGCCAGGGTCACAGCCTCGGGAGAGTACTTTTCATGGCCGAACATGCTCTGCTGCCGAAGCAGATCATCAATACTCTGGGCCCCGTGCGTGCGCACATCTTCCAGCAGGTCCACCGCCTGCTGCACATCCGGACCAATGTCCCACTGGGGCACGCCGTCCACGCGCGAAAGCGGCGCCACCATGCGCTCTAGCTTGGTGCGGACCGTGACTGGCGTCGACTCGATCTGGGCGGGATCGCGGAAGTAGCGCCCAACCAGAAGCTTGGAAATTCTTTGCTTGCCGGCTTCGGTGAGTTCCGTCTGGCCAGCGTAAGCGGCACGCTCTTGCGGACTGATCACTCCATCGTTCGTCAGGCGGTCCAGCACCTGCAGCCCGGACTTGTCATTCAGCACATCAGTCAACTTAGCGTCCGGACCAGCCGCATCGAGCCGCCCGGCGATATCGTCCAGCGTGCCTTGGCTCACCCGCCGCGAATCCGTCACCGCACGCTCCGCCGGCGTGAGCTCCGCTCTGCCGACTTTATTGAAGTCGGTTACCGCGCCCTGCTTGCCGGCGGATCCGTCAAATTCAGAGTCATCAATCTCCCGCACCAGCACCGGCTGTTTCATCCCTTCAATGGTCTGCGGATCCACTCCAAATTGACCTGCCTTCTTAATGAGCAGATTCTTATACGCCGTCGCGCCATCCGGGTTGTAGCGGTACACCCGGTCAAGGATCATCGCGCGCCCGTTGCCGCCGAGAGCGTTACCGCGCGAGTCGATCACAATTGGACCGTTCGTCGCGTCCGGGTTGTCCGTGATGTGGAAGGCAGGATCGAACCGGCCAGGAGCGCTGTTAGAGATAACCTTGCCCTGGTTCACGGCGTTCGCGTAGTCGCGGTCATTGGTGAGCGCGTACTTGGAATTGGGCTGGAAGGTAACGCCGGAGTGAGACGCCTGGATGTCGGCTAGCTCGCGGACCTGGTAGTGTGCCGGATAGCTGCGGTCCTCGCCAGGGACTGGGATGCTGGTTTCTCCGCCGCCCGCAATCGGCGCACTTGTTCCACGCGATTCTTGAAGCGATCGGCCCGCTGCTGCTGTTCCGTTTTGTGCTGAGGCGTCACTGGTTGAACCTTCAGAAATAGTAGCACTGCCGGAAGCGTTGTCAACAGAATTATCCGGCACGCGCACCATGCGCTTCGTCACCGGATCCTGGACCAGGCGGGTCTTAGATCGCAGCTCTGCCAAGCTGCCGGCGACAGGAGCGGGCTCCTCTTCCTGCAGTCCCAGACGCTGCGCTCGCGTCGTATTGTCAAACGCCGGCGGTTCGGAAGTCAGATTCGAAAAATACGACGATGGCGGCGCTTCAATTGCCGTGCGTTGCGGCAGCAGCAGGCCCAGCCGTGATTCTCGTGTGCCAACTCCAGTCGCGGGAGGCGTGAAGTCAACCGATCCGCTCGAATCGGCGGGAGGTGGAGTGATGATAGGACCAGGTCCAAGCAGCCCCTTTGGAGGCGGAGGCTCATACTCGCCTTCCCACACCGTAGGGGCGCTGGGCTCCGTTTTGCTGAAAGCCTGCTGAATCAGGAAATCCGGATTGTTCAACTTCGCCGCATTTTGTCCGGCGCGCAGCTTCACCATGCCGGCAGCGACACGGCCCGGCTCCCTTCCCACAATGCCGCCCGCAATGTCCCCCAGGCCTTGCATGCGTCCAGCAGTCTCATATAGCCCAGCCGGATTCTGGCGCTCTGCTACATTGATGCGCCGGTCAATCACGTCCTGCAGGACCTTCAGCGATCCATACCGCTGCTTGAGCTCTGCGGCTTCTGGGCCGCTCAACTGTCCAAACGCATCGCTCTCGAGCTGCCTCAGTCCGTCCAGCTCGGCATAGAGCGGCGCGAACTTCGGATCACGGCGCAGACCCATCTCATTCACCTTAAATTGCGCCTGCTGGCTGCGGAGCTGGTTATTCAGCTCCTGGATCCGGTCCTCAACTTTGGCCACGGTCATCTGCTGGCCGTCGTAGTCAGCCGCCGCATCCTGGATATCATCCACCGCACTGCCCAGCCGCCGCTTCTGGATATCGGTCATCTTGTCCACCACGGCGTTAATTCTCTGCGCTACAGGGGAAGCATCCAGTGAAACGTTGGCATTCGGATTTAGGTGGTTATTCTCGAACTCGCTCCACACGTCTTTCTTGGCTTGCGTTACGGCCGTCTCCGCATCCTGCAGCGTCATGTTTGCAGGGTCAATGCCAAGTGTGTCCAGCGCCCGCCGTGCGTCCGGCAACGCCCGCTCGACATGATCCCCGAAGTTCTGAATCGAGTTGCGCGGTTTGGTGGCCTTGGTGAACGCCTGAACCGGCGTAAGGCTCTCGGGATCCATGCCGATGACGGTATTGGTGACAGGGTTATGACGCGCTATATCCGCACCACTCTTCACCAGCGCCGTTGTCGTCTGTCCGGCATCCTTCACCGTCTGGATCGCCGTGTCGGTTAGACCAGGCTGCACCGACGACTTCTGGTCGTACATCGCACGCAGGGCTTCTCCCGTATATGCATTGCCGCTGGGAGACTCCCAGAAGCCGCTATTTTCGTTGTAGCGAAAATTCTGACCCCTCCACGTCATGAAGTCAGCAGCCGTCGATTTTGGCCCCGCAAACAGCCGACTAATGAGCGGATTCCCTGCCTGGCGTGAGAGCGTATCGTGAATCGACGACAATTGGGCTTCGGTGTACTGGGTGCCGCTCGGCCCTTCATAGTTCCCCGCCGCATTCTTTGGAAAATTCTGATCGCGCCACGTCTCATAGTCTGGTACCTTCGCGGAGCGCATCCCCATGTACGCGCCCAGGCCGATCCCGGCGACGTTCGTCAGAAATTGCGCTGTCTCCGGATCTGCGCCCATCTTCTGGATGAGTTTGGTCGCGCCCGTCTGTGCCGCCGTGGCAGGTGCGGCCAGGGCCAGAAATTCAGGGTTCGTCGCAGCCAGGGGCAGCGCGACCGATTCTCCCACGCCCTGCATTGTCTGATTGACTCCCCTGCGAATATTGCCGTGACCCACCTGATTCAAACCACCGGCAACGTCTACAGGACCAACCGCCGGTCCGCCGATCATGGCCGCCGCGCCAGGACTTGTTCCGGTCTCGGTGCCCTTGGCGCCCATGGACTTGAGTACTTTCCCCGGAAACGTCAGATCGCTGCCGTGCGTGACATCGGCCCGCAAGTCTTGCAGCCAGCCGGTCAGGCCACCCGGCTGGGGTCGAATCATCGGGGTGTTCGCTGGGCTCTGCGTTGCCGCAGGAGCGTGCTGCGCAAACCAATCGTCGCCCTGCGGGCTGCTGGATGTCCCAGGAGGGGCAGCGACAACGGCAGGCGGTGCGTGCTGGCTAAACCAATCTTGACCTTGATTTTGCTCTTCCATTGTGTTTAACTCGTGTTGCCTTGGTTGCCTACCTTATTTATTACACGCCCGCCCAGGAAGCCCTCTATACGGTGCTTTTCGTTGCCTTTGCCGTCGCCTTCTGGTGGGGCATGATCCGAGTGTCCAAACGGTTAAGGCGAGGCCTGAATAGCGCCACCGGCTGGCACGTTCCCGATCCGATGGAGCGCAGCATGAAAAATCCCATGCGCGAACGGGCAAGCGATCCCGGTTCCAGACGGCTGTAAATCCCGCCTACTGCTGCACAACCTGCGCGCCCTGGTCCTTATAGTGTTGCACCTGGTCTGCCGGCACAGGCTTCACCGTTCCGTCAGGGGCCTTCATCATCACGGTAGCAGCCCCGCTATTCTGCCGAGCAGTCGCCGAGGGCTTTATGTTCAGCCGTTTCTGAATGTCCCCGATCTGATCGGCGTTCGACTGCTTCCGGTTTGCCATATCCGTCTTCAGCACGTTGGCCACGCTAAGAATTTGGTTCAGTGTTGCATTCTGCGGCGACAGCGCCATGATCTCTTCCCGACCTGAATCGCTGAGCTGACCTCGTAGCCCAGGATTGTTGGTTACCTTCGCAATTTCTGTGAGTGCCACTTGTCTCGCGGCATTCACCGCTGGATAGTCCGTATCACCAGCCAAGTTCGCTTGAATGACGCGCCATGGCTTGTTGAACCAGGGCGAACCTTCTTTGTTCAACACCCGCCCGGCCACATTGACGAAGTTATCCAGGTTGCGCCCGGCTGTCTTCTCGAATGCGTCCACCTGGTCCGAACTGGCCTGGAGCGCGTCCAGTGATTTCCGGTTGGCTTCATAGGCCGCGGTCGCGGCTGAGATGCTCTCGCCCCGATGCAATTCTCCGGCCCGATTCATAATCGACTGCAACATTGCCCTCGAACCAGTGCCGTACACGCGCGGCAACTGTCCCGTCTGGAAGTATCGCTCCGCAGCCTGGTCCAGCGCCGCATCATTCATCCCCTTGCCGCCGACGCTGTTCTCCACCATTACCTTCGCCGCAGGGGCCCAACCTGCCTTGGCTTGCTCGTAATCGCTCGCGCCCTTCCCCGGATGCTTTGCCAACCAGTCCTGCATGCTCATCATCTCAGGCGTAGCCGTCTTCTCTTTCTCCGTTCCCAAACTTGCCACCAGCTTGGCCGCCTGCGGTGAATACTGTGCCGGAATACCCAGGTTGGTGACCTGGTCCTCGCTCAGACCCTGTGAGCGCATCAGGAAGGACCGCGCCGCATCCCAGCTCGCCTGGTCCGTGGCCGGCCCCATGATCTGTGCAGCCGTCTGGAATCCAGCTTTCCGCGCTCCAGTGTCCGCGGTTTCCTTCCGCGCCCCAGCCGCCGTCTCCGCCGCTGTTACCTCACGCTGTTTCGCGCTCATCGCGATCGCGTGATCCACCACCGTACGCAGCATCGCCGGATTCTGCTGGATCTGACTCCGCAACTGTTGCACCTGCTGGTCGAACCCGCCGCCCGCCGCATGCGCTAAGAGCGTGTCCGCATCGTTCGGATTGTAGCCACCCGCCTTGATTGCGTTGGCCACATTCCCGATGTAATCGAGCGCCGCCGCCTGATGGTCCCCTGCGGCCTTGCGTAAATCCGCATTCGTCTTCTGGACCTCCTTCATTCCTTTGAGGATCTGCACTCCATACGCACCGCCAGCGCGCATCACATCTTCATCGCTCGGCATGGCGCCGGCGCCAGCCGATCCCGGCTGCGCTCCCTGCGTTGTGGGAGTGCCAGGTGCAGACGGCCCAGCTCCGCCAGCCGGTGCACCGCCAGGGATCCCACCACCGCCAGCGTCCCCAGCCTGCGTCCCATCGCCGCTTGCGGGCGAGCCAGGCCCGGCAGAGCCATTGCCGGAGAGCAGGTCCGAGACGCGCTTGCGCGCCGCCATCTCCAGCAACGTGTTCTGGTTGGCCAAGGATCCGGCCTGCGCCTGCTGCTGCAAGATCTGCCGTTGAATGGGAGCTTGCGCGAGCAGGCTCTTGAGCTGGACCATGCGCGCCATCGCGGCCATAGGGTCTTGCTGCTCCGGAGGCCGGACGCCTAACGCTGGAAGCGGAATCGATGCCATTTAGACTGCCCCTCCTTGCTGCTGGCTCAACAGGCTCAGCAGCGGAATCATCGAACCAAAGTTGCTCAAACTGCTCAGGCCGCCGCCGTAAGCGTTGGCCTGCCCGACGTAGCCGCTGGCCCTGGCCGCGCCGGCGTTATTCAGGTCCTGGCCGATCTGCGCTCCAGACGTCAGTAACGTGTTGCCCACACTGTTGGCCGCACTGGCCCCCGCCGAGTTGAGCTGGCCCGCTGAGACTTGTCCCATGCCGGCAATGGAGGCCAGACGGTTGAATTGGTTGGCTTGCCCTTGCTGGAATTGGTTGTAGGCCTGCTGGTAATCAGTCAAGCTGCGGTTGTAGACGTTTTGGTACTCGCCGCTCGCGTAGTTCTGCGCGTACTGCTGCAGCGCCTTGGCGGATCCGCCGCTCAGCAGACTGCCACGCGCCGCCGCCGAGTTATTGAGCGCCTGTTCGCCCTGGTTCAGGCGGAACTGAAACCCGGGATCGTTCTGCTCGGTTACGTCCGTGGGCGCCTGGAACTGGAACGGCCATTGCTCCATCAGTGATCCCGGCGCTCCCAAAGCAGGATTCACTAAAGAAGATAGCGGGACCATGCTCGATGGAGAGCCTGGTGCAGCAGTCGGCGGCCCCAGGAAACCGGGCGCTGTCGAAGTTGCGCTCTGCGGAGTCGCGCCAGTCGCAGGGCCATTCGTCGCGGTTACCGGGCCCTGGAGTGGATCCATGATCGGGCCGCCTTGCGGCGCATTGGTGAGACCCCCAGGAAATCGGCCACCCGGTGCAACTGCGCTAAAGCTGGATGGATCCACGCCGCTCAACAGTGACGACATCGGCACCATGTTGCCGCCCGGCTGTCCCGACGTGAACGGTTGCGCAAAGGCTCCATCGCCACCAGCAGGACTCGGCACCGTCAACTGCGCGTCCGGAGTGGCAAACGGATTAGGCGCAAGACCTGTCTGGCCGGGCTGGCCCGGTTGAGGCACCAAGAACGTTCCTGGCGTAGGAGTAGAAGCAAAGCTAGAGGGCTCAATGCCCATGAGACTGAGCAGGTTCGCTTCAGCGCTTGAGCCGCCCTGCAGGAACGGCGCTTCGTTCGCCTGCGCCTGGCCAAACTCCTGCTCCTGGAATTGCAGCGCCGCCTGCGCATCTTCATGTTGCAGTTGAGCCGCTTCCTCAGCCGCCTGCGCTTGCGTCGATGCAGCTTTGCCGGCAGCATTCGCGCCCAGCAGGCTGCTGGTAATGCCGCCGGCTGCCGAGAGGCCGCCACCGATAAGAAGTCCCACTCCTGAACTGATTGGCATGATTGTTTCTCCCTACCGGATCATCTTGGTATAGACCCGCTCGATTTCCGTCCAGCCCATTGCTTCAAACAGGCGCCCCTTGTCCCGATGTAGCTTGGTTGCGGTGATCATCTTCGTGATCCCGCGTGCCTTCAGTGTCTGCTCGACTACCTGAAACAGCCTGATCCCGGTCCGGCCTTTGCGATACTCCGGCAGCAGGAAATAGACATCCGTCAGGGCCATGATGTCGCCCTTGTAGTGGAGGTGGGTATCGAGAAGCGAGCAGTGATAGCCGACCAATCTCCCGTCATCCCGCAGGGTGACAATGTGCAGCATATTGGCTTCGTCCAGCTTTCGATAGCGCTCGTAGTCAACGTCCAGCTTGATCTTGTCCTTATTGAGCGCGATCTCTTCCCAGTGCAAGGCGAAGAGCGGGTCCATCTCTGCGCGCTTAATATCGGACCAGCGCTCGAGCTGGTAGGTAAGGCTCATTCGATCCATACTCCGGGGATGATTTCGCAGCCTTGGCCGTAGCCAGCGATTCGGTTTTTGAGCCAGGCCCAAAAGCGGGCTGATCTGATTCGTCTGTTGCGTAGGAAAGTGTTCATTGGATTTTCTGCACAATAAAAAATATGCCGTCGAAGGTGTCTGTGTTTGGTATGTTCACGGTCACGGTGATCGTGATGCTGGAAGTGGCTGTCTGATTAGAAGGGGAACCGGAATTACCTTGAAACGCGCCTGCGTCAGAGAAAGCTGGATAGCCCACAAAATTCTGCGTAGTCGTACTCAGGCCCTGCACCACTTCTTCATACCAGGCACTGACAGTGTCGGGAACGGTATGGGTCCAGCTTAAAAAGCCGCTGCCAAAATTCAGCTTTACAACCCATGCAGCCGTTCCCGTATCGTGTCTTATTCTCCATTTGATGTCCAACATCTGCCCTGCCAGCAGGGTATTGGCGGGGAGTGTATAGGTATAGAGAACCTGATCTGCACTGTTGCCAGTCGTGTTGGGTGGCGACGTGACTCCCTGTGAATTCAGGAGGGTGACACTGTTAGCGCTGTTCGCTCCGGTCAGATTTGCGCTTGTGATTTGATTGCTGTTGAAGTTGTACGTCTGCCCTGCCGGTGCGGTGCCCCCATTGACGTCTGCCAGCGTTGGCTGCGCTTGCGCCGGAACTCCCGAAGTCGAAATGCTGGTCAAGAAGTTGTGGGTTGCCGCTGCAATCGATTCCACGCCGCCCAGCGTCGAAGAAGATGGATTCGGTAGCTGCGCTCCGGTTGCCGTGCCTGAGATGTCAGTGAAGGCCGGCTGCGCACAGGTAGGCGCAGCATCCGCATTGTCGCCCGTCTGAAAGTTGTGGGTTGCGCAGCTCCCCGTTCCTCCCGCCGCACCAGTGGAGGCCGTCATGTCCGTTCCGGACCACTTGAAATATCCGCCAGTAGTGGACGGATGCGCCAGCCGTTGCCATGTTGGCGTTGCACCGATAGCAAACAGGCCATCCCCGCGAACTGGACTCGCCGCCGTGGTATCGGTGTGAAACGCGCTCAGTAGCGCATGTGGATCTTGCGCCGAGGATACCGTTCCAGAAAGGTCGCCGAAGCCAAGCTGCGCCGAGACGAACAGCGAGCCATTTCCCCTCAATACGTTTCCAGCCGCAGCAGCTGAGGACACCAGAAACCCCGTTGTCGCATTCACCGCGCCGGTCACATCCAGCGCAAAGGCGGGGGACGTCTGATTGATGCCCACATTGTTATTGCTGCTGTTAATGGTGAACTGCGCACCCGTGGGCGAGCTGGAATTGTGGATGACAAACTTCCCGCCATTGATCCCGTTGCCGTTGTCTGTAGACCCAAACCACCAATTCACGCCGCCAGCGGCAGAGTTGCTGATCACCATCTGGTTCGCGCCAGCAGAAGTACTTGTCGCCACATTGAACAGGCCCAGCGGGTTATTCGTTCCCACGCCCACGTTCTTGGACGCGTTGATCGAAAACGCAGGCGATACCGCCGAGTTCACGCTATTGATGATGAACAGACCGCCACCCCCGGCATTGCCGGTGTCGGTTGACCCCAGGTACCATTCAGACCCGCCGCTGGCCGCGTTCTTAATGCCGATCTGCGGCGCGCCGGCGCTGGTCGTGCTTTGCACGACGAGATTCACATCCGGCGAGCTGGTTCCAAGTCCCATCGTTCCCCGGTCCACCAGGACGGTGTTGCTGCCTGAATCGGTGAGCGAGATCCCGCTGAAGCTTCCCGCGAGGCGCGTATTGGTAACGCCGGAATTGATTTGCAGGTCAGAGGCCGGCGTGGTGCTGCCTTCAATCACCCGGAAGTTGTCCACCTGGACGTCATCCGCGCCATTGGCGATCAACAGATGGCGCGCGTCTGAAGTAGGGACACCGTTCGAGTTGTCCGTGTCGATGTGGACGTGCGAACTGCCGTCCACCACGAACGCATGCCCGATCAGGGACACGGTAGGCGGCGCAGAGCCAGGCTGTGTGAAGGTGCCGAGGCTCACAGCGGTGGTGCTGCTCGAAGAGACGGTGATTGCCTTCTCGAATCCTTCCGATCCGGAGGCCCCATTCGTCGGCGTAATGTACACGTTCGCCACCGTCACCAGTGGCGCATCCGTGGGCGCGATCGGCAGCGTGAAATTGATCGTCTGGTTTCCGCTCGTGAGCGTGACCAGGCTCGATTCCGGGCTGGCCGTCGATTCGAGCGAAAGCGCCGAGGAGTTGAACTGCCTCTGCCAGGTGTACTTCAGAAAGTAGGTTCCCACGGGAAGCGTCCCGCCGGCAGCGACGGATGCGCTGGGGAAACTGGACGGCGCGGAAGGAGCGCGATGCACTTGCGCTTCGGCGTCCGAGTCGCGCACGCTCACATCGTGCGCATTTTGAATCCAGTAGGAGATGCCGTTCGATTCGGATGCGGAACCGGAAATATCCACATCCGCCCCGCTGTCGATCCAGATCCCAGGCCCCACATTGGTAATCGAGTATGCCTGCTGCAGGGTCACCGCGACCGGATCGTGCAGATGAATACCCGGCGCGGCATTGAGAATGGTCTTCACGTTCCGGAAAGAACACAGGATGCAGGTATCGACAAAAATCGCATCCGAGCACGCGTGCCGGACCTCGACATCCTCAATGCGCAAATCCTCGGTGTTCGATTGGTTCACCAGGTGGAAGGTGATGTTGCCGCCAAAGATGGCGTTAATCCCTGGACCCCGGAAGGTCATGCCCTTCAGGAGGAAATGGTTTACATCATTGAAGACAATTGTGCGCGACTGGAAAAGCGGATTCTGGGGAATGATCACCGTGCTCTGCCGTCCATCGCCGATCAGCGCTTTCATAGTGGGCTGATAGGCAAGCGGAGCGTTCGTGTTATCGATCACATAGACGCCATGCGGCATGTACACGATGGGCGCCGTGGGTGTGGTGTCATTGATGGCGGCCTGGATGAACGTCGTATCATCCTGCGCCGGATTCCACCAGTAGGCCTCAGCCACGAAACTCAGAGTGTTGGCCGCCGGAGAAGAGAGCGTGACCTGGGTTGGACTGATAAAGCTCGCAATCGAGCTCCAGGTATCGCACACATTCGAAGCGCAACCGCCCGAGATCAGGATGTTCTTGCCGACGTCTGTAGGGCTGAATGTGTCCCAGGAAGTACTGTTCAGCGTGAAGGTCGCCGATCCGGCCGTCAGGGTTCCGGAGTAGGACTGCTTCCCCGTTCCGGTCAGGCTGTTGCCGTAATTGCGTACATCCCGCACGGGCTTATTCTTCAGCTGCCGTTCCCAGTCGATCTGCTGCGCGCCGGCAGAACGAGCGAATAGCGCGAGAATGGCCAAGACGGTTAGAGCGAAGCCAAACCAGAATTCCTTCCAGAATCGCGCCATCATCAGTGTCTGTAAATCGCCTCGTGCGTGTCGCCCGGCTGCGGAATGTAGGCCGCCGCGTAGGTGATGCGGTTGCCGGCCAGCGTGAAGCCAATGCCCTGCGTCAGCTTCTGGCCGTTTTTGTAGAGTTGCAAGCTGCTGGCTGGATTGGGAGAGTTCGCCAGCGTAAACACGGCGTTGACGCCGTTGATGGTCCCTTGCGGGATCTCGGCATCGGCGAAGTTCGCGGTGCCCGTGCTGCCGCCCGTGGTGCCCTGCGTCTGCAGCCATTTCTGCCACGCAAGGTTGATGTTGCCTGCGCCGTCAAAAAAAGGAGTTCGCAGAAGACCGGGCGGAAATTTAGAACCAGGGGCCATAAGGACTCAAAAGGAGCAAGCTACGTTCCAGACGTCTGGACTGGAAGCGAGGCCGCGCTTAACCGCCCTTCCGGAGCTGGCTCACTAGCCGCTCTTGCGGCGCAAAGCCCGGCGTGGCCTGCAGGTAAGCGTCCACGATGCGCCACGGGATCGCGTCGCTGGCGCTCACTTCGTAAATGCGGTCCCTGGACCGTCCCAGCCGGCGCGCAATCGTCCGCGTCCTGAAATTTCCAGCTTGGCCGCAGTTCATCACCCGCTCGTTACTCCAGGTCTTCCCGCCGTCGTCGCTCCATCGCAGCATGATCTGCGGATCGCGTGGATAAACGGTCGGCGGCTTCGCCTGCACGACGCCTCCATTAACCATCAGGCCAGTCAGCAATTGCGTCCCGCTACTGGCCATCGGATAAGAGCCCGCGTACGTCGCGGAGAACGCGACAGCCGTCACGCCAAGAACCCCGGTGATACTGATGGAAAGTTGCCAAGATTCATTGGCCGTAGTTCCGTCATTGAGCAGAACGACTTGCGCAGCGGCCCCGCCGTGTGCCGTTTGAATGGCCCCAAGATCAGTGATGGAGACGTTCCACAACACTCCATTGGGATCCTGTAGCGTGATAGTCGCGGGAAAGATCGCGGCCTGCGTGAAAGGCGGAATGGGTCCCAGCCCAGGCTCCAGGTCAATCTGCATCTCGTGATGGAAGGTCCACTGCTGCTCAGAGCTGATATGCGGCGCCCGGCGGATCCGGCGGATCGCGTTGCCAAAGTCATCGGCAAAACTCCAGCCGCTCCCGTTTTGTGTTGGAATCGACATCTGGTAAATGTTGCCGCTGGCCCAGTCCCCCACCAGGTGTTTGCCGAACGCGTAAACGTGACAGCGGCTGCGATGCGCCGTAAAGGCTGCATTCTTTGCATCCCAGAAGGCCCGTTCGTGCCACATTTGCGTGGCCACGTCGTAGACCCAGGTTTTATTGGCCGAGGGAAAGTACAGCACCCAGAAGGAATGCCCTTGGTCCTGGTACGTGTAACCGATGGCGTCCGCAATCGTTGGATACGCAGCCCAGGCCGTCTCTGTCGCATGGTTGCTCACCCGCACCGGGCTGTAACCCTGTGCCCGCCATGCCATCCCCCCCCCGCGATCATCCGCGCCCAACCAGAACACACTATTGTCCAGCCGCACCGCGCTGGCCGGCGCGATAATGCCCTGTTCGATGTATCCTCCGGGAACCACGTCAAAAGGAAAATCTGCGTTACCGGAGTCGTAATAGGCCACGCTTTTCGTCGCGCCCCACAGCCAGATCTCCCGATGATCCACCAGCATCGCGATCACGACATCCGGAAAGACGCTTACGGTGCCGAAATTGGTCAGGTCCCAAGCCGCCGCATTGTCCGGGCTCGAGACATAAAATGTCTGGGACGCTGCCTGCAGCGCGATAAAGAATCCATCACTAAAGCCGACCTGTGAAATTGGAATACCGACAAGCGCCCCGATGATGGTCAAGGTGTTGGCCTGCATGTCGAACAGATAGGGTATCAACCCGCTGGCAATGACCACCTGCGTAGCGGAGGCGGTGAACGCTACGGGCAAGAGGTCGTTCGTGACACTGCCCCACACCGTAATTGCTCCCTGCGGGTTGATCTCAAATAGAGTCCCATCGCCAACCGCAAAAACTCGCAGCCCCACGATAGAGTCGATCGCAAGGATTCCGCGCACCTGCTTGACCGCATGGCCGCCCACAACCAGAGTCGCAAACACCGCCAGCCCCGGCGTGGGATACAAGGCCATCGCGCTCTTGCCCTGTCCGCTCTCGATCTGCTCCACGTACCAATTGAGCGTCTTCTGTGCATCGGCGTTCAGGGATTGCGACTGGTAGGACGGGCCAACAAAGGCGAAGCGTGCCATAGGTTACCGGCTCACCGGTCCATCTGTAATCCAGTTGTAGTGGCCGCCGCGCTGGTTCACCAGGGCCGTATCGCAGCGGAGATCGAGCAGAGGAATGTTCAGCGCCTTGATGACTGCCTTGCTGGACACGGCCTGCGCCGCGACCACCGGAGGCACATCCGAGCGGCCAAACTCCGGAGCCAGATCCACCGCCAGGTTGTAGCGCAGCGCCTTCATATACCCAGGCGGAAACGTCTCATCCGTGACCAGGTCCGGAAACTGCGTCAGGGCCGTCCACGTGTACAGCGCAAAATTAACCTGGACGTTCGGAATCGGCCAGAAGTTCAGCGTCATCAGCGGAAAACCAAGATCATTCCAGACTTTCAGCGGCAGCGAGCTGGTAATGTTCTTGACGGGAATTGCCTGCCAGCCCGCGTCCGTCAACAGCTCGAGCGGCAACTCCAGGGGCTGCGCCGCATTGGTCAGGCTGATCACTCCGACGCGGTCCACGCGCGGAGGCCGGGGAAGATTGAAGTCACCGCCCGCGCCCAGCGTATAGGCTTGCTTGAGCACGGCGGGCACGACAACCTGCCGTTGGATAGTGAACAGCGCCAGGCGCTCCGTTCCCCAGGAATCGATCATCTGGTTCAGGATGGTCAATCCGTCATTGGCCTCGGCCGCGGTGGGTACTTCTCCGCTGGCGAGGACGCCAATCAACCGGAGCGCGCTGGCGATGAGATCGTTTGCTGTCATTGTGGCTTAGGCCTTTTGTGGGCTTGCTCGATCTGGCCAATCAGGTCTGGCCGGTTTGTCTTGTCAGGGTCAAGATCCAGCTCGAACAGCGCGAAGGCGTAGGCAGCCAGTCGGCGCTTGGTCCAGTCCGTGAAGTCCGGCAAGCGATTCCCCACTTCCCCCAGTTGCTGCAGGAGAGTGGCTTTGTCTTGGCTGAGGTCCTGCAGTTGCCCTTGCAGCGTCGTTACGTTGAGCTGCAATCTGGTGTTTTCTTGCCCAAGCATCACGAGCCGCTGTTCCAGTTGCCCGACTTTCTCTTCCATCGCATGGTCAGGCCCAACGGGCTGAATTCCCGCCTGCGAAGGAGCAGCCGCCGGCTTGCCCGGAGTATCGCTCCATCCGGCTCCCAGTTCCTTTTCCTGAAAAGGATTCTGCACGAGCACAGGTGCTAGCGTTGCGTGATATTTCCACTTCGGAAAATCCTGATGCTCGTACCGGATTTCCAGATAGGTTCCCTTATCGTAGACATGAGGACCTTTTACGATCTTCATGTGCTCTGCCTGTTGATTCGGCATGAGAGGTGGCGTTGTAGCCATAAAGTGATTTCTCCTTTGTCGCGAAAAGTGTGAACAAACTCGGCAGAAGGTTGAGAGAGAGAACCTGCGCCCACCATGCAGCGGTCATGGAAACCGGGCATCCCCAGCTGCCCGGCGCGCCCCTTGCACCCCTAACTGCATGGCGACATTCGCGGCGATTACCCGCCGCGCGCCCACCAACTCTTCAGGAGAGAATTGGAAACCGCTGTGAAGCAGAAGGCCCGCTTTTCTCTGCCGAAACTCTGGATAGCTGCTTAAATCGGGTAATACGTGTAGTGGATGATTCCACCCGGTGAGTTCGTGGTTGTGGCCGTGGTCGCGGCACATTGGAATGTCACCGTCAACACTACGTCCTGCAAGTCCGTCTGCAGCAGGATGGGCGATGCCGGCGTGAAGGTCACCGTGTAGAAAGCTCCCGCCGTGGTTGTGGCCGTGTTGAACGACCCCACCACGGGAGTAATCGCCATCGTTCCCGAATCGAGCCTTGCCGGCGCGACCGTGGAAGGGGTTTCCGACGCGCCAGAGGCCGGATAGGTCACCTGCCCGAACACAATCGAGCTGTTGAACGTTCCCGAGGCCAGCGTGTTGGCCTGCGTTCCAAGCGCACCGCCCTGTACTCCGTAATAAAACACGAAGTTCGTCAGGTAGACGCCCTTGCCCGGCTGCGTGTTGGACAGCCGCTGCGGAACGTGGACTTTACAGACGTATGTATGGGTGTTCGTACCCGTCGAGGATGTCTGCGCCTGGACAACGGGAGTGGCGGAAGCGCCCGTGGTGGTAAAGCCGTTCGTTCCCGTCGAGTTGCCGGAAACGCTCGAATTGCACTGGGAAAAGGTAAACGGGATCGCGCCGTCTGTGAACTTGTACGGCCACGGGCTTGCCTGCCTTACCCAGATGTTCGTGTTCGAGTCGCACGTGAAGACGTCCCCGCTTGCCGCTGAGACGGTAGGCAAGACAGGTTCAAGCGATGCCGTGCAGGACCCGTTTGGATCGAAGTTTTTGAAGAAGTTGGGCGGCCCCACGTAGACCGTAGCGCCGGACACGTGGCCGCGAGCCTGCGTGCCCCAGATGCCGCGCGCCACGGACACAAGACCAGTGCTTGCGTTCACGCCCAGGACCTGCATGAACTCAGTGTCCACCACCACGATGCTGCCGTTTTGATTGCCCTGCGTGGGTGCGGTGAAGCCGGTGAGCGAAGCGGGCTGGATCTGCGTCTGTAGCACCACGCCGCCCGTCGCAGATGTGCCGCCGTTTACGGCAGCAGAGAGAGTCGTCTGTTGCAGTGTGGACTGTCCCAGCGCAGCCATGCTCGCCAGGACCGCCATCAGAAAAACACCAAAAGTTTTCGTCAGGAACCTCATTTGCGTTGTCTCCTCAAAAGTGAAGGAGGCCATCACTGGCCCCCTTGGAAGTTGTCTCAACCTGTTGTCGCGCGAACGCTTGCGGAGTGCTTAGCTAGCCACGCGGCACGCGAGCTCCGGATACAGCGTCGTCCAGCCGCCCAGAACATCGAGGCGGCAGGGGAAGCGGTCGGTGTTGATGTCATAGGCCTGCACCATGCGCATGCTGATGCCGAGTTGTTTGTCGCTCACGCGGGATGCGTGATGCACCCCGCCGGGAAGAAGCAGATCGGCGCATCCCCAGGCAAAAGCATCTTTGTGGTAAGCCAGCCCCTGCGGGCTGTTCACGGCGCCAGCGCCGCTCACGGTCACAACAGCGTTGTTGGCGGGAGAAGCGGTCGCAGTCTGGAACGGTCCAGCGGTTACGATGCCTTGGCCGCCAGGCCCCGCGATCGGGATGGCCGCCAGGCCGCCGCCGCCAGAGACGACGTTGGCCAGTACCACCCAATTCGCCAGCACGCCCGTGGATTGCCGGTTCTGTGGGTTGACCGCGAACACGCCCGCAAACTGGATCACATCGCCCTGGTTCAGTACTTGGGTGTTGTTGTTCCAGCCGCTCGTGTTGATCACGTTGCCCACTTGGCCGGCGCCGTTCACCACCGGAGCGCCGCCCTGTGCGCCAATGACCTGGACCCTTACGTTCTGGTCCATGACCCAGTCAAAGTCAATGGTCTCGCCCATGATGCCCCGCCGGTATTGCGAAGCGATATCGGACGACGCCTGGAAGAGTCCCTTCAAAGCATCAACGATCACCGCTTGCATGCCGGGCGAGATGGCGAGGCTTCTCTGCCCATCGCGTGGAGTTGCCTGCTCATCCAGCCGCTGTGCTGCTTGCAGATAGGTAAGCAGGGCGTTAGGAATCGTTCCCGGAGTGCCCACCAGGTTAAAGACGTTCAGGTATTGACCGGTGCCGTCAAAATCAATTCCGTTGGCTACGTTCGCCACGGCGGGCTTGATGAAGCGGTCGGCAAAGTCGTCAATACTCAGCGTCAGGTCGGCTGACGTAAAGGCCAGGTCGCAGCCGTACTGTGTATTGAGCGCCAGAGGCACAAAGGTCTCCGTCGCATCTTCAATTTGCAAAGCCTGCCCGCGCCGTCCAATGTAGCGCGGCGGTTTGCGGATGTTGAGCACGGTCCCGATCTTCGCCCCGGTTTTCCCAAAGGAGTCGTCAAAATCCTTGCGGACTCCCCGGAAAAATTTCAGATTGTTCTCGAGCACGCGCAACGCCTCGCGCGTGATCATCGAGATAGTCAGCAGTGTGTTCGCCACGGATTACTCTCCTCGGGATTTACCCGCGACGGGCCCGGTCTTCCTGGTCGCGCAGCCGTTTGTAGTCTCGATACGGCAGCTCATCCATCGGTACCGTCGTTTTGGTGGAAGACCCGCCCACGGGCGTAATCGGCGCCGGGGCTGAGGTCTGGGTTGGCTTCTTGGGAGGTGGCGTGGTGGTGCGTGTTTGGGAACCGTTGCCGGCAGCCGTGCGAGTCTGGGATCCAGTCGAAGTCCGCGTAGCGCTCTTGCCGTTCGCGGTATCTCCGGCGCTGGGTTTTTCAAGTTGCAGAGCAGCTTCGATTTGCCCAATGCGCGTGACCACTCGCATGGGGCTAACTTCCACCAGTTCCGCCAGCTCCTGAATCACCTCCGGATGCTTGCCCAGGTAGTAGGCAATTTCCGGTCCTATGTCGCCAGCTTCGATAATCGCGACCTGCGCGATCATGGGAATCGTTGCCGAACTTCCCACTACGTCGCGGAAGTCCGGATACTTTTCCTCGGCTGCCTTCGCCGCCGTGTCGTACACGCGACGGACCTCCGCGGTCCGCTGCTGTGCAGCCTGGTCCTCTTGAGTCTTGGACTGCTTCGCGGTTTCGTCGTGGAACACTTTCCGCGCAGCCCAGAGATTGTGGTCTCTGATCCAGTCCTCGTAGGCTGTAGCGCTGCCGCGATACTTGGCATCGGCGAGTTGCGGCTCCGGATCCGGCGTGGCCGCAGCGGTCCTCGGCTGCGTACCCTCGCCCGTTCCATCGCCTGCGCCTTTGCCCGTCTTCTCGACCTGCGCCCGGAGTGCATCCATTTCTTCCTGTTGCTCATGGATGCGCCGCGTGAGCGTATCAATCCGCTTCTGGACGCCAGACTTGCGCGGTCTCCCGTCGCCTTCCTGGTCTCCAGCGGCCCTCGGCTGCTCTTCCCGTTCTTCGCCACTCTCTTCTTCGTCACCAGCCGCTTCCGCTTCGGCTGCGCTTTCGGTTTCCTGTGCAGAAACCCCGGATGATGTCTGCTCTCTTGACTCCTGTTCCTGCCCCTGTTCCGCGGCAGCGTCAGAGTCGCCAGCGCGCAGACCGGCTGCGGCTTGCTCGACTGCTTTCTGTGAGTCCGTTGTGGATGCTACGGTGATTTCCGCCATGGATTGTATTTCCTCCAAGAAATTGAAACCGCGACCTTACGGCCGTCGCTTAGCCGTCCTGCAAAACTTGATGAACTGCGCCAGTTTCCAGACGTCTGTGACGTCTAGGGCGCAACCGCTGCTGCAGCGGGTGGCGCTCCCGAGTTGCCGGGGCCGTTACCAGGTCCACCGCCAACCAGCACCGGAGCCGGGGCTGCGCCTTCTTCCCCGTCTTCCTGGTCGATGCCCATAGAGTTATGCAACTGCTCGAGCCGCCCACTGATCGCGCCCAACTGGGCCTGTAACGCAGCCAGCGCGCCTTCGCCCCGAATCTTGGCCTCGACCGTCAGGAGCTGCACTTGTGATTGCATCGCCGCAATGCGTTCCTTGGACTCGAGGTCCAGACGTTTGGACTTGATCAGGTCCGTCGCGGCGCTCAGTTCCTGGACCAGCGCCCCATGCTGCTGCATCATCGCCTGCAGCTGGGATTGCATCTTCGTGAGCTGCGTCTCCGGGTCCTGGTCGCTGTCCTCCAGAAGCTGGGGCGGCAGCATCTTCTTGAGCCGGTCGGCAATTTCCTTCGCGCCCGGCCAATCCATGTTCCGCACCAGCAGATCACCGGCGGCCTGCATCATGTTTGGATACGCCTGGACCAGCGCCATCATCGAAGCCACGGCTTCCTGCCTCTTTGATTGATAGCTGGGACCCGTGGAGACCATCACGTCGTAGCGGCCCACACCCACGTCGTAAATTTTCTTCACGCTCTGCATGAGATCGAGCGCGGCCACCTCTTCCGCGTTCGCGCCCTTTTGCGAGTTGAAGAGGCCCACGTGGTCCACCGTGCCATCCGGACGAATAATCCTCTGGATGCGCGGCGCGTCGTAGATGTGCGGAATCAGATCGATCAGAAGCCGCCCGCTGTGGCGCATCGAGCGCGCCAGGTTGTCCGTGAAATTGAGCGTGCCCAGGTCTGTCTGCTTCTGCCGCGCCAGAATTGCCTTGCCTGACTCATCTGGCCCGCGCTGCCCCAGACTGGCATCGTAGATGCCGGTCGTGGCCTTCATATCGTTGTCTGCCTGTCGCACCATCAGCGACATGGCCTGAATCGGCGGCTCGAATTGTTGCCGCGCCGGCGGAGGAACTAACGCGCCGTCCACCGTCTTTGGCTTGTACGTGAGCACGGCCAGGTTGCGCGTATTCGATTGCCGCCACTCTTCTTCATGTCCTTCAAGCTGGCCTTCAGCTGCAACGTGCGGCGCTTTCGGCGCCAGCGCAATGGTCTCCGTGGCCGCGGAAATCCAGTAGTTATACATCCGCTGCGGATCCTTGTAGTGTCGCAGCAATCCAGCCACGTGGCGCTCGCCGTCCACGTCCACGTCGTCGCCTGTCAGCGGCACAATGGGGATCCACTTCCCGGCCCAGTCGCGCTCCGCGAGAATATCGAGCGCGTTGATCTTGGCCCACTTCACCTGCCGGCGCGAACTTCTGCGCTTCGCCGTCACTGGAGGCGGAGCCTGGGGAGGCGGAGCCAGCTCGCCGGGCTGGGGCTGTCCGGTCATCGCCTGCAATTGCTCCTGGTACGCCTGCAGCTGATCCTCGTGAGCCTTCAGGTGCTGCTCGTACTCGTCTTCCTTCATCACCGAGCCATCCGCCAGCCGGACCAGCTCGATCGGCGTCTCTTCCACGTAGAAGTACTCGGCAATGCGAATGGTGTCCTTGTCCAGGCCGTTCTGTAAGGGCTGGTCGCCAATGCTGATAAAGTCATTGAGCGAGGCAGCCGACGAATCCGGATACTTGGCCTTGTTTTCTTCAGCCGAAACGTCTTCCACGATGAAACCGAACCGGGCATCCGACTTGTCCGGTTCCAGGCAGTTCGGATCCAGAAAGACCTTGAACGGGTTTTTAATCCGTTTGATCTTGATTTCCTGATCAAAGCCAGCATCGTCGATGTACTCGGTCACGATGCGCCAGTACCCAAACCCGCACCGGCCCATGCTGTCAAAGGCTGTGTCGTAGGCGATCTCGGCATCGCTGATCACTTCAATGTGCCGGACCGTGCCCTGCAAGATCTCTGCTGTCTCCGGATCGGAACCATCGCCCGCTGGGTTAATCACCGTGCTGGGGCGCTGCTGCCGTTGCTCATTCGTGACTTGGCGCAGGAACTGTGGTGCGCGATTCATGATCAGGCACGGACGCCCATCCGCCTGTCGCTGCGTCTCGATATCGGCAGGCCACTGGCGGCCAATCGAGAATTGCAGATCGTCCAGAGCCTCTTTGCGCGTCTTCGCCTCGGCTTCCGCGCATTGCTTGAAGCGGTCCTGCGCGAGCTTCAGGAAGGCCTGGACGTTGCGCTTCTTCGTGGTTGCATCATCGTCCTGGCGCTGGTCGGTATGTGTGGCTTCGTTGACGGTGTCGAACATTTACCCCATCCAACTCCCTTGCATCGATCCGGCCGACATATACTTAGGCTTGGGCTGCTGCTCTACAGGCTTTGTCTTCATCCGGTCCCGCCCGCTCATCACGAAATACCGCGTGCACGCCATCAGGTGATACTTGTGATCGTCCACGATGCGCCCGTTCGTGTCGCGCTGGAACGTGCGGAACTCTGTAAACCAGTTTTGGCAGGACTTGAACACCTTGAGCTTGGCCGTGGCCATCAACTGCCAGGTCTCGTAGATGCCGGTCTCTACCGAGTTATTCGCCTTGTCGATATCGAGCCCCTGCGCTCGATACATCTCCAGCAACCGGCGACCATCCGCCTGCTGCCGTCCATCCGCCGCCGGATCAATCACCCCTGGAATCCAGTCACCGCGCGACCGGATGCCCGAAGCGTGGATGATTGGCTCTGCCAACCCCCGGTAATACTCGGCATACAGATAAATCACGCCGTTTTGATTGTCGCGGGCTCCCCAGATCGCCGCAGTCTTGTTCCAGCCCACGTCCATGCCGTACGCGCGCGGCCAATGCACCGGAATATCGAAGTCAAGGACCGCGATGTCCGTCTCGGCAATCGGATAGATGGCACCGGCCCCGAGCTGGGGCGCGCCCCGTGTCCGGGCGTCCCGCTGGTACGCGGGAATTTCCTTCAACAGCTCAGCTTTGGCTTCGTCACTGAGGTGCGGAACGTCATCCCACGTAGCGGTAACGACAAACTTGGACATTAGGAGATGGTTCCAACTCCCACCGACTGGATCGTGACCTGGCCCGCGTTGTTTACGGTCACCATGAAGTCGCGGAATGTGTTCGTCGCGATGGTGGCCGTCCCGTTGATGGTCACGCCTGCGCCCGCGGTCAGGGTCACGGTGTTATTGCCCGTGTTGGTAATCCGCAGCATGTACGTGAAGTTAGCCGGCGGAGTGACAGACAGCGAGGCCTGCAGATCGGCGAAGAGTTGCGCCGCCGTGCGCGTGGTGAGAGCGTTCGCGCCGTTGGCCGTGGTGGTCAGGTTCACCCAGAACCCGCCCGTCATCAACCCCTGCGTCAGTGTGGCGTTCGAAAGCGCCGTGGAGTTGAACTGCGGCCCCAGCGTGGAAAGAATGTCCTGAATGGCGGATGCGTCAAGGGCACCCTGATGACCGAATGACATAAAGCCTCCTTGCAAAAAGTGTGTTTAACTTCGCTTACAGACCGATGATCCCAAGGATGTCGGCTTCGCTCATCATCACCAGGTCGCCATCCTTCACCAAGTCCCCATACGGGACGTTTACGGAGCCAGAGATGACAACGCGGTCCCCTGGCTTCACTTGCGTCTCATGGAACACGCCCTGTTCGTCTTTCTTGCCCGGTCCCACCGCGAGCACCAGGCCTCTGAGTGCTTCGGTGCGGCCTACACTCGGAATCACGATGCCGCCCTGCGTCTGCGCTTCTGGCGGATCGCGACGGACTAGCACGCGATCATGGAGGGGCTGGATGTGGCCCAGGTCCTGCGGCGTGACCTTGCAGCCCTTCTCCTCTTTGTCTGCGCCGAATGTGATTGGCTTCGGCATGTCGTCGATACGCTTGCGCCCGACCGCTGGGAGCGTTCGAAGGCCGCGTTTGCATGTTTCGCACCACGGTGCACCGTTGAATGGCACGTCGCTATGTCTCTCCCAGAATCCGAGCACCAGGCCTCTGAGTGCTTCGGTGCGGCCTACACTCGGAATCACGATGCCGCCCTGCGTCTGCGCTTCTGGCGGATCGCGACGGACTAGCACGCGATCATGGAGGGGCTGGATGTGGCCCAGGTCCTGCGGCGTGACCTTGCAGCCCTTCTCCTCTTTGTCTGCGCCGAATGTGATTGGCTTCGGCATGTCGTCGATACGCTTGCGCCCGACCGCTGGGAGCGTTCGAAGGCCGCGTTTGCATGTTTCGCACCACGGTGCACCGTTGAATGGCACGTCGCTATGTCTCTCCCAGAATCCGAGCACTCTATTGCAGTTTGTGCACCGTAATTCCTCCATGTCGTCTCCCGGCTGAACGGATGACTGACAGTTGCAAGAGAACGCGCTGTCCTGCACGAAACCGCCATTCTCGGCATTTGGCTGCTGGCGGTATTCAGGGCATGTTGGCTTGTGAGTGCTGCGACTGAAACCTTGCGGCATGTCGTCGTACACTCCCACGCGGTCCGGCACAATTCGATTGCTCAAAATCCCATCCTTCTCGGTCGCAATAGACTGCTCAGTGGAACCATCCGCGCCGATCCAGCTTTCAACGGTTTAAAAGCGGGACGAATCGGCTTGATCGGCCCAACCCGCACGGGCTTCATCTTGGGCGCCAGGTTCTGTCTCGATTGAGCCAGGCGCGGCTGCCGCAGATTCAGCGTGCCGGAGGGCCACAACGATTTAGGCGAAGTATTGGCAGGGCTTCCCGTGATGGCCATTACTTGCTCCTCAGCAAGGACCGCAGCGGCACCATCTTTTGCTTGATGCCCGGCCAGTCCCGCTTCACCTTCGCCCGCACCTTCGCCTTTGTGCCCGGTGATCCGTACTCAGACACCCTTGCGAGCGCATTCCTGGCCCTGCCAATGGTGTCATCCGGATATTTGCGCTTACCGGGAAGCGCGAAATCCGAAAGCGGGAGCGACTTGCGCTTGGCTGCGGTTAAGCTCATGACTGCTCTTCGCCGGCGCCTTCCTCTTCCGCTTCCCCGCCGCCCGGTTCCGCCTCGTTGTCGCCCTTCAGGTGTGCGACCATCTCGGCTTCCTTGACGCCGTGCGCGTCCATGACGTGCTTCACCATCTCCGGGCCATTGGAAAAGGAATACGTCACCGGCCGGCGAAAGCTCTTGTAGTCAAGAGAGTTGTCGAAGTGGTGTTCTACCGTGTGCCCGCCGTTTTCACTGTTGCGGATTTCGGTATGGTCCAGTTTCTTCTTGCGCGACCCACCGCCGCCGCGCTCCGCTTTTGCCTCTTTGTACGCCATGCGCCCTCCAGAAATTAGGTTTCAGACATCTGTATTCCCAAAAAGTCCTTGATCAACTCCGTCATGCCCTGCAACGGCGTGAAGGTGAGCAGGATCAGGCCGTTCGTGGTCATCGTCCGCATCAGGCATTCCACATAAATCGGCTTCGGGCACTCCTCATCCAGCCAGATCACATGTTTCTCTGATCCCTGGAAACTCTCCCGGCCCTGCTCATAGCTCTTGAACGTCAGGACACTTTCGCCGCCGCTCGCGTGCTCCACGTAGACCGTTTCCACCGCCTCGGGAACGCCTGGCTTGGACACGGACCGCAGAATCGAATCACCCGGCAGCATCCCGGTGCCATGATGGCCAGGCTTGCCCAGCAGCTTCGGCTGCAGAATTTCCTTGTGGACCGTCTTGCTCGTGTCGCCTGCCGCCCAGGCATCCACCGGATGCGTGAAGCGCCGCCCGTTCCACCAGGCCGGGTAGCGCCCCGTGAGGTGCAGCGTAAGCTCATATGCGCCCACGCCTTCTGTCTTGCCCACGCGATTGGCCGCCAGAAAGCAGCGCTCACGGTGCGTGACGCCCGCTGCGAAGAATTCCAGGTGCCGAGGATAGAGTTCCCGCCGCAGCGGCCCATGGTCCGGATAGAAGCTATCAATCCGGTTCTCAAGAGCCAGCCGCTCCATCTCCTCCAGCAGCTGCAGCGCCTCCTCCAACTCCTCCGGCTTCAGCAGCGCGAGATCGCGCTCGCTGAAGGAGTTCCACAAATCGATTCCTTGCGTCGGCGACATTCTTGACCACCAAGGGCGCTTTCGCATCGCCCGAAATCTTCAACTGCTGCGCCGGCTTGCCCTCCACGCGATCCGCCATCACAGCAAACGCCTTCGCTTCGCCACTGGCAAACAGCTCGCGCACCATCTTTTTGGCCAGCTCCGGATTCTCCACCAGGACTTCCAGAATCGCGTCCGTGAACGGCTTCAGCTTGCCGGACCGTCCATGCGGGTTCTTGACCTCGCCCGGCTTGATCTGAGTCGCCCGGCCCACCGCCGGATCGATGCCCTGGCCGAAGAACTTCTTCCCGCCGCCGTTGCCAGTTTTCCGCCCTTTCGATGGCGCAGCCGGACGGCCCTTATCCTTGCCCTTCCCCTTCCCTGCCGCCCACCGCTCCCTGCCCTTCCCCTTTTTGCCGGATGCCATCTACTTGCTCTCTGGAAACGGCAGAGTCTCCGGAAATGGCAGCTTCAGCGACTCGGTCACCGCCTTGGCGATGCCGACGATGTCGCGCTTCCATAGGCCGTACAGCCGGATCTCCTCGGCAAACCCCTCGAAGTCATGCGGCAGGCTCACAGGCACTTCGTCTTCCATGCCAGCGTGCTTGAGTTCGTGAAACACCAGGGCTTCCATCTGCCAGTAATCCAGGGCGGAGTCGCGGCAGTTGTCCGCGCCAAACCAGATCACGAAATCCATGGCGGAAAAGTAACGCAGCAGCCCGGAAGGCCGTTGACATGTCCCCAGGATTACCTTGCCCTTTCGTGAGCCGCCCGAGGCCTTCCACAAGTACGCAATGTTGGCGTCCACCAGAGGGGCAAGAGACGCGCGCGACTCAATGAGAGCCTTCGCGATCTTCTCGCAGCCCGAAGCCTGGATCCAGTCGCCCTGGACCTCGAAATCGTGCTTGCTGGGAACGGGAAACTTTGCGTCCGGATCGCCACCCAGAATTAACCGCTTCATCGTGTTTCACTCTCTCCTGACGTCTGGAAAAGTAAACGGAGGAAGCTGTGGCTTCCCCCGTCCAGGTTATTTGTGCGTCGTAACGGCGGCCGCTGGCTTCCGTGCGCAGTGCTTCTTGCCGATGGTAGCCACCTTCATCACGACGCAGCCCGCTGGTTTGAGCACGTGCGTGTAGGTTTTCTCCCCAGCGTAGAGCGCACCCGCCAGCGCCGCAGCAGCCAGAATCGCGCCAGCCGGAGGCACTACTTGCCCCCTGTCATCGGGACCGGAACGCCCAGGACGTGCATCTTAGGCACGTTCACCTTGGCTTTCCCGAAGTCCTTGGAAATTTTCTGGTTATATTCCTTGGCGATTTGCCGCGCTGATTTGCCAGACGGTTTCTGCACAGGCGCGGGCTCTGTATGCTTGCCGCTCGTCTGCACAGCCAGGAAGTCCACGCCCGGCATGCCCACCCCGAAGAAGAGTTGAGCGGTGACCGGAGCCGGCGCGGAGTTTCTAATCAACAGGCCCACGTCCAGCAGAATCAGCTTCACTGAGGCAATCGCGGCAGCCACCGCAGCCGTGACCTTCGGATCGGCCACGCCCACCGCCGTCAGGATCGCGCTCAGATTCGTCTGAGCATCACTCAGCGACGCATTGATCTGGCCAAGCGCAGTCGCGGGCGCCGCTCCCAGGTTGGCCTTGTACTGGCCCACCAGGGACTCGATCAGCTTCAAATCCGCGCTCACCTTGCCCGCGTATTCCGTGACCTGTTGGACGTAGGCCGCATTGCCAGGAGAAACGATGTTGACTACGCTGATGGCGATATCCGTCGCCACCGGCAAGTCAGCCAGGACTGTATCGATCAGCGACCCAGAGCATCCGACTTGGGGAACGCAAAGGCCGAAGATCAGCAGGAAGGACAGCAGAACAGAACCGAACGATTTCATTTCTTCTCCTCCATTCGTTGCTTCAGTTGGTCCACAATCGACTGCACATAATCGCCCGCCGAATCGACTACTTCCGGCGTGCTGAGCTTGATTGTGGTTTGCTTCTTGTTTTTGGTCACCCCGTAGTAACGGTCCAGCGTGATGACCAGCGAGACATCCAGTGGCTCGCTCACACTTTGCCTGCGTCCGGATCCACGGGGCCAGCCGGCAACTTAGTCGATGGCGCAGCATTCCAGGCCGTTTTAAAGTTCGCGGCGATAGCATGAAGGCTGCTGTACATCCAGCGATAGCCCTTGCCGTCTTTGCTGTCCGGTTCCGGCATGCCGCTGACCAGGCCGCTGAAGATGACCCAGCCGAAGAAAATCCAAAACCAGGGATCGTGTGGCATATCAGTCCGCCCCCGCTCGACGCGCTCGGCTCAGCTCCTCGATCGGCGAGGGCTGAAATCCCTCTGGATAAATCACATGCCCGTTCACGTGACGGTGTGGCGGAAAATCCTTCAATACATCGAGGACCCTGTTTGCGGCAGATATCACCTTCCAGGCCGCGATGATCAGCGTCAACAGCTCGCTACCGTGCCACAGGTATTCGCTCATTCTCTTCCCCTCGAAATTCAAAAGGCCGGAGGTTAATCCGGCCCGATGGCTCTGGCGATTTCTCCGCGACCCTCCATTCCTCACCGCGTCGCGTTAACGGTGAAACTCAACCCCGATTCGGGCTGCTCTGCACATTGACCGGTGCGCCAGGCGGCAGCGCGTTCACGCGCCGATGGATGCCAGGCCGCGCCAGCTTGACGCCCTTGCGCGCGGCTTCCTTTTGCGCTGGACAGTTGCCCTTATGGCTCGCACTGAGCGGATGCCCGCAATCGCTGCAGAAGCGCATCGGTTACCACCGGCTCGATCCGCTCGCGTTCTCTACGCCCAGCGGTCCCACCCGCACGGCCTTGGTGTCCCCCACGAACGGCCACATCCGAATCTTCTGCTGCGCCCGCTCGATAAAGTCTTCCGTGGGCTGGCCCTGCCTCTCCAGCAGGTCCTTGGCTAAGGCGCTCAAACGCCCTGTCCTGGACCGTCCCATCGTGCCCGCGTTCGCTTCTACCTCGGTCCGCTTGATCGTGGCCGAAGAAGGTTTCAGCTTGCCGCCCTTCACCCGCCGGGCATAGGTTCCATAGGACGCGAAATGGTGGGAGATCAATTCAATCTCCCCGGTCAGTAGCATGTCTGCGCGCTCGACCATGGAGAGATGCGCGTGAAGGCCCAGAGAACAATCCGGACGGATGTTGCGTCGAACCAGAGCCTCGTACTCGTCGCGGCTCAATAAACAGGTTTTGCGGGGATTTTGGTTGCGGCTCATTTTGGGAATGCGCTGCCTATACGATTGAGGAGCGCCCAGTTATCGTCCGTGCGTCTGACGTGTTGCAATTGTCTTCCCTTCCCCTTGATTCGTGCGACCCTGCCTGTTTTGGCGAGGGCCGCACATTTTGCCCAGGTATAAGGAGAAGGTTGGATAGGATTATGGGGATTAAGGCCCTATACACTCAAGTTGCATTTTCGCAACCACTATAGATTGCGGCTACCTTCCGATAGTTTACAAACCAAACAAAACAAAGGTAATATAGTTGTTGACAAACCCAACTAACGGAGATACACTCCTAATCAAGCCGTTACCAACGGCAGGAGAATACAAAGTGAGAAACTTCAACAGCTTTTCCCGCAGCAGCAACCAACCCTTAACCCTCGACCAAATCGGCCAGCTCGCCCCGTCCGCTATCGCTATCACAGCGCACAGCAGCCGCTCAGACCGCTATGCCTACATCCCAACCCTGCAGATCATCCAAGGCATGGAGAAAGCAGGATTCCTGCCATTCTCCGCGAAGCAGTCCCGCACCCGCCTGGAAGATCGCCGCGACTTCACCAAGCACATGATTCGCTTCCGCCATGTCTCGCAGGAAGTACAGGTCGGCGGCTCTTTTCCCGAAGTCGTACTGATCAACTCTCACGATGGCACCAGCGCCTACAAACTGATGGCTGGAATCTTCCGCCTGGTGTGCAGTAATGGCCTGGTCGTCGCCAGCTCCATGCAGGACAGCATCACCGTCCGCCACCAGGGCAACATCATCCAGGCCGTGGTCGAAGGCAGCACCCGCATTATCGAGGCCGCGCCCAAGATGCTGGACGCCGTAAACAACTGGACGGGCCTGATGTTGACGGCAGGCGAGCAGCAGGTATTTGCCGAGGCCGCTCACTCCATCCGCTTCGGCGACGAAGAAGGAAAGACCGACACACCCATCAAGCCTGCCCAGTTACTTCAGGCTCGCCGCACCTCTGACACCCGCAACGACCTGTACACCACCCTGAACCGCATACAGGAAAATGTCATCCGTGGCGGAGTTCGCGCCTTGGGGCACGATGCCGCTGGCCACCTTCGCCGCACTACCACCCGCGAAGTCAAGGGCATTGACCAGGACGTGAAACTGAATCGGGCTCTCTGGACGCTGGCCGAGAAGATGGCCCAAATCAAGAACGAAGCCTAATCGCAGAGCACGGCCCGCAAGGGCCGTAATGCGGCAGGCCGGTTGCAAGCCCGGCCAGAGAAGGCAGGAGGTTTTATGACGTGCTTACGATCCAGGGATGCAGGGCAAACATGCAAGCAACTGGAAGAGCAGGGACTGAGTCCGGACGAATTGTGCGCAAATTGCGCCAACGACTTCCGCGCCGACCTTGGACAGGCCGCCCTTGATGCATTCGCAGAAGCTTCGGGGACCAAGGATGACATGGGCTATACCGATGAAGTGCCGACGATCCTGACCGATTTACTGGCGGACCTCATGCACTATTGCCGTCGCGAAGGCCTGGAATTTGCGGCGATTATGCAGCAAGCCCAGGCGTACCACGCCGACGAAGTGGCGGCATGATTTCGCATGGATTTAAACTGTTAATTCCGCCGCGCCCCAGTATTCCCGGGCAAGCGGGACGTCTCGGGTGGTACCGGGCAGGCCGGGCGTAAGACGGCCACAAACTCGCCATGAACAAACGTGAACGGGTGAAACGCGCAAGGACCGCAGGCCGGCAGACGAGTGCAGCCAAGACCAAGGCCGCCCGTGAGAACGGCAAGCGAGGAGGACGCCCAGGCAATCCCGAGACTGCCCGGATCATGGCAGAACGGGGCTGCACGCGGCAGATGGCGTCTATGGTTTTGCGTGGACTGCGGAAATAACTGGCAGGTCGAATTGCTGTGGCAGCACCTGGACCGTGCGCCGTCCCTTCCCCGGTCGGCGGATCATTCCTTCTGACTCCATCTTTTGCAGGTACTTGTTCACCGCCTGGCGCGAGATGCCCAGCTGCTCCGCGATCTCCGCCTCGGAAGGCGAATTGCCGTCATTGCGGCCTTTGTATTCGCGAATGGCCTGGAGAATCTCAGAGCGCCGATCCATCGCCCCTCCTCACGATCTTGCCAAACTTCATCCACTCCGGAGGCCGGCAGCCGCCCTCGACCCAGTCCCTTCCCTGCTCGACGAACCACGCGGCCAGTAGCAGTAAGCCGATTAGTGCGCTCAGCAGCAGGACCGCAATCGCCTGCAGCGCCTGGCCGCTCGTGTTCCATGCCTTTTCAAAATCGCCCTGCAGACGCTTCATGCCATGCCTCCAAACAGTGCGATTTGCTCGCCCTCAATTTTCCCGACGTCTGGAACGGGCAGCTCTTCCAGTTCCACGGCCACCGGGCGGCCGCCGTGCCCGTCATACACCCACTGGCAAAAGGCGATGATGCGCGCCGCGCTCGCATTCCGTACGCCGTCCCATTGCCCGAGGTAGCTTGGCCCGTCGCCCCGCTTGGCCGTGTGAAAACTCACTTGGCCTTGCGGGAGGTCCACATAGAGCACCCAGGAGTAGCCAGGTGTCTTTTCGTCCCAGCCCCAGCCCCATGGGATATACGATGTGCCCGAGGCCAGGCACAAGGCTCCCAGGCTCTTGTCCAGCTCGCGCAGTGCCCAGTTCTTTTTGTCGTAGGCCATCTGCCGATAGGAACCCTGCCCCCGGATCCCGCCGCGGTATTGCTTCGCCCGTTCGGAACACTTGCCAGCGCGGAAGAGATGTTCCGCGACCACGCCCAGCATCCCTTTCTGGCGCAGGGCTTCGTAGAAGGCGGCTGTGGCCTCGCCGTTCGAACCCTGGTAGATAGATTCGGCGTTCATGATGGCTTATTCCCCCATCCCTTCAAACGTGACAATATGATCCCGCCGCAGTTTGCCGCGCTTCTGCCCACTCCTCTTGCGCTGTACCGTGACGTTCCGAATCAGGATGGTTCCGGGCAAGCATCGCGTTTGAACACTCAGCCCTAGGCGACGGGAATAGGTTTTGATCGTCTTCCGTTTGACCTCGGTGGAGACGTCTGTAAACCTGATTTTGACAATCTCCTCTTCGCCGCTCTTGAGGTAATTGAGGGCCTGCCATATGTCCAAGTGCTTGGCGGCTTCCGCTTTCTGCCACTCTTGAAGCGTTGCGCTTTCGAATAAACGTTGCGGCTGGTTCGGGATCATCGCGGAACTCCCTTCAGCCGCCACTTCAGGTAGTGGATGATGGCACCCACGTCCTTCAGGCTGCCGCGCTGGGCCAGAGTCACCGCAATGTCAAATTCCTCTTCAATCCTGCGCCACACGTACGACTCGCTGCCTGGATCCGCCCCCAGTTGCGACAAGGATTGATCGGAGTAAATCTCATCCACTCCTATCGCCAGTGCCTCGGCAATGATTTCGCGCATTTTCAGATCGAGATTGACAACTACTGGCTGTTCAGGCACGCCGCCTCCAGTCCTTCGCGCCCCGGACCTCCACGATCCGGCACATACCCTCCAAACGCGAATGCACCCGTTCCCCTACCCGCTCCCGGAGACTCTCGACGCGCATCGCCCGCTGGGCTGCGCTCTGCGGCATCGCCGCCGTGTCCCAGGGCAGATTGGTGGTCACAATGGTGGACCGCCGATGGCTGTAGCGCTGGTCGATCACGTAATACAGCATCGAGCGGTTCCAGTCCGTCAGTTTTTCCGGCCCGATGTCGTCGATCACCAGCACATCCGCTTCACAGATGTCGCTCACCAGGTCATAGGCAGTTGCCGCATTTCCGTCGTCGTCTTCGATCTGTCCGCTCACGCTCGTAAACGTTCCCTGCAATTGCTGCAGCAACGCCGAATAGGAGCGAAACAGCGCCCGCGCGCCCTTGTGTTCAATCAGCATCCGCAACAGCGCCGCCGCCAGGTGCGTCTTGCCGCCGCCCGTGGGCCCCCAGAACAGCAGCCCAGGCCTTTCGAGCTTCGGCCACTCCTGTACATATCGCCCCGCCGACATGCGCGCCATCTCCAGGGATCCATTGCCGGCGCAGAGATAATTCTCGAGCGTAGTGCCCCGAAACTCTTCCGGAAGTCCAGCCATCCGCAACAGAGATTTGGCGCGGCGCGCCTTCCAGCACTCGCATCGCGCCGCGACCCGCTTGCCGTTCTCGAGGCGCATCACAAATCCACTCGGATCATCCCGGCAGACCGCGCACTCGTAAACCACTGCGTCCGCGGGCTCCGCTGCAGCCAGCTCTCTCTGCGCCTCGGCCAGCTCGGCCTTCATCTGCTCTTTCAACAGTTCCCCGGCCTGCCTCATGCCCGCCGGCAGCGCAGCTCTGCGCGTGACCGGGCTCAGAGCATTGCCGTCTTCCGCAACTCCATGCTCACGCCGGCGCTGTCTCAGCAGCTCTTGCATCTGCTGGACCTGCTCGGCTGTGAGTGCTTGGGTCATTTCGTGGCACCCAATTCGAGTTGCTGTTCTACCTTGTCCCCGCTCCCCAGGATGAGCTGCTGTCCGATCAGGTCCACATTCGGGTCGTCAGGGGTCTCATGCTTCAGGATCCGGATGAGCGCGCTCTTTGGTGTGCCCGATCGCTCCGCCGCAATCGCCGCCAGATGAGCCCAGACCCTGCCAGGCATCTCCACCGCTTCCGGGTTGCGGCGCTGCCAGTCCTTCTCCTCGAGCTCCATCTTGGACCGCCACCGGCTGTAGTGGATTCCATCGGAGGTGGTAAGTTCTTTGCGCTTCGCGCGAGAGTGTCCGTTTTTTCTCTCTCCCGCTTCTTCTTGTACTTCCTCTAAGCTCCTGGTACTTCTTACTTCCTTATATGCACTGTCATTTGGTGACAGTGCCGTGCTTTTGGTGACACTGCCACTGTCACCTTGTGAATCGGCAGTCTCACTTGGTGACGTTCCAGTGTCACGAACTGACGCCGGGTCACTTTTCGTGCCACTGTCATCTGGTGACACTCCAGCGTCACTTGGTGATGGTGAGTCCTCGGCGGATGCCGGGTCGTCTTGAGGCTGGAGGACCAGGCGATAGAACAGACGGGGAGGCCGATGGTCCGTTTTCGTGACCTTCAGCCAGCCCCGGTCTTCCAATTCCGCCTGTCCGTTCTTAATGCCGTTGCGGCTCAAACCGCAGCCTGAGTCCTTCCGTCTGCCGGTCTTCTCGTTGACAATGCCGTGCAGCAGCTCGTCATAGGTCAGCTCCGGAAAAGCTTCCCCGAACCGGGTATGCTTGAGGATGTAGGCCAACAGCTTGAGCCCTGCCTCTTTCAGCCCCTTCTCAGCGTCAAAGGCCTCCAGCGGCATCGGCACGAACGGGAAATTGATTTTGATTCCCTTGGCCATCAGGCCACGACGGTCACGTTCTCGGCCTTTAGACCCTTCGCCCCGTGGACCAGGTCAAACTGTACCTGCGCCCCTTCGTTGAGCGTCCGATAGCCGTCCATCCGGATATCGCTGTGGTGGACGAAGACGTCCCCGCGCTCCGGATGGGTGATGAAGCCGTAGCCCTTGGAACCGTTGAACCACTTCACCGAGCCCTGGTGGCGCTCGCTATTTCCGTTTCCGTTTTGCATTCGCTTTTCTCTCCTTCTTCGGTTGTTTACCGCTGTCGCCGGCTTTATCCTTCGCCAGCTTTTCCTTTTCCGCCTTGCTCTTAGGCCGCTTCTTTTCGAGCAGCGCCTCGGCATCCGCCAGCAGCTTAGCGGTGTCGATCTTGTAGGTTGCGGCAATGGTCGCCAGAGGCGAGGACTTCGGCAGCGAGGTGTTGTAGTAGAACTCCTCCAGGCCCATTTCCGGCTCCAAGGCGCAGATCACCAGCATCTTCATCAGATCTCCCGCCTTGAGTGTTTTCGCGAACCGCTTCAGCGGCGAGCTATCGAATCCCGCCGTGCCTTTGATGTCATAGACGCGCTGGACCTTGGCCTGGTCGCGATGGTCCATCTTGCTCAATATCCAATCGAGCACGATAGGTGCGTCCTTTGCGCTCAGTTCGTCGGGCAGCTTGGGTACCAGAGCCTTCACTACGCTGTTGCGAAAAACGAACTGTACCCGCTGTTTCCATATCTCCACACGCCGCTCGAAGCTAACCGGCGCATGCCCGCTGCCGCCGCCCGAACTGTAGGAAGACCTGTAACTATGCTGCTGGCAGTTCTCCTCGACGCAGATGTCCACAATCTGGCCGATCTTCTTGCCATCCACGTAAATGGCCCTCTGCGTCAGCTTGCACTTGGGTTTTGCCAGTTCGTAAGCGCCCGGATGGAGCACGCCAGGCTCTGGCTTATCGCCCCAGTGCAAGTGGTCTTCGCTGATCTTCTGCACTGAGGGCGCCTGCGCGGCTTTCCCCTTGTCCGCTTTCTTCCCTTCCGTCTTCACCGGCTCTGGAATCTGCATCACATCGCGCACCGCGACAATCAGATCCTTGCCTTTCAGATCTGGATTGCCCTTCGGCGCGTCCTTGAACCAAACGGCAGGACCAGGGCCGCCCTTATAGCTCACGTTCGCCGAGGCACCCTCTATGCCGAACTCCTCCCGGACCCGCTCCATGACCTGATCGTTCGTCGCGCCACTCTTGCGCAGTTTGTCCCATGCGCCACCGGAAGCGTGCAGTACGAATTGCAGGCGTTCCCGCTGAGCGTCCGTCAACCCCGTGGACGGCAGCTCCGGCGCCGGCGCGGCAACCTTGGCCTCTTCCTTGATCCGGATCTGGATAAAGGCGTCCTTCTTGGCTCCGTAGCAAGTAGGATCGGTGCAGGTGTCGCCTCTCTTGACGTCTGCAAAAAGGCTGGGATTGCTTCCGGTGCGCTTCGGGCAATTGGTGCAGGCCCCTGCGCCTTTGACCAGCTCCGCATCCTTGGTGTCGAACGGCGCTTTCGATAGGTCGATGTGGATGTGGCTGGCAATCCAGGCACGCAGCCGCTTTACGCTCACAGACGCTTCGGCGGTCGGGTCCTTCATGACCTGCGCCAGGGCCTTGTATTCCTTGTCGCTGTCGTAGTCGCGCTCCGCTGCGCCGCCAAAGCACTCCAGAAACACCTGTTCCTGCTCTTTCGGCTGCAGGCGGCAAATCTCTGTTGCATGGCTGGCATGGATCTTCCCGGCAAAAAACGCCTCCTGGATCGGCGGCAGCAATTGCGCCAACTGCATCCGGGCATAGACGTGGCTCAGCGACTTTTTGGCCACCGTCTCCGCGATGTACTCGACGGTGCGGCCTTTGTCCAGCAGGACCTTGTACCCGAGTCCCTCTTCCAGGGGATGAACATCTTCGCGCTGGCCGTTCTCGACGATCATCAGTTCCAAAGCCGTGTCGTCATCCAGGTCACGGATCTTGCAGGTCAGAGTCTCCATCTTCACCAGCTTGGAGGCACGCCACCGGCGCTCACCAAACACCAGCTGGTAATACTGGTCGCCCACTGCCGTGCCTTTCGGCAGCAGCTTCAGGTCCTCTTTCGTGGCAAACCGTGGACGCACCAGCGCATCCTGGATCACGCCCCCGGTTTTCAGGATGGACGCGCCCAGCTCCGCCAGGCCCTCATCGCGGAACGTCTTCCTCGGATTCAAGGGAGACGGGAGGATTATGTCCAGTGGAATTTCCATGTTGCCCCGGTTGGCGGCGGCTGAAACTACGGCATCCGGCGCGCTGGCCGGCTGGGTCGGTACCTCGGTGTTCATCTAGTTCTCCTCTGTCATAGAAATTTGTGAACCACGTAGCAGGCCAGGAGCAGCAACGCGCCCCAGGCCAGCGGAAAGATTGCGGGTCTTGCGAAATTCCGGCGCGGCCTGGTCTTGGCTTCCGCGCGGATCGTTCCCTTTTGCGGATTGATTACCAGGGCCGTCCCGTTCTCTATCGCCTGGATCACATCGTCACGCTTCAGCCATTGGAGCGAGGCTTGAAAAGACTCTTGCGAAATCCCCACAGGCAAGATGCCCTCTTCCATCGGCCACTGGGATCGAGGGCAAAGCCGCGCCTGTTCCAGACGTCTGTGATTCAGCCACTCCGGGGAATGGAGATATTCGTCCATCTCTTTGAGGTACCGTGGCGGAATTTCAAAGCGTCGCTTCTGCCCCATGGCTCTATACTCCAAATTGGTTTTCGTACTGCGCGGGGTCCCAGCCTTCCTCGCCGATCCGCATCTGCTTCGGGTCCTCGGCCTCTTTCGGTTCCAGCCCCCTGCGCCGCTCTTCGTCCTTGCGGGCCATCGAGGGATGCACATGCGGGACGATCGATCCATCCGGGAAGCGCGGTCCCTCGGCACACGTGCAGGCCGTGAGCAGCTCCACCCGCCGAAAGGCGCTAGGCGGATCGGGCTGCCTTGCTTCCGTTCTTCGCTTTGTCCGCTTTCCTGGCATCGTCCTCTTTCAGCCAATCGCTTGCGGCCTGAAAGGCCGGCACGTAGCCGCTGCCGATCCCGCGATAGAGCGCTTCACGCATCAGCTTCGGCAACCGGTGATAGTCCGGCCCGCAGAACGACCAGCGCGGCTGCTTCTTCTTCCCGCAGTGGGGGCACACGGGCGAGTAAAACGACGCAATCGCGTCTATCGGTTTCGGTTGCGTCGCTTCGCTCATTTCCGCTCCCCCAATTCCACGGCTCCCAGTTGGTCGAGGGCCAGCCGCACCCGGTTTTCAAATCGGGCGAGATCTTGCGCTGCGTCCTCGGCTCGTCCCGCCAGGGCGTGCTCGGCGTAGTACTCGGCCCACTTCCTGGCATCGGAAAGAAAATCCTCAGCCAGACCGACAAGCCTGCAATTGCGCTCCATTCGTGCGGTCGCGCTCATCGCTCTAAAGTCCGGTAGACCGTGGTCTTCCCGATCCCAAGCAGCGCCGCCGCAAGCACCTTGTCGCCCTTGGTGAGTACTAGCGCGCGTTCCACTTCGCGCCGTTTGGTTTCAATCAGAGGCCGGATCTTGAATCTCTTCCGTAGTTCCTCCAATTGGCTGCGGGTGGACTGTTTCTTGTTTGTGGTTTTCATGGCTTCTCCTTTTTTGACCTGGATTGAATTCGCTCTTACGCTGCCTTCCCCTCAGCTCGTTTTCCCAGCCCATGTGCGGCAAAAATGTGCCGTTGCCACTGCTGGTAGTTGTGAAAACTGACGAGGTGGATCTCGCCCGGCTTCAATTGCCGCTGCACGATGCAGTAGCGGCACGCCGCTTTTTGAACTAGATTCTTCCCGAACATCACCAGAAGCGGAGAGCGCCAGGCGATGTCGGGAAACGTCATTTGCAATTCGTGTTCATTCATAAAAATCACTCCTCAGAGCCTGGCCAGCGGAGCGTCCATGCTTGTGCGATTCAATGGGTCGCACAAACCGTGTCTACGTCTCCGCCGGCCAGCTCCTCTCCCGTCTCCCTTTCGGATCATCGCTTGCCTATCCAGCCGCTAAACCAGGTTCAGCTCGCTCCCCGGGGAAACCCTGTCAAAGGAGGACTGAAACCAGGGCCTCTCCAGAGACGGGAAAAACGATTGTCATTTCGCCTTCTCTGCCGCCTTAATTGCCTTCCGCAGGTGCCCTGTATGCCAGCCGCCACACTTGCACGCCTTCTTCTTACTGGACGGAAATACCACCAGGCGGATGTGGTGCTCCTCGAATTGGCGGCAAACTTCCATTTGTGCAGCCTCATAAGAAGCATGTCGCGCATGCGTCTCGCACGCCGACTTGGAGCGCGTGCGTAGCATCAGAAGCTCGTGTCCTCCTCCTGGTAGAACTCAATGCCGTGCAGAAGCGTTCCATTCGGCAGCTTGGACTTGCGCGCGTACTCCCCTACTTTCTTTTCATCAATCGTGAGCCAATCACGCGGCACGGCCGCCGCGTCCAGAACACGAAAGCGGTAATTCACTCGTCCCCTCCCTACTCCTTGGGGAACCTCAGAAGCAATTTGCACTTTGGGTGCAGTCACGGGAGTAGAGAGCAGCTTATCGGCCAGAGCATCACGGCCAGCAGCCTGCGCTTTCTCCGCATCGCTGATCCGTTTATCCTCAGCATCGCGCAACCGTCGCGCTTGCTCCTGTTGCGCTGCCTCGGTCGCTCGCCGTTGCTCGGCGCTACGCCAGGCTGTACAGCCTTTTGCCAGGTGCTCCTCGCCCACGCCCACCAGTTCGCCCAGCTCCTTCTCCTTGGTCAAGACGACACCCTTGACCGAGTCGATGGATTGCTTCGGCGGTTTCATCATGGCGGTGATCCTGCGACGCAGGACGGCCAGCTTTTTACCCAGCTCGCCGGCCTGCTCGTAGGTGGCAGCGTTCGTAACTTCAATCTTGAGCGCCTGATTGGAAAGGTCCGATATTTCCGTCACCAATGGAGCGCAGAAAGCGTCCATCTTCTCCCGGAGATGCGTGACCATCTGCTCGAAAGGTAGAGGCGGGAATCCCACGCTGTCCTGCCCCGCTTCGAAGGAGATCGCCAGCACGGTCACCGGAACCATGTCGGCTGGCTCCTTCGGAACCGTGATTACAGGCTCATCCTTGGGAGCTTTGTCTTTGGTGGAAGCTGCCGCGCCCACTTGCACGAAGTTCTTCTTAATGAGCGCCCATGCCCGGCCCTTGCTTTTGTCGCCCATGAAGTCGTCGAAGTTTCGGGGAGGAACATCGCTATAGAAATACTGTCCTCCCGCGAGCGTCTCAACGCCCATGACCTTGGCCGCTGCGTCGTACCCCGCGCGACCGATTGCGGTACTGCCTTCAATCGTTATCCAGTTCATGGCATCTCCTAGAAAGGCACTTCGGCATGGGAGCCGTCTGCGGATTCGGATGTGGGGGTTTGCGGTGTGCCATGCAAGGCAGCCCATTCGTACTCGGCTTCTTCGCGGGCCATCGCGATCAATGCTTCCAGGGCGCCACGGTTGTCAGTCTGCTTGGGACCAGCCGCATCGGAGATGTCAGGGGTTCCCTCAGTCTTTGCCCTTTCCTCAAACTTGCGCAGCATCAGGAGCTGGAACTCGACCTGGTCCACCGTCTGAGCTGCAAAAGCCGTCTTCGAGCGCGTTCCGGTAATGGCCTCACCTACAAATTGCCGAGCTACCTTGGTGGCCGTGTCATTCTTGGGGAAGACCACCCGCATCGTGGCATCCCAGGTTTCAAGCGCCTTTTTCTTGCGCAGATAGGAGCCATTGGTTGCATGATCACCGCCAAACGGGTTAGCTCCAGCGGAAACCGTCTGATGCTGGCCGCCGATGTTTAGGGCTTCCAGATAAGGACGGAAGCAATCGAGCACTGATTTGTACTCGCCGCTCTTGTAGCTATCACGGTCGGCCCACTGGAATACCTTGCCGTTCATTGGCCACACCCGTCCTTTCTGCACCGTGGCTACGTGAATCTTGCGCGGCGCTACAAGCTGGACGGCTCCCTTCTTCCCCTTCTTCTGCTTCAAACTCTGCGGAGCGTTGGGATCGGTCATCGACTGAAAGTGAAGGTTCACATCCGGCTCATGGCCGAATTCCCCTTCGCCCTTCATCTTGTAGTCACCTTTGACCGTCTCTGTGTTGACGTTGCCTTCTGCGTCGATCACGTCTACCTGGTCATACTCGAACCCGCCGCGACCGCAGGCAATCGTATGCAAGGGGCAATTGATGAACAGGTCCGCCCATTCGCGCCACGGATCCTTGACCGCCGGCCAGTGCGAGAGCATCTGCCGGTAGCTGGTGATCCTGTGTTCCCTCATGTAATTGGCTACCAGCGTTGTCCAGAACTTGGTCATGCTGTCAGGAACCAGGACGCAAGCTCCGGCCCTCTTCGCTTGCGCGACGGATTCAATCAAGGTCGCCAAACTCTTAGTGGGTACAACCAGCAGGTCAACCCCTTCCGCGACAAAGATCGGACGGATGAAATTTGCGCCATTCTCCGAGTCCACCCAGACCACGGGCGCACCCTTATAAAATTCTTTGGAGATCCCAGCGGCCAGAAGGGCCGCAGTGGTTGTCTTACCGGACCCAGGCGGGCCCTCAAAGCCAAATTTCCCGAAAGCGACTTGCGCACCTTCTTTGGTTAGATTGGTGAAGAAACTCGACGTGTGGTTATCTGTTCCATTTGCGGCCATACAGGCCTCCTTTTCGGATTTTCGATTACTAGCCATACAGGCTTTGCTGCTAAACTCTGTCCCCGGATGCCGCGATCTTTTCGAGCGACGTGTTGATGGTCTGCGCGACCGTAGGGGCAAATTGGTACTCGACGCCGGCACTGTGCCGCAGCACCGGATGGAGCAACCGCGTCATCCGCGCCGCCATCATCACCAGCTGGAAGCGGTTGGCGATGGACTTCTTGGCTCCGTGGACGGCATCGGTCCGGCTCATGCGTTCCCTGCTCTCTCTGTGTCCGCCGGCATCGAGCGTTTCTCGGGAATCTCTTCCCACTCGTTCTCCGGACGCTCCATCACTTCCGCCACGTGGGCCACCAGGTCCTCGATCAGTAGGCCGTTGAACATTGCGCCTCCATCCTCACGGGGACTCTCGCTCCGCCACCGGATGGTTGACCAGGCGTGGAAGCGAGAGCGCGTCCCGTGGATGAATCCGCAAGCATGCCCTGCTGCGGAATGTCGGATTGGAAAACGTTCTTCATGAATCGTTTAGTTCGCTGCCGTCTTGCCTTGCGCCAGAGCCAGCTTCAAGTGCAACTCCATGGCTTCCAGGATCAGCTCCGTTGCGGTAATTTCGCCCGCGGCTTCCCGCTCCTGTAAACTCTGCAGGCTGATCTCGCACGCATCCGCTGCCGATCCAAAATGAATCCGCACGACGTTGCACACCACCGCCGCCAGTCCCCGCGCCAGGTAGAAATCCACTCCGGCCATTCGAGCACCGAGGCCTTCGAGCGCCCCCTCGGGACGCGCGCCGCAGTAGTAGCGCGACACGTTGGCCAACGGGATGTGATTCGTCTGTCCGTCCGCGCCCTCGATCTGCAGGACCGCCCCGGCGACAACACGGAAGGAACCAGGAGCCTTCAGCGGCAGGTGGAGACGATGCTTGTAGCTGCTGGCATCGGTATCGAAGTACTCAATGTGCAAGACGGGATGGTCTGGGTTTCCGTCGTCCCCGTTGCCGCGATAGAACTGCTGCTCTCCAGACGTCTGCAAAGCGGCGGCGACTTCCGGGGTCTTCTCGGTGTCCGCCAGTTCGATCCTGTTTTGGTTACGTTCCATTGCTTTGTCCTCCAACAATCTCCAGCTTCGGGACCACGTAGCCCTTGGCAACCAGCTTCTTGAGCGCCGCCGTGATCGTCCCTGGCACCACGCCCAGCCGGGCCGCGAGTTCTTTGTTGCGCGGCGCTTCGTTCCCGGACTGCTTTTCCGCCTCAATGGCCTGCAGCAGCCGCTGTTCCGTGATCGAAAGGAGCGGTTTTTCCGCTTCCCCAGTCGCGGCTTTCTTCTTTCTTTGTGTCGATGGTTTCATGGTCGCTCGCTAGTTGACTAATTAGTGTACTAACTAGCTGAGATGCACATTACGCCTAAGCGGGAAAGCTTGTCAATGAAAAAATGCAGTATTTTTGAAAGATTTTACGATTTCTCTTGACAGGCTGATTTTGATGGCCCTATAGTCCACTAATTAGTTAACCAGGAGGTCCCCAGGAATGACGTTTACTGCCGCACCCGCCCAGCCGCTGTACACCGATGAAGGCCTGCGCGTGCTCCTGGCCGAAGACTGGTTCATCTATGTGGTGAACGAAGCCGATGGCCTGGTCTGGATCTACAACACCGAACTTTGGCCGGAATGGACAGACGACGCGGTTCCGAACTTCGAAGAGCCCCCCATCATTGCTATGGTTCCCTTCGCCCATCGCCACCAGCCGCAACGCCTGGCCAAGCTCTCCTGTAACTACTGCCACGCGCGCGGCCCGGAAGATCAGCAGACGCTAGCGGAGTTTGAAGCGTCCCTTGCGAGGAAGGCATGAGCTATCCGCCAACGACTGCACCGAATCCGCATTTCTTCCTTGAAAACGGCGTCAAGGTTGAGCGGTTCAAGACGGGCCTCGGCTTCTACATACACTTTGGCGACCGTTGCTATGCCGTCACCCAGAACGGATCAAAGGACCTGGCGGAGACAATCGGCAAGGTACGTCAGAGCGAGGAATGGGAGAAGAACGCATGATCCGACGCGCACCAGTGATTTTTTGCGATAACGAGCACGGCATGGGCGAAGTGAGTTTCCCGCCAATCGCCGAGTTGGAGGTCCAGGCCTTCATCGACCCGGTAAGCCAGCGGGAGTTGCGAAAGCAAGCAAAACAGGCTGGATGGAGCCGCCACAACGGGGCAGACTATTGCCCGAGCTGCACAGAGAGCCTATGACCGCCCTCTCCCAGCGCAAGACGCGCCTGTCCTTTGAGACCAGCGACGTCGTCCGCTATCGCGGCCAGCTCCGCCCCGTGATCGTGGAAGCAAATGAGTTCACCGCCTTCCTGCGATTGAAAGGCACGCGCCAAAGATTCGAACTTTCCTATGCCGGCATGTGGAACCAGGCCGTCAAGGTTGCCGTGGAAAAGAAGCGAGCGGAGAAAAGGAGCAAAACGCATGGCAGTGTGTAAACGTTGTGGATGCTGCGAAGCACAGACTGGCTTTACCCTCTGCATTTTCTGCGAAGACGGTGTTGCATGCCCGAACCGGAAGCGCGCTGGCTCTCTGAGTGCGCCGCCACCGCTCCCGGCCGTCTCAAGCAAGGTTCAAACAAATCACCATCCTGAATCTCCTCGGGCTGCTGGAAACCTCACGGACCAGGCCAAGCAGCTAGGGACTACGAGCTCACGCGAAAAGCAGCCCCAGGAGATCCAGAACAATCCCAGAAAGGAAAAGAGAATGCCACGATTCTGCGCCTGCGGCTGCGGTAATCCCGTCGTCAACCGTCACCCTTACCTGAAGGGCCACAACCCTGCAGGCAAGCAACCCAAAGCTCTCTCCAGCGACAAAGCCAAAGTGAAATGCCGGCGTCCTGGATGCAATGTGATGATTCGGGCGAACACGAAGAGCGGATGCTGCGCGAAGGACTTCTATTGGTCCACCAAGAATCCCGTGGACATCAAACCGCGCGCGGTGCGCCAACCTTTGCCCCCCCCGCAATTCCAACACCAAGGCCGCCAGTGCCGATCCTTCTATCGCCAACATCAGCGTTCCCGAATCGGCGCTAGACCGCTTTTGGGCTGCGCTCTCCTTGAACGAGAAAGCGGCGCTCTTCGTGCGGCAACTCGAAGGGAATTGAGTTGACTGCTATCTCCAGGCCGGTCCTGCGGTACCACGGCGGCAAGTTCCGTCTGGCCCCTCTTATTCTCGACCTCTTCCCGCCGCATCGGGTCTACACGGAAGTTTTCGGGGGGGGGGCTAGCGTGCTTATGCAAAAGCCGCGCTGCTATTCAGAAATCTACAACGACCGGGACGGCGAAGTCGTCAACGTTTTCCGCGTGCTGCAAAACCCTAAGCGAGCGAAGCGCCTCGAGGCGTTGCTGCGACTCACGCCATTCGCACGTGCCGAATTTGAACTGAGCTACAAGCCCACGCGGAGCGAGGTGGAACGGGCGCGGCGCACGATCATCCGCAGCTTCATGGGATTTGGGTCGGACTCGGTTACTCGCCTGAAGGCCAGCCGTGCCGGCTTCAATACGCGAATCAGTTCAGTGATGCGAACCGGATTTCGCTGGAACTCAAACCGATCCGGAACGACCGCCGCGAGTGAATGGGCTGTCTACCCCAACATGATTCGAGCGTTCACGGAACGTCTTCAGGGCGTAGCCATCGAGAATCGGGACGCCCTTGCCATCCTCAAAAAGATCGATCGCGAAGACGCCCTTCACTATGTTGACCCACCGTATCCGATCCATGTCAGGTCCCGGCGCGACGGTTCACAACGGCTGGAGCATAAATACCGCTATGAGATGACAGACAAGGACCACGTCACTCTCGCCTCGGTGCTGGTGTCCCTTAAGGGCATGGTCATCGTGTCCAGTTACCCGGGCCCTCTGTATAGCCGCCTCTTTGAAAAATGGCACAGAGTCGAATGGACCGGAGGCCAGTTCTGTAGCGCCAATTCCAATTCCCAGACCCGCACGGAATGTGTGTGGCTGAATCAGGCGGCCTATGATGCGATGCCGCAAAGGAGGCTGCTGTGAGCCTAGCCAGCACGAAGTGCGAGAAGCGTTACGTCACCACAGAGCAGGCTGCTACCTACTCTGGCATTCCCGCGAATACCCTTCGCGCCTGGCGTTCGGAGGGGAAAGGGCCAATTTACTTCAAACCCGCTGGCCGCGTGCTGTATGATCTGCGGGAACTGGATGCGTTCATTCGCTCCAGCGTCCGCACCAGCTCTGTGCGCGCAAAGCTAGGAGCCGAGCGGAATGTCAGTGTTTAAACGAGGAGAAATTTACCACTACCTCTTTTATGTTCAGGGTCGCCGATACAAAGGCAGCACGGGGACCTCGAACCCAAAAGAGGCGGCGAAAATAGCAGCGCGGAAGCGGGTTACTGTAGAGCGAGGCGAAGAGCTGAAACCCAAACCCGCACCCTTGATCCAGGAAGCCATGAAGGAATTTGTTGAGTGGATCGAACAGACCGCCAGGAGTCCCAAGACCAAAGCGGACTATAAGAACGGCGCCCGCCTGGTCTTAGGCTCGAAGCTCCTCGGGATGCGGATCGACCGCATCACCGATGACGACATCAACACCACGCACTTCCACGACTCCCCCTACAGCGCCAACTCCGCCCTGCGTACCTTGCGGCGGATGCTGCGGAGGGCCAAAAGGAAAGGAGACTTGCTTAAAGATCCACCCGCAATCCGGTGCCTGGATGCCCCGCGCCGCGAAATCATGGTCGCGGACCAGGACGAAACCCGCATCCTGGCCGCCATCGAGCAGGCCGATGGAACGCGCCGTTACAGACGTCGCGAACCGGCGCCGCTGCGCGAAGTTTTCCTCATCATGATGGACAGCGGGATGCGCGACGGCGAAGTAGTTTCCATGCGCTGGGAGCACGTCCACTGGCAGGAAGCGTTCTACTTTAATCCTGCCGGCAAAACCAAAAAGGCGCGCCGCCGCGTTCCACTGAGCGAGCGCGTCATTGCATTGCTGCGCGAGCAGCAAGAGTCCTGCGGGTCTACCACGGTGAGCAGGCATGCCAGCAATGGGAAGTCTGTACCCAAACACGGTAGCTCCGGCGGGAGTGTAGGGGAGACGCACCCCTTACCCGCAGGATTTGTTTTCCCTTCCACTAAGTCCAGGTCCGGCCACGTCGAGCTGCGCGCCCTGCAGCGCAAGTTCCGTTCTATCGCGGATGGCCTCGGCCTGCCGTGCCAACTCAAGCTCTATTGCGCCCGTCACACGTTTGGAACGGTCGCGATGGACAAAACCCGCAACCCCTACCTGGTCAAAGAAGTCATGGGCCATGAGTCGCTCGATACGACCATGGGCTACATGCATTCCGAGACAGCACAAATCAAAGCAGTCATCGACAGCCACAACCGTAGCAAGATGGTGAACTAGCGGGGAATAGCAACAGCCCCAAAACAGCCCATTTACAGCCCAGGCGACTGATCGAGGAGAAGAGAGTGGTAGCTAAGATGTTGAATTAGATGGCGCGCCCTGAGAGATTCGAACTCCCGGCCTTCTGATTCGTAGTCAGACGCTCTATCCAGCTGAGCTAAGGGCGCGCAGAACACGAGCAAACCATTTTATTTTAACACGATGACCGGCGCAAACTGGTGCGCTCACCGAATTAAGCGGCTAAGGGATTCAGCCGGGGCAGCGAAAAATAAAATTCAAAACTCGAAATTTAAAATTTAGAATCTCTTCCAGACGCTCTCCAAAAATGTTTACCCACTGGCACACGGCACTGGAAATTGCGGCGCGTACTTCGGTGATCTACGTCCTGGTGCTGGTTGGAATCCGGCTCACCGGCAAGCGCGAAGTCGGTCAGATGACGCCCTTTGACCTGACCCTGCTTCTGCTGCTCAGTAATTCGGTACAGAACGCCATGACCGGCCCTGACACTTCCCTGCTGGGCGGCGCGGTTGCAGCTTGCGTCCTCCTGGTCTTGAATTATCTTTTGGCTGAGGTTTCAGGGATCAATCGCCGATTTCGCAGCGTAATCCAGGGTTCGCCCACCCTGCTCATCCACAATGGACAACTGCTTGAAGCGCATTGCGCCAAAGAGCACGTCTCCGTAGATGAAGTTCAGCGGGCGCTACGGGAACATGGAGTTCCCAGCGTCAGCGAAGTGGCATTGGCAGTCCTGGAAGTCGATGGGTCCATCAGTGTCCTCAAGTACGATGATGTTCCCGGCCATCTCAAGCCGCAGAGGCGGCTCAGGTTTTTGCATAAGCACTAGACGGTAATCTTCAAAATTGAAGAGAAAGAGGGCTCATGGACCCACACGAATTGCAGGAACATACGGAACATGCCCACCACTCAGGAGAAAAAGGAGTTGGACTCACCATGGCAGTCGTGGCCGTTTTGCTGGCGATTGCCACTCTCTTGAGCCATCGTGCACATACCGAAGAAGTGGTGCTGAAGGGGGACGCTAATGATCAGTGGGCGTATTATCAGGCCAAGAATGTTCGCGTCCACATGTATGAGGCAGATGCGAAGCTGGCGGCACTACTCCCTGCGGGAAAAGATCTGGCGTCAGAATTCAAGGAAGCGGCGAAAGTTGAAAGAGAAGGCGTTCCCGCCAAGAATGACAAGCCCGCAAAGGACGGAGCTGAGAAAATTCAGGAGAGGGCCAAGGAGAGAGATGCCGAAACTATGCTTGAAGGTCAACGTGCCAACTACTACGACGGCGCGGAGCTCTTCCTCGAGGTCTCCATCGTTCTCTGTTCCATTGCCCTGCTGGCAGAAAACAGAATGTACTGGAAACTCTCCTTCCTCAGCACCGCAGTAGGCATAGTGGTAGCGGTCTGGGGCCTCTTGCTTCGGTAACCAATCCCAGATGGTCCGATCAGCGGGTCGTATCCAGAGCAACGCCCCTGGATGTGGCCGCTCCCGTCCCCGTCAATAGGGTATTGGAGCCGGTGATGTTGCGATTGGGCACGGCATTCAGGGTCCCCGTGGCTGTGCCTATGCTACTGAACACCACAACGTTGCCGCCAAACGGGTCTCCAACGTATAGCTCGCCTGCATTGGTAGTGGTATCAATGGCGAGTTGAGTAGGGCCGGCGAAGGTGGTATTGCTGCCGCTGATCACTGTGACAGGAGCGACGTTCCCGTTGATGCTGGCTGCATTGGTGTAAATTGTAATGCCGGGTGTGCCAAAGTCACTCACAATCAACCGTCCTACGCCATCAATTCGCAGGCCGAATGGCTGATTCAACTGTGTGCTTGATCCGGTGAGGCTGCGGTTCGCAGCAACCGCACCGTTGAGCGTGCTGGCGCCGTCGAAAATATCAATCGCATTGTTTACGTTGTCGGCGACGAACAGACGGTCATTACTGGCGTCCACCAGAATTGCACCGGGTGTGAATGCAAGCTGCAAGATCCGCACTGCCAATGTGGTTCCGTTGGCCGTGGAGGCGCCGGTAAAGACGGCCACTTCGTTGGTGTCCGCAACGTAGAGCAAGTCTCTTCCTGTATCCACCGCAACGTCCGTCGGAGTAGCCAGGCTGGTAGAACTGATTACGCGGGTAGGCGCGACGTTGCCGTTTAGGGTGCTGACCTTCTCAAAAACCAGAACGTTGCTGGCGTTCAGATTGGCCACATACAAGCGGTCGTTGGCGGGGTCGGAAAAAATGTATTGCGGATTGGAAAGCTGTGTGGAAACCCCGGAAATGTTGGCCGCCGGAGCAATGTTGCCTGTCGCCGCGGTGGCTCCACTGAATCGAAGTATGGCATTGCCACCTTCGTCCGACACATAGAGTTGACCTGTACCAGTGCCTCCACCTCCGCTGGAAGTCCCGTCTCTCCTGGGTGATATAACGCAACCGGTCAGAAATAAGATTGCAAAAAATAAAAGTCCTGCGCTGAGACGCCGTAACATACCCCTCCTTAACTTCTAAGATCGATTATGATGACGATTCATGCATGATAAACGCATCCCTTCATTATCTCGAATCTACCTCGCTACCTCCAATCCGGGAAAGGTCAGGGACTTTAAGGCCGCAGCCGCCAATTTGGACGTGGCGGTCCAGGTGCTGCCGGGATTGGATACCCTTCCCCAAGCCGTTGAAGATGGCCTCACCTTTGAAGAAAATGCGCGCATTAAAGCAGAATATTACAGCCGCTCGGCGCCTGGGGAGTTGGTGGTGGCCGATGACTCCGGATTGGTTGTCGACGCACTGAATGGCGCTCCCGGAGTCCATTCCGCGCGCTATGCTGCGGTTGTGAGCGGCGGTCCAGGGTCCCACTTGAACTCCGGCGATGAAGAGAATAATCGCCTTCTCATCACCCAAGTGGAAAAGCTGCCGCCAGGAGCGCGTTCGGGTAAGTTTGTGTGCGTCATCGCAGCAGCCAGAGACGGAAAAACGCTCCGAACTTTCTACGGAGAAGTCTCTGGAGAGATGCTGGCGACCCCTCGCGGAAGCTTTGGCTTCGGCTACGATCCGCTGTTTTACTTTCCTGCCCTCGGTAAAACATTCGCTGAACTCGCGCCCGGGGAGAAAGCGCAATACAGCCATCGAGGTAAAGCCTTTCGCAAGTTTCTGGAATGGCGCCAGATGACGCAATGAACCGTTGAATCGATGTTTTCAAGATTACGGTTGCGTTACGTTAAGAATCCAAGTACATTCACCTACTTCGCTGTGAAACGCTCATCCGATACCGCGGCCAAGCCTTCGCCGGGCACTTCTGACAAGTACCAGCGCATCTTGGATGCCGCCATCGAGGTTATTGCCCAAAAGGGCTTCTTTCACTCCCGCGTCTCTGAAATTGCGGACCGCGCCGGCGTGGCCGATGGCACAATCTACCTCTACTTCAAGAATAAAGACGAGTTGCTCATGGCGGGGATCGATTCCGCCTTTCATGGCTTCATTGGACGCGCGCGGCATGAGTTGAGCAAGCTCACGGATCCACGGGAAAAGCTGCGCAAAATGGCCTTCCTGCACCTGGAAGCTCTGGGCAACAACCGCAACATGGCAATTGTCTTTCAGACCGAACTGCGTCACAGCGCCAAGTTTCTGGTCCAGTTTTCCCATAATCTCCTGGTCGAGTATTTTGACCTCATCAGGGACGTCTTGCGGGAAGGCCAGGAAACGGGCGCGTTTCGCCCCGAACTGCCGGTCAAGATCGCGGTAAACTGTTTCTTTGGCGCAGTGGATGAGATGGTAACCTCGTGGATTCTGTTTGAGAAGGAGCGGGATTACTCTCTCTCCAGTCTGGCGGATGTGATTGTTGACATTGTTCTGAAGGGTATGGAAGCCAAGCCTTGAAATGGAAACCAGGACCTTAGCTGATATTTTTTTCGCCTCCGTGGGCCACAATCTGGAGCGGCACGTGATGTTCAAGCATCACGACCGCTGGCAGATCATCTCTTCCCGCCAATATTATGGCTACGTAACCAGCATCGCTCGCGCCCTCAAGCAGTGGGGTATCCGTAAGGGCGACCGGGTCGCCATTCTGGGCGAAAACCGGCCGGAGTGGATGATTGCAGATTTCGCCTGTGTGTGCAGTGGAATTGCGGATGTCCCCATTTATTCCACGTTAACCGCTGAGCAGACCGCTTACCTGCTTCGTCACTCCGGGGCGCGAGTGGTGTTCCTTTCGTCACTGGAGCAACTCCGGAAAGTTCAGTCTATCCAGTCGCAGACCAGCCTGGAAAGAATCGTGATCATGGATGACGTCGCGGAGATCAACGTGATTCCCATGTGGTCAATTCTGGACCAGGCGACAAATGGCCCCGACCCCGAATTCGATGCTCAGGCACATCAAATCCAGCCCGGCGACCTGGCCACGCTCATCTACACGTCTGGAACAACCGGCACTTCTAAAGGCGTGATGCTGAGCCACTGGAACCTGACTTCAGTTGCATTGGAATCAACCAGACAGTCGGAATGGGTGCAGGGCGATCTCTATCTCTCCTTCCTGCCGCTTTCGCATGTCACGGCGCGGCATCTGGATTACGTCTGTTTCCTCAATGGTGTGACTATCGCTTATTGTCCATTCTTTGAGCAGCTCCCGCAGATGCTGCAGGAGGCCAAGCCAACCATCATCGTGGCGGTCCCGCGCGTGTATGAAAAGGTGCGCCAGGAGGTGGAGCGCCAGGCCGCCACCGGGATCAAGAGAAAGATTATGAACTGGGCATTGCGTGTAGGCCGACGCCACACAGAGGAAATCCTGCGCAATGAGAAACCAAAAAGCTTGAGCTGGAAACTCGCAGACAAGCTCGTGTATTCAAAGATCCGCGCAGGCTTCGGCGGCCGCAGTCGAGCGTACTTTTCCGGCGGCGCGCCCCTCGGTAAAGACATGGCACAATGGTTTTGCTGGATGGGCATCGCCATTGCTGAAGGCTATGGCCTCACTGAAACCTCGCCCACAATTTCCGTGAATCGGCGCGGGTTGTTCAAGCTTGGCACCGTGGGCAAGCCCAATGAGATTGTTCAAGTCAAGATTGCGGACGATGGTGAAATCCTGGTGAAAGGCCCTCAGGTTTTTCAAGGCTATTGGAACATGCCGGAGGAGACCCGGACCGCCTTTACTTCCGACGGTTGGTTCAAGACTGGCGACATCGGTGAAATCGATAGCGATGGGTTTCTGAACATCACCGATCGCAAGAAGGACCTGATTAAGACTTCCGGCGGAAAGTTTATCGCGCCCCAGCCCATTGAAAACGCCTTAAAGAACAATGTGCTCGTTGCCCAGGCTGCCGTGATCGGCGACAAACGAAAGTACGCATCCGTCATCATCTCCCCGCACTTCCCTCTGCTCGAAGATTGGGCCCGGGCTAACCAGGTGAATTTCACATCGCGGCAGGATCTGGTGGCCAACCACAAGGTCCGTGAACTCTATCGTGGTATTGTGGAGGACGTAAACCAGAAGCTGGCGCAGTATGAAACCATCAAAAAGATTGTGATTGTCCCGGATGAGTTCACGGTAGCCACGGGCGAGATCACGCCGACCATGAAGCTGAAACGACGTGTCATCGAAGCCAAGTATGAAGACCAGATTGAGCAACTCTACCGCGAACCGCACCCCGTAGAAACCGCGCCTGTCGGATGAGGCCGGTTGGTAATTTAGTAAAGCGGATCATTGGGTTGTATCTCTTTCCTGGAAGGTTTCGAGTACACCACTTACCCGATTACCAACTCGCTGAATGAATCAAAAATGCTCGTAGTGTCTGAAATTCATTAGAATGGATTCTATGGACGCCCTCTCGATAGCCGGCCGCGAATTTCGCTCGCGGCTGATTGTTGGCACAGGCAAGTACAAGTCCGGTCAGGAAACGGCACGGGCCATTGAGGCCAGCGGCGCAGAAATGGTCACGGTCGCTGTCCGGCGCGTCAATCTGGACCGCAGCAAGGAGTCCCTGCTCGATTACATTGATCCGAGAAAATATTTTCTGCTTCCCAATACCGCCGGTTGCTACACGGCCGAGGAGGCAATTCGCACAGCGCGCCTGGGACGCGAGGTTGGGCTTTCCGACTGGGTCAAAATCGAGGTTATCGGCGACCAAAAAACGCTTTATCCGGACGTCCAAGCCACCATTGAGGCCACTCGCATACTGGTAAAGGAAGGCTTTATAGTTCTTCCCTATACATCTGATGATATTGTAGTTGCTAAACATCTTCTGGATGCGGGAGCAAGCGCCATAATGCCTCTCGGCGCGCCTATTGGCAGTGGTATGGGGATTCAGAACACCGCCAATATTCAGATTCTGCGCGAGTTCATCACCGGTGTTCCGCTCATTGTGGATGCCGGCGTGGGCACCGCCTCAGATGCTGCAATTGCCATGGAGCTGGGAGCAGATGCCGTACTCATGAACTCCGGTATTGCCCATGCGGAGGACCCTCTGCTGATGGCTGAGGCTATGAAACATGCCGTGCTGGCCGGGCGGGCCGCGTTTCGAGCTGGCAGGATGCCTAGGAAGCTTTATGCCACTGCCAGCTCTCCACTACACGGCGTGGTGCGCTAGCAACGCGATTATTCGAGCTTATTCGCTCACAGGCTTCAGCATGGCAACGTTCTCCACGTGCAGCGTGTCGTTGTCCATCTTGCCCGTGAGGCGGACATGGTGCCCTTCATCGCATCCTGATTGTCCTCTTGTAGGGTATTCACAAATTGTTACCGATGCCTCGAGATCCAGCAAGGGGATTGCACCACACGCAAAAACCCCATTTATTTGTGTGCAGCAGCGGTAGGAGCCGGCTTGGCTTGCAAGGTGTAAACTACTTCGCCGGAGCGCGCATAATGCATGCCCTCACGGGCTTCTTTTTCAATGGCTTGTGGGTCAGTCTTTAAAGCCTTGTTTTGCTGTTCCAAATCCTCGTTCTGCTGCTGCAAAGACCGGTTCTGCTCCAGCAGTTGGCGATATTCCTTACGCTTCTGCTCATAGACCATCAGGCCGTTTGCGCCGAATATCACGTGGTAGCCCAACACACAGGCCAAAAATCCCACTCCAAATGTCGCCAGCTTGCGGCGGGACTGATAGAGCCGGGTAATTACGGTCGGGAAAAAATCCTGCAAATTGTTCGTCACTCCAAGATCCAATCTTTTGCGGCCATGCCCAGCTTCTCTAAATCCGATTCCGACTTGGCTTCCGAGTACACCCGAACAACCGGTTCAGTACCGGATAGCCGGTAGCAGACCCAGGCCCCGTCAGAAAAGATCAACTTCAATCCGTCCGTCCGGACGATCTGGCTCACCTTGCGTCCGGAAAGCTCCGTCGGATCAGCCTTCAATCTTCTAGTGAACTTCTCCCGGGCCTCTGGGGTCAAGCTAAAGTTCTCCCGCTGAGGATAGAATGAACCAACTTGGTTAAATAGCTCGTGAATTTGTGTAACTAAGGACTTTTTCCGCCGCGCCACGGCCTCGCAACAAAGTAGTCCGGCCAGAATGCCGTCCTTCTCAGGCACGTGATGGCGAATGGAAAGACCAGCGCTCTCTTCTCCGCCAATGGCAATTCGATCGGCTTTGATCAACTCACCCAGGTACTTAAAGCCCACTGGCGTCTCGTGCAGCTCCACTCGATGATGCTCCGCCAGTGCGTTGATCATGTTGGTTGTAACCACAGATTTGCCCACGCCATTTCTCCAGCCTCGGGTCTCGACCAGGTAATCAAACAGCACTGCAATCACGTAGTTAGGCTGGATAAAGCTGCCATCATGGTCCACGATCCCGAAGCGGTCTGCATCGCCGTCGGTGGCTATGCCCAGGCTTGCACCCGTGGCTTTCATCTTTTCTCGCAAATCATTCAACAGAGGGCCGTCAGGCTCAGGAGCGTGCCCGCCAAAAAGAACGTCTCGGGCGTCGTGCACGGTGGCCACATCGATTCCGGCTTCTTGCAGCAGATGATCGGGATATCCGCGCGCTGCTCCCCAGAGCGGGTCGTAAACTACTTTGATCCCCGATTTCTTAACCAATTCCAGATCAATGAGCTCTTTGAGCCGGGCAAGATAAGCAGGTCGCGGATCAATCTGATCGGCTTCTGCCTTCTGCATGCCGGCTGCGCCGCCAGAGTATTCCCCATCAGCGGGGATGAGCGCCTCGATCTTTTTTGTTACTTCAGGCATCGCGGGTGCGCCGTCGGGAGTAGAAAATTTGATGCCGTTGTATTCCGGAGGATTGTGAGAGGCCGTGAAGTTAATGGCTCCATCGGCCTTGATACGCAAAATTTCAAACGCAATGGCAGGCGTGGGAGCAGGTTCTCGGATCACCAGCGGCTTGATGCCGAAGCCTGCCAAAATCTGCGTTGCCACCTCAACAAAACGTTCGCCCATATAGCGCGGGTCACGCCCTACAATGATCTCTGCGCCACTCGGCTTTTGCGAGACTATGTACCGGGCGATTCCGGTCACCGCGCGCCGAATGTTGGCGATGGTGAAATCGTCGGCAACAATCGCACGCCAGCCGGAGGTACCGAATTTAATTTGTGTGGTCAACCGAAGGCCCACCTCTTAGTTGCAATCTCACAGCTTTGGGTTTTACCGCGAAATGCGATGATAATAACTTGCCGCAACCCGCGTAAAGGACGCCCCCATGAACCCAGATGAACAGATGAACCCAGCGCGCATCGTTCTAACCACCACCGGATCGCAGGAAGAAGCCCGAAAGATCGCACACGCTTTAGTGGAGCGCCGGTTGGCCGCCTGTGTAAACATTGTGCCGCAAATCGAGTCTGTATACCGCTGGCAGGGAAAAGTGGAAAGCGCCACCGAGTTCCTCCTGATCATCAAGACCCAGATCGAAGTCTTTGGACGCCTGCAAGCCGCCATCAAAGAACTCCACTCCTATGATCTGCCTGAATGTTTGATGCTGGAGGTAATTGGCGGGAGCCAGGCGTACTTGGCGTGGATAGGGGAGAACGTGGGGTAAGTATTTTGGGGGGCAGGCATTTCGGAGTTTATCTCGAGCGCAGCGAGAGAACCCTGCTCAATTCAGAATGCTTGGCGTGAGCACGCGTTGAACTATACCGTCTTTGCTTGCTATATATAACAGCAAGTACATGGCCGTCTCACTGGGAATAAGGGCCTCGCGCTGTGCTTGGAGGTGAATTGTGAAAGGCTATCTAATTCCCTGCTCTTCTCGCCTGCATATTGAGCCGCCAGTAATCCAGCGTAAAAGGTGGGCTGTCCTTCGCAGCTTCAAGCACGATCGGATCAAGAAAGCAGTCCTGGAGCTCCTCTGGAAGCCGTTGCACGTATGGACTAAGGGTGATAGTGGCACAAAAAGCACGAAAGGTCGTTTCGTCTGCAAGCGTAGCCGGCGCTTCCTCCAGGGCCGTGCGAACTCCCACAAAACCTGCTCGCTGCAATCGCTCGGCGGCCAATTCTGGGCCCGGATACTCCCACACTGCCTCCCAATTCGCAAAGAAAGGCACAAAATCCGGCAAACTGCGGACCTTATCTGCTCGCTCTCGCAAGAGTCTCAGGTTGGGGCCGCCGCCGCACTGGGCCAGCAAGAACCCTCCAGAGCGCAACGCGCGAAACAGATTCGCAAACAGCCGGTCTTGGTCCTTGATCCAGTGAAAGACTGCCGTGCTGAAAATAACATCTACCGTCTGCTCGATTGCAAGGTCAAGCAGATCAATCCGCTCCACTATCACTCGATCGCCAAACGGCGCCAGCGTCTTGCGCGCCTCCGTCACCATGTTCTCAGACGCGTCTACCGCCTTCACTTTAGCTTTTGGGAACGCTCTGAGCAGTTCGGCAGTCACCCTGCCGCTGCCGCAGCCCGCGTCCAGAATGTGCTCATCGCCGCGCAGATTCTGGCCTTGGAGCTTGTTGAGGACTTTAAGGCCCCATCCGTATTGCGGATCAGAAAGACGATGATAGTCGCCGGATTTCCATTCCCTCGGCATAAATCTATATGGCGGCCAGCGCCTGCTCCAGATCGGCGATGATGTCGTCTACGTCCTCAATTCCCACGGAGATGCGGACCATGCCATCGGTCAATCCAATTTTCTTTCTTCCTTCTTTGCCCAACGCGGCATGGGTCATAGTGGCGGGATGGGAGATGAGCGTCTCCACCCCGCCAAATGATTCACCCAGCGAGCAGACGCTCACCTTGCGCAGCATCTTTTGCGCATTGTTGAATGCGCCGGTCTCAAAGGTGATCATCGAGCCAAAGCCGGTCATCTGCCGCCTTGCCAGTTCATATTGGGGATGGTCCTTCAGTCCGGGGTACAGGGCTTTCTTCACTTTCGGGTGTTTCTGCAGGTACTCGGCAACGGCCCTGCCGTTCTTATCGTGCTGCTCCATGCGTACCGCCAGGGTCTTCACGCCACGCAGCACCAGCCAGCACTCAAACGGTGACAGAATCGCCCCGGCAGCCTTTTGCATGAAGGCAAGTCTCTCCGCATGATCAGGCTTGGTGGCCACAACTACACCGCCCAGGCCATCACTGTGCCCATTGAGAAACTTGGTAGTAGAGTGGACTACCATGTCCGCGCCTAATTCCAGCGGACGCTGAAAGTATGGAGACATGAACGTGTTATCCACCACCAGCTCAGCCTTTCCGGCATGGACGACTGCGGCAATCTCTTTGAGGTCCGTGAGCGTCATCAGCGGATTCGTGGGAGTCTCGAGCCACAAGATGCGGGTGCTCTTGCGCAAAGCCTTTTTCACAAGTCCCGGATCGGATGTGTCCACGTATGTGGTCTCGATGCCGTAGTTGGCCAGGACTTGATTGAATAAGCGAGGCACGCCTCCGTATGTGTCGTGGCCGCAAATAAGATGATCACCCTGCTTCAGGAAACACTGGGTCACAGCAGTAACAGCAGCCATTCCACTGGCAAACACGTGGGCAGAGGTACCACCCTCCATGGCTGCCAGATTTTGTTCCAGGCGCGTGCGGGTGGGATTCGATACACGCGCGTACTCGTACCCTTTGTTCTTGCCGATTTCCTCCTGAACATAGGTCGAGGTAGCAAAGATGGGCACCGTAACTGCGCCGGTGGAAGGATCAGGCTCCTGGCCTACGTGAATCGCCTTGGTGGCAAATCCTGGTTCTCGTTTTTTCATACTCTACAAAGGCCCGCCTTCAAAAATTTTCTTGGACATATAGCGTTCCGCTAAATCGGGAATCACTGTCACCACGCGTTTGCCCGAGCCAAGTTTCTCGGCCACCCGCAGCGCCGCAAAGACATTCGCCCCGGCACTGGAACCGCCCAGAACACCCTCTTTTCGGGCTAACAATGTCACCGTCGCAAAAGCATCATGATCGTTCACCATGATGATTTCGTCCGCCACCCCGGCATCAAACGTTTTAGGAATAAAGCTTGCTCCAATGCCCTCTACCTTATGCTCGCCCGGAGGCCCGCCCTGGAGCACGGATCCCTGAGTTTCGACTGCCACGCAATGGACCTGCGGCAAGTGCTGCTTCATGAAACGGGCGATTCCGGTAAAAGTCCCCCCAGTGCCTACACCGATCACTACCGCGTCCAGCTTTCCCTCCATCTGATCAAAAATCTCCTGCGCGGTGGTTGAGTAGTGAAAGTCTGGGTTGGCCGGATTCTCAAATTGCAGCGCCACGAACGAACCAGGAATACCGGCAGCGATTTCTTTGGCTTTTCTGATGGCCCCCTGCATCCCCTCCGCGTCGGGAGTGCGGACGACCTCGGCGCCCAGTCCCTGCATGACCTTGACTTTTTCTTCAGAGAATCTTTCCGGCACGCAGACAATCACGCGATACCCGCGATTCACCCCGATCAGAGCCAGCCCGATCCCGGTATTTCCCGCCGTAGCCTCGACGATGGTGCCTCCCAGCCTCAGCCGTCCTTCTTCTTCCGCGCGCTTAATCATCCCGATGGCGGCGCGGTCTTTGATGCTGCCTCCTGGATTCATGTACTCCAGCTTGGCATACACATCCGCAGCCCCTGCGGGCACGATCCGGCGCAGATGAAGCATGGGCGTATGGCCCACCAATTCAATGATGTTCTGTGCAATAAGTGGACTGGACATAGGAAACTTTCAAGACTAACACGAAGGGGGAGCATTCAGCAGTCAGCCAACGTAACATTATTGAAGCACGGATAAATATTGAAGCGACGGATAAATGAAGAAAAGAACGGCAATGACGGATGTTTGCGAAATCTTGGCGACCAAATACATCCCGCAGGCACATGACGAGAATGCACAGCGCCTGAATGCCGATTGGTGAGTGTTAACTGCTATTTATTGCTCGCCGTTGCCTTCTGTTGGCCGGCAAAGTAGCCGCTCTTGGTGCGGGCAACCAGGTCCTTGTAGCCTGACGCGCGCGCCACAACCTTCACCTGGCGATAGCCGCCGTTGGTCTGGGGATTGCTGGGTTTGTAGGTAATGCTGTATTGATTCCGGATATCGCGGGCCACCGCCTGGCTAATCGTCTCTACTTCGTCCAGGTTCTTAGGGAAGAAAGCCACGCCGCCGGTCTGCAGAGAAAGCGCCTCCAGGGCCCGCTTGGCCCGGTGCTGCTTGCCCTCACTTCCCAGGATGCCGATGCAATAGATCGTCGGGCCATTCTCATCCTGAACAGCGCGTATGGATTGTTCCAGGGATTCCTGGCTGCCATTGTCCTCGCCATCGGTCACCACGATCAGAACTTTTTTGTCCCGCTTGGCCGCTTTGGCCAGATGGTCTGACGAAGCAATTACCGCGTCGTAAAGGGCGGTACCGCCCCTGGAATCCAGGCGATCAAGCGCTTCATGCAGCTTGGCGAGATCGTTTGTGAAGTCCTGATCCAGAAACGATTCGTCATTGAAATTTACGATGAATTCCTCATCTGAGGGATTGCTGGCCTTGATCAGGTTCAGCACAGCCGTAGACACCTTTTGCCGCTTCTCCCGCATGGATCCGGAGTTGTCCACTAGGATACCAATCGAGACCGGGATATCTTCACGCCGGAAATCAATGATCTGCTGCGGCTCTCCATTCTCGTAAACCGTAAAATCTGTACGGCGGAGATCGGTAACCAAGTGGCTCCGGTCGTCAACTACCGTCACGGGCAGAGTCACGTTTTCCACCACCGACCTGATCGAAAAACCTCTATCGGTCTTTGTAACTTCGCCTACGCGGCCGGACGGCGGAACGATCGGAATATCGGCGTCCGTTGCTTTGGCGGCGGTATTGGGCTCTGGGGCGCCTTTCACCGAACGAGGCGGAGTTGCCGGCCGCATCCAAACCGGCAGCGCCGGATCGGCGGGGTCTACATCAGAGGGCAACGGCGTGGGCTGAACGCTCTGGGTTTGCTGTCCTGTGCCCGGTTGCTGGGGAAGTCCGTTTCCGGTCCGCGAAAGGCAAAATAAAAAGAAGCAAATGACGGTTAAAACCGTCTTATTGTGAAGGCGCATAGTATCCCGTTTTGGCGAACACATTAAGATGAGGCAGCCCCTTGGGTGGAATAAGCTTTACTTTGATCTTACGCCAATGACCATCCTTGGTCATGTTTCTTGGACGGTATCCAAGCACATATTGGTTGCGCAGCTCTATTCCAATCTTTGTGGCCACATCCGCCAGCTCATTGGGATTATTGATAGTAAAAGCCCGGCCACCAGTCACTTCCGTGATGTCGGTGAGCAGTCCCGGACCGGCAGCTTCCTCCGGTTGAGTGGGATTCACCGTATAAATGCCGATGGCGTAAATCTGAACGTCCGCCTCTTTTACTGAGGATTTGATCTCGTTTTCGGTGTACCGGCTGTGGTTGTCGCCGCCGTCGGAGATAATCAGCAGAGCTTTTTTGCTATTATGGGCGTCCTTCATCATGTTCATGCCCATGTAGATAGCGTCCAGGAGGGCGGTTTTTCCCCGGGGCACGGTGTAAATCAGCTTACCCTGTACATCCTCCACGGAAGTTGTAAAGCCGACAGCCAGTTCCGGGCGATCGTTAAAGGTAATCATGAAGAATTCATCTTGCGGGTTGGCGGTCTTAAAGAACTCCACCACCGCTTCACGAGCCTTGGCAATCTTCTCCGCCATGCTGCCGCTCATGTCAAAGATCACGCCCAAGGAGATAGGGGCGTCTTCACTGGAAAAATGACGGACCTCCTGGACCTCATTTCCTTCAACGACGGCGAAGTTATCCTTTTCGAGTCCGGTGACAATGCGGTTCCAGTCGTCCGTGACGGTGACATTGACCAGCACCAGATCAACACTTTTGATGATGGGTTTGCCGGTGGGCCGCAAAACCATCCCCTGCGGGACGTCAGCAGTTGAATTTACATTTTTCGCAGGAGTTGCCGCAGGCGGCGTTGTCTTGTCTCGCGGCTCAATGTGCACGTTTACATCTTGCGCAGCCACGCAGGCAGGCAATATCAAGAAGAGGATTGCCGCCATAAGAGCCGGCAGCGTGCGCACGTTAGAGGAGCTAAAAAGCCCAGGGGAACGGGTTAACCCATACCCGCCTTCGAAGCGCGACATATGGAACCTCATAATTTCACGCGATATTATCACAATGGCGCTGGACTTTTACATATCGAAAATACGATTTTGGCGGTCCGCGGCACCTGCTGCCCACAGGACCAACAGAGACTAAGATGTGCAAAGTGCAGCAACAGTTTTCCGTTTTGCGCTTGATAGAATTGCCGTAGGCTCATTTTTCCATGGCAGAGATACTTCCTTTTCAGGCAATCCGTTACGATCCCCACCAGGTGCGGCTGGATGACGTGCTGACCCAGCCCTACGACAAGATCACCCCGGAAATGCAGGGCCGGTATTACGAGTTGAGCCCCAATAATCTGGTTCGCATCATCCTGGGGCGGCACTTTGAAACGGATGGCCCGGCTTTTAACGTCTATACAAGGGCAGCTGAGTACCTGCACGACTGGCGCGCAGGGGGCATCCTCAAGCAGGATTCCGAGCCCTCCCTCTATTTTTATTCCCAGACCTTCACCATTCCCGGCTCGCGCGACCTGGCTGAGAGACGTGGTTTCATCGCCCTGGGAAGGCTCTATGACTACGTGGACAAGGTAGTTTTCCGGCACGAGCAAACCCTGGCCAAGCCGCGGGCAGACCGGCTGAATCTGCTGCGGCACACCAAGGCGCACTTCGGCCAGATTTTCATGCTGTACAGCGATCCGGAGGCAGAGATCGAGCGGCTGCTGGCCACCGAAGAGGAGCCGGATATTTCCGTACTGGATGAATACGAGGTGCTGCACCGCGTCTGGCGCGTCTACGATGCAGGAATCGTGCAGACGATTCAGCAACTCATGCGGGACAAGAAGTTGCTGATTGCGGACGGCCATCATCGCTACGAGACCGCCCTTGCCTATCGCGACGAACGCCGCGCCGAGGGCGGCCCTGCAAACCGCAATGCCCCTCACGAATTCGTGATGATGACACTTATCCGCATGGAAAGCCGTGGGCTGGTAATTCTACCTACGCACAGGATCATCCATGGACTGGGGGACTTTGATCGGGAGAGGATGCTGGAGACGGCGAGCCGCTTTTTTGATATTCGCCGCATCGACGTGCCCAGCGAAAGCCGCAGCGCCACCACCCTGCTGGAGGAGGCGGGACAAGGCGGCACGGCTTTTGTCGCCGTCACGCGCCAAGGCCCATATTTGATGCGGGCCAAGAAGCGCGCCATCCACGATGCTCTCAGCACGATTTCGGCCCGCCAGCGCGAGCTGGACGTGGTGCAACTGCACAAGGTGATGCTGGAGCGGGTGCTGGGCATTTCAGAAGAGGCCATCCGCAACCAAGACCACGTCAAGTACGAGCGCGACGCCTTTGAGGCAATCTCCTGGGTGCGCCAGGGAGCGAATGTGGCCTTCCTGTTGAATCCGGCACGCATTGACCAAGTACGGGAAATTGCTTTTGCCGGAGAGGTCTTGCCGCAAAAATCGACTGACTTCTATCCCAAACTCCTGAGCGGGCTCACTATCTATGCGCTGGAGTAGAGCCTTTCTGGCAGCAGGCATGACGTTTTCCTGCACCCTGCTGTTGTGCATCTCCGGCCCGGAACGGCAGCTCGCCGTTTATACCCCGCAGAAGAGCTACTCGGTTGAGGCACAGGACCGTGACGGTGAAACCTATATCGGACTCATGGATCTGGTCGAGCCTCTGGGAACCATCGGCATGCGCCAGGATGGAAAGGAATGGAAGCTGCGTTTCAATGGCGCCGAAGCGCGTTTCACCCAGGGCCAGAGCACGGTAAAAATCGGCGGCAAATCGGTTGATCTGGGCAGTAAGGTTCTGGTTGACAGCAAGCGCGTACTGGTTCCGCTTCGCGGGTCGTTCGCCCTGCTGAACGCGCTGCTCAAGGTCCCGGTGGAGGTGCATCCCGGCGGCCGGCGCATCTTTATTGATAACGCCGGCACCCGCTTTATGGCAGAGTTGAAAAAAGGTGACCGATCTTCCCTGCTGCTCAACTTCGATCGTCCCGTCAATCCGACTGTGACGCGGGAAGACAACAAAATCCAGCTGACGTTCAGACGCGAGCCTCTGATCTCCGATCTCACCAGCCAGCCATGGGATGATAAAACCATCCATTCATTGAATTTTTCTGAGGACAACGGCACGGCCTTCCTGACGATTGCCGGCGCCGGATTGACCGCTACAGTCTCCAACGATGGCCGGACGATCACGGTTCAGGCTCCTCCCGCCACGATCGCGACCGCGTCCCCGCCGCAAATTTCCTCTCCGGAAGGATCTCTTCCGATGATCCTTCCTGCACCGCAACAATTGGAGCCGCCGCCCGTGAATCCGGCCCACGGCCCGCCCGCATTTTGGGTGATGATCGACCCGGGACATGGCGGGGATGATCCTGGGGCAGTTTTGGGGGACAAGCTGATCGAAAAGGAGATTACCCTGGCCCTGGCGCGGCGGCTGAAATCAGAGTTGCAGGAGAGAGGCATTCCCGCCCATCTTTTACGGGATGGCGATGTGACCCTCAGCCTGGAGCAGCGCGCCCAAACGGCGAATGAACAACATGCGAGCGTTTATGTGGCCCTACATGCGGGCCTGCCCGGCAGCGGAGTGCGCGTCTATGCTCCGGCCCTTGCTTCTTCCCCACCGCTTTCTTCGGGAAGATTCCTGCCCTGGGGCGACGCGCAAGCCAACTCCCTGGCTCGCAGCCAGGAGCTGGCGCAGACGATTGTTGGCGAGCTGGACAAGAAGAGCATAACCGCACTCAAGCTGGCTACTCCGATTCGTCCTTTGAACAACGTCACCGCTCCAGCAGTCGCGGTGGAGCTGGCGCCCGATCCGGACAACATGCAGGACATCATGGCGCAGAAGTTTCAAAGCACCGTAGCTGCCGGGATTGCCGCAGGAATCGCCCAGCTTCGCCCGCGGCTGGAGGGACAGCCGTGATCCCGCGCCATTTCCAAATCACGATCGCCCTACTTCTGTTCGGCATCCTGATCAGTGGTATTTACATCATCAAACTCACCAACAAGGAAGAAGCCAAGAACCTGCTGGGAATGGAAGAGAGGCCGGTAGCGCCTCCGCTGAGCGGAAAACCAGAACGCATTTCAGTCCTGGTGGCTTATGATCAAGACCGCGCCCTGCGCTGGCGGCAGGCCACGGTTTCCCTGCCTACCGAGCGCAACCTGCGTGCTCGCGAGGTTTTGCGGGCGGTGCTGGCGCAATACCTGCAGAATCCTTCTCCGCACATCATGGGCAAAGGGTCCGACATCAGGGACGTTTACCTGATCAACAATGAAACCGCGGTAGTTGACACCACTCCGCAATTTGCCGACGGACATCCTTCGGGCATCCTGCTGGAAGAGATGACTATTTGCTCCCTGATTGAGACTTTAAACGCCAATGTTCCCGGCATCAACCGCGTGAAATTCGTAGTTGACGGCCGTGAGCGCGAGACGCTCGCCGGACACGCCGACCTGATGAGCTTTTATCAGAGTTCCTCCGTCCACGAGCTGGCCAAGGAGTTCGAATAAATGAACCTGGCGAGCTCACCGGTGGTCGGGGTATTTGACTCCGGCTTTGGCGGGCTTACGGTTCTGCATGAGCTGCTGAACGTCCTTCCAGGGCTCGATTATCTTTACTTCGGCGATACAGCACGGCTTCCTTATGGCTCAAAGTCCGCGCACACGGTGGCCAAGTACGCGATTTCCAGCATTCATTTTCTTCAAGAGCAGGGCGCGGAATTGCTGGTGATTGCCTGCAATACCGCAACGGCCCTGGCGCTGGATGAGATCCGCGCATCAACTACGGTGCCGGTGATTGGCGTGGTGGACCCAGGAGCGCAACGCGCGGCGGAAATCTCAAAAACAAAGAAGGCAGCGGTGATCGCCACAGAAGCTACCGTGGCCAGCCACGCTTACCAGAAGGCCCTGGCCGAGCGTGGAATTACAGCCACGGAAAAGGCCTGCCCGCTGCTGGTGCCATTGGTGGAAGAAGGATGGGTGGAACATCCGGTCACGGAGCAGGTAGCGCACATTTATCTCGATGATATTTTTAGGGATGGCGCGCGGGACGCGGACGTGCTGGTTCTGGGGTGCACGCACTATCCTTTGATCCGTCCACTGTTGCGGCGGGTGGCGCCGCCGGAGGTGCAGATTGTGGATTCAGCCGAATCCACGGCCCACGAGGTGGCGCGGCAGGTGAAGAACTCGAGTCCAGACAAAGAAGGCCGCCTGCGATGCTTTGCGACGGATTCGGTGGAGAAATTCCAGCGGCTCGGCGGACGTTTCCTTGGCCGTCCGTTGGAACATGTAGAGTTGATTGATATTGAAGGGTGACAACTCGCGCTGATCGGGGTAAGGCCGGCAAACATAGTTATGCTGAAAACAAAGGACTTAGGCTGGACGTGCAACTTCGTCCGCCGCGAACGAAGTTGATTTTCGTTTAACAGGCTTCAGAACCTATTTAGTAATGCTGAACACAAGGTCCCTCCAATTTACCCGCGCTGGCGCGCGAGTAAACTCTCGGGATGACGCTAGAGTTTGTCAGGGTCTTCATTAAGTGAACAGTATTGGAGCTAAGACATGATCTTCCGTTCTGACAACCGTTCCCCGGAGCAGATGCGTCCGGTCAACATTATTCCCGACTTCATTTCCACGGCGGAAGGCTCCGCACTGATTGAGATCGGCAACACCCGCGTGATCTGCACTGCGTCCGTGGAAGAAACGGTGCCCTCGTTTTTGAAGGGCGCGGGCAAGGGATGGATTACGGCAGAGTACAGCATGCTTCCCCGCTCCACGTTGACCCGCACACCGCGCGAGGCAGCAAGGGGCCGGGTGAGCGGACGGACTCATGAGATTCAGCGCCTGATTGGACGCGCCCTGCGCGCGGTGGTCAATCTGGAGGAGCTAGGGGAGCGGACCATCACGCTGGACTGCGATGTGATCCAGGCCGATGGAGGCACCCGCACCGCCTCCATCACAGGGGCATTCATCGCTCTGGGACTGGCGCTGGAAAAACTGGTTGAAGCCGGCACCTTGACCGCAGCTCCGATCCGCGATTTTGTCGCAGCCATCAGCGTGGGCGTAGTTGATGGAGCCGTGCTTCTCGATCTGTGCTACGAAGAAGACGCGCGCGCCGAGGTCGACCTGAATTTCGTAATGACCGGGGCGCGCAAGATTGTGGAAGTGCAGGCGACTGCCGAGCAGCATCCTTTTGATGAGGCACAGTTGAAGAGGATGATGGATTTTGCGTCTAAGGGGATCGAGTCGCTGATTTCCAAGCAGCGCAGCATCCTGAACAAGCTGCCGCTTTTACAGTAACTATCACCGCTGATTTTCGCCGATGGCCGCAGATAAAAAAACCAGTTTGGCCGCGAATCAACGCGAACGGACGCGAATTTTGCAAAAGCTTAAAAGAGAATGGGAAAAATCGTAGCAAGCCAACAAGACTTGAGGAATAGTAGTTGCGGAGATGCGCAGAGAAAAACAAAACCTTTGAAATGCTGAGGATAAGGAGTAAGCAGAGGAACAACCGTTCGTCCGTACAACTCGAAGCTGTTCTGCTGCTTCTGTTCCTCTTTGTTGAAGGTCGTTTATTGCAACGTTTACAATTAGCGCACGACATAGGGAGGAGCAACCGTGAAGCTTACGCAGGGAAAGTTAGCGGGGATGAAGGCCGTTTCCAACGCACGCGGGGTGATTGCCGCGGCGGCCATGGACCAGCGCGGGTCGCTACAGAAGTCTTTGGCCAAAGAAAAAGGCAGTGATATCACCGGCAGCATGATGGAAGAATTCAAGTCCATTGTGACAGAGGTCTTGACGGTGCATGCCAGCGCCATCCTGCTGGATCCCGAGTTTGGGCTGCCGGCCTCCCGCAAGCGCGCCCGCAATTCCGGCCTGCTTCTGGCTTATGAGAAAACCGGGTATGACAAGACTGGCCCCGGACGCCTGCCTGATTTGCTGGACAACTGGTCTGCCCGCCGACTGAAGGAAGCCGGCGCTGACTGCGTAAAAGTTCTGCTCTATTACACTCCCACTGACGGCGCTGCCATCAACGACAGGAAACATGCTTGGGTTGAGCGCATTGGGGATGAATGCCGCGCCAACGATATTCCGTTCTTCCTTGAATTCGTCGGCTATGAAGAAGGAGCGGATGAGAAGGGCCTTGAGTTCGCGCGCAAAAAGCCGGAGATCGTGACTCAATCCATGGCCGAATTTACCAAGGACCGATATGGCGTGGACGTGCTGAAGGTCGAGGTGCCGGTGAATATGAAATTCGTGGAAGGCGCCAAGTCTTACGCAGGCCAGAAGGCCTACTCGAAGCAGGAGGCCATGGACCACTTCCGCCGGGCCGCCGCTGTCACCACCAAGCCGTTTATCTATCTCTCAGCCGGCGTCAGCAATTCTGAATTCAATGAGTCGCTGGCCCTGGCGGCGGAAGCTAAAGTTAAGTTCAACGGCGTGCTCTGTGGGCGCGCTACCTGGAAAGACGGCATTCCCGTTTATGCCAAGCAAGGCGCAAAGGCGTTTGAAGAGTGGCTCAAGAACGAGGGCGTGAAGAACATCAGCAACGTAAATGAAAGCCTCAAGGCAGCTACGCCGTGGTATTCGCTGTATGAAGTGGCCGAGCCGGCGCTGACGACGGCGTGATTCAATCGGGTGATCCGTTGAGCCGCGGCAAGCCGGGACCTGATTCGATCCGTTCCAAATAATCAGTCGCTTTCTTCCACAACCGGGCAATGTAACCCATCAGAGTGGCCCTGAACCACCGCTGGTTTAGATGTCCCGCTGGCAGGAAAAGCCATGAGATTCCTCGCACCAGGCCGAAGCCCCATTACCGCATTTTTGGCTTACTTTTTGATCTGGTTGTGTTTTGGGTTCATCCCTACCATGACAGCTCAGTCGCCCGGGGTGTGATCGACTGCGTCGATCGTCCAGCGCTCGCTGGCGCGGCGGGGGAGGCGGCTACCATTCCAGCGACCGCCAGGCCGACGCTTTGAACTGCCAGCGCCGTCGGGATAGGAGGCAAGGGTGGAGACTTCACAGAGTTTAGTTTAGCAGTCAAGTCTCTTTCACAGCGGCAACATCCGCTGCCTGGGGATGTTGTCAAAGCGAAATGCGGACAAGGCGATCTCCTGAATGCTGACGGTTTGCAGAACTTCGGGGAGAACTGAGATGGCAATTGTTGTCGAACGGCGCCCAAGGAGAGAACCTCGGTGTACAATCTCTGCAGTTTTCGAAGTCACAAAGGAAATTCGGGATCAGAAAAGGACTCAATATGGGACAACCCGATGAACCTCCGACCGACTGGTCGAAAGATTTTGTCGAACACCTGAGAACGGTGCATTTCTCTCTGATTACCTTGTCAATAGCGTTGCTGGTTATATCTACTGGGGATCAGGATCAGTATTATAACGCTTACTCACAATTGCAGCTGATCAAGAAAGTATCCAACGAATGGAAAAACGGAGTCCAAAATCTTCTGCGGGTTTCCTCTTGTCATTACCTGTCTGAGCCGGGTCGACAACCAACGGCCGATCAGCAGTCCAAGGTAGATGAGCAATCCAGCTATCAGCAAGCTAAGCTCCAGGAATGCACGCCCTACCTTTCGACAGCTGATTTGTCGGCACTAAGAATAGAGGATGGCTCAATCAAGATCAGGCCATCACTGGATATAGCCGACCTATGCACGGATGAGAACGGACGCCGTGTATTGAAAAACCACTCTCTCGATACGATTGGGCAGATTAGTGATTTCTGGAATCGGTTTTCGAAGGCCCCGGCATTGACCTGCATCACAGACGTCGGGCAGCCGGTTTTACAGGTGGATGGCAAATCGAAGAATCCTACGGTAACCAAAAACCTTCAAGGAGCCGCTGTGGGCGATATCCCAATCCCGTTGTCTCCAGAGCCGCAGACGCGCGCTGCGGAACAATTGCGCGGGGAGGTTGATGCTGACGGACACAAAATTCTCGTGACTTTCAAAGTGACTCGCGCCCCACTACTTCAATTGAATCTGGGCATTATGCATGATGTAGTTTCGGGACATTTGTGGGGGGACCCTTCCGGGAGAGACCCTTTTGATCTGGCGTTTCCAGACTTGAACGGCGTTGCTAAGACATTGGCGCTCTATGGCGAGACTTTGCAAAAGAGCGCGGACAGATTGGCGACGCACATGGATAAGCCGGAAGCTACGACTACGATTTTTGGAATTGCGATTGCCGTGAGACAGCTGACAACCTGGGGATCTTTTCTGCTGGTGGGCATCCAGCTATATTTGTGGATTCATCTGCGCGAACTAACGTCTCGGCTGAGTGCTGACAGTGCAGGATGGAGAGTGGCGTGGATTGGGGTCTATGATCGGTCAACAGCGAAGCTGATGTCGAAGGCGTCTGCGGCGTTAGCGCCGCCGGTGACTACCTTGATGCTCGCTAAATTGGCGATCAATTTGTGGACTTTCTCCGCGATTTCTGCAAGCGTGTTGGTGGCACTACTGACTTATCGACAATTTGATTCACTGATGGCAAAGGGTACTCACGCGACAGCAGTGGCGCCGAGTGCGCCGGTAGGTCCGACTATGAACGTGTTCGGCGAGGGCATCCAGAGCGCTGGTCCGGCGAGCATACCCAAAATCGATTGGGGCATCCGCGGTTTGAGCTAAAAGCCTTCGGCAAGTTACGATAGTGTTCGCGCCGGTAACTCCTTAGTTGAACAGTATTGTGGCTAAATGTGGGCCAAATGCTGGGGAACGTGTGGAAGAATCGTGGTTTATGTTCAAGCCAACGCCAGCGCCTACGTGATAAACCCCTTGCTGCGCTCGAAACTCGCTCAGCCGTTATACACTCCTCCTTTACATGCTTCCCATCACCATCAAGCCGACCGACAAACTCATCAAGTCCTATTACGAGACCCTGGGCGAATTCGAATCCCTCCATGCCAGCCATGAGGGCGCCGTGCGCAAGGCCTTTCAGGACATGCTTCTCTGGTTACTCCCGGAAACTTGAATGGACGCTCATTCCCGAATACGCCATCTACCGGAGCAAAGGCCATCGCATCGTGGTTGACGGCGCGGTCGTGGATTTCTGGAAACAGCGCCGCGGCCTCTGGGAGGCCAAGGATGAGCACGACGACCTCGAACGCGAGATCAAGTCAAAGATCGAAAAGGGATACCCCACGCGCAACATTATCTTTCAGGCTCCCGAGCGCGCCATCCTCTACCAGCACGGGGTCCGCCAGGGGCTGAACGAAGACCTTCGCGACCCGAAGAACATGGTCGACCTCCTCACCGAGTTCTTCGCCTACCGCGAACCTGATCTCGACGCATGGGACGAGGCCGTTGCCCAGTTCAAGGACCGCATCCCCGAGGTCGCAGAGACCGCCAAGAAACTCATCGACCAGGAGCGCCGCACCAACAAGGCATTCCGCGACTCCTTTGACGCCTTCTTCGACCTCTGCCGTCAGGCGATCAATCCCAATCTGTCAGTTGTTGCCGTCGAGGACATGCTCGTTCAGCACCTGCTCACTGAGCGCATCTTCCGCCGCGTCTTCCACGCCGAAGAGTTCCGGTCGCGCAACGTCATCGCCGCCGAAATCGAGAAGGTCATCGCGTCCATGACCTCGCGCCATTTCAGCCGCGACCAATTTCTCTCCGACCTTGACCGCTTCTACAAGGCCATCGAACGCGCCGCCGATGACAAGGAGGATTACTCCGAAAAGCAGGCCTTTCTCAACACCGTGTACGAGCGCTTCTTCCAGGGCTATTCTCCCAAGGAAGCCGATACCCACGGCATCGTCTACACGCCGCAGCCCATCGTCGATTTCATGGTGCGCAGCGTCGAAGACATTCTGCAGAAGGAGTTTGGCCGCTCGCTCGCCGACAAAGGCGTCCACATCCTCGACCCGTTCGTCGGCACCGGGAACTTCATCACCCGCGTCATGCGCCAGATCGCCGAGACCCGCAAGTCCGCGCTGCCCTACAAGTACGAGCACGAACTTCACTGCAACGAGGTCATGCTGCTCCCGTACTATATCGCCAGCATGAACATCGAGCACGAATACCTGGAGCAGGTCGGCGAGTACCGTCCATTCGACGGCATCTGCCTGGTAGACACGTTTGAACTGGCAGAACCTGAGCAATCGCAACTCGGCTTCATGACTGAAGAAAATACGGTGCGGGTAAAGCGGCAAAAACAAGCACCGATCTTCGTGATCATTGGGAATCCACCGTACAACGTTGGGCAATTGAACGAGAACGACAACAACAAGAACAGAAAGTACAAAACAATAGACAGGCGCGTCTCTGAGACCTACTCCCACAATTCTCAGAGTACGCTACTGTCCAGCCTCAATGACCCGTATGTGAAGGCGTTTCGGTGGGCAACAGACCGTCTGGGGAATGAAGGTATTATTGCGTTTGTCAGCAACAACAGCTTCGTGGACCAATTGGCATTCGACGGCATGCGGAAATGTCTTCACGAGCAGTTCGACGCGATCTACGTATTAGATCTTGGAGGCAACGTTCGTAAGAACCCAAAGCTCTCCGGTACTACTCATAATGTCTTTGGAATTCAGGTAGGTGTAAGTATTACGCTGTTAATCAAGAAACCGCACGATGCATCCCAATCAAGTGCAAGACTCTTCTACTCCGCGGTACCTATTGACTGGCGCAAAGAACGAAAATATGAATTCCTCGACGGAATACCTGCAGTTCGACAGATCGAGTGGCTGAACATCCTCCCTGACAAAAGAGCGAATTGGCTCATGACTGAACTCAGGTCGGAATATTCCAGCTTTGTATCGATCGGCACTACGGGCTCAAGTGAAACCAGCATCTTCAGCACTCTGAGCCATGGAGTCAATACCTCAAGGGACGACATCGTATACGCGTTTGACAACACCGAGCTTAAAACCAAGATTGAGAAGTTTGTGGAATCGTACAACTCAGAGGTGGATAGATGGATAAGAGGAGGTCGGCCAGAGAAAATTGATGATTTTGTTGATTATGGCAAGCTGAAGTGGAGTAGAAATCTCAAGCGACACCTTACCGAAGGTGATCATCTGACGTTCGACGACCGCCGGATGCGCAAGTCTTTGTACCGTCCATTTGCGAAGCGCTTTCTATTCTTCGCCGATGTCGCAGTCGATGAGCTAGGCAAGATGCCGGTCATCTACCCGACTGCGGATCAGGAATCGGAAAACCCCACTATTTGCGTGACCAGCGCTGGTTCGGAAAAACCATTCCTCGCACTTTTGGCAACCGAAATCGCGAACTACCACCTCGCTGGTGCCGGGAGCGGTACTCAGTGTTATCCCTTTTATACCTACGACGAATCCGGCACCGACCGCTGCGAGAACATCACGGACTGGGCGCTCGACCAGTTCCGCCGCCACTACCACGACGCATCCATTACCAAGTGGGACATCTTTCATTACGTGTATGCCATCCTCCATCACCCCATTTACCGCGAACGTTACGCCGCCAACCTCAAACGTGAACTCCCCCGCATTCCATATGGCCCGAATTCCGCGGATTCGCTACCGCCGGCAAGGCGCTTGCCGACCTCCACGTTAACTACGAACAACAACCTCAATATCCGTTGCAGGAAATCTGGAAGCCTGGTTCCAAACTCAACTACCGCGTGGAAAAGATGCGCCTCAGCCGGGACAAGACTTCGTTACTGTACAACGACGCGCTCAGCCTTTCGGGCATCCCACCCGAGACTTTCGAGTACCGACTCGGGAACCGGTCCGCCCTCGAATGGGTGATCGACCAGTACCAGGTCTCTACTGACAAGCGCTCCGGCATTACCAACGACCCCAACCGGGAAGATGACCTCGAATATATCGTTCGTCTTGTGAAACAAGTTGTACAGGTAAGCCTTGAGACCGTAAAGATCGTAAGGGGGCTGCCGGAGTTAGGGGTAGCGACCGAGGCCGCCAACGCAGGCGGCTAGATGTGCGCGAGGAGGCGGGTGAAGCCTGTGAGGTTCATGGCCGCGTGTGAGTGAAATGGCGATTTAACCCGGGCAAATGTCGTTTTAATATGATGCCTTGTCACTGGAGATGCACTCCGCAGTGAATAGGAGCTGAAATGATCGGCAGTCGCAAATGGCAAATCCTATCACTGATAGCGATGTCGCTTGCCGGTATCGTCCTTGGAGTCTGGCTGCTGCGTGCCGGTTTTGTTCTTCTGGGTTGTGTCTGGATAGCTATATTTATTTGGCTCGGACAGCAGTCTGCAAGTTGGCTCATGGTTTCTGGCGTGGCTCGGTCGGATGTCACACCTCCCTTGAACTCACGCCGGCAGCGCCTTCTCCTTTCAATCGTGTGCCTGCTCGGAGCGGCTGTATGCGCGGTAGGGATTTATTTGTGGCGCTTGTGGCCAGAGGAATGGCAAGCTGGTCTTGTTTTCATTCTTTTCGGCCTGATTGTGTTGGCTCCTGTGACGATTTGGGAAATTCAAACTCGCAGAAAGCAAATAGATTCCCTTCGCGGAAAGTAGACGCAGGGCACGATATTTCACTCAGAATCAACGTTGTGAGCGTAATGCGGTTGTAATAGCTATCGACAATCGTCGCCTATGTGTTGGCCAGCCCAATCTACTCTTTCGAGTGCCCTGAGATTGTTCCGGACGGCCTTCAACGGGTAAATACTGCGCGTGGCCGCATTTCGCCGGCTGAGATGAGTTTCGTAAGCAGCGATGGCTTTTTTTCGTTGGCCATTCCGCTCGTGAATTCGCGCGATACGGTAAAAGCAATCAGCGATCAGCGACCGGGCGTGCTGGATACCCTCGCCACATTGCCCATACGCAAGCCTGTCTTCCCCCCAACTGATGAGCCAACGGTAGATTTGCAAAGCTTCTTTGCGCCGCTCCAACATGTCCAGCGCCCCTGCGTAGCCCCAGATCGCAAGAGGACAATGAGGCTCGACGTTGAGTGCTTTCACGTCGTAGTGAAGTGCCTTGCGATACTGCCGCTGCTCGTAGTACGTAAGAGCCAGGCGGGTGAGAAGCCAATGGTCATTCGGCGCCCGCCGCAGTGCTTCACGAATTAGACGCCGCGCTTTCAGCCAATTCTCGCACTCTATTGCAGCTTCGATGCTGCGTGATGCACGGCGTTGAGTGAGCATAGGCAAATTGTAGCGCCCCGAGCATCTTTGTGGACCGTATCTTGCGTTTTCCGACGCGAACAGGCGTTTTCACGGCTTGGTGGGCTGCTGGCGCAACGCGATTTTTCACAAACTATCGGGAGACCACGCTGCTCGGCACTGGGCGCGTCGCACGAAAACCTTCTGTTGTCGCTTGGAAATCCTCGAAACCCAACTGAGCGAGTTCGGTTTTTAGTCGTTCGCTCAGTACCGCACCGATCACTTCAAGGACCGTGTACGGTGGATCTGCTGAATACGTACCGTGATGAAGGTCGATTGTGTCTAACTGGTTGATGAGAATGTCTTCGGCTGAAGAACCATCGCCAGTTTTGAAAGTTGTGACGCCGTTCAAATGGCTGCGACTCGGATGAACGGCCCAGACCTTCTGCGCCGTCGCACGGTTCGCTGGGGTGTCCACGATCCACACTGGCCCTGCCTGAGCGAGTTCCAAAAGACGTTCGCCGTATTCTGGATCAAGCACAACAAAAACGCAGTAAACATCGGCCATAGAGCGTCCTATGTAGAAGGTGTTGCTAACTATGCAGTCGGATCCCCTGGTCTAACTCTCCAGCTTGCGTAAGCTTTTTCTCAGCACACTTTTGGATAGCGGTGGCCTTGAACTCGGAGGCACTGGACTTGGAGTCTACAAGAACTCGTTCGCCGAGACCAAATAGACTCCCTTCGCGGAAAGTAGACGCAGGCACGATAGTTGCTGGGCAAATGGCATGTTACGACAACTGTCTTAGCTCCACTACTTTCGAGCTACTATGCGCCGAAGTGGGCCGTTTCGAGACCTGCGAAAAGGAAGCGCGAGTGATCCGCCCATAAAAAACCCGCCATCTCTGGCGGGTGTGAGGTTTCGAGAAGTGGCTACTTGCGGGATTTCCTGGGTTTTCGTTTTCGTGGCGGTTGTGGATTCGAGTCCGCTTTGTCTGGCGGATAGTATTTGGCCCGGATGTGCGGGGCCATTTCCAGGATACGCCCAAGGTTTTTCACGTCTCCATGCTCCAGGTTGTGCAGGGTTTCAGTGAGCCGGCGGTTCATTTCGGCTTGGGTTTCTTCGAGTGTCCCGGCCCACCACTCCGGCATGTTTCCGGGTACGTGGTCTATCAGGACGCGGTTCGAGGTGAGCCAGTCGAGGTTATGAGCCAGATGCGCAAAGGCCCGGTTCAGCCGGAACAAGGCGCGGTAGATTTCGAGTTTTCGGGTAACATTGGAATCAGCCAAGGTTCCTCCAATCAAGGTGCTTTGGTTAGGGCTGGGCCGATGTTGATAGCACCGGTCCAGCCCGTGTTATTTATTTCAGAATTCTGGAGCGAATGCAAGGAGAAAATGCGAAACGAGCGCAGAAAGTCGGAAGTAAAATTGCGTCAAGATCAATTTTGCGAAATAAATCACTAGCCTTTTTTTAGGAGGCAGTCGATCCAAGAGCAGCATACATTTCTGCAAGAACGTTTTCGTGAGAATTCCCTGGAGTAGCATGGTCAGCTTCGACGGCTTCGGGATTCCTTCGGCTTCGCTCAGGACGGGCTTTTCGACTACGCTCAAGATGACAGGGTTAAAGGTTATACCAGTCGTCTTAGCGGCATCACTGTCTGCTGGATGCCATCGGCAGATGCACAATTCACCGGCCATCCCAGAGGCCATGCGTGCTGCCTCAGACGAAATCAAAGTCAGTAGCGACGGCACTGCCAAGGCCACGGGCATTGTGGTGGAGAACAACCACGGATGTGAGGTTGATGCCTCATGCTATCTGCGGCTGGGTGTTAGCGACCGGAAAATCCGCGTTTTATACAGCATCGGCGAAGCCAGCCCGCATGGAGACAATCAGGCCTATCATCAAGGGTGGGCTGTGAGGAAAGATGCGCACGTTGAAGTTTATGGCCGGTATGATAAGGACAGCACTACGATTGAGACTTACTCTTCCAACACCTTCTACATCCATGTCTTGAGCAACTGAGTGGTCTGCCCCGCAGCGAGTGAGGGGAAACCCGGGTTTTTTGTCCCTCTTTTGAATTGGAGATCAGTGCAATCACCGTCATCAGCGCCGCATCCTTAGTAGGTATCCCTCGGCTTCAGCAGCTTCGGGATTCCTTCGGCTCCGCTCAGGACAGGCTTTTCGACTACGCTCAAGATGACAGGGTTAAAGGTTATAGCACCACCGAGCCCCTCTGAGAACAGGCAAACTGTAGCGCCCCGAGCATCTTTGTGGGGCCGTATCTTGCGTTCCCCGACGCAAACAATTTGTCACGGCTTGATGGGCTGCTGGCGCAACGCGATTTTTGACAAACTATCGGGAGACCCCGCTGCTCGGCACTGGACGCGTCGCGCGAAAACCTTCTGTTGTTGCTTGGAAATCCTCGAAACCCAACTGAGCGAGTTCGGTCTTTAGTCGTTCGCTCAGTACCGCGCCGATCACTTCAAGGACCGTGTACAGTGGATCTGCTGAATGCGTACCGTGATGAAGGTCGATTGTGTCTAGGTTGTTGATGAGAATGTCTTCGGCTGAACAACCATCGCCAGTCTCGAACGTTGTGACGCCCTCCAAATGGCTGCGACTCGGATGAACGGCCCAGACCTTCTGCGCCGTCGCACGGTTCGGCGGGGTGTCCGCGATCCACACCGGCCCAGCCTGAGCGAGTTCCAAAAGACGTTCGCCGTATTCTGGATCAAGCACAACAAAAACGCAGTAAACATCGGCCATAGACAGAAATTTGGGTTTCTTCAAGCGTCCCGGCCCACCATTCCGGCATGTTTCCGGGTACGTGGTCTATCAGGACGCTTCATAATCTCCTCTTTCTGAAAATCAAGGGAATCAAGACTAAATTGATTGCTCATCGCGTGTCCATTCAGCATTTGGCCTGGGCCAAAGTATGGCCATGTTGGAAGAATGGTACGCAAAGTGGACCTGGTGGACAGAGTGGACGCCATGGACAGCGGTAATTTACTACCGCTTATCGCCGCCGAGACTCAACTTGAATAGGGCTCAGTTTTAGCCGATGACTCATGTGCGCCGACAGCGGCGGTTCTTTTCTTCTTCGATGTAGGCTTCTTCAGCCCCAAGGCAACATCGGCCAATTCCAGAAAGCGAGCGCCACTGGTGGAGTCAATATTGCCACGGCTGTCCCAGGCACGGTTGCCGTCCGGCCCTTTCATGTTTAATCGAGGGTTGATCCAAAGGTCTTTGGAAACATCAAGGGTATTCACTGGCTTGCGTTTTCTGGCCATTGGTTTATTAAATTGTAAGTAGCTGGGCTGTCCGTGTAAACAACAATCCGCTCGAAACGGGAACGGCTTATGCGCGCGTGAACTAAGGAAAACACGCAGTCTTATTAATAGAATACTGCGATTTCGAGTAGAAGTGTAAAGCACCCGCCATCCATTTCGCGAAGGACTTATTTATGTTCTGCCAGGTCGCGGGAAGAATCAAATTGATCGTTTGAACTCCCAATCATAGCTAAGCCAACATCATGAACTTTCTGGGCTACGCCACTTGCGCTCGAAAACATTAACAAACACTAATAAAGGCTGACCTACAACCTGGTTGATCCTTCTGGCAACTACGTCGGTTATCTTCTCCTACTTAGGAACTTACTCTGCCCGACTTTAGAACCCTAGGCGTGGCAACCAGAAGCTCTCCTCATCGATTCCTATTCAGCAATTCTCAATCCGGAGTGCTCCATGAAACCTAAATCGTTGCTGTACTTTGTCAGTTCAACTTTTGTGTTGTTTTTGCTTTCATCCTATATCGCTGGACAGGCTGTCCAGAGGACGATCCACACACCCGCATGGACGCGGGCGGCGAGTTTCGGAGGCAGCGGGACAGACAGCGGCGCCGCCGTTAAGGTCGATACGCGCGGCAACCGGTACGTAACCGGCGGTTTTTCCTTAACTGCAAGATTCGGCAATAAAACACTCGCTTCGGCTGGTGGCACTGACATCTTCCTGGCGAAATTTGGGAGTTCCGGTGAACTGCAGTGGCTGCTCCAGGCTGGCGGCCCGGGAGATGATGTGGGGCACGATATCGCCTTTGATCGGGAGCAGAATATCTATCTGTCCGGCTCGTTTACCGACAGCGCGACCTTTCATTCCGTCAACGGCCCGGCCAAAAAGGTGACCGGCGCAGGATTGACCATTTTTCTGGCGAAATACGCCCCCTCAGGCAAACTCGCCTGGGTGCAAACGGGTATCGCATCGTTCAATGGCCAAGACGAGGCCTTCGGCGTGGCTATAGACCCGGCGACGGGAACGGTGTTTATCACGGGCATTACTCAGGGGGACACGACATTTTCGTCGTCTGACGGCGCCGAACACACAGTTCCGGGAGTATTTACCTGGCATATGTTCCTGGTCAAGTACGACACCGACGGCAACTTTCACTGGGGCCAAACGAACCAAGCCTCACCCAATACCATCCCGCACAAAGTCGCCGTAGACGCACACGACAACGCTTATGTAACGGGCTGGCTCGAGAGCACAACCACGTTTCACAGCAATAGCGGCCACGACCTGACCGTTACCGGCTTGAGCCAACCCGTGCAAAGTTTTCCCGACTTTCCCGATGATGCCTTCATCGTTAAGTACGACGCGGAAGGCAACGCAAAGTGGGTCAATTTGATTGGCGGCTACAAGGGCATCGCGACTGACATCGCCGTCAGCGAGCACGGCGAGATCAGTATCACCGGCTTCATCGGAAACATCGCCGGCACGCCTTTACAAGCCAAGACTATCGCCACATCGCAGCCGGGTGGAAAGAATATCAATCTCGGTGGAGGCCACTTGACGAACCCCTTTAACAAGGACGCATTCGTTACAACGTACAACAGCGCAGGAGTGTTGCTCAAAGCACGCCGCATTGGCGGGAACGAGAATGACGGCGGCAGCGGGGTAAGCTACGACCACCAAGGCAATTTATACGTGGCTGGGGGCTTTCAAGGCAGGATCAACGTGGAGGGCCAATCTCTGACAGGGGAGAAGCGCTTCAACCTCTTCGTCCTCAAGTTCAAGCCTGGAACCGGCGACCTGGAATGGGCCAAGAAGGCAGATGGAGCCGGCCAAGACAATCTTGAGGTGAATCAGGGAATGTGCGTGACCCCGGCACGCGAAGTCCTGGTAACCGGCGGGTACCAGAATACTGCCGACTTCGACGCGATCAGATTACATAGCGCCGGAGACCTAGACATCTTCTTGGCGGAGCTGAATGCTATTCCTGATAAAGACAAGTGCGAGTCCTCGCGCTGCGGCGACAAAGATGATGATAAAGATGATAGAGACAAAGATGATGACAACCGCAAAAATCAGGGAGCAAAGGATATCCATTCAACAGAAACATATACGACAGCGGGACGTTAAGTCCCTAAATTGAGTGACTTGGCGGGCCTGTAGCCTCAGGCCCGCTCACCGGGACCAGTGCACTCATCGGGCAACGCCGGCTTTGCCTTTGGCCTACGAGACTCTACACAACCCTTTCGGCGTCCAATCGTGGGTTACAGTGGATGGAAGCTTTGACGATTCGTGGAGGATGAGCGTCAGCGCGCGGCGCTGTTCGGCGCCACTGGCTGTGAGCAGCATGGGCGAGCCGCCTGGCACAATGACCGGCGGACGGCCAGCGCTTCCGACCAGCCTGCCATTCGGAGTCTCCAAACAGGTTTCTCCGGCCAGCGTGTACCAGGCTTCAGGCCCTGGGTGAGTGTGAATGGGCGAGGTTGTCCCCGGCATGGAGATAGACTCCATTACGAGCGCCGAGTATTGTGCACCAGCCGTTACCGGGAGCGGGCCAATTTCGGCGATGCGTTGTCCCTTTAAAGCCGGTCGCCATCCCGCCTTTTCGATGGTAAACAGCCACACCTTTCCCAAAGCCTCGCTGACTGTCCCTCGCGGTCCTTTGGCTTTATCCGCATCTGAGCGCGTTGGGTAGACGTCCAAATGCCAGAAGACTTGCGCTTGCTCGACTGTTCCGACGGGTTGGTCGACGAGGATCCAGCATCCAACCTCAACCGTCCGCTCGCTGACCGGTTTGCACGCACCGAATGACGGTAATGGCGCGCTTGACTGGCCGGAGAGCGAAACGGCGGCCAGCAACCCAATCCAAGTGACCGATGGCAACAGCGCGCAACATCTTGCTGCCCACTTCATGACAGAGCCCGCAGCCTATTTCGTCCCGGCCACAGTGTGACCGTTGACTGCCGCCTGGTTATCAGCCTCCGCGGGATCATCATCGTCACCGCCGGGCAGCCTGAACGCGAAGAGACGGTTACCACGGTGTCTAAATTGCAAGAATTTGTCCGGGAACAACGAAGCCGTTTCCGCGCCGGCACCCCAATAGACCCATCTTCCAACCACGGCCGGCCCGCTTTCGATACTGCCGGAAGCTGCCTCGGCGCCGTCAGCCAGTTTTACCTTTTGATGGAATTCGAAAAGCTTGCGGCCATTGTCGGCGTCAAGACCCAGCATGGTTCCCCGTTGATCGGCATAGCCGATAAAGACCACGCCATTGCCAACCGTGAGGGTGCCAAAGGCTTGTGCCTGGGAGAGCGTCCCTTTGATTCCGTCGATTGCCGGACGTTGCCAAGCGATGGCTCCAGTCGCAGCGTCAACGGCAGTTACCATCCCGGTAATCGTCTCAAGCTTGTTGCCGGCAGCGAATACGTTGATCCCGTCCGCCGAGATATCCGCGGGAGGATTCACCAATGTCCACAACTCGCTTGGGCCGCTGGCTGGTCCCTTGAGAAATGCAGCAGGAGCTCCGGTTCCGTCCGGATCAGGGAAGGTGTTGGGGTAATCGTTAAGTCCGAAGATGATGTTGGGCCCCGGGAACGGCAGCACCAGGTCCGAGGGCGAAGGATGCGAAACGGGCGTGGCGGCGTCCCTCTTCTCGAACTTGCCTACTCGAATGCCCAGTGCGGTGAAGCCATTCACATCGAGAAAAGTTTCCGCAGGGACAAAAGCTCTGTGGATGTCTCTACCCGAGTTGCGAGTGTTGGTTGTGCCGAAATAAATACGCTTGCCGTCAGTCGCCCGGCCAAATTGCAAGCCACCATAGATGCCGCCTGGGTCGACATTCGTCTCCCAGACTTTTTTGCCCGTATCCGCATCTACGGCAAACAACCTTCCATCCTTATTCCCTGCAACCACCAGGTCCCTTCGCGACCCCTCCGGCGTGCGGACATTCCTGACCAGCGTCGGCATCTGTCCGAATCCCATGTCAGGTCCAACAGGGTCTTGATCGCAATTTGCGGCGTTGGCGATCCCAACCGGAAAGACGAGGGGGACAACCGTAGACCAACCATAAAAGTCCGGAGAGCCGCATGCATGAGTCCACGAATCATAGAGGCGCGCGTAAAAGACCCACTTGACTTTGCCGGTGTCCATGTCAAGGGCAAGCATGGCGTTGGCATAGGACTTGAGCTTTTCATTGAGGTTGAGGCACGTGACCCCTGCAGGCAGCCCGGGAATGTTCGCGTTGGGATCGCCTGTGCTGCGGCGCGCCTGTTCGCAAAGCTCGGCGACTCTGGGGGCGGTCTCAGTTTGCGCTGTGGCAATATAAATCTGCCTTCTTTCAAGGTCGAGCGTTGGATTGTGTCCGTAGGTGGAGGTTCCAAAAAAGCCTTTTGGAGTGAGCAGCGCTCTCAATTCGGGGCTGAGTTCATGGTCCGGGTCATCACCGATGACCATATGTGTTTTCCAGATGATATTTCCGGTATTGACATCCATGGCAACGAGGCTTCCGCGAGAGGAGCAGCAAGGATACCTGGAGCCAGGCACAATCGGTTGCGTAAAAATGTTCGGGTAAGCGCGCGACCAGTCTTCTTCCCAGCTCCCGACCGGAACGAAAATTCTGTCTCCATGTCCGCTGATGGAGCCCGTGATCTTGGAGGAACGATGATCTTCGACCCGTTTGCGCCAGACAAGATCGCCGGTGGCCTGGTTTAAGGCGAGCACGATGGCGCCTGACCCGGAAGTGCATACTCCAGGGGCCGGCGATTTGCCAATGACTTCACAAAGCGGGTCATTGAGGCCGAAGTTGCTGCCCACGATGACAAGACCATGCATCAGCAGCGGCGTATTTCTGGATGCGGTCACGACAAAGCCTGGAATCGACAGGTCGGTAATAAAGTTCTTCTTCCACACAAGCTGGCCTGTGAACCGGTTCAACTTGGTAATGTTGCCGGAAATATCGGTGAAGTACAGAAACCCGCCTTCCACCGCTGGCGTGGACGATATGGAACCAAACCCTGGAGTAATGGTGCCCGTATCCGGTGCGGTGAGAAATTCCCACTGCAGGCGCAAGTTGCCCACACTGTTTTTGTCAATCGGCCCGCCATGAAAGCTCCGGGTGTTTTGGATATCGATTCCCTGGGCCCAAAGATTCACACTGTAACTAACGGTGAAGATTGTCGCCCACAGCAATACGGACCTGATATTGCAAATTTTCACAAGAGCCTCCTTGTTTGATTCAAACCGCCAACCGGACACCGATTCGCGGCATGCACTTTCGATTGCGTTCTGTTCGGGTATTGCCTTATGACCTTTGCGCCTCGAATCACCAGCTTTGCATGGCTGTTTCATTTTTATTCCCGTTGAGAGAAAAGCCAGCCTTTTATGCGTAGACAATTGTACGCATGATTTTCCCAAATGCACGTCATTTTCAAAATTTTTCATATTGGCAGCAAGCAAAGTTGCAATTCGGCTATATGAGGTATTGGAAACTCCAACGCCAACTGGCCCTATTCGCGCTGGCGGCGAACCTGGGAGGCGCAATGAGAGGATTTTTCTGCCTTGTATTGTTCCTGGCAGATCTTCTGACAGTGAACACATTGATCATGGCGGCGGCCTCAGGCATCTTCGGAGCCAGCACATTGGAGCCCCGGCGGCTGAAGGGTGCAACCGCAGGCACGGCGATTTACAGCTTGGTTGTGGGCACTATTTTCCGATTCAATTGAGTTAGCAATTTACAATTTTGATGATCAGACGACTGTTGTCTTGTAATGATTTATGTGTTCGTGTCGGGAGAACTGATATGAGTATTGCTACCAGCAAGAATTCAGCGGGTCAGCCCAATATAATCCTTGGCAACGTACTATCATAATATGCAATCGCGATCTTTGATGGTGCTGGGAACAGCGTCTCACGTGGGTAAATCGATTGTTACCACAGCGCTATGCCGCATCTTCGCACGCTCGGGCATTCGTGTAGCACCTTTCAAAGCGCAGAACATGTCCCTGAATTCTGCTGCCACGATAGACGGATTTGAGATTGGACGCGCTCAGGCTTTACAGGCGGAAGCTGCAGGATTGTTTGCCACGCGCGACATGAATCCGATCCTGTTGAAACCAGACTCCGACCGGTCCTGTCAAGTCATCGTGCAGGGACGGGTCTGGAGAAACTCGTCCGCAGAAGACTATCACCTGAACCGCGTGAAAGAGCTCTTTCCGATTGTCATTGAGAGCTACCACCGATTGGCCGCGCAGTATGATCTTGTCATTCTGGAGGGCGCTGGATCTCCTGCAGAAATCAATCTGAAAGAGAACGATATCGTAAACATGCGCATGGCGGCAGCCGCCGATGCCGCATGCCTTTTGGTGGCAGACATTGACCGCGGCGGCGTCTTTGCTTCTCTCGTCGGGACCATGGAACTGCTGACGGCAGACGAACGCGATCGCATCCGCGGGTTCGCGATTAATAAGTTTCGCGGCGACTTGAATCTCTTGACACCGGGAATCGTTGAGATCGAAAACAAATTGCGAAAGCCTTGCGTCGGCGTTATTCCATATCTGCACAACCTGGGTTTGGACGAAGAGGACAGCGTGGGGTTGGAATCAAGAAACCAGAACAGCGCCTCACTGCAATCGTGGGTAGAACAAGGGGACAAAGCACGGCCTCTTCGTATAGCCATCGTACAGTTTCCTTATTTGTCTAATTTTACAGATTTCGATGCGCTGGCCTCAGAGCCTTGTGTTTCTGTACATTTCGTCCAGAGGCCGCGGCAGATCGAGCATGCGGATGTGATTCTATTGCCTGGAACCAAGCAGACAATTCGAGACCTTCAATGGCTAAGGGATTCAGGGTTAGCCGAAACAATTATTGCTCTCAGCGGCCGTAAGCTTATAACCGGAATTTGTGGCGGCATGCAGATGCTGGGCCGCACTCTAGAAGATCCCTATCTCATGGAAGGAGGCGGCAAGACCGCTGGATTGGACTTGCTGCCAATCGATACGACAATGCTGCGGGAAAAAATCACCGCCCAGGTGACGGCCAGAATCATTTCAGACAAGCTATTTGGCATTCACCATGACGAACGCTGCACCTCGGGGTATGAAATCCATCTTGGTGAAACCACCTACCTCGCCGGATCAACGCCAGTCTTTGAATTGCATCGCTCTCATGCAACCGAGATTGCTATTGTGGATGGTTCGCAGAGCGCCAATGGCCGCATCTGGGGCACGTATGTACACGGACTGTTCGATAGCGATGCTTTCCGGCATGCTTTCCTGCGGAGCGCCCGCACGGCGTGTAATCTCCATACTTCCGGGAATTTCGTTTTTCGCGCAGCAGAACGCCAGCGGAAGATTGACGGTCTTGCTGATTCCGTCGAGAGTTCCCTCAACATGAGCGCAATCCGCCAATGGATGGGGTTACCTGCAAAGAACACTGTTGCGGCGCAGAACCCATAAATGATTCGAACAACGACAATGAGACCGGCAGTACTTGCAACGTCCTTCACGTTTGATCTACCGCGGCAAGATGGATCACCCGACTCGACCGCGGCTATAAGCGGTTTCAGGGTTTGCATGAGTCTATTCCTCTCTATTGCATAGTGCTCGAAAGGAGCCAAGCGTTGCAAACATTTTGTGGTTTAGCCCCGTTTGGCCGCAATTAAGCTGGTACTAAGTAAACGAGCAGCATCAGCTCCGGGCAACTCCGGTTACTTCTTGATAATTCCTATTCTCTGCTTGTTCCCCGCCAAAACATTCCTACAGGAGTAGTCCATGACTGCATCGCATCGTTTTCTTCTCTGTCTGAGCCTCTCTGCCATGCTTATGATCGCCGCGAGCCCGTTGCTGGGCGCGCAAGAAAGCATGATGTTACGACGCAACAACGCCCCCGCCGGCGCTGCCGCAATCAACCGTGGCGATTTCAATAACGATGGCATCCTCGATCTGGTCACAACAAACGGCGGCAGTACCGATTCCATCAGCGTTTGGCTGGGCAGGGCCGATGGTACATTTGCCCCGCCCATTAACACCAACACAGCCGGAGGAGGCGTGGACGTAGCCGTCGGCGACTTCAACAATGACGGCAAGCTCGATATTGCAATTGTCCCTGGCGGCTTTGGCAGTTCTTTTCAAGTCCTGCTCGGGAACGGCGATGGGACGTTCCAGCCGCCCATCACGGTGCTGACTCGAGGACCCGTCATTTCCATTACAAATTCGGATTTTAACAATGACGGAAAGATGGACCTGGCCGTGGGCGAGAATGGCTCCCAGAATTTTGTGGAGATTTTCGCGGGGGACGGCACCGGACACTTTTTCAGTGTGAACTTGATCGCTCCGCCGGATGGCTCGGGAATCGGCAAGGTGCGCGTGGGCGACTTTAACCGCGACGGCAAAGTCGACATTGCCGTGCTGCAGAATAACGCCATTACCGCATTGTTCGGCAACGGCGATTTCACCTTTGATGCCGTGCTTCTCAATCACTACGCTCAAACCAACGATATGAACACCGGAGATATGAACCAGGACAGCTTTACGGACATCCTGGTGTCATTCACCAGTGACACGTCCACGCTGGCGGGCGGAGTGGACGAGTATCTGGGAACACCCAATCGAAGCCTCAATTTCCAGCAATTGATCGCACCCAACAGCGCCTTTGAGTCTCCGAGGCAGATGATTGCGGCAGACGTAAATGGAGACGGCATCAACGATCTGGCCGCGCTGGATAATGATGGCACTTTTGCGGATGGCCTGTACGTGTGGCTGGGCAATGCGAACGGTACGCTCCAACAGACACCTACGAGATTTGTTTACACCACTGACCGCGACAAGACTGCCCTGGTAGCCGGCGACTTTAACCGCGATGGCAAAATTGATTTTGCCGCCGGCCTCATCTTCAATGGCCTCATGGAGGTGCTGCTCAATGCGACGCCGCGGGCCGCATGCCAAAAGAACACTGCAAATGGTTCCATCACGGTCTGCCAGCCCCAAGAAGCGACATTCTCCAATTCGCCGCTGCACATCATTGCCGAAGGGAATGACAGCAAAGGCGTGAACGACATTGATGTGTTTATTGACAATGTTAAGAAAGGGAGTTTTGCAAGCTCTTCCATCAATCAATTCTTCAATTTATCCAACGGAGATCATTTTGTGGTGGTGAAAGGATTTGATCCAACCGGGGCCAGTTTCCGTTCGGACCGTCACGTTACCATCTTTAGCGGAGCGCCGGGGGAGACTTGCCCCTCATCTTCTTCAACAGCCCTGTCCGTGAATATCTGTTTGCCCGCGCAGAATGCAACCTTGAGTTCGCCAGTGCAGATCTTTGCCAACTCCTATTCGCCCCGCCCACTCACGGCGATTCAGGTCTACATCGACAATCAATTAGAGTTCAACGATGCGACAGCAACGGAGGTGAACAAGCTGTTTTCCATGGCGCCGGGAATGCATTTCATTGTGGTGAAGGCATTTGATGCGACCGGTAATAGCGTAAGCGAATCGAGGACCATCGATGTGAAATGAAGCCGGGCCGCTGGTCGTTGGCCCCACTACCGTTCACTTAACGACGAAGCAAAAAACGGTTTGTCATCCCGAGGGCCTACTCGCGCGCCGGCGCGTGCAGGCCCAGGGATCTTGTGTTCACCATTGACCAGGCAGGTTCAGAAGCTGAGTCTGGCGAAACCGCACTCCATTTTGTAAGTTGTAAAATCGTTGACTCAACAATCTTGCCTGCAAGGGAGCTTGCCAATGCGATTTACCGGTCGTTCGCGTCTACAACTTCTGATCCTAACAACAGTTTTCACAGTCTGTTTTGGCGTGCAGTGCGCCCCCACTCAAGAGTCCAGTCCCTCCACGAATCCCAAGCTGGACTCCGCCTCGCAGATGCAACAACAGTTGAACGATCTGAAGATGGCAATGAATGAGATGAAGGCCGAGGAAGCGCTTTATCGCGCGCAAGCCGGCGCACAGATCCTGGATCTAAAGCAGCAACTGCGAAAGACGCAAGAGAAGCTGGAGTCAACGGAGCGTTCTCTACAGGCAGCAGTTGGCGCTTTAGCACCTAACGCTGAAAAGGCGGCACCCGATCACGGACCTGATAGTCAATCCACGGACAAGAGTCAGGAGGAACAGCAAGTCCAGAGGCTGCAGGACAACCAGCAATTATTGGCAAGCAAGGTCGATGAGCAATATCAGAGCAAAGTAGAGAGCGGCTCAAAATACCGCGTGAAGATATTTGGCATGATATTGATGAATACCTTCAGCAATCAAGGCAACGTTGACCACATTGAAGTGCCGAGCGTTGCTTTGGCGGCCACTCCGTTTACCACGAAGGGCAGCATAGGCGGAAGTTTCGGAGCCACCTTGCGCCAGTCGCAGCTTGGGCTGGAAGTTTACGGACCTTCGATTGCAGGCGCTACGACCCGCGGTGATTTTGTCGCAGACTTCTTCGGGGCATTCCCGGAGATCAACAATGGTGCGGCGGGGGGATCCCTACGTGTGAGAACGGGCACGGTCCGCATGGACTGGCAGCGCACGTCGATTGTGGCAGGCATGGACAATCTGTTCTTTTCTCCCACCTACGCTACTTCGTATGCATCATTGGGTATTCCCGCGTTTGCATATTCTGGAGACATTTGGGCCTGGATGCCCCAGATCCGAGTTGAGCACCGTTTGCTCGAATCGGACAGTTCGAACGTTACTGTATCGGGAGGGATTCTCGACGGTCTCACAGGGGAGGCGCCTCCAAGTGACTTTCTCCGCCTCCCGGGTGCGGGGGAAAGCCGCCGGCAGCCCGCATACGCGAGCCGGATCGACTGGAGTCACCGGGCCTTCGGAGAACCACTCAAAATCGGGATTGGCGGCTACTACAACCGAGAGAACTGGGCTGGACACAACATTGACGGTTGGGCGGCAACGATAGATTGGGCTGTCCCGCTGGGAAAAGAGTTCGGCTTGAGCGGAAAAGTTTATCGTGGGCTAGCCATTGGCGGGCTCGGAGCAGGTCTCGGCAACAGCATTTTATCTACCGGACCGCTGACCGATCCTACAACCGCCATACGAGCACTACGCTCGGTTGGCGGATGGAGCCAATTCAAGTTCAGGCCAACCACAAAACTTGAATTCAATGTTGCCGCAGGCCAGGACGATGCCTTTGCCGCTGACGCGAGAGGATTCACCGTTGCGCCCGGTTATCTGGCTGCGAATTTGATCCGGAATCGAAGCGAGCTTGCCAACGTGATCTATAGGCCACGCTCGAATCTGCTGCTTTCGGCCGAGTTCCGCGCGCTGAGGACCTTTACGATTCAAGGAACCAGCCAGCGCGCTAACCAAGTCAACCTCATTATGGGCGTGCTCTTTTGATATTGTGCGCCTGACAGTATGCGTCTGCGTCTTGAACACCCTGCACATGAAGTGAACAGTATTGCGGCAACACTGTTCACTTTGCGGTACCTCAATTCAAGGTTCAGCAGACTGCGTAACCGCGAGCATCCACCGCCCTACGAGACCATCCACTGTTATTGGTCGCACGGCGGCTGCGCCTCAGGCCGGCCTAGTACCTGGTCTTTGAGCTTTTGCTGGTTTTGAGCGGAATTGACTCCGTCTTGGCCTACCCCGTGGCCCGCCAGCAGGAGATAACCAACGAGTTCGTCCTGGTGCTTCCATCGTCGTCCCGGTAACTCAACCACGGGTCGCTGCTCCTTGAGATAAATAGCGACCGCGCTGCTTGTATCGTGCTCATAAATGACATTGGGCGGAAGCCCCAGGAGTTTATCCGCAGACACGATCAGCGGCAATTTGTTGTAGAGCGTTGTCGTGGCTGCCGGAAGATGTCCACAACGTGCAATATCGATGTTCACAAAGACGTTAAAGAAACTGCGGGCGGGGAAATCATACTCAGGTTTTCCGATCTGGCCTGCCTTGGCATCGGAAAAGATTTCCCCTCGGCTACGCCAGTGTTCCGCGGGCAAAGATATGCCGGCGCCATCGTACCAACGGCCTGCGCGTATGGTCAAACCGCCGCCGACCATCTTCAGGGAAGTGATTTCAGTATGGACCTCTCGATTGTTGTCTGGAGGATCGGCGAAACCGAAGGGCAGTGTAAGTTGGTCGCTCATCGTCGTGGGATCGGGTCTTCCTGGCAAATCTTTCTCCACGAGAGCGGCGCTCAGGCTGATTTCGGTTGCGGGATCGTAGAGTGCCACCGGGCTGGTGAATTTCCTGGTCCCTGCATCGTAGCCCTGACAGCCTTCGAAAAGTTTGGCAAATTTACGGACAACTTGAATCCTAACGATGCCTAACGACGACGTGGTTTCGTTCTTCGATTGAGACGGGAACGTTTCTGGATAGGCCGGCGCCACAGCCAGTAAGACGCTCAGGACAACTGCGGAAATCAGTTTCATTGATTCAGCTCCCCTTCCGAGCTTCTAAACTACAGTTGCATGTGTGCTCTGTTACTGCGTAGTCTCTCGACGCCGAACGCACGATCTTGTCATTTCGGTACACACAAAGACTCATACCACGCCTCAAAACGGATTGCTTATCCCAGATTGCTTTTTTAGGATTGAGATTTTCAGGCCGCAGAGAAATTATTGGTTGGCTCTATGAATTTGGCGATGGAAAAAATGTTACAAGCGCACAACTGGTTTTTTGTAACATCCAGGAAAGATAAGGTGCAGAAGATGCCCGTGTATGCTATTGCGCAACTCTCGATCAGCGATCGCACCGCGTATAAACGGTATCAGGACAAGTTTATGGGCGTGATGAACCGCTACAAAGGCCGCGTGCTGGCAGCCGACGAGAATCCTACGGTCGTAGAAGGTTCATGGGACCGGGAGAAGGTTGTATTACTCTCGTTTCCAGATGAGGCCGCGTTTCGGGAATGGTCAGAGTCTGCCGATTACCAGGAAATTGCGAGGGACCGCAAAGCCGGATCGACGGCGGTGGTTCTGCTGGTAAAAGGACTCGGATAGCCAGAAAAGATTGGGTAATTGAGTAATCTGGTAATTGGGTCATTGAACGGGCGGACGAAGGCTGCTAATTGCTCGCAAGAACTGACGGCTGCACCGCCATTTGCATTGCAATTGCCCCGATTGCCGATTACTCCAAACTTCAGGCGCTTGCGGCCTTTGCCTGGATCTCTGCTTTCACTTTTTCTGCTTGCAGCAGATGGCGGCGCTCGTGGGCCAGCATCCAGGGAACCGGCGCGGCCAGCCGCAGGCGTGGCAATTGTGGAAGCGGCGAATCCACCTTTACCCTCTTGAGATCCAGCCCATCCGATTCCCGCACCAGGCGCTCCCATTCATCCTGCAGACGCATGAACTCGGCAATCACCCGCGAAGGATCAGTGATGGAAGACGGAGGAAGAATGTTCTCAGGCGCACGGAACCTGAATTTTGGCGGCGGCTCGGCAATCCACTTGAGCAGCGAGCCCAGCAAGCCCGGTTTGAACGGTCCTTTTCCCAGCATCTTACCTTCGCGTCCGCGCCGGATGGCAGCTTCAATCAGCGGCACATAGCCCGTCCCGGTCAGGTTCAGGTGAGCCAGGCATTCGGCGATGGACCATTTCGCCGGATCAGGCCGGCGCATGAGCTGCTCCGGGCTGAGACCGGCAATTAGCTCTTGCGCGCAGCGACGAATGTCTTCAAGTTGATTGAGTAGAGTTTTCATATTAATGGTTAACGGCTGCTTTCTTTCCCATCCAGAAAAACACCGCGGGAGTCACAATCAGGGACAGCACCATGGAGATCAAGATCCCGCCAATCACGGCGATGGCCAGCGGCTGCAGCATTTCCGATCCGGCCCCGATGGCAAACGCCAGCGGCAACATGCCGGCGACGGTGGCCATGGCCGTCATGATAATGGGCCGCAGACGCCGGCGGCCCGCCTGGATCATGGCTTCCTCCGGTTCGAAACCAGCCGCCCTGAATTTATGATCCGCATCCAGCAGCAGGATTCCGTTTTTGGCCACGATACCGATCACCATGATCAATCCCATCAGCGAAGCCAGATTCACGGTCTTCCCCGTGACCACCAAAGCGATGAATACGCCTGCAATCGACAGCAGCGCGGAGCTCAGAATGGCAATGGGCGCGGAAAAACTACGGAATTCAAACAACAAAACCGTGAAGACCAGGATAATCGCCAGCGTAAGGACAATGGCCATGTCGTGGAAATCTTTTTGCTGTTGAGCATAGGTGCCGCCATAGACCACGCGAATGGAAGCCGGCAAGTGCAGCCCGGTCACAACCTTCTGGACTTTGGCCACACCGGTACCCAGGCTTTCACCTTCCAGTCTGGCTGTCACCTCCACCAGGCGCTGCAGGTTTTCGCGGATAATTTCCGTCTGTCCCGGCTGTTCATTGACCTGGGCCAGCGTTCCCAGGGTTGCCGTCTTGCCGGTGGAACTGGTCAACAGGGTGTTGCTCATAGCCTCTATGGAGGCGCGATTTTGTTCCGGGAAGCGGACGCGGATGGTGTACGCGCGGCTGTTGGCTACCAGGGGCGCGTCCGCCGGAACGCCCTGCATAATCGCTGTGGCATCCGTGGAAACCTCTTCCGCCGTAAAGCCCGCCCTGGACGCCACCGTGGGATTCACCTTAAATTCGGTTGCCGGGCCGCTGGTGGTGTCTTCGATTCCATTCTTCAGGTCCACCACGCTGGGAATCTTTCCAATGGCATCCGCCACCTTGGGAGACGTATCCGTGAGCAAGCTGGTATTTTCTGAAAACAGCTTGATGACCACCGGCTGCGGCGCTCCCGTGAGATCGCCAATCATGTCTTGCAATTGCTGCTTCAAATCCACATCGACGGAAGGTTCTTCACTTTTGATGGTGGCCCGCACGTCCGCCATGATGTCGTCAATCGCCCGGCTGCGCCTGGCTTTTAGTTTTACGGAAATATCTCCGGTGTTGGCCTCCGTCACCGCGGCCAACCCGAGTTGCAGCCCGGTGCGGCGCGACGTGCTCTCAACTTCCGGTACTTCACGCAGGATCTGCTCCAGATGCGAGACCACGCGATCGGTTTCCTGCAGCGAGCTTCCCGCAGGCGTAAGGTAGTCCACGATGAAACCACCTTCGTCCATCTCCGGCAAAAGATCTGAACCCAAAAACTTGTAACAGACGAAAGAAAGAGCCACCAGCACCACTGCGCCAATCACCAGCCAACGGGGGTGCTCCAGCGCCCGGCGCATCCAGCGCTCATAGAAATCAACAACCCTCCGGAAGAAACCCTTGATGGATGCCTCTTCGGCGGCCATCAGCCTGCGAATCTCCTGGTCGAGGTCGCCATTCTCTGGCGTTTGCGGTGGCGACGCTGTGCTGTGGCGGCGGATCAGGTAGAGACTCAGAGTGGGAGTCCAACTCAGGGCCAGGACTAGAGACGTCATCAGCGCCGCACACATGGTCACGGCCAGGGCGCGAAAGAAACTTCCATTCACCCCAGTCATGGAAATCAAGGGCAGAAAAACTACTATGGGCGTGAGCGTGGACCCAACCAGCGGAACGGTGATTTCCGCCAAGGCGCTGCCGGCTGCCTGGAGCCTATCTTCGCCGGCATCGCGATGCAGGACGATGTTTTCCACCACCACAATGGCATCGTCAATCACCAGGCCCACGGCCGCTGCCAGCCCGCCCAGGGTCATCAGGTTAAAGGTCTGGCCGAGCAGCTTGAGCACAATAAACGTCACCATGATTGTGACCGGGATCACCAGCCCCGCAACCACTGAGGTTCCCCAGTCGCGCAGGAAGAGAATGATCACTCCGGCGGAGAGAATCAGCCCCAGAAGAATGGCGTCACGCACGCTCTTGATTGAATCCTGGACGATTCCCGACTGGTCATAGTAAGGGATCAGGCGAATGCCGGGAGGAAGCGTGCTGCGAATGCGATCAACCTCCGCATGCACTTCATCGGCAACCTGGACCGTGTTGCTGTCCGGCTGGCGATTAATGCTCAGCAGTACGGCAGGTTTTCCGTCTGCCCGCACAATCGTGTATACAGGCATCACGGAAGCTGTAACCGCGGCCACATCCCCAATGTGTACGGGAATTCCTGCGGGCGTGTTTTTGATCACGGTTTGAGCAACATCCTGGGCGGTTCTGGCCTGTCCGCTCACCAGTCCCAGCACAAGCTGATGATTGCGCTCAAACAATCCCGGGGAATCAATCAGATTGGTCTGCTTCACTGCATTCAAAATGTCCGTAACCGTGACTGACGTCTGCAGCAACTTTGACGGTTCAGGGGTGATCTGAAATTCCGGCCGCTGGCCGCCCTGCACCACCACTGTGGCCACGCCGGTCATACGGTTCAGACGCGGCGCAATGTCATAGGTGGCCGTCTCCCAGAGCTGTGTTTGGGGAACGGTATCGGAGGTCAGGCTATAACCTAGAATCGGAAATGACGCAAAGGTCAGGCGGTGGCTCTGAATCTTGGTTCCAGAAGGCAGTTCCGTAGACACCTTGGATAGTGCTGAATCCACCAACTGGAGCGTCTGGAACATATCTACCTGCCAGTTGAAGGACAGGTCGATTTCCGCCGAACCCCGGCTGGTGATGGAGCGCACCGTCTCCAAGCCCTGTACGCTGTTCACCGCCTGCTCTACCGGACGAGTGATCGTGACCATCATCTGGTCAATAGGCATGACTCCGTTGTCAAGTCCAATCACAATGCGGGGAAAATCAGTGGAAGGAAAAACGGCAACCGGAATAGTAAAAGCCTGATACGCCCCGACCAGCGCAATCACCACAATCAAGAAAATCAAAGATTGGGAATTGCGGGCGAACCAGTAGGTTGGTTTTGAGGTGGATGCTGCCGCTCCGGCTTTAACTGTTGGCTCCATGATGGTTACTGGGCGATGCTTGCGTAGTAGTTAGTCAGTACTTAGTATTTAGTAGTTAGCAAAACCAAAATCTCGACCTCTCATCTGCCAGCAGTCTGCAAGATTGCCGGGTGATTTTATTTTGGTGTTGCTAAGTACTAAATACTAACTACTGGCTTCGGTTTCAGTCCTTCTTGCCTGCATCGGGCTTTTCTTTTTCCTTGTCTTTGTCCTTTTCGTCATCGCCTTTGCCAGACTCGCTCTCTGCGGCTGCCGGCTTCTCTACTTTCAACTTTGTCTTATCCGGCAAGCCGTAGGCGCCTACGGTTACTACCTGCTCTCCCTCTTTTAGGCCGGAGACTATCTGGACTCCCTCTTCGCCCTGTATGCCGGTTTGGACGTCACGGTTTTGCGCCTTGCTGTCCTTGTCTATCACGATCACCTGCGCCTTGCTTCCGCTGGCGTTCAGCAGGGCCGCGGTTGGAACCACCAGCGCGTCATGCACCGTTTGGGCTGTAATTGCGATCTGAGCCGTTGTTCCCGGACGCAGTTGCTGCCGGGCGTTTTTGGCCTGTACCCAGACTTCCACGGTGGTGCTGTTGGGATCGAGCGCCGGACTTACCAGCGTCACCGTGCCTGGCACTGCCTCCAATCCGGGAACGGTAATGGTGGCTTTGTCGCCGTTGCGCAGGAGCAAGGCATCCGACTGCGGAATGTGCGCCTTGGCAATAATGCTGGAGAGGTTCATCACGGTGAGGAATGGCGTGGAGGTGGAGGCCATTTCTCCCGGATACAGCGGGCGATCTGTGATGACTCCGTCAATCGGGCTGCGAATCTCGGTGTAGCTGAGCTGCGCTTCCGCTGCCAGATACTTGCCCTTGGCGGAGGTCAACTGGCCGGCCGCTGATTTGAGCGACTGCTGTTTTACGATTGAGTTCAGCGAATCCAAATGCTTCTTAGCCTGGTCGTACTGGCTTGTAGCCTGGGCCAGTGTTACCGCGGCATCATCCAGTTCCTTGCGGGGCAAGGCTCCCTGCCGGTAGAGATTCTCCCGGCTGGAATACATCTTCTGAGCCGCATCCAGACCCTTTTGCGCCGTCTGCACGTCCAGCTCGGTTTTTTGCCGGTCTTCCGGGAGGGTGGCGCCTACGTTGGTTTCATAGGTGGCCTGGGCCTGCTCGTATGCTCCCTGGTTGTCCAGCCTGGCCGCAGAAAGATCGCGGTTTTCCAGCTCAGCCAGCAGCTGACCGCTGCGAACCTTCTGCCCGCGCACCACGTAGAACTTGCGCACCGGGGCGCTCACCTTGGGAGTGATCATAGACTGTGCAACGGGAAAGATAACGGCTTCCGCGTTGATCACCCTGGAGATGTCCGCTTTTTGCGCAGCGACGGCCTGCACCGATACTTCCGGCTCCGCTTCTTTTTCACCCTTGCTGCATCCTGCGATGCACGTGAGCACCGCCAGGGTAAACACTATCGTTTGTTTTGTGGTCATATTCATAGCAATCAGCAATCAGCCGCCGCTGCGGGCAATCAGCCCGCGGACGGCCTGCCATCCTCGAGATCGTCCGTCGGCATGGAAACGAAACTTCAAAAACCTTACCACTACATATTGCCTGTTAGGACCTGCAGACCTGCCAACGCTGTCCTATAGCGCACTACGCCATCGGAGTAGGCATTGCGGGCCTGCGTCAGAGTGTTTTGTGCATCCACCACTTCCAGCACGGTGGATTCCCCGGCCTGGTAACGCAGCGTGGTGAGTCTCAGGCTCTCGGCTGCAAGTTCGGCGGAGCTCTTGAGCAAATCCAGCTCGGAGACGGCCGCCTGCGCCTCATCATACGAGGTGCGAATCTCTGCCAGCAGCTTGCGCTGGGCAAACGAGAGTTCGCGCTGGGCTTGTTTGCGCTTCAGGTCCGCCTGCACCACTTTGCTGTGCGTGATGCCCCAATTCCATACGGGAATGTTCAGGGTGGCGCTGGCGGAAGAGCCCAGCGCGTTCAGGCGGAGAAGGTCTGGCGGCGGCAGCGGATTCGGAACGGTAGTGTGAGTGGCAAAATGCGTTGAGTCGATGCCGTACCAGTAATCCAATCCCAAGGACGGCAGGTAGCCGGCCCGTGCGCCCGTGAGCTCCGACTGTGCCGCCTGCAAAGAAGCCACGGACGCGCGCAGCTCCGGATTTTTGATTTGTGCAGCGCGCTCGAAGTCATCAAAGGTCTGGAGCGGCGGCGCGAGGTCCAGATCGTCCACCAGATTAAAGTTCTCATTGAAATCCGGGAACAGCAGGACGGCCAGGTCCAGGCGGCTCTTATCCATGCCAAGCTGGGCCTCGCGCAGATCGCGCCGGCGATCCTGGGACTGGATTTGTGCCTTGATCACGTCCGCATGCGCAACCTCGCCGCCGTTTTCCAGCTTCTGGCTTACATCCAGAAAGCGTTGCGCCTCGGCCACCGCCTGTTGCGTATTGGCGTACTTGCGCTGGGCGGCGATCAATCCGTAATAACTTTGCACCACCGTCACCACCAGGCCGCGCGCGGCAATCTCTGCCCTGGCCCTGGCCACGGCTTCCAACGCTCGGGAGCGACGGTAGGCAGCCAGATCGCTGAACCCCACCGACTCATGGACGTTGCCCTGGCTGATGTATTCATGGACGGCGTTATTGGCAACGAAGATTGCGGTATTGGTGTGGCTACCATTGCCCTGAGTGTAGAGCGCCTGGTTGTTATAGGTGACGCCCGGCAAGAGTCCGGCGCGCGCCTGGACTTTATCCTGATGGGCCACACCCTGATCGGTTAGCGCGGCATTGAATTCGACGCTGTACTTTCGCGCCCGCGCCAGAGCGTCTTGCAGCGTGAGCGTCAGCGGCGCCTGGGTAGACGTAGATGGCTGCTGCTGCGCGGGAACGGCTTGCGGTGCTGGCGCTGAAGGCGGCTCTTGCCCCATCATGATGCCCGCCGGGACAACGATTGCCGCTAGAACAAACAATCTGGATATTAGACGTCGAACCATGGACTGCCTCCCTGGAGAAAATAAAGAGGACACGCGCAAGAACACAGGCACACGTGTAGTTTCAGGGAAACAAAGGTTCTCAGATGCGGAGAGGCACAGGAGGAGAGGGAGTCAACTGCGGAGAGAACGCAAAAGCAGGCATCTCGACTGCAGCGCGCATGCGGCTGCGCAAATATTGAAGCACCTGCATGAGGAGGGAGATCGCGACCAATGCCACCAGATGCCCGAGCACAAACATGATGCCCACAAAGGTGAGCATAACGATGAGCTCAATTTCGAAGTCCGAGGCCGGTACCTGCGAATCAAAGCCGTCCAAGGATTCAATAAGAGGATAAAACAGAGCCAACCCCGCCAAAGATACAAAGCTAACGAGTTGGAGAGCTCGACGCAGCATGACTCGGCTTTGATACTACAATTCTGGCCCAATAGAAGCAAGGGGACAGCCTAAGGGGACAGGTCACAGGGAACAAGTTCTAGGGAGAGCGCTGCCATCGGCTTTGGCCAGATTGAACAGGCTGTGACGCGATCTGAGCATCGGTGCATCTGGGCATCGGTTCATCTGAAGCAACAACCATGGACTCGATGCGCTTGTAGACTGATTCTTCCCCGGACCAAGTTGCTGAAAGCTTCCAGACTTAAGCCAAAGGCTAATGGCCAAGTGCCAAAGGCTATTTGCCAATTGCCATTGCAGATGAGCGATAATGAGGGAAGCATGGGCACTATAACCAAGCTGACGTTTCAGGAGTACGAGCAACTCCCGGAGCAGGAGGGCGTACGCTATGAACTCGATGAGGGTACCCTCTTGATGGCGCCCTCGCCAACCTGGTGGCACAACGACATTCGTGATTACATAGCCAATCGCCTGCGTGATTTTGTGAAGACGCATGGGTTGGGAAGGGTCACAGTAGAGACGGAATTCCAGCTGTCCTCTGACACCGCGAGAACTCCAGATATTGCTTTCGTGACCAGCGAAAAACTCAAGAACCTGGACAGACGCCGTTCTCCCATCTTTGGCGCCCCCGATCTGGCAGTGGAGGTCATTTCGCCGGGCAACCGTGCTGAAGACACGGTCAAAAAGATTCATCAATATCTCGGCGCCGGATGCCGCTCCGTATGGATCGTCTATCCTGGCTTGCGCCGGGCAGAAATGCACTCCCAGGCAGGCGTTCAAAATCTGCGTGAGTCAGACGCGCTCAAAGAAGAGACTCTACTTCCCCGCTTCTCCCTGGCTCTTTCAGAAATCTTTGAGGCTGACGAAGTACGATAGATCAGGTTACAGGTCACAGGGAAAGCGCTGCCATCGGCTTTGGCAGGATTGAACAAGCTGTGACTCAATCTGGGCATCGGTACATCGGGGCATCGGTTCATCTGAAGAACCAACCATGGCCTCAATGCGCTTGCGGCTGACTATTTAGATCGCCGGACCCTTCCAGACTCAAGCCAAGGGCTAATGGCCAAGGGCCAAAGGCTATCCTCACTCCACCGCTACATGCGTTCCCTTCTGTTCTTTGCGCGATAGGTGGGCGATGCGGTCGTCCAGCAGGCTGCGAATGCCTTTCAGAAATTCGACTCGCGAGTTGCGGAAGTGATCGCGCGTGGCTTCGGGCCAGAGACGCTCGATCATCGGCAGGGCCGTGGTGCAAAAAAAGCAGCCTTGCTCCTGGTGGCTATGGGTGGCAGTTTTCTCTTCCATGTTCAGCTCTCCTTCATTTCCACGGTCAACACCTTATTATCCAACTTTGCTTTGCCCGGCGAAAGTCCAGCCATTGAGGTAGGCAGGCCGATGTGGCGGCGGAGCGTACCGATCTCCACTACCAGTTCATCGCCTTTCTTAAACAACCCGATTTCACTCTTGATGGCAAAAGGCAGCATCAGGCGAATCTCATAGTGGCCGTCGCGCTTGGCAAATGTGTACGGAGCCTCTGTGCGGGTTATTGCGGCGGGGTCTTCTGTCTCGTGGTACAGTGCGCGGCTCAGCTCTTCGAGCCGTTCGCGACCCACCACCTCGTGCATGAACAGTGGCACCCGTTTTACCGGCACCGGCGCAAAGTAGCTCTCAATCTCCTGGAGCACATGGCCCTGGGAGACGCGCCACTCGCGAAAGAAATTGTCAGTAATCTGTTCCGGCAGGACGCGGTTCACAATCACGCCGTCCACGGTCATCCCATGCAGGGAGAAGTAGACAAAGGCGCGCTGCGTCTCGCGCAAGACCATCTTCTCGGGGTTCGTCACCAGCCGGATGCTGGTGGTCCGGGCGTCTTCCAGCAGTTCATTCACGCCTTCCAGCTTGCCGAAGAGGTCCTTGATGCTGGCAAAATATTTGTCCGGCGGCAGTTCAACCGGAGAGACCCGGTTGGCTAGAGGACGGATCGCCTTGAGCAGCCCGCGCTGAAAGGGAAAGATGTGCTTCATGTACCAATCTAGGGTCGTCGGCATGCTGACAAAGCGCATGGATTCGGCCGTGGGCGCGCAATCGAGGACCACCACATCGTAGGTCTGCTCGCGAAAGAACTGGTTTACGTACATCATGGCACTCAGCTCTTCCATGCCAGGAAGAATCGCCAGCTCTTCGGCCTCCACATCGCCAATGCCGGTAGTGCGCAGCACCGAGGTTACATAAGAAGAAATCTCCAGCCAGTGCCGCTTGATCTCCTTCTGGATGTTGACCTCGTGGATGGCCAGATGATCGTTGATCTGAAATGGGTCACCTGTACTGCCATGGAACAAATTGGTTTCCAGATCAAAGGCGTCGGCCAGGCTGTGCGCCGGATCAACACTCATGACCAGCGTCCGATACCCGAGCCGTGAAAGCTGCAAACCGGTAGCGGCGGCCAAACTGGTCTTCCCTACCCCTCCCTTACCGCTGAACAAAAGAATACGCATGAGGATAGTTTACAACCCTTGACTGCGCCATGGAGACACCAACTGTCGGTCCGGATTTTGGTCGTGGATACGAATCGGGTCATCGGGTCGTCGGGATATCGGGTCATCTTTAAGAAATTTGGTAAGTGGGTAAGTTGGTAACTTGGTAATTGAAGATCAAAGGCGAAGTCTTCCGATGCTCTACCTTAATGACAACCGAATGGGTGCCATTCCAGATTCAATCACCCGACTCTACACATTGCACCTCGAGAACAGGCTCTCGGCTACACTGGATCACCCCTCCCGGGGTTCTTGAGTTGCAAGACTTAGAAGTTACTGCAGCTCCTTCGGAGCCATCGAGACTCCCCGCGTTCTCTTGTCACGCACACACTGGGCAGAAGCCAGCAGCGTTGTAACGCAAGCCAAGTGCATGGGTCCTTCGCTTCGCTCCAGGATGACAAGGGATTGGGGATGCAGGTGGAAGGTCAACAGAATCGCTGTCCATTGCATGCTTAGCCTGCTAAAGTAGACAACTTTATACTTGACATAAATATAAATATTTCATAGTGTATGAATTAATGAACCAGTATTCCACACGCGAAGCTGCCCAGATGCTGGGACTGGATTGGAGGACGATCCAGAACTATATTGCGCAAGGGAAGATAGTCGCTCCGCCCGTTCAGAAGATTGGGGGCGGCAAGTTTCGCGCCTGGACCGACAGAGACATTGAAAGGCTCAGAAAGCTTCTGCCAAAGATTAAGAATGGCAGGAAGACGAGGCACCAGAAGAAGCAGTTGGCAGCTAGCAATTGGCAATTAGCAAAAGCAGAACCGAAGTCAAAGACGAAGAAAAAGCCACAGCCGGGGGCACCTTCACCCCGTCATGCGCAAAAGCGGCGCAAGTCGGGGGCCCCGAAAGCTGTGCCACACGTTTCTCGCGGCAACAAGCAGCAACGCAAGAAGTAAAACCTTAACCAACGGGCACACGCCAGTGCTTGTAACACTGGCATGGCCCTAACCGCATCACCCGCTGGAGGCGGGTAACATGGCTGACACTCAAGTTAAACGCTCTATCCCTGCGGCGCAACCTAAGCGCCGTCGCATTGATCATCATGTAAAACTTCGCGGTTTTGAAGCGCTCTACCACCTGAATCGCGGATTCAACATTACTGCCTTCAACTTTGAACGCCTGGAGCGGCTCGGACTCATGCGGCCCCGTGATCTGCGGGCCTTCCGCCATATGTCTGAGGAGGTCCGGGCCCTGGCCAATTCTGACCTGCTCTTAATTTTGGAAGAGCGGGAAACGGAAGATGCGGTGCGGTTTCAGAAGCTCCGGCTGAAGTGGCAAAAGCGACTCAAAGAACCCCGTGGACGAACCACCAAGGACACGAAGGTTAGGAACAAGGAATAACCCTATTTGCCGCAGATTTACGCAGGTAAACGCAGATCAGCACAAACTCAAAATACCGCTAACCTCTGAATAAGTGCCATCTGCGTATCTCAGCGGAAATCTGCGGCGACTTTCCGGAATTCTGCAAAGATTTACTCCTTCTTCACACGGGATTAACGATTCTTCCTTCTACTCCTCTTGTGCCCCCACAGCACTCGATAATTTCAGAATTGTGATTTTTGATTTGAGAACCATTGACTTGAGAAGCAGGCCGTGGAGTGTGGACGCGGGCGTGGTGAATCGCAAATCACAATTCGCAAAAGGAAGAAGGAGAAAGAGATGAAATTGCCCCACTATTTGCTTGTGCCTGGCCTCTGCCTGACCCTGCTTGTTCCCGCACTGGCGCAAAACCAGACTGTTCCTGGCGCGGGAAACCAGAATGCCATTGACCTCAGCAGCCGGTCGCCCATGGTGCAGTCTGCTTTTCAATTCCTGATCGAGCAGGCGAAACGGATTGACGATCCGGAGCTGCGAGAAGAGACGCTGGATGCCATCAGCAATCCAGATACATGCGTCCGGCACCGTGCCGGACTCTCTGACGCGGATAAAGACCGCATTCTGCAGAGCCTGATCAGCGCGGGGCTGGTCAATCCGGCCGATGGCGCCGGCATTCCGGGCGGACTCAAGGCCGGTGTCTTCCCTCCCCTGTTGAACGATGGCAGCGCCTGCCCGCACTTGCCGCAGAGGTTCTTTTCCGCTCCCGGCAGCGTAACTGGCGGGCATCATTCTTATCCCGGCGGACTGCCGGTGCATGAATCCAACAACGACACTGCCGATGTCGACCTGGCCAATGAATATCGCAAGGTATATGGGCATTCAACCGGTGACTTCGCGACGATCAGTCCATCGCCCTTCACCGGGTTCCTGCAGACAGGCAACTCAGCCATTTTCATTGATGAGGACATCATTCTGGGCGCGCCCATCTGGCACGATTGGGCCAAGCCGATCGTATTTCAGTGGAACAGCGATGGCTCGGAATTTGTGGAGCTGAATTTTGGCGGCAGCGGCCTCAACGACAACAACGGCACGCCGGGGGATTCCCGCACGGGCGGGCACCACATTATGAGCGTTGCCGAATCCATGAAGCGCGGCCTGAGCCCGGCCTTTGTGATCACGCAGGCATCGGCCCATTCCGCTCCGACCAGCGGCAACGAGTTCAAGGTGGTGAACTGGCTGCGCGCGGCGGCGATCATGGCGCAGATCGATCCCGTACAGAAGGGCTTTCTTACCCGCGATGCGCACGGCAACTTCCGCCTGCCGGCGCTACGCAGGCTGGGGAGCATGGATCTGATCAATGCGACGCCCTCCCAGACGAACCTGCTGGCGGAATACACCATCCACAATCTGTCCGATGCGGACTTTACCTATTCCGGCCCCGCGGTGTCGACCGACCAGGTGATTCTGCAGAAGCTGGCGCCGGAATTTGGATTTAATCCGGCAGATACGGCGAATTACAACAACCATTTCCGCAATCCGGTGTTAAGTTTCATAACCGCTGAAAGGCTATTGATCATTTACAGTGAACAAGGCCTGGAGGGAGTCAGGAAGCAGTTGCAGGAGCTGCGAGAACACCATGTGATCTAGGAATTCCTGCAAACTTGGGGTGGCTGGGGGAGCCACCCCATTTTTTTCGTTATGCACGCGCTACCGAGAATTCTGTTCGCGTTGCGTTAAAAAGCAGCATTGCCTCCTCAGAGAATTGGGTAATCGAGTAATTTGGTAATTGCGTAATTGAAAAGCAAACGCAAAATCGCTCCCGTGTGAGCAGCGATATCACGTTGCCTGCCGTCTTTCTCCATCTCCATCTGCGTAACTCTGCGGAAATCTGCTGCGAAGAGCCTTTCATTTTTCTTACGGCATCAGTTCCGCAGTCAGGATTGCGCCGCCCATATCTGCCAGCACTACTGCTGCTTTTACCGGCTTGCGTGAGTCTTTGGCAATCCAGAGCGTCTGGTGGTCGGAACCGCCGTCGGCCGAGGTCACCTCTACTTTGAAGGCGTCAAAGGTGCCCGCGGGCACGGTTACGCTTTCTGCGCCCACTACTTTCAACTGCAGCAGTTTTTCTTTCTGCGTGCGCAGGTCAAAGTTTCTGTAGGTTGCGGTGTAGCCTTCCGCCAGAGGCAGGCAGGCAATGGATTGGTCTGAGCCGGCGGCATTGGCAAACAGCGGTCCGCCCAGATCGGCGGTTACCGGCTTATCCTGGCCATTCATGTTCATGGTGCCGCTGGCCTTGTTGTGGTCAAAGGCAAGATCAAAGGCCACCGGGCCCTGCCTGGCAGAAAGCTTGCGCAGGATCAGCGTGTCCTTCTCCAGGATCGTAGTATCCGTGATCTGGCCGTTTGGAGTATCCACAACATCGGTGGCATTCCAGGCCCCATTTTCTTCCTTGATCGTCGTGGAAAGCGTCAGGGGAATGTCTTGTCCTGCCACCGCCAGCGTCGCTTTGTACTTGTAGGTTCCGGGAGAGAGGTTCACAGCCAGCTTGGGCACGGCTGCGCTGCTGGGATCAGCTTTTTTGGCCAGGACCACGGTCTTGGGATCAACAGTGACTTCCTTCAGCCGGGCCACAACCTCGGGCGTACCGCCGTCCTGGAAACGTCCGCCAAGATATTTGGCAAAGAACGCTTCCGTGGCCATGAGGCTGGCCATATTGTTTACCGGCCGGGCGAAGCCGTGGCCTTCATCGGGAATCAGCAGGTACTCTACCGGGAATCCACGGTCGCGCAAAGCCACCACAATCTGCTCGGACTCCGCATGATTGACGCGGGGATCATTGGCGCCCTGGGCGATCATAAGAGGCGTCTTGATCTTGCCGGCGGAGGTGAGCGGCGAGCGCTCGACCAGCAAGGCCTTGCCTTCAGGCGTGGTGGGATTGCCCATGCGCCGGTAGAACGTCTGGCGTCCGGATTCCCAGTACGGCGGGATCGAATCCAGCAGCGTGATCAGGTTGGCCGGGCCAAACAGGTCCACTGCCGCCGCATAGACGTCCGGGGTGAAAGCCACGCCCGCAAGCGTAGCGTAGCCGCCATAGGATCCACCAAAGATGCCGATGCGCTTGGGATCGGCAATGCCTTCCGAGATCAGGTACTTTGCTCCCCATGTCACGTCATCTTGCATCTTGCGGCCCCACTCGAGGTTGCCGGCGTCAATAAACTTTTTGCCATATCCGGCAGAACCGCGGAAGTTCATGCTCAAAACAGCGTAGCCGCGGTTAGCAAGAAACTGACTGTATCCGTTATAGCCCCATACGTCCCGGCCCCAGGGGCCTCCATGAGGAAGCACGATGGCCGGCAGGTTCTTCGCCGGAACACCCTTGGGCAGCGTAAGATAAGCCGGAATCTCAAGACCATCCGACGACTTGTAGCTCACAATCTTCATCTCTGCCAGGGCTGTGCGCGGAAGTCTCTCGCGCACTTTGAACTGAAAGGTAAGTTTGTGGGTCTTACGGTCAAGGAGGTAGTCCTCGCCCGGCTCGGTATCGCTGTTCACCACCACCAGCCAGAGCTGTTCGTCTTTGGTCCAGGAGGCGCGGCCTACTTCCTTGCCGGGAAATTTTGCCCGCAGCCATTTGAAGTCAGCTTCAATACCCTTGTCCTTGAAGTAGCGCCGCAGATGATCGTCCAGATACTGCGTGAGCGCCAGTTGGTCGGTTACTTCGGAAAAGACTGCGGCAAAGAAATCAACCCTTTTGAGCGGGTCAGATTCCACCATCTCTGTTTTTCCGGTCTGCGGATCAAGCAGGACCAGGGCCGCCAAATCGAGGTCGGGGCCTTTGTTTGTGGCCATATAGGCGCGTTTGCCATCCTTTTGGAAGCGGATGACGTCACACTGCTCAAAGACGTTGCACGAGTACACCTTGGTGAATGTATCGGCATCTACGCGAAAGATTTCCGTGTCGCCATTCTCGGCAGAGCGAGTACCCAGGCGCAGATTGCCCTGAAGGTCAAAATTCCAGCCGGTGATGCGCTCCGTGTTCTTGCGCATCAGCGTCTTTTCTCCAGTAGAGAGCTTGAGCTTGTAGAGATCGTGCCAGGCTTTATCGCGATCGTTCAGCCCGATGTAAATCACGTCGGGATCGCTCTTGGGCAGCTCAAAAATCTCCACTCGCACGCCTTTCAACCCAGTCAGGTCGCGCGCAGCGGGAGCATCGGCCCCGGCGGCCGGTCTGGCTGTGGGATCAACGGCGTAGATATTGAAGTTCTCATCACCATCGTAGTCTTTTATGTACAAAATGTACTTGCTGTCGCGCGTCCAGAAATAGCCCGGGATCGGACGCTTGGTTTCCGCCGTGATCAGGCGCGCGGCGCTGAATGGCTCGTCAACGCCTTTTACATAAACATTGCGAGTACCCTTCCAGGGCTTTTGGAAGGACAGATACTTTCCATCGGGCGAAAGTTGGCCACCGGCAATCTCCGGATTGCCGAAAAGCAGTTCACGATCGATGAGCGGCGGCAGGCCGGTGGAAGCTTGCTTGCTCTTGCCGCTATCCTGAGCGCTGAGCGCCGAGGCGGCGAGCGCAAGACACAATAAGGCTTTGAACAGAGTCTTCATAAATAAACTTCCTTTCGGCTGCACACGATGATAGGGACCGCACCCTGGGAAGATTCTCCTGCATGAGCCTTATAAATTGTCACGCCAAGGGCTTATTGCTGTCTAGTAATTTAGGGGGACAGAGTGCAGGGAACAGGTTATAGGGGAAAAGCAAAAGCGAGATTGAGTATTTAGTGCTTGGTATGTGGGGTATTTGGTATTTAGCAAAACCAAACCTACGACCCTGGAAAGGCGGGAACCTTGGCCCGCGACTGACGCCAACAGATGCGAATAAACGAAAACGCAGATGATCCTTTGGAGTTCATCTGCGTTTCTCAGCGGAAATCTGCGGCAAAGACTCCGAACTTAGCCTCTGCCCAGGAAATTGATGTGGATGTAAGTGCCCAGGCGCACGTTATAGGCGAGATACCAGCCGACGTGGTCAGGGTCTTCATAAACTACGATGCGGTCGCGGTCCCAGAACCAGTCGTCGGTATAGCGGTAATCGTAGGGGGCTACGCCGAAGTAAAAGCCGTTGAACCAGAAACGGTCCCTGCCACCTCCACCCAGCACCCAGACATGGCTGCGGCCAAATCCGCCGTTAAAGCGGCCGTGCTCCCACGGGTGATCGAGGTGATAGTGGACATCGGCCCGGCCGCCGTCGTGTCCAATCCATCGGCCATCGTTGTGAACGTGGGGAGCATCCGGGTGGCCTTCGCGGTCGTTAAAATGGCGGTCCTCCGCGTACTCGTGATGTTCACCCCGATCGTCATGGTGTTCACCCCGATCGTCATGGTGTTCACCCCGGGCCTCACGTGGGCCATGGGATGGAATGTATTCGTGATGGCCGCGGCCGTCCCCGTGGCCGTGGTCATCGTGGTCCCGCCCACGGTCCTGGGCAACACCGTAAACGGAGACCACAAACAGAATTGCAAACATCTTCAGAGTCCGATTCAGAAAGCTTTTCATGCGCCACCTGTCCATTTCGCTCGCGAATATAACACAACAGAAGCTGGGCCGGCATGATTCGATAGGCCTATCCCCATGGTGCCGTAGAGGTCCGCGACAGGTTAGGCCAAGCCATGCTAAGTGTTGGAACACGGACTCTCGCTCTTAGTTGCGCCCGCTCGAATGACCTCTCTTCCGACGCCGGAACTCCCATTTTTGTTTGCGCGTTATAACGCGCCCTGCTATCACGCGTAGACGGATATAAGCGTCCCCCTGAAAATTGCACAGTCATGTCACTGCAGACCACATTCGGCGACCGGATTCGCGAACTGCGAACGGCACGCGGCTGGTCTCAAGAACACTTTGCCGACGTCTGCGGACTCTATCGCTCCCACATGGGCGAAATCGAGCGCGGCGAAGTGGACGTGGCCCTGAGCACCCTGGCTAAGCTGGCCAAAGGCCTCGATATGACGGCTGGGGCGATACTCAAGGGAATCATCTGATTTTCCAGCCACTCGCGGCGCGCAAAAACTTCCATTTCTGATCGTGCTATATTGGGACTCTGTGAGTACCTTGGTCCAATTCAGCGGGCGAGCCCTTCTATTGCTGCTCATGGCTGCGGTCCTGCTTCAGCCTTTCTGCGCTGCGCAACTTCTCAGTGCGGCGCCAATGGTTGCGGCGGTGACAGAGGACTCTGGTTGCCACCACTCCATGCCCGCAGTTCCCGCTGCCCCAGCCAAGCGATGCTGCACGGTCAATCATCAGGACGCCGCAGTACTGTCGCTGCGCTATGTTCCCCCGCAGCTTTGCGTAGTTGATTTGCAGGTTTCGGCGCAACTTTCGTCGACGCTGTTCCCTCATGCTCCACAAGTAATTGTCGATTCCGCATCGCGAAAATCTTCACTCACACTTCGGATTTAGGAATCCATCCGTCCGCAATGCCCGCCCACCAGGGTAAACAAGCTACATAGCCAGGCTTGACGCCTGGGCTAACTTCCTTTGCGCCGCCGACGCTCAGCGTCGCAGCGCTGAGATCGGCGCACCAACACGCATTTAGGTGCGCCAGGAGTCTTTGTACATGAAATCCTATTGGTCCGTTATTGCTGCATTCTCATTTTCTCTTTTTGTATGCACTCTGAACCGCACGGTAGCCGCCCAGGAATCCCCGTCTGACCAAGACATGCAGGAGATGCCGGGAATGTCCCACGACCATGTGCACATGCCTACCACTTTGATGGGAGAAGTTATGCATCATGGCGCGTCCGGCACCAGCGTGGAGCCCGACTCATCCCCACATCAGATGCTGATGGTTGAGAAAGGAAAATGGCAATTGATGCTCCACGGCGTGGCATTTCTCAGCGACATTCAACAGACTGGGCCGCGCGGCGATGACAAGATCTTCTCTACAAATTGGCTTATGGGCATGGCCCAGCGGCCGGTGGGTCCGGGCCAGCTTACGCTCAAGGCGATGATCAGCCTGGAGCCGGCCACGGTCACGCACCGTTTTTATCCGGAGCTATTTCAGCAGGGGGAAACCGCCTTTGGCCGTCCCATCACGGATGGCCAGCATCCGCATGATTTCTTTATGGAGTTGGCCGCGCTCTATGACCTCAAGCTAACCGAGCATACGCTGCTTTCTTTTTATGCCGCGCCTACCGGCGATCCCGCCATGGGACCTGTAGCCTACGCGCACCGCACCTCCGCCTCCGAAGACCCCATCGCGACCCTGGGACATCATCTTGAAGACTCCACGCATATTGCCGCGGACGTGGTGACCGCAGGCCTGACGTACAAATCCGTTCGCCTGGAAGGATCGGGATTTCACGGCCGCGAGCCGGATGAATTTCGCTGGGACATTGATTCCGGAAGGATCGACTCCTGGTCCACCCGCCTGACCGTGCAGCCCGGCGGGAATTGGAGCACGCAATATTCTTTTGCCCACCTCACCAGCCCGGAAGCGATTCATCCGGGTGAAGACGTTCAGCGAATGACCGCCTCGGTGATGTTCAACCACCCATGGAGCGGAGGTAACTGGGCGTCGACTCTGCTTTGGGGAAGGAACCACTCACTTTCAAGCGGAGAGAATTTCAACGGCTACCTGGTTGAATCCACATTGCGTTTTGCCCACCGCAACAACATCTGGACTCGCATTGAAAACGTGGACCGCACCACCGAACTGCTGCTCGATGGACTGCCGGAGCCTCCGGGGTTCGAAGAGAAGTTTCTTGCGCGAGTACAAGCCTACACTTTTGGCTATGACCGCGAATTCCGATTTCTTCCCTACGTGGCCACAGCCGCAGGCGGACAAGTCACGCTGTACGAGAAACCGGCGTTTCTCACTGCGACATACGGAGCGCATCCCACAGGAGTGGTTTTGTTCGTTCGCTTACGCGCGGAGGCCCGGCACTGATGGAGGGATCGGGAGACGGGGGATCCGGTGATCGGAAGACCCAAGCCAATCACGAGTTGTTATGTACTGAACAACCGGTCCACCAGCGACGAAACAAATCTCAAAACTTCATTCAGCGAGTAACCCGCAGGATATCCAAAGCGTTCGTGCAGCACAAAATCCCGCAGCAGGCCTTCGAACGTGCCCATGAGCGATGAGCGAATCAGCTGCGCAGGATACTCGGCGGGCTTTCCGGCCTGCGCCTTCTGAATGAGAGCATCCACAAACGCCACCAGTTCCGTATAGCTCCTGGTGAGCATGATCATTTTGCCTTCGCGGCGGATGCGGCGTCCTTCCAGCAACATCAGGTCACGCAGCTCCGGATCTTCTGTAAAAAGCTGGACGACCATCTGCATCAGCGCCTTGATCTGCCTCAGGGGCGAGTTGATAGTCTGGAGTGTGGCCATTTGCATCCGCAGCCTTGCCCAACCCTGTTCGAAAATTGCTTCCAGCAGTCCTTCTTTGGTGCCAAAGTGTTTCACCAGTTGCGATTCGCTGGTGCGCGCCTCGCGGGCTATGCCCGAGGTGGTGGTGTTCTCGTAGCCAGAGGTGGCAAAGAAATGTTTAGCGGCAGCAATGAGCCGCTCATGGGATGAGGCTTCCGGAGTGGGCTTGCCGTGTGTGGGCAACGCTTGCCTCAACTAAAGCCTCCACGATTATGCGGCGAGTAGTAACACTACTTCCCGCATGCTACCGTAGGCATTTGTGCTTGTAAATGAGTAATTTACGCGAGGTTCGACCCGCGGCCTGCGAGAACTGAGCTGCCGGGCAGCTCGCTACGCGAGACCAGAAGCCACGTTCATCTTTTCCGCAGTCTTATACGCATCAATCATCCCGTAAATCCACAGGATTGGCGTGGTAATGAACCCGACCAATATCCACATCATCAGGCAGGAGAAGAAATAGACAATGAGCAAGAGCACGCCTTTGCCGATTTCTCCGTTATATATCTGGCCCAGGCCAGCCCAGAAAAAAGATAAAACAGCAGCTACGCCGGGGTTCTTCTGCGTCCTGATCAGAACCACCTGTTGCACAGGCGCCATTGCTGGAGCAGCGGCGGCACCTTGGCTGGAAGCCACTCGATTGCCACACCTGGAGCAAAAACCTTGCGCTGATTCCACTTGAGATCCACAGGTTGCACAGAACATGGTTGTGTCCTTCTCTGGTCGCCGGGGGAGTGCTGATTAACATATAGGCTGCACGTTTTCCTTGCAAGTATTTTCTCGGTTGGAGCAAATATTTTCCCGATTGTTCGAAATCCGGGGCCGGTGGTGTTCTTTCTTTCCCACCGAAAAAAGAGCAGAATAAAATGTTCCGCTAAGACTCCAGGTATTATGCGAGGCGATTAGGAATGGATAACGCCCTGCTGATTCACCGGCTTCACTTTGCTTTTACGGTAACGTTTCACTATCTCTTTCCCCAGCTCACCATGGGTCTGGCGTTGCTGATCGTTGTGCTTAAGACCCTGGCCCTGCGCACAAAAAATGATGCCTACAACCAGGCAGCACGCTTCTGGGCCCGGATTTTCGGAATCAATTTCCTGATGGGCGTGGTGACCGGCATTCCCATGGAGTTTCAGTTCGGCACCAACTGGTCGCAATTCTCCCGCGTGACCGGAGGAGTCATTGGCCAACCCCTGGTGATGGAAGGCGTATTTTCATTCTTTCTCGAGTCAGCGTTCCTGGGGTTGTTTCTCTATGGAGAAAAGCGCCTGGGTCCTAAGGGACACTGGTGGGCCGCTTTTCTGGTATTTCTGGGATCGTGGCTGTCCGGGTTCTTCATCATCGTGACCGACGCATGGATGCAGCACCCAGTGGCCTATGAGCGACTTGCCGATGGCGGGTTCCAGGTGACCAGCTTCTGGGGGCTGCTGCTCAATCCGTGGGCGCTGCTGCAATACGCCCACAACATGAGCGGAGCGGTAATTACCGGCGCATTCGTGATGTCGGCGGTTGGGGCTTACTATCTGCTGGAAGGGAAATTTGCTGAACAAGGCCGCATATTCCTGCGGGTGGGCGTGATTGCAGGGCTTATTTTTTCCATCCTGCAAATCTTCCCTACTGGAGATTTGCATGGCAAGTACATGGCGCGAAATCAGCCGGCGACTACGGCCGCCATGGAAGGGCTATTCAACACGGCGGCCGGGGCGCCCATTGTGCTCATGGGGCAGCCGGATGAGGAACGTCAACGCATCGATAATCCCCTGGCTGTCAACAAAGTCTTGAGCTTTCTGATCTATGGCCACACCGCGTCTGAGGTTCAAGGGCTCAATGCGTTCCCTAAAGACGTCTGGCCTACAAACATTCCCCTGCTTTACTTCAGCTATCACATCATGGCGGGACTGGGAACGATCTTTGTTGCCGTGATGGTTGTGGCCGCGTTGCTGTTGTGGCGCAAAAAGCTATTTGCGTCGCACTGGATGCTCTGGATCCTGATGCTCTGCCTGCCCTTCCCTTACATTGCCAACACGGCGGGATGGATGACGGCGGAGATCGGCCGCCAGCCATGGCTGGTCTACAACCTCATGCGCACCACGGAGGGCTATTCCAAATACGTTAGCGCGGGCAATGGATTGTTTACTCTGCTCGGCTTCATGGGGCTCTATGCGGTGCTGGCAATTCTGTTTCTCTTTCTCGTGCACCGGGAGATCGATCACGGGCCAGGGGATTTGGTAATTGGGTAAGTTGGTAAGTTGGTAATTGAAATTCAACACCAAAGGGATATCAGGGGTTCTTAGCCCTTGACTGGTTAGGAGAGCGCCAATGTTATTCGTCTGGTTCTGGCTGGTCGCCATCATGATTACGGCTTACGTGGTGCTGGATGGATTCGATCTGGGCGCCGGCGTGCTTCACCTGCTCATCGCCAAGACGGATCAGGAGCGCCGCACCGTGATTCGCACCATTGGGCCGGTGTGGGATGGAAATGAAGTCTGGCTGCTGGCCGGCGGCGGCACTTTGTATTTTGCCTTCCCGCTGCTCTATGCCTCCGGGTTCAGCGGCTTCTACCTGCCGCTCATGATTGTGCTGTGGCTGCTGATTCTGCGCGGCATTGGCATTGAGCTGCGCATGCACCTGGAGTCGACCGTGTGGCGCGGATTTTTTGACGGCTGCTTTGCTATCTCCAGCCTCCTGTTGACCGTTTTCTACGGGGCCGCGCTGGGAAACGTGATCCGCGGCGTGCCTCTGCAAAAGGACCACTACTTTTTCCTGTCTCTTTGGACTGACTGGCAGCCGGGAGCGCAACCTGGAGTCCTGGATTGGTACACCGTGATTGCGGCCTTGGTCGCCACGGTTGCGCTTACTATTCATGGTGCCCACTACGTGGCAGTGAAGACTGAGGGAGAGCTGAGTCAGCGCGCCCATCGGCTGGCTTCCGCACTGTGGCCAGCGCTGGTGGTCATCACTTTGTTGAGCTTGTGGGCTACCCTGGCAATCCGTCCCGAGTTGCTCCACAACTACAAACTCTTTCCTGTCTTGTTCGTGGTACCGGTAGCGGTGGCCGCCAGCCTGGCCTGCATGTTTCTCTTCCAGCGCCGCAGACTGGAGAAAGCTGCCTTTCTCTCTTCCAGCGCTTATCTGATTTTTATGCTGGTGGGCGCCGCCGTCGCCGTCTATCCCAACCTGCTCACATCAACTACTGACCCGGCGCTGAACATCACCGTCTATAACGCAGCAACAGGTCCTTACTCGCTCTCCGGTGGTCTGATCTGGTGGGGATTCGGAATGGCGCTTGCTTTGGGATACTTTGTATTTGTCTACCGCATATTCAAAGGGAAGGTGGCAACTCAATCCAATACGGGTAGTTATGTTTAGGCTCCTGCATGATCTCTAACAAAACTTGATAAATCTTACAGCTCATTATCAAGGCTTCGGATTATCGTGGGGGCGACGTGTTGGAGGCGCATTTTATGCGTAGACAGCCACTTTGCACTTTGGGCGTACTGGCTCTGCTGTTCGCGGTCATGCCCACATCAGCCTCAGCCTACAGAGGCCCTGACCCTTGCAAGCAGCAGCGAGGAACTTTCCATCAACAAATTCAATCTCTGAAAAGAGATCAATCCAATGAACTTAACCAGTGCCGGACCAGCAATGGCCGGAATTCCGACACTTGCAAGACCCTAAAAGCCAGCCAGAAAACACAATTGCAACTGGCGCGGGCAACGAACGACGCGGACCTGAATGCCTGTCGCAGCTCACTGGTGGCTTTCCGGCATGATGAAGCGCAGCTCCACAATGAAAACGATTACAACAATTACAACGACTATTATCGCCATCATCATCACAAGTACGACCCCGACCACGATGGCGATAATGACAGACATCATCATCATGGTCACGGTGATCCGGACCATGATGGCGACCACTACAAGGCTTCGGCCAAGCCTGGGCAGGATTCGAAGAGCGCATCAGCCTCAGGAAGCAATGGTCACTCCAGCGGTTCAGCCTCACACGATAGCGGCAATCGAGGTTCGACTTCGGCTTCCCGTGGAGGCAGCGGAGGCGGATCATCGAGCTTTAGTGGCGGCGGGCACAGCGGCGGATCTAGTGGCGGCAGCAGCTACAGCGGAGGCGGATCTTCAGGCGGCCACAGCGGTGGTGGTAGCAGTGCCAGCTCCTCGAGCAGTTCGTCTTCCTCGGCAGGATCTTCCGGCGGCCATGTGAAATGAGAAACACCAAGTGAGAAGCAACGGTACAGATCCCAGGATTAGTTCGATAGTAGGAGACAGGTGCAGCAAGAGCGCGGAAAGGAACAACCAATGAGGACCTCTGGTAGTGGGCCGCTTCGTCGTGCAGGGCTATTGTGCAAAGTGGCCTGCTACCAGCTACTGCTGGCAATCCTTTTTCTCGTTTTGCCGGCGTCGGCTCAAGATAAGCCGGGGCTGGATCGCGCACGAGCGGCATGTGGCCCCCAGGATGTCGAATTCCATGTCAAAACGAATAATCAACAGCATCCGGTAGCGCAACCGGAAGCCGGCAAGGCAATGGTCTATGTGATTGAAGATCAGATTCCCTGTCTTTTTTGTGCCGTCACCACGCGTGTAGGCTTGGACGGCACGTGGGTCGGCGCCAATCGCGGTCGATCCTACTTCTTCTTCTCCGTCGAAGCTGGGGAGCATCATCTGTGTTCAGATTTACAAAGATTGCCGCCTGCCGACCGGGTCATCTCGTTGGCTCACCTCACTGCGGAGGCGGGAAAGGCTTACTACTTCAGGGCGCGAATCTCGGGCGGCTATGAGTCGGGCTGGTTCTTTGACCTGGAAGCGATCGACAGCGATGAAGCGCAACTGCTTATAAGCTCTTACCCGTACAGCACCTTGAAACCACCGGTTACCAATCCAGGAGGAAGTGATTCCCAGAATCCCTAAAGTTCTCCTATACTGCCTGGGTGGAAGAGTCCATTCTTGACCGGCAACCGCCTGCGCCTGACCGGCGCGTCACCTACGGCGCTGATCCGAACCAATTCATTGACGTGCGCATGCCCACCAGCAAGGGTCCGCATCCGGTTGTCTTGTTTATCCATGGCGGCTACTGGCGGGCCAAATATGACCTCGTCCACGCCGGACATCTCTGCGCAGCGCTGACCAAGGCGGGCTTTGCCACCTGGAACATCGAATACCGGCGAGTCGGAAATCCCGGCGGCGGCTGGCCCGGAACCTTTGAAGATGTCCGTGCCGCATACCACTTTGTTCGCAGCCAGAAGGCGGATGTGGGGAAGATGGACGTGAACAGGTTCTGCGTTGCCGGGCACTCAGCCGGAGGGCAGCTTGCCTTGTGTCTGGCGGCGCATGAGAAGAGCGTGACCAAGGCCTTTTCCCTCGCGGGTGTTCTTGATCTGCGGCGGGGCTGGGAGTTGCATTTAAGCAACGATGCCGTCGCCGGATTTCTCGGCGGTTCCCCCACGGAGGTGCCGGAACACTACCGCGAAGCCTCGCCGGCCGAACGCCCTATCCCCCAGGCCATGCAAAAATTGGTTCACGGAACGGCGGATGACAACGTGCCCTACGAGATCGGCAAAAGCTATGCGGATAGCAAGAAAAAATCGGGCGAAAATGTGGAACTGATTACGCTGCCCGGCGTGGATCACTTTCAAATTATTGATCCGAGCTCGGCAGTGTGGGGCAAGGTGGAAGGGATTTTTCGTAGTCTGGCAAATGGCAGCTAGCAATTGGCAATTAGCCACCTCAATCGCGTTCCCTGGATAATGCCCGGAATCTGTCTCTGTGACCTCCGTGGCGAATGGTTTTGCGTTCGCTGTGACCTGTTCCCTGTCACCTGTAACCTCGCTGTTTTGGCCAATTGCTATTTGTTAGTTGCCTTCTCAAACGCATCTGACACCACTTTCAACGAATCCTCCAAATGCTGCGCCACGAACTGCCAACTGTGACGGCCGGGGTAGATGTGCGCTGTGTGCGGAACATGGCGGGCCGTAAGCAGCTTGTCTAACTCCTTGGTTCCGGCGTCAAAGCCGAAATCATCCTGATCGCCGCAATCCACATAGATCTTTAGTCCATGGAGCACCGCGGTTTGCGCAAAAACAAAGGGAGTGTTTGCCTTCCAGTAGGCCTCATCCAAAGGACGCCCGAACGATGGGCCGAGGTAGGGCGTTAATCCGGCTTCGGCGGTGCCACGGGGCAACTGCTGCAACAGCGCCGGCATGTGCGCTATCACGGCAATGAACATCTGTGGATACTTAAAGGCGAAGCGCAGCGCCCCATAGCCCCCCATAGAAACGCCGCCTATGGCCCTGCCCGCGCGCGTGCCCAGCAGGTGAAAATGCTTTTCCATCTGCGGCATGAAGTCACGGACAAAGAAATCCTCGTACCTGGCCCTGCCGCTCTTCGCATTGATGTAGAAACTGCTGTCCGCCTGGGGCGTGATCACCACAAATTCCGTGATCTGCTTTTGCTCCCACGCATCTTCAAACAGGTTCCAACCTCCGCTGGCGACAAGGAACGACTGGTCCCCTCCCAGTCCATGCAGAAAGTACAGAACAGGAAATTTGCGCGCAGGCTGCGCATCATAACTGGGCGGCAGCAGCGCACAGTATGCGACTGCATTGGGCATGTACTTGCTGTTGACCGAGCCGCATTCGACGCGGCCAGCGGCGACGGCGTGGATACTTACGATTAGCAGAAAGAAAGCAAGGTTTCGCATCGGAAGAAAAGCAGTCAGCAATCATCTAAAACCTTACCACTGATGACAGTGATGCCGCGGATCTGCACAGATGAATCAAAAAAGAAATGTATTAATATCCGGCAACCCGAGGGTGTCCAGTAGCGTTTCCTTCTCTGTGTGCCATATCAGTGGAAATCAGTCTAGTCAGTGTCATCCGTGGTAAGGTTTCTGGCTGATTGCCGAATGCCTCATTCATTTCGGAGCGCCTGCACCGGATCGAGCCTGGCTGCCCGCGCCGCCGGATAAAGCCCCGCCACCAGGCTTACAATAATTGAAAATCCCAGCGCTGCTGCCACCAGCCACCAGGGCACGTACCAGAAGCTTTCCGGCTTGAGCTGCTGGCGCTGCATATAGATGTTGGCGCCGAAGTTGATGACTTTGCCTATGATCCAGCCCAGCGCCACTCCCAGGCCGCCGCCCAGCACGCCCATTGCGCCCGCCTCATAGAAGAAGATGTTCCTCACATCGCCGTTGCTGGCGCCAATGGCCTTCATGATCCCAATCTCGCGCCGCCGCTCCAGAATCGCCATAACCAGGGTGTTGATGATGCCCAGCGAGGCCACGGCCAACGCCAGGCTGCCAAAGATTCCGAGAAAGAGATCGAGCACGGTAAAGAACCTGGTAATCCCCTGCGAGGCATCCAGGATAGAAAATGTAGCGAAGCCTTCCTTCTTGATGGCATCCTCAACGCCTGCCACCTCACTGCTTTTGGCTACGCGCACAATGAGCGCGATGTAACTCTTGCCCTGAGCGGGACGCATCACCTGGCGCAGGTCAGCCGGCTGGATCATGTTGAGCGATTCGGCAAAATCCATAGGCAAAAAGACGCGGCCACGGTTGCCGCGCATCGCGCCGTAGGGCTCCGTGGTGACAATACCCACAATCTTGAGCTTCTGCTCTTTTCGCACCACGCTGAAGTTGGTCTGGTCCTGCGTTTGTGAATCGGCGCTCGGCGGTGCGGCTGCTTCTTCCGCATTCGACTGGCGCTCCGCGTAGCGCAGGACAATTTCGCGTCCCAGGAGTTGATTGGCCTGATCCTGGGTAAGTTTCTCGTCCGTTTGCCGCGGGTCCGGCGCAATGCCCAGCAGGTCACGGCCAAACTCGCTTACGATGATCGCCTCGGGTACATTCTGACCGGAGAAAAAGCTGCCTTGCAGTTCGTCGAAGACATCGCTCCTGCGCGAGGAAGGCGGCAAGGCGGCGGTGGTGGCAAAGTGCGTCTCTTCCGGCTTGCCCGGCGCGGCGTAACGAAACTCGCCCAGCACGCGAATATCAGGGTAGACCTCGACCACATTGGGAATCTGGGCAAAGCTCTTCCGGGACCCATCATCCAGCAATTTGGCCGGGCCGCGAGTTGCCTCCGGCTGGGCGCGGCGCTCGCCTCGAAAGTCCTGGCGCGAGGTGACCACCACCGAATCAAATAATCCCGAGCGTCCGAGTTGCCGTGTGGCCAGCTTCTGCAGTCCCACGCCGAGTGACAGCATGGCCACCAGAGACGCCACGCCTACCCCAATTCCCAGCGTGGTGAGCGAGTTGCGCAGTTTAGCTTCGCGCAGGTTGCGTCCGGCAAGCTCTATCAGGTCGTAAGTCTTCACCGCACACCCCCGGCAACGTTGGATGTCTCGCCCACCAGTTTGCCATCGCCCAGAAAGATCATGCGATTCGCATAGCGATCGGCCAGCGCACGCTCGTGCGTCACCATGATCACGGTCATGCCGAGTGTTTTATTCAGATTGCGAATCAAATCCAGAATCTCCGTGCCGGTTTTGCTGTCCAGGTTGCCAGTAGGCTCGTCCGCCAGCAGGAGCTTGGGACGGTTCACCAGCGCCCGCGCTAAAGCAGCGCGCTGTTGCTCTCCGCCGGACATCTCGCTGGGACGGTGCTCCAGCCGTCCGCTCAAGCCGACTGCCTTTAACGATTCCTGGACGCGCGCAGCGCGCTCGTGACGCTCCACCTCGGCAAAGCGCATGGGCAGCTCCACGTTTTCCGTGAGCGTCATGGTGGGCACAAGATTGAACGATTGAAAAACCATTCCCACAGTGTGCCGTCGGTATTGGGCAAGCTGCTCAGGCGAGAGCTCTGCCAGGTTCTGGCCTTCCACGATGATGGCTCCGGAGGTTGCGTGATCGAGGCCGGCAATCAGGTTCATCAGCGTGGATTTGCCCGAGCCGGATGCTCCCAGCAGCGCGGCAAATTCACCCTTCTTGACCGAAATCGAAACGCCATCCACGGCCCGAATCAGGGATTGCCCAAGCTTATAGTGGCGGACAAGAGATTCCGTCCGGACTGCATCATTGCCGTAGGAAACCAAATATTTGCTCCGTATCCTGTTTTTGATGTTACTACAACCGGTTTTTCCGCCGTGGTCGGCGGAAGATCATGCAGGACAACTATGAGAGACGTAGCAGCGCGGTTTTTCTTACCGACGGGACCGGAACAATTTGTTCTGCAATGATGCGGTAGCTATGGAGTAGTGCTAAAAAGGTGAAGATGCGCGCCGTTGACCAGGCAAGAATTTATCGCCAACTCTCAATTTTCTCCTTGCATTCGCCACGCATACGTGCGATAAAAACAGCGGACCACGCCAGCGCAGGAACGCTGACGCAGTCCTGACCACATCACCTAACCAGGAGGCAACATGGCTGGACCCAATCTTACCAGCCGGGGACAGGCTTCAGCTTTATCAGGCTCTGTTCCGCATGAATCGCTCGTACCACCTTATTCTCTGCCGGTTGCAGGAGCTGCGAAGCTTTCGCATCTTCCCTGCCCGCAGGCTCACTGAACTGCGCGGACTCACCCGGGAAATGCAGCTCGAGATCAACTTCCATCTGCTTGAACAACTCAAGGCAAATGAAGCGGAAGATTGGCAGACGTCCGGCAAGGTTCGCACTGCCAGAGAGAAACGTTTTAAGAAACCTGTTGATTTTCGGCGGTAACCCTTTAGGGCGATTCAGCTTTGAAAAGCTGAATCGCCCGATTTATATGTGAAACGGTTGGCGTAAATTGGTCACTTACTATGCAGAGGAGAATCAGACAGTTACAAAACTTCAGAAAACTTAAACATTATTGGGTTGAATCGAGAGTTCCTGAATCAGTATTTTCTATGCCGTAACGAGAAATCTGCTCCGGCAAAGGGAGCTACGTTAAATCATGGCTTTGGAGGAATAAGCGAATGCCCAGAACATTGCGGACTTATCTATCGATCCTGGCAATTTGTGTTTCTGCGAGAGGCTCATATGCTCAATCTTTGAGCTGCCCGGTTGCTTCACCGGCAGCACAATTCAATTTCACAACTATTGACGTCCCCGGCGCTCAGTCCACCTTTGCCAGCGGTATTAACAACTCCGGCAAAGTCGTTGGCTCATTTACCGATTCGGCCGGCATCTTTCACGGCTATTCAGATGACGTCGACAATGATGCTTTCCGCCAGATTGATTTTCCCGGCAGCACCTCCACCCTCGGAGCCAACACGAACAACCGCGGTAATATTGTTGGCAGTTATGGAGATGCGAATAGCCAATTCCACGGATTTCTGCTGCGTCACGGCGTTTTTTCAACCATAGACTTCCCCAGCGCCATTTTGACTTCTTCCGCCGCGATCAACGACAGGCGCATGATCGTGGGAGCGTATGGGACTGCCGATTCCAGCACCCACGGCTATCTTCTGGACGAGAATGGATTTACAACCCTGGACGATCCGGACGAGGGCATACTCACCGGAGCCAACGGGCCATTTACCATCACCAACGTCCTGGGCATCAATGACCGTGGCATTGTCGTGGGCCAATTCTTCGATTCCAACTTCAATTCACACGGCTTCCTTTTCTCCGACGGATCGTTTCAGACGATCGATTTCCCCGGCGCTGCAAGTACGTTCCCCGTCGGACTCAACAACGAAGCTGTCATCGTGGGCGGATACCTGGATTCTCAATTTGTGGAACATGGCTACATCCAGGAGAAGAATCGTTTCACGACCGTCGATTTCCCAGGCGCAACGGGGACCATTCTTGAACAAAATAATTCGCGCGGCCTCATTGTTGGCGAGTTTACAGACAGCGCCGGGAATACTCACAGCTTCCTGCTCAGACCGAACCACGGTGGCGGAATTGGACCAGGAGACAGTTCAAGCATAGGCTGCCAATCCCTTGCGCAAAGCAATGCGGCGCCGTTGCAGCCAGCCACGCCGCTGTCCTGCCACACTGTTGGAGCCAAGGGTACGATCATCTGTAGCCGACCGTAGTGGCAATTGTTCGCAGTCTCCAGGCAGGTTCAGATCACAGCCGGCGTTCAATGCGATCGCTGAACCCCGTGGCTGGTCCGGATCCTGGTTCCGTCAACGAGGCGCATCAGGTACTCAGAATGATCTGCGCATCAGGATGATCGACAACTCGATAAGCAGCCAAGTCGAGACCGGCTCGTCTGTCACGCAGTGCATCAATAACTGCGATAACCAGTTCCACGCCTGCATATCAGAACACGTGTCTCCTTCGGTTTGTGATGCGACACGTACCAAATGCATACATGCTTGTGAGAAGTAAGCGGTCATGGCGAGAAACCGGGGAAAGCAGTCATCTGTTCTCCCCGGCGCCTTCAATTAAAACGGTAACGCGGGTTCAAGTCCCGAGAACCGCCGGCTCCCTTTGCCGCAGGAATGTGCGCCATCCAAATCTTGCTGGACAACCACAGCGCGACCCAGTATATTTTTGCCCTGTCACAGATTTGATCCCCCCAAATTAGAACGTCCTGGCATACCCAAGTTGCTGGCGTTCCCGTGACCCCCTTCACGCTTTATTCCGGAAAGCGATTGCACCCAATTTAAGGAGAAAACCAAATGATGAAAGTGTTTATTTCCACGCCCAGACTGCTTGCAGGAGCCCTGTCGCCGCCATTGATACCGTTACCGGCAACACTAACGACTCGCTGGAGTGCGCCAATGGGTCGCTGGTCATAGGCGATATCTCCACTCTTACAAAAAAGAAGTGTGGCCCAGCATTTCAGTCCAAACCCGTCAACTGGCCGAAGCCATCGGACAAAGGGCCGCCCGCGGCCGGCCTTTTTTTCACGTGCCTTTGGTTTGGATTACGTTCAGGGATCAAGCGTACGGTTAGCTCAAAGCCGAACTTCTTTAGATAACTTCAGCGAATGACAAAAAATTTATCTTTTCTTAATATAACGTTGCTTTATTCAGGCCGTCGATCTTGCGCATCTTGAAGCACCGCGCGCTAGGAGGCGCACCTGTGATTCGCAAATACACAAACCTTCTGTCCCTTTTGGTAGCCTTCGCTTCAGTTTTATCATTCGCCCAGACCCAGCCATGCCCCAGTGGCACGCTGGCCAATGTTATTGGAACGAGCTGTACCATCGGAAACGTCACATTCACGTTTGACAACAATTTTCAGGGATTTCACCAGACCAACGATACCGGGACCAATCTGGTGACAACCTTCTTCACGCCGGACACCATTGGCTTTGTACCCCTTCAATCCGCGAATCGGGTGGGATTCCAGCTCAACCCCAACTTTGTGGCGGATGCCACCAGCATGTTCTTGAACTTCTTCGACGCGAATTTCTCTTACGGACTGGCAGTGAACGGGAACTTTGAAATCGTAGACGAAACGGGCTCCATTGCGGCCAGCATCACGCGAACGGCCAACGAAAACGTTAGTTCCTTCGACGCGCACTGTTTTACCAACCAGCGCTGCATTGAGGTAGCGCCTACGCTTAACTTTATTCCTGGAGGTGGAGCGACGAATACCCTTTCCCAGAGCGCAACCCTGGCAATACCTGGACTGGTGAGTAACAATCCGAATCCGTTGGGCCTCCACTTTACCACCAACCTGACCGCGTTTGCCTTCAACCCCGGAGACGCGGTCCTTAGCTCGGCCACATTTCTCTATACGGTTGCTCCTCAGGTCCCGTTGCCGCCACTGGCAAAGTTGGATTACACGAACATCGACATTCCCAACTCTCTGGCTACGCAAGTGGAAGGATTGAACGACCATGGCCAGACCGTAGGCGTGTTCCGTGACAGCACCGGCGTGGTGAGGGGTTACATGGCCGATGAAGATGCATTCCAAATCATCACTTTCCCCAACGCCGTAGCAACTCAACCCTTCGGAATCAACAATCAGGGCGATATCGTGGGCAGCTACCGGGATACGAGCCGCCTGCGCCACGGCTTCCTTCTGCATCAGGACGTTTTCACCACCGTAGATTTTCCCGGATCGACCCTGACCATCGCAACCAGTATCAACGAAGACGGCAAGATTGCCGGCTTCTACAGTCTGCCCAACTTCAGTACCCATGGCTTTGTTTTCGACGAAAATGGCTTCACAACGGTGGACGAGCCCGACCAGCGCACTCCCGCCCTTACCGAAGTCTTCGGCATCAACGACCGTGGCAACCTGTCAGGATTGTTCTTCGACCCCCAATTCGCGGAGCATGGCTTCCTCTTTTCGAACGACGATGGTTTCGAGCAGATCAACGTTCCCGGAGGATTTCAGGTATTTGGTGAGGGTCTGAGTGATTCTGGCAGCGTGGTTGGTGGCTTCCAGGACCTGCATGCCTTCTCCCATGGGTTCATGGCGCACAGAGAGAGGGTGCGGACGGTTGATTTCCCCGGGTCAACCGGGACATTCCCGGTGGGAATCAACTCGCGCGGACAAATTGCCGGCCAGTATTTCGACCAGGCGAGGGGCCTTCACAGCTTCCTGGCCGAAAGACATGACCATGATGACGATGATGCTGACGGAGGGAGCCCGGACGACACCTCCGATAAACCTGCCCAGGCGCAGCAATGCTCCGAGCAGGACCGTCTGCAGAATGCCGCAAACCTGAAAAACCCGCAGTCCTGCGATCCGGATAACTAACCCGAACCGTCAGACTGTAAGAACACAGGCGGATGGCCTGCCACAAGCTGGTAGGTCATCCCGCTGCCTGTTGGTTCGGCGATTAGTGGCCGGGAAGGTAGAACGCTTCCTCTGCTGGCCGATAGACTCTGATCATCCACAATGGCCGCCGCAAGTTGTCCGGTCCTGGCGCGGGCCGGGTCATCTGTAACCAGCGGCGATACTCTTCGTGCGCCTTGCTGGTATCCACAAAGATGTCGCCATAACGATCTTCAGTGCCAGCCTTGGTCACTGTGACCTTCTGATGCCAGCAGTGCTGCCCGCTTACGGGATCGGGCTGGACGGGAAAGACCAGGTTCTGATGGACGCCGGCATCTTCCCAGTGGACGCGCGACGAATCCGGATCATTGCTGGCGAAAGGACGGATGCCATGAATTTGCCGCATCATCCACTGCCCTGGCTGAACCTGTTTCAGGTCCACCAGGGCGGTTGACCAGCGCTCGCCGCCCGAATCTTCCTGCAAACGCCAGCGACCCAGGTGATGCGAACAGGCCATCACGCCCGGACGGATTCCCTCCGTAACCCACACCCGGTCGATAAAGTAGCCAATCGCAGTCTGCACTTTCACCAGATCGCCGGTAGTAACGCCGAAGCGGGCGGCATCCTGGGCGTGCATCCACACCGGGTTCTTGTGTGAGATTTCATACAGCCACTTGGAATTGCCGGAACGGCTGTGAATCAGCGTCGGCAGGCGGAAGGTGGGCAGCAAAAGCATCTCGCCCTTGCGGGCATCAATGTTATCGCGATGCACATGGCTCTTGATGTAGGTGGGAATGGCGTAGTCCGGCCACTTCCAGTCTTTCAGCGTCTTGGAATAGAACTCCAGTTTGCGCGAAGGTGTGGGAAACCCAGCGCAAGCCTGACCTTCGATTTCTACTCCAACCGGCTTTCCCTTCTGGCTGATGACCCTGCTCGCGCTGTCCATTGAGCTTCCATCCAGCTCTTCTTTTTTCAGCAGCTTGGTATGATTCCCGTAAATCCTTTCTTCAATCAGGAAAGCGCCGTACTTGCGCATGTACTCGTAAGGCGTGAGGCCAGCTTCTGCGGCAGCCTGCGGTAATCCCGGCACGCTGTTCTCGAAAATCCAGCGATAGTATTCCCCAATTCTCAGTTTTTCTCCCGGATGATAAGGAGACTCGAAATATTTGCGAATTCCCAGTGAGCCATCGGGATCCACGCGCCAGGAAAGCTCGATCCAGAATTCATCCTCCTCCCAGACTTCACCTAATCCGGCTTCGCGGTGGGCTTCATAAGTCGAGTTGAAATGCTTCCCTTGTCTTTCCAGCGCAACCCGCAAGACCGGCTGGCGAAATCCGATCCATCGCGCAGCGTGCGTCTCCTGGCTCATCAGGTCGTGGCGCTCGGAGGCATGCCCCATGGGCAGCACGTAATCAGCAAACCAGGCTGTCTCACTCCAGGTGGGAGTAAGGCAGGCATGGCGCTCAACCTTGGTTTCATCGCTGAGCGTTTCCATCCAGCTCATGCCGTCGGGGTTAGTCCAGACCGGGTTATAGACGCGGCTGAAATAGACGGCCAGCTTGCCTCTGCCTTCCTTGAGAAAATGAGGCAAAAGAAAACTCATTTCAAAAAAGGCCAGCGGATACTCAGGCGCCCACATCATGTCATTCCAGGCGTTGGGAGCCGGCGGCATCATGGGTGGCGTGGGTGTGTATTTGTTCCACCCGCTGGGAGAAGTTCCGCCCGGAGTCGCCACCGCGCCCATTAACACAGTGAGAAATTCCAGAGCACGGGCCACCTGCCATCCACCAAGATTTCCGGCGGCGGCATTGCGCCACACGTGAGTGGCCAGCGCGGTTCCGGCGCGCCCCACCTCACGCGCTACCTCTACGATTGCGGCGGTGTCCACGCCGGATTCTTTGGCTGCAAACTCCGGTGTGTACTGCGCATAAAGCTGTTTGAGCGCAGCAATAAAAAATTCAAAAGTCTGCGGGCTGCCCGGAGATTCTTCCCGCAGATACTCTTCCCAATTCACCCACTGGCGCACAAACTCGCGGTTGTACAAATCTTCTTTCAGCAGCACATTGCACATGGCCAGCAGCATGGCCGCTTCGCTGCCCGGCCAGGGTGAAAGCCAGTAGTCGGCCTTGGACGCGGTGTTGGATAAGCGGGTATCGACAACACAGATCTTCGCGCCCTGACTCTTGCCGTCAATGATTCGTTGCGCGTGCGGATTAAAGTAGTGACCGGCTTCAAGGTGCGAACTCAGCAACAGAATGAAACGGGCGTTGGCATAGTCGGGCGATGGCCGGTCCAGCCCATGCCAGTAGGCGTATCCGGAGCGCGCGCCGGCGGAGCACACATTGGTATGGCTGTTATGGCCATCGATTCCCCAGGCATGTAGTACGCGCTGGTTATAGATGAGCTCGTGTCCGGGACGGCCAACGTGATACATGATCTCGTTCTTGCGTCCCTGCTGCAGCGCGCTGCGGATGCGCCCACCGAGGTCGTCCAGCACTTCATCCCAGGTCACGCGCTCCCACTTCCCTTCACCGCGCTTGCCGGTGCGGCGCAGCGGATACAGGATGCGCTCAGGATCGTTGACCTGATTGATGGTTGCCGGACCTTTGGCGCAGTTGCGTCCCCGGCTGCCGGGATGCGCGGGATTGCCTTCAAACTTCTGTACCCGCATGTTTTCTTGATCAACGTAAGCAAGCAGGCCACAGGCGGCTTCGCAGTTAAAGCAGATGGTGGGAATCAGCGAGTAATGCTTTTGCACTCTCTTAGGCCACTGCGCCGGATCGTATTCCGTCCAGTTGTCCCAGCGGTCCGGCGGCGGAAAGCTGGCAAGGCCTGCCTGCGGAGCGTCAAGTTCCAATGCAGCGGGATTTAATGGAAGTGCCGTTTTCATTCGTGACCTTTAGCTCAGCGGAACCGATTGTCCTGCTTTCACCCATACATCCTCATGAAACCAGAGACCCGCGAGTACGAGCAACGCAATAACTGGGTAGAACTGCTCTGTATCTATCCAGATTGCGGCGCCGAACAGCATCAGAGGCGCCGCCAAACCCAATCCGATCGCCAAACCCCAAAACTGTATCTTGAAGCGCCCTCGCACCAGGCTCTTCGCCGCCAGCCGTGTGTCGATGCTGTGATGCGGGAGGAAAAGTTCCAACATGGCTATCACCAGGCTTAGAGCCGCTGACGATGTCAGGCCAGCAATTGATACAAGAAAGACGGGAAGCTCAGGGAAGGTATTGGAGCCCACAGCCAACTCCAGGAGTATCATGACGGCCGAACCAGCCAGAAGAGCCTGAATAATCAGGTGCCAGAAGAACAGCCGGCTCTGCCACAGATCACGCCCCTTGGCCTGGGCAAACAAGAATGCTGAATATCCGGCGCTCGCAACCGCCAGCGCCGCGGTGATCCAGATCAGGACTCTCGGAACCGCGCCCAGGAAGGTGCCGGCAAAGAGCCACGCCAGCAGACAGATTCCATACAGCGCAAGTATGTAGCCGCCCAACACCAGCCAGGATTTCACATTCGGTTTTGTGAGGAGGTAGAAGAAACGGTCCGGCCTCTTGAGGTCGAAAACCAGCAGTGCCATGGTCACTGCCAAAAAGGCCAGCGCCACCAGAGGCGCGGCGATATTCAAGATGGGCAGATTAGATTGAGGCGAAATCGCAAGACACATGGCTGCTACCAGCATCACTCCTGCCGCAATGGACTTGGTCCAAAGATACGCCCCAATCTTCCATCCCCATGGCGCCGGGTGGGCCACATCGTAAACCTCGCGAGTGACCGTTGGATCGAAGCCCTTGGTGGAGGATCGCTCATCCCGCTGCTCGGCAAAAACGTAGGTATTCTGGCGCGAGAGCCGCGTGGGTTCAAGCAGGTCGCCTTCAATCCCCTTGTAATAGAGTTTCGGCTGAGTTCCCTTCTGCGGCTTGCGCACGGAGACTTTTTCCGTTGCCACGATGCGGCTGATTTTGCTCGCCGGACTATCCAGGTCTCCGGCAATAATCGCCTGCGTGGGACAGACAATCACGCACGCCGGTTCCATATTTGCCTCTACGCGGTGGGCGCAGAAATTGCACTTGGCTGCGGTATTGCTGTTGGGATCGATATAGAGTGCGTCGTAAGGGCATGCCTGCATGCAGCTTTTGCAACCAATACAGCTGCGATTGTCAAAATCTACGATTCCATCAGAGCGGCGGTAGAGGGCGTTGGTAGGGCAAATTGTAATGCAAGGAGCAGAGTCGCAGTGGTTACATCGCATCACGCCGAAGTGGCGGCTGGTTTGAGGAAATTCACCTTTTTCAACGTACTTGACCCAGGTGCGAAAGACGCCCACCGGGACCTGGTGCTCCTCTTTGCACGCCACCGTACAGGCGTGACACCCAATACATCGATCCTGATCAATAATAAAGCCGTAGCGCATTAGTTCGCTATGCCGATCCTGTCGAAGGCAATCGTCTTGTTGCAGCTCAAGCCGAGTCCTCGCAGCGAAGGATCTGGTAATTGTGTAATTTGGTAATCGGGTAATTGAACATCAAAGGCGAAATTTTGCGATATCAACTTGTCCTGACCGCCTTCCGCTGAGAACCGCGCAGAATTTACTCACTGCCACTGCTGACTTCTCTCAAGAACGAGTACAATGCTTGGTCAATCAAAACCTAGCATTCTAGCGGATTCTGCCATGACCAGAGAAGAAGTTATCAAGAAGCACAAACAATACCTTTTTCCTTCCATCAGTCTTTATTACACCGACCCGCTGGTCACAGACCATGCCAGCATGCAGCACGTGTGGGACGTTGACGGCAACAAATACCTGGATTTCTTCGGCGGCATCGTCACCATTTCGGTCGGCCATTGCAATCCGCGTGTTACCTCCAAAATCAAAGGCCAGATCGATAAACTCCAGCACGCATCCACCGTTTTCCCCAATGAAGGCGTGGTGGCGCTGGCGGAAAAACTGGCGCAAATAACGCCCGGTGAGATCAGCCAGAGTTTTTTGAGCAACAGCGGCACCGAGGCCAATGAGACTGCCGTCCAACTGGCGCGCATGTACACCGGCCACTATGAAATTGTCGCCTTGCGCCACGGCTACAGTGGGCGCTCCCAAATGGCGCAATCGCTCACCGGGCACAGCAGTTGGCGCCGCTCCTTGCCGGTTCCTGCTCAGGGATTTGTGCACGCGCTCAATCCCTATTGTTATCGGTGCCCGCTGGGAAAGACATATCCTGATTGTGGAGTGGCATGCGCCAAGGATGTGGAAGCGGTAATCCAAACCACCACGTCAGGACAGATCGCCGGCTTCCTCGCCGAACCAATCCAGGGAGTGGGCGGGTTCATCACTCCTCCGAAAGAGTACTTCAAGATCGTGTTCAAGATCGTCAAAGACTACGGCGGGCTGTTCATCTCAGACGAAGTTCAGACCGGCTGGGGACGCACAGGCAAGCGCTGGTTTGGCATTGAACAGTGGGAAGTCACGCCGGACATCATCACTTCCGCCAAAGGATTGGCCAACGGCGCGCCGGTTGGCGTCACCATGACGCGGCCGGAGATCGCCGCCAGCTTCAAAGGCCTGCAAATTTCCACCTTCGGCGGCAATCCCGTCACTTCGGTTGCAGCCAAAGCGACCATCGATCTGATTGAGGAAGACCGGCTCATGGACAATGCCGACACCGTCGGCGATTACTATCGCCAGGGCCTGGAGACACTCAAAGAGAAGCATGATCTGGTTGGCGACGTTCGCGGCATGGGATTGATGCAGGCACTCGAGTTCGTAAAAGATCGCAACAGCAAAGAACCTGCGCCCCAGGAGACAAACCAGTTTATGGAAGAGTGCCGCAAGCGCGGCCTGCTGGTGGGTAAAGGCGGGCTCAATGGAAACGTGATCCGTACCTCGCCACCGCTGAATATCTCCAAGGCCGATGTGGATGAAGCCGTTCACATCATGGATGAATCGCTGGTGGCCATGTCTCCTGCGCTGGCCGGCGCTGCCAGCAGACGGTAGTTATCACATGCCGGTGGAGTGACCGAATCCGCTGAGAACGAATGCCCAAGCCAGATCACGACCCACGCCTCCGCAACCATGACTTTGCCGTCCGCCGCAGCGAACTGGCCTGCCCCGCGCACTCGCTCAAGATGATGACCAAGGCGGCAGCCAGCGCAGCCGACGAAGTCATCTTTGATCTGGAAGACGGCTGTGCTCTTTCGCAAAAGGAAGCCGCGCGCAAGACGGTAATCGAAGCTTTCAATATCCTGGATTTTCAAGGCAAGATTCGCGCCTTCCGCACAAATGGAGTCCACACCAAATTTTTCTATCGTGACGTGATTGAAGTTGTGGAATCCGTTGGAGCGAGGATTGACGTAATGGTCCTGCCCAAAGTTCACGAAGCTGCGGACGTCCTGTTTGCCGACCGTCTGCTCACGCAAATCGAGCAGAACACGGGCCTGCCGCCGGGCCGAATCAGATTGGAGGTGCTGATTGAGAGCGCCAAAGGCGTGCTGCACGCCGAAGAGATCGCCGCCTCGTCGCCCAGGCTGGCCGCGTTAATCTTTGGGACCTTGGATTACGCTGGCGACATCGGCGCGCGCGGGCCGGTGCGCGAGCAATTCACTCTCTACCATTATCCCAAGGCCAAGACGATTGCCGCCGCTCGCGCCGCAGACGTTCAAGTGATTGACGGTATAACTTTGCAATTCCGCGACCTGAAACAATGTGAGGATGATGCGCGGGCTGCAGCAGAAATGGGCTTTGACGGCAAATGGGCCATTCATCCCGACCAGATCGAAGTGATCAATCGCATCTTTACTCCTTCACCCGAAGAGATCACCCGCGCCAGTGAAATTCTCGAGCTGTACCACAAAGCTGACTCGGAGTCGGGCACAGGAGTGATTGTCTACAAGGACGAGATGGTGGATGCTGCAAACCTGCATGCTGAATGGAAGAAGCTGGCCATTGCCAGGAAACTGGGGCTGATTAAGAACTCATAAAAGTTGGTAACTGAGTAAGTTGGTGACCTGGTAAGTGAGAAAGCTCTTGTCTTTGACTACAATTACCAACTTACTAACTCACCAGGTTACCAACTGACTCAACCATGTCTACCGATCTCCATACACAGCTAAAAAGCGCCGTCGCCGAACTCTGCCGCCAGTTCCCTGATTCCTACTGGCGCGAACTGGATTCCAAACGCGCCTATCCCGAGGAATTTGTTCAAACACTTACCAAGGCGGGGTACCTGGCCACGCTGGTGCCGGAGGAATATGGCGGGGCCGGATTGGGCATCACCGAAGCGGCCCTTGTTCTGGAAGAGATTCACCGTTCCGGAGGCAACGCCGGAGCCTGTCACGCGCAGATGTACATCATGGGCACGCTGCTGAGGCATGGCTCGGCGGAACAAAAGCAAAAATACCTGCCGCGCATCGCCAGCGGCGAGCTCAGGCTGCAGGCATTTGGCGTGAGCGAGCCAACCACCGGATCGGACACAACCCGCATCAAGACCATGGCGGTGCGCAAGGGCGACCGGTACATTGTGAAAGGGCAAAAAATCTGGATCTCCCGTGCCGAGCACTCTGATCTGATGCTGCTGCTGGCCCGAACCACTCCTCTGGAGCAGGTAAAGAAGCGCACCGAGGGACTCTCCACGTTGCTGGTGGATTTACGCCAGGCTGCCGGGAATGGACTCACCATCCGGCCCATTCGCACCATGATGAACCATGCGACCACAGAGGTTTTCTTCGATGACGTTGAGGTTCCGGCCGAAAATCTGGTGGGCGAAGAAGGCCAGGGCTTCCGCTATCTTCTGGATGGGCTTAACGCCGAACGCATCCTGATCGCATCCGAGTGCATTGGCGATGGACGCTGGTTTATCGAACGCGCCTGCCGCTACTCCAAAGAGCGCGTGGTCTTCGATCGTCCTATCGGCAAGAATCAAGGGGTGCAGTTCCCTATTGCGCGCGCTTATGCCAACGTGGAGGCGGCAGCGCTGATGGTGAAACATGCTGCCGCATTGTTTGATTCCCATCAGCCTTGCGGCCCGCAAGCCAATATGTCCAAGCTCCTGGCCGCGGACGCCTCCTGGGAAGCAGCCAACGTCGCCGTTCAAACCCACGGCGGGTTTGGCTTCGCTGAAGAATACGATGTGGAACGCAAGTTTCGCGAGACCCGTCTTTACCAGGTTGCTCCCATTTCCACCAACTTGATTCTCGCCTACATTGCCGAGCACGTGCTTGGCCTGCCCCGGTCGTACTAATGCGTCCCCTGCAAGGAATCACGGTGATTGCGCTGGAACAGGCCATCGCCGCGCCGCTGGCCACGCGTCATCTGGCCGATCTGGGGGCGCGCGTGATCAAGATTGAAAGGCCGGAGGTTGGCGATTTCGCCCGCGCCTATGACGCCACGGTCCGCGGAATGTCCAGTCACTTTGTCTGGGCCAATCGCTCCAAGGAATCGCTGACCCTGGACTTGAAACAGCCGGCGGCCAAAGAGGTCCTGGGGCGTCTACTGGAGAAGGCGGACGTCTTCGTTCAGAACCTTGCGCCCGGCGCTTGTGACCGTCTTGGATTCGGCACGGAAGAGCTGCGCCGCCGCTATCCGCGCCTCATCATCTGCAACCTTTCCGGCTATGGTTCCACCGGGCCGTATCGTGACAAGAAAGCTTATGATCTGCTGATTCAGAGTGAGGCCGCGCTGGTCTCGATTACCGGCACGCCGGAGACTCCGTCCAAGGTGGGGATTTCAATCGCCGATATTGCTGCCGCCATGTACCTGTACTCAGGAGTTTTGACCGCCTTGCTGATGCGCCAATCAACCGGCCAGGGCACAGCCCTGGAGGTTTCTCTGTTCGAAGCACTGAGTGAGTGGATGGGCTATGCCGCCTTCTACACCGCTTACGGCGGGTCAGCGCCTCCACGCGAAGGCGCAAGGCACGCGGCCATTGCTCCTTATGGCCCCTTCGCCGCCGGGGATGGCAAGATTGTCTATTTGGGAATCCAGAATGAACGCGAGTGGCGCCGGTTTTGCGAGAAAGTATTACAGCGTCCGGAACTTGGGGCCGATGAGCGGTTTGATTCCAATTCCAGGCGCGTGCAAAATCGCGCGGCGTTAGAGCAGATTATCGTAGCCCTGTTTCAGCAGCTTTCCAGCGAAGGCATCATCCAGCGCCTGGAAGATGTCCAGATTGCCTATGCGCGGCTGAATTCCGTGGAGGAATTTTTGCAACATCCTCAACTCGCAGCCCGAGGCCGCTGGCAGCAGATTGATTCGCCCGTAGGCCCGCTGCGTTCTCTCGTCCCGCCGCTCACCATGGAAGATGTAGAGCCGGTGATGGGAGCAGTCCCGGCGCTGGGCCAGCAAACGGAATCGATCCTGAAAGAGTTTGGTTTTGATGCGGATACAATCAGCGATTGGAAGAAAAGCAGGATAATTTAGCCGGCGAATGAACGCAAAGCAACGCGAATAGGAAAACCAACAAAATGAAAAAATGTCAGTGCAATTTTCGAAGACGTTTGTAAATGGATATACCAAGCAGGCCCACGATTCTCTACCCCTTGCTTGAATTTGATTCGCGTTGATTCGTGTTCATTTGCGGCTAAGAAGTTTTTCTGAAAGGACGGCGATAATGCCAGTAAAACAAGGCTGGACTGGGCGTGTCTTTGAGGACTTTGAAGTAGGAGACGTCTATCAACATCCGTTAGGCCGCACGGTTCTGTCAGTGGACAACAGCTGGTTTACTCTTCTTACTCAAAATACCAATCCCATCCACTTTGACCACGCCTATGCGGCCAGGACCGAGTATGGCAAGCCGCTGGTGGATTCCACATTCACTCTGGCTCTGGTGACCGGGCAATCCGTGATGGACATCTCGCAAAATGCCATGGCCAACCTGGGCTGGGATGAGGTGCGCCTGCCGAATCCGCTGTTTGAAGGAGACACGGTCTATTCCCGCAGCGAGGTATTGGAAAAACGTGAATCCAAGTCGCGGCCCAACGTGGGCATTGTGCGTTTCAAAACTACCGGCTTCAAGCAGGATGGCACGATCGTAATCGAATTTCAGCGTACCGCCATGATCTACAAACGAGGCCACGTCCCCACCAGCCATATACCCGAGCCCAAGAAATGACGGCCGCAAATCTGTTCGCCGAATTCGCTGTTTCCGCGCCGGTTCCGGAAAGCGCGCTCGCTCTGGCGCGCAATGCCTTCCTGGATACCATAGGAGTTGCGCTGGCCGGCGCGGTGGAACCAGCCAGCCGCATCGTCCAGAAGCTCGCGGTTGCAGAAGGTGCGGGCAATTGCCGCATTTTGGGTACCTCGTTCCAGACCAGCGCTACCTGGGCCGCTCTGGCCAATGGCACTGCCGCCCACGCTCTCGACTTTGACGATATGTGCTTTGTATCGCTGGCGCATCCCAGCGCGCCGCTGGTTGCCGCCGCGCTGGCGATCGGGGAACAAGCAGGGGCGTCCGGCCGCGCCTGTCTGGAAGCGTACGTCGTCGGCTTCGAAATTGAAGCGGTTCTGGGCAGGACCATGAATCCCAGGCACTATCAGCAAGGCTGGCATTGCACCTCCACCTTGGGCACAGTGGGAGCAGCTGCAGCCGCCGCCCGTATTCTCGAGCTCGATGGCAAGGCTGCCACCCATTGCCTGACGATTGCAGCCTCTGAAGCTTCCGGCTTGAAAGAAAATTTCGGGACCATGACCAAGCCCTTGCATGCCGGACTTGCGGCACGCAATGCAGTGATGGCTGCGCTGCTGGCGCAACAGGGATTCACGGCGACAGAGAGCGCCATGGAAGGGCCGCAAGGTTTTCTCACGGCCATGGCAAGTGAAAAGCCTGACTTGCAGGCATTTTGCTGTGATTTGGGCAAACACTGGGAGATTCTGGAGACCGGAATCACAGTCAAGCTGTACCCATCGTGCGCCGCAACTCATCCAACGCTTGATACGGTGCTCGATCTGCGTCGGGAGCACAATCTGACCGCTGATCAGATCGAGTCGGTGGAGGTGCAAGTTGATTCCGTCACGCCACCTCTCCTGGCCTACGATCGGCCCAAGACTGGACTGGAAGGCAAGTTCAGTATGCCCTTCTGCGTTGCCGCCGCACTGGTCCACGGGGTGGTGGGATTAGAAACATTCGAGGCGGCGCAGGTTCAAGATGACCGCATTCAAAATTTGCTCCCACGCGTCGCCATGCGCGTGGACCCATCTTTAGGCAAAGACGCTCCCGCTCTCACCCAGGCCATCGTTCAAATTCGCCTGCGCGATGGGCGGACGTTCACCCGAAATGCGAATGGCGCGCGGGGCTATCCTGATCGTCCGGCAAGCGCAGAAGAATTGGACAGGAAGTTTCTCTCCTGCGGTCAACGCGCCCTGCCCAAACACCGTCTGCAAGCTGCACTGGCGTGCTTGCACAACTTCGAGACGCTGGGTGACATTCGGCAGCTGACGGAGCTGATGATTCCCGGCAAGGTTGACGAACATGCGGCCAACGCGTCTTTAGACTGATAGGCAGACTTGTAGGCGTCAGGCCGGTACCAACAAGGACGCGATTTCGCGGCAGCCGAAAGAAGCAGATCACCCGATTCTAAGCCGCGCTCATCCCGTAGATGAAAATAATGGAAGGATTGGCCCATTCCGCGCAATGGAGTATAGGAGCCCAGGCAGAAGAGCCGAGCAAACCTATGGTCCAATCTACAAGTGATGACCTGAACTTGCTCCGGCAGCTCGCCAAAGGGAACCAGGATGCTTTTGAGTCGCTCTTTGAACGTTATCAGGGTCCCATTTACCGGTTTGCTTTGCACATGAGTGGAAACAGCGCCAGCGCGGAAGAGACCACCCAGGACGTTTTTATGGCAGTCATCGGCAGCCCGGGTGGTTACGATCCAGCAAAAGGAACGGTCGCCGGATATCTATATGGTATTGCCCGCAACCTGATGCGGCGCAGCATGCGGCAGACTTCCCACGACGTTCCCTTTGCCGAAGAGAGTGCGGAAGAAGACGCGGCCGGCATAACAGACGACTTCGATCTGCTGAAAGAATTGAGCCATGCGGAGTCTTTGGAGTGCTTGCGTAAGGCGGTGCTGGCGCTGCCAGAGGCGTACCGTGAGGCAGTAGTGCTCTGCGAATTGGAAGAGATGTCCTATCCCGACGCGGCTGCAGTCCTCAAGTGCTCGCCGGGAACCATAGCTTCGCGGCTGCACCGTGCCAGGGCCATGCTGAAAACGAAACTGAAAAGCCAGGTGTGCGTTAAGGGGCTCGGCAGATGACGCTCAAGATGAATCAACCCGAAGATCGGCTTTCAGGCGCGTTGCGAGAATTGGCGTCGTCATCAAGGCAAGGCGCCTCGCCAGAACTTGGATTGATGCTGAAAGATGCATTCCTGCATCACCATGTTCGCCGCCGGCGGAAAAGAGCCGCCCGGATGATAGCGCTGGCGACAGGGTTGATTGTTACAGCTTCACTAGCGTGGACCAGATGGTTTGCCTTGCCTGAGTTGCCCAAGATTGCCGCGATTGCGGCTCCGGCTGAGGCTACCGACAACGCTCCAAAGCCGCCGCCTACCACTGGTACCCAGATATCACGTCCAGTGGTCGCCACCAAGGTCGCTCGCCGTAAAAGAGGGCCAGCCGCAACCACGGAAGCCAACAGCTTCTTCGCCTTGCCGTCGTTTGACCTGCGGACGACAGGTGATGTTCTGCGGATCGTCCGGGTGGAGATGCCCGGTGAAGACCTCCGCATGGTTGGCGCGCCGGTGACCGAGGTGCTTGCCAGGAGCCGTGTGACGGCTGACTTTGTGGTGGGCCACGATGGCACACCCTACGCAGTGCGATTGGTACAGTCCAGTTTTAAAGCTCAAGGAGAACACTGATGAGAATCTACGCTCTGATCGCCGGCATCCTGATGTTCGCTGCCTGCGCCTTGGCCCAGGACAGCAGTCAGGTAGACCAAACCCTTATAATCCGCCTCGCCCAAAATAAACAGCCGGCGGAGAAAGACCAGAATTACACCTACATCGAGAAGCTGCCTTCTCGTCCAGACAGCCCCGAAGATATGCGCGTGTTCACGGCGATGGCGGAGGCGGCAAGCGTGGTAAAGAACGCTCCCTACACCGCGACTGAAACTACCGAGACTATACAAACACTCGGCGACGGCAACCACATCACCAGTAAATCCTCTGCCTCGCTGGCGCGGGACGGCGAAGGCCGAACGCGTCGCGAAGAAAGCGGGCTGAAACTGGGCAGCTTGCAGGGTAGCGGACCCAAGATCGTAGTGATCAATGATCCAGTTGCCCATACCCGATACATGTTCCAGCCAGGCGAGACATCCAATGGCGAGAACGGTGTGATGAATATGCGCTCAATAAAACCGAAGGTTCAAACCTTCCGCATAGCAAAGAGTGAAACCACGGGTAGCGTCGTGGACAAAGTCATGTTCGGCATCATCAACGCTCGCGGAACCAAAACATGGGTCACCATCGGGGACGATACAAAATTGGTCGATGCCGATGTTAAGCGTGAGTCTCTGGGCACGCAGGTGATTGAAGGAATTACCGCGGAAGGCAAGCGTGATACACGCACTATTCCCGCCGGCGCTATCGGCAATGAAAAGCCGATCGTGATCACTTCGGAAACCTGGACCTCGCCTGAGCTGCAAGAAGTTGTGCTCAGCAAGCGCAACGATCCTCGCTTTGGCGAAACGGTCTACAAATTGACCGGCATCACCCGGGGCGAGCCGGATCCCTCACTATTCCAGCCTCCAAGCAATTTCAAGAAAGATCTTCCTGCCCCGCCAAAATAACATGGTTCCTCTCCGTGGTTGGTCAGGCCGCCGGTTCATCACAATACGATGAACCGGCGAACCAAACGTGAGCGAAGCGAAATCCATGGCTTCCCGGCTTTCCTGCAGCAAATTGTTATACTCAGAGTCGCGGCGATCTCCTTTTCGCATGATGTGGCGGGCGCCAATTTCATTGCAAAGGAGAACTATCGTGAGAATCGACTTTGAATTGGAACACTTCGTTCCCAAGAGCAAGCGGCGTCGTGGCTTCCCTTCCGAAACACAAGTGAAGCGCGGCTTTCCGGACAGTCCGCGGCGGCGATAAGGAACTGATGGAAAAGCTTGGAAGAAACGACCTTTGCCCTTGCGGTTCAGGCCGTAAATTTCAAGAAGTGCTGCCTCAGATCAGGCTGCTACGACGGCTCAAGACGAAATTACTTTAGCAGATAACCCAAATGGCATTGGCGCAAGCCGATGCCATTTTCTTCGCGGCTCAAAAGGACCCCATTGTCCTTTCGTTCGTATTCAACTCTTCCGCCAGTGCTCAAGACTTGCTAGAGTTGCTCAATCGCTTCCGGAGGCTCACCGTGCGGAGTAACACTTCGTTCTTGCTGAAAACCATTCTCTTCCCTCTCCTGGCCGGCAGCGCTCTGGCTGCTATGCAACAAGAGCAGAAGCAGGAGGAGAGTAAGCCTGCTCCTCAACCAGTTTCCATAGCCGCTCGTCTGGCGGCGGCCAAAACCGTGTTCCTCAAGAAAACCGGCAGCCACAGCAACGTGGCCTACGATGTGGTGAGTTCCACTCTGGAAGGTTGGGGCCGCTTCACGCTGGTGGATGCACCAGAGAAGGCCGACCTCATCGTCGAGATCTTCTCTCGGGAGGAAACCGAAAGCGGCGTCTCAGCTTCCACGGGACGCGGTGGAAGAGGACGGCCCGTAGGCGGAAGCCGGGAAGGATCGATCTCGCAGATCAAGCTCACCGTATACGACACCAAGACCCACATCGCGCTGTGGACCGGCGCGGAGCGCCCTAAGGGAGCCATGAAGAAGGTCGACCGCGAAAATAACGAGGTGGAAGCCGTCCAGCGCCTGATCACCAAATTCCACGATGACGTGGAGCCGCCGCAGAAATAGCAGTTGGCAATTGGCGATTAGCCAAACCAGCGTTTCAAAATCGAAACCCAGGCCTAGTGGTCGTGAGTTAAAAGTTCATTTGAACACCGTTCCGCTCAACAACTCAGGTAGTTAAGGCGAAGACCACCTGAGGACCATAGGATGGCGCCATTTGATATGGCACCATTTGAAGAGTGGTTGGCGGGACATTCAGTACATCTACCTCGGCTATGGAAGCGGCAAGTACTTCCACGGTCGCACTGACGGACGCAAGTTCAAGCTTCAATTCAACATTATTCAAAGTCCATGATTTAATCTTCACCGTTTCCCTGCATGTCCGAAATCCGCGCATTGCGACCTCGATAACGTACGAACCGGTTGAAAATCCAGTCAGACGCAATCGTCCTCTGCGGTTCGTCTTGTCCATGTGTATCTCAATACCTCGATCCGACAGCAGCTTGACCTGAGCATTCGGAATCAGCGCACCGGTGGGATCCATGACCCGGAGCACAACTCCACTCCCACTCGAGTGCATCGGTTCTTGAGGTCTTGCCGCTTTCTGTGGGCTACTTTGCGCTGAGGCCAAGCCTAAGCTCAAGATGACAAATAGCGCTGTTCTCGCGACTCGTATGACGCGGCACGCACCGCTGCCTCGCCTGTCCGGAAGCGCTCGCCTCTTCAGTGCGGAACCGGGTTTCATGACGTTCCCAACTCCTCCTAATAGCTTATGGAACGTCAATCCAGCAGGAACTTGCACAAAAACCTGAACAGTGGCATGCGGAACACCCAATTTCTGCCAAATGCATCGGACACGGTAAAGGCCGGCAGAGAGCAACTTCTCCATCGTTTATGAAATGTAGGGCTTTTCCCGTGTTACTCTCTCACAGATGGGCCCTCTGGATGAGTCGCCAAAAATCGAACTGGTCCGTGACTTTGAGGACCGGGAGGACCGAGACGTCAAGCTGACAGATTCTCTGGCCACGGCGCGGCTGGACCGCTGGCTGGCCACACTGGTTGAGCGTGGCGGAAGCGATCTCCTATTGGTACACGGCGCTCCGGCCTGTATACGGCTCAAAGGCGAGGTGATCAGCCTGGATAGCCGCACGCTGCGCGGGCAGGAGATCGAATCTGCGGTCCTTCCTTCGCTTACGTCCAACGGCCTGCGGCTCTATCGTGAGACGCAGATTGCCGATTCTTCTTACCGCGTGCCCGGGCTGGGGCGCTTTCGCATCAACCTGCATCGCGAACGCGAACACGCTGCAGCCGCCATCCGCGCATTGCCCACCAAAGTGCCGCTTCTGCGCGACCTCCATCTCCCACCGCAAGTGGAAGCGTTGACCCGGCTGGCGCGCGGCCTGGTGCTGATAGGAGGTCCAGCCGGTTCGGGCAAGACCACCACCCTCTCCGCATTGGTGCATGAGATCAACCGCCGCGAGCCCCGCCACATCCTCACCATTGAGGACCCAATTGAGTACGAGCACGCAAACATTCGCAGCGTGCTCGAGCAAGTGGAAATCGGCACGGACGCCCGTGATTTTCCTACCGCTCTGCGCGCGGCCCTGCGGCAGGCGCCAGACATCCTGGTGGTGGGTGAAATGCGCGACCCGGAAACCATGCGCATTGCCGTGAGCGCCGCCGAGACCGGTCACCTGGTCTTTTCCACCCTGCACACCACGGATGTAGCTTCCACCGTTTCGCGTATTTGTGATTCTTTTCCCCCGGAGCGGCAAAACACCATCCGCCAGGAATTGGCCATGGCGCTGGCCGCCGTTCATACCCAGATCCTGTTGCCCAGCCAGCATGGCGGACGCGTCCCTGCTGCCGAGCTGTTGATGGTTGGTTATGGCGCCAAGCAACATATTCGCCGCAACGCCCTGCAACATCTCTCGCAGGAAATCACCATCACCAAGAAGAACGGTTCCTTCAGTCTGGAAGAATCTCTGGTGGAGCTGCTGGTCCAGGGGCACATCACTCGCGACGATGCGCTGCTTTACGCGCTGCATCCCGATGATATGGAAGCCCTCCTCCGAGCCAAGGGCTACCGCTAGAGAGGCCTATTCCACCACCAGCTTGGCCTGCATGTCATCATGGTGGGCTCCGCAGAGGATGCTGCAGGTCACCAGGTACTCGCCCTTGCCGGGCGCTTTGAACGTGAAGACCGCGGGTCTGCCCGGTTGAACCGCCTCCCGGATGCCCAGTTGCGCCACCTCAAATCCGTGCTGGACATCCACCGTTGAAACTTCCAGCTCGACAATCTCTCCGCTCTTCACCCGAATAATTGCCGGCTCAATTGCGTATTTCTTCATAACTACCTTGATGCGTTCATCGGGAACAGGCGGGCGCGAACAGCCGGGAATAAAAGAAAACAACAGGAAGTTCAGCAGAACGAAGGACCCAAATCTTTTCATATAAATGGACGCGCCGGAAGCATGAACGGCGGGCCCAGACGCGGTGAGTTCTGGAAATGCCAAAATAATGACGTTTTCCGTCCCAATAAAAATCACTGTTGGCCGTCTAAATAATAAAGGCCGAAATTCGCTCCATTTCGTACTTTTAAGGTACCAGACATAGTAAATTATTTGAGTCGGTAGTAAATGGAAACCATCCAAAAGAAGGCCGGGGAAGACTCGAGCGAGCTGGCGTTAGTTCAGGCCGCTAAAAAAGGCGATCTGGAGGCGTTCAGCGATCTCGTGAAGCGGTATGACCGCAATGTCTTCCGCATCGCGCAGCACATCACGCACAACGAGGAAGACGCCCAGGATGTGGTCCAGGAGGCGTTCCTCAAGGCGTATCAGAACCTTGGGCAGTTCCAGGGAAACTCCAAGTTTTACACCTGGCTGGTAAGGATCGCCGTTAACGAAGCGCTGATGAAGCTGCGCCGCCGTCGTACTGACAGGACCGTCTCTATTGATGAGGATGTGGAGACGGAAGAAGGTACGATGCCGCGTGAGGTTGCCGACTGGGGTCCAAACCCGGAACAACTTTATGGGCAATCTGAGCTGGGTGATATTTTAAAAAAGACCATACAGGGTCTGCCGCCCGGCTTCAGGACGGTTTTCGTGTTGCGGGACGTTGAAGGACTTTCTACCGAGGAAACGGCGGAGATGCTTGGATTGAGCATCCCTGCGGTTAAATCCCGGCTTCTACGGGCTCGTTTGCAACTTCGAGAACGTCTGGCAAAATACTTCAAGTCTAGAGGAGCGGAGACGGCCAGCCGTGAAATGCAATGATTTTCTGAAAGAGTTGACCGACTACCTGGACGGAACGGCGACGGTTGAGGTTCGCGTAGAACTCGAGGAGCACCTCCAGTGGTGCAATGATTGCTACGTGGTCATGAACACCACCAAGAAAACCATCGAAATCTATCGCGACAACCAGATTTATGAACTTCCAGAGAGCCTCCGAAGCAAGCTCCATCAAGCCATCCTGACCAAATGCAGGCACGCCAAGCCTGGAAATGAGAGCTCTAAATAAATATTTTTTGTTAAGGTGTCCTGTCTGCTAATGACAAATAATGTCATTTTGAACCCAGATTCAAGTTTCTGATCCCAACTGGCGTCCTGTTTTTCATCACTTAGCGCTGTATGAAATTTTTACCTGCTTCCAGGATGCCCGGCAAGCAGCTCCACCCCGCAAAACGAACCTTTTCCGGCTGCTCTGAATCAAATAAAATGTAGGCACGGGAGTTCATGAACTCCTGTACTGATGAGCCAATGGCAGGATGGCTCTTTAGAGAATGACTGGAACCAAAAAGACCCGAACCAGGAGTGTGGTATCTATGGCGACTTTGGTTGATATGCTTTTCGGTTGCTGGCACAAGAACTACAGCTTCCCCATCACCAATAAGGCGGGACAAAGACCGTCCCCGGCGGCTTCACTCACCGGGACGTACATTGTGTGTCTCGATTGCGGCAAGGAATTCCCCTACGATTGGCAGGAGATGAAGGTCCTGAATTCCCGGCCGGCCCGCGCTAAAGTGCTGGCCACCGAAACCGCGGCGGCATACGCCGGCAAGTCAGAAGCTGCCTGAGCCTCAGGCAAAACTCGTATACCACAGCCATCCCCCAGGCTGGGAAGAGAGTTCCTAACCTATTAATTGCAAATGCTTTAACCGCCCGAGCGCAGCGAACGAATCGCTGCGCTGTGGGCCTTTGCCTCTCAAAGATAGGACTAGCCCGTATTTCTCACAAGGATAATAGGCAAAGGCCGCGCTCTATGGCATAACTGTTTTGACAAGAAGCAGTTAACGCCAAGGAGGAGCGACCTTTGACTATTGCAGAGTGTAATCAAACCAACTTCGG